>ERZ724503.96-NODE-96-length-27719-cov-5.733770_pt1 | contig 27719 bp, 28 predicted proteins | sample MGYA00376036_ERZ724503 | MGnify/ENA primary metagenome ERZ724503 (study PRJEB28724, sample SAMN07190885) | wastewater metagenome | isolation source: influent of sewage treatment plant in Hong Hong | place: Hong Kong | collected 2016-03-17 ...
CGAGCAATTACGCTTTCAAGCATTGGAACTACCAGCACAAGCCAGATAATCAGTTCCTATCCAGTAACCGCTCAATTAAGCGGTTTAGTCTGCAATTATCACTCTGCGAACTCTCAAAACAGAGCCGCCGAGCTTATTCACTACAGCTTCAAATTCGGCTAAACTTTTTTTGGTATTCAAAATTGTAGTGTCGCCGTCATCATTTATTAGATATTCGACTTTGTAGCCATATTTTCTCATGGTAACTCCTTTTAATTAAGCAATTACTGGATAGGATCTCCTGTACTCAAACCGCTAATTAAGCGGTTGTGATTAAGCTCTTACGGGCATAATCACTGCAACCAGTTTGTCTGATTGCTTGATCCCGATGGGTTGTAGTCTGCCAGCGTTATACCAGGTTGCTTCCGGGTATTCATTCTGGTAGTAGTCTGCAAACACTTTACTCAACCTTGTACCATTTGAGAGCGTGTAGAACTGATCATCTTGATCTGTTATTGTTACGCTTTCGCCAAGTTCAAAGTCTACAGTCGCCCGGTTGTCCGGCCTGTTGCGCTCCGGCATTTTGCTGATGTAAGCATATTGTGGGGTTTGCACTGCAGCGTGATAACCCTCGCAGCTAATCATGTCAACACCGTTGATCGTGCAATATATTCTGTTATTGCTCTGTGGCCATGCTTGCCGGCTTAAAGTGTGCTTGTTTACTTTGGTGTCCATCTCTTATTGCTCCTTATTAATTAGCAATTTGAGCACAGGATATTCATTCGTACTGTAACCGCTAATCAAAGCGGTTTGGCGTTATAGCTTGATTATGCTCAAGACTTCCGGCTCTTTATATTCAAGCTCGATCAGCTTCAACACTGATTCAATACTTGATTGCTCAACATTCAAGCAGTATTCAACCGGCTCACTATAGTAGGGCATTTGATAAGCGCCTATCTTAGCGTTATGCCCTACTGATTTAAGCGTTACGCGGTATTTTGGCAAGTATGTTTTCATTGTGTAATTCCTTTTAATTAGCAATTACAGCACGAATGGTTTGTCAATTATTCCTTAAGCAGATCTGGCCGAACCTTATAGCCGTAATGGTTTGGGAGCCTTGCTATCCCTGAGCCGTTGATCTGTTTTGTAACTTGCTTGGTTGCTTCCGCTTCCAATGTCTATAGAATAGCACAGACCGCACAGACTTGTCAATACTTTTTATAGCACAAACCGCACAATGTACACCAATTCTTGTATATATTGCACAATAGGGTGATCACATCTCATTAAAGGATATTAAACCAAATGGTTAAATAACGAGTATGTTGACTCTGCAACCTAGTAGCTATCAAGCTAGTACAGTAGTACACTGGTAAGCTACAGCTAGTCAGTGAGCCGAGTAAGCCCGGACTGCCCGGAGCATGCACGCTGTATGCCCGGTAGCCGGCCAGTGTCTATGCCCAATGCCTGACAGTCTGCCCCACGCACGCACTGCTCGCACGCAATGGGGCACAATGGCACAGTCGCACAATCTACCTTTGGCGACGTCGCACAACGTTATTGCTTTGCATAGCCATAAACACAGGTGTTCTACTGCACAGGAGCACATTACAACAGCGCAATACTACCCCAACCCCGTACTGGGGGGCTTTCTGGCGCACCCCACCACACACATATACCCTTTCACTAGCATCTATACCGTGCGAAACAGAGCATGGACAAATGGCAGAAAGGGCAATATGAAAAAAAAGTGCTCACACAACTAACACACGGCCTTGACAGGCACATAGTAGCAGTGAGTCCCTCACGGACTTGGAACCTCACCAGTACGAGGCATGGGTACTGGCCGACCGAAGCAAAGACGGACACCTCAGTCTCAGGCAGAACAGTAGCTATTAGCTACTGCCTAGACAAGGAACACGGACTGAAGCGTAGGGAAGGGTAACAGATAAGCCAGAAGCCGTAGGCACAAGCTACCTAACGGTTCTATTGACATGCCCAATAATACTGGTATCCGTGAGGCGAAGCCCCCTAACATACCTGGGGGCTTTTCTTATGCTGATGTACAGATGAAAAGGGATACACGTGGCATTTAGGTACAAGGCAAACTGCAAGGTCTGCAACACCATCATTAGAGAGGCTGACTCAATGACTGATGTCAAGAAGTCGGCTCTCTTCAAGATGATACAAGAGGCACAGCTGGGTCGTAGGCCTATGGCTGACGTAGCCAGGGCATATCCGGACTTGCTGTATATTAGCCTCCAGAACCACGCCAAAAAACATCAGGCGGTTACAGAGACGCGTCTTGCTAAGGCCAAAGCTAAGGCGGTTGAGAAAAAGGTGCAGCAGGAGATAAAGCGCAAAGATGCCCACCACACCGAGCGAAGGAGCAATATCATCGCCTGGCTGGAGGAGCAGATAGAAGAGGGCAATGTAAAGCCCACCCTATCAGGACTTACGGCGCTCCTCAAGCAAGAGGCAGATATAGAAGAAAAGCAGAAGGATCGCACCCACGAGATGCAAAAGCTGTTTGCTGGTTATCTGGCTAATCCATTACCAGAAGTTGCTGTGAACCACATCGAATATGTTGAAGGAGAGACGGTTGAAGACGACACCTCTAGCGAATAAAAAATACAATGTCATCTACGCCGACCCTCCGTGGAAATATGTTTTTTCTGCCACTTCATCAAGGGCGGTCACAAACCACTATAGCGTTATGGATGTTGCTGATATTTGCAAGTTGCCTGTATCTCAATTAGCGGCAGATAACTGCGTACTCCTTATGTGGGCAACTTTCCCTAAGTTAGAAGAAGCAATGTCCGTCATCGGGTCGTGGGGCTTTGAATATAAAACCACAGCCTTTACGTGGGTAAAGAAAAATAAGAAGAGTGACAGCTTATTTTGGGGCATGGGGTATTACACGCGCAGCAACGCTGAAATTTGCCTATTGGCAACTAAGGGGAAGCCACTTCCTAGGTTAAGTCACTCCGTACACTCAATAATTAACGAACCCATAGAGCGTCACTCGAAGAAGCCAGATATAGTTCGAGACAAAATAGTTGAATTATTTGGCGATATCCCAAGAGTAGAACTGTTTGCTCGCCAAGCAACACCCGGGTGGGACATTTGGGGTAATGAGGTGGAAAGCGATATTGCCCTGTGAAGACGACACTCCATCAAGCACTGAGTAAGGGTTACCACGATCCCATCTTCTTTGCTGAAGAATTCCTGGGTATGCCACTCCACGAAGGGCAGAAGCGATGGCTACGTGCCAAAGCCGACGACTTTGCCAATGGTCGCAAAACCAAGATATGGAACCTAGTACCTGGTAACAGGTGGGGTAAGTCGGTTGTTGTTGCAATTCTCCACATCTGGCACGGCTTTTATAAGATTGGTATCTCCCGTGGTGACGCCGAAGCGATCAATCGCGCGTCATACATGACTGTCAACCTCGCGCCACACTCTGATGCGACTAAACCGGTGTTTGATGCTATTAAGCAGATCCTCACATCCTCGTTTGTTATTAAGTATCGCGACCTCCCGGCGCGAAACAACCAATGTAAGATTGGTTTCCTCTTAGACGAGGCGCATATCCGCAACCAACCACCCTACATGATCCCCTTTACCAATCGCACTCAAATACTATTCCGCTCTACCGGCGAAGATAAGGGTGACTCCATCCAGGGAAAATCCTTTGGTTACATATCCTACGACGAAGGTGGGCGGTCAAAACACCTCGAACATGAGCTAAGTGGTAACATCATCCCTCGACTTGGTGACTTAGGTGGATGGCTAGACATTGTAAGTACACCAGATACAGCGTCGCCGTCTATTCTGTACCACTACGAGCTATTTGAGAAGGGAAAACTGGGGGAATCTGGCTATTATTCCCAAGAAGGTGACGCAACAGAGAACCACTTCTTGCCAGAAGGCTATGTGAAGGACATGCAGGACCTGTACGCTGGCAATCCCATCCTAGAACAGGTGCTATATGGAAAATTCGTTTTTGCGGGTGACAACATTTATCCAGGCGATGACATAATCGCCGCCAAAGACGAGTCACTGAATGGGGGAATCCCCTATGAGCCTGGCCACCACTACGTAATCGCAGTAGATACGGCGATGGGCGAGGACGAAATGGTGTTTACTGTGCTAGATGTGACCGAGAAACCCTTTAGGTTGGTACGCCAAATGGCAGCAAAGGGGTCATCTAAAGCCCCTGGCATCCATATGCAGGACTTTGACTCGCTAGTAAGACAATACAAGAAGGTAAACAACGTAAAAATCATCATCGAAACCTGGAATGGCGAGTCGGCAGGCTTCTACCGCGACCTGCCGTACGATTTGCAAATGATTGCTAAGTGTTGGGGGAGCTGGCAGCCACCTGGAATCACCTCAATGGCCAAAACTGCCATGCGCAGTGTAAAGAAGGAAGAGATAATCATGGCTCCTCGCAAACTTCTTGCTTTGCGGGAGTTGAAAATTCCTAACGAACCTACTCTAGTTAAACAATTATCCATTTATAGAGAGAACGACAGCAACATCCCTACGGATCGTGTCATTTCACTCGCGCTTGCTTGCTGGCTCGCTACTGATGGAGCGATGAAGCACAACAATGAAGTTATAGAAGTTAACTGGTAATACATGGAAAAAGAAACCCATAAGACGCAACTAGCAAGTGATGTGCTGACAGCACTACGAAGCCTAGAGCCAGACGTCGTTCGACGCAACAACTACATGAATGAACGCGATCGCTACGTTTACGGCGATGGTTTGTGGAGTGACCTCGATATTGAGGGCTGGTTTGCTGAATACAACTACCTGCAAAGGGTGGTTGACATTCATACTGCCCAGCTTATGGGTCGTCCGTACAACGTGTACTCCTACTACAACAAAATCGACCTTGCTCCTTATGAGGACAACCCCGAAGAGCTGGATCTCAAGAAGCTAGAGAACAAAAAGCTCAAAGCTAATGCTGATTCCCGCAAAAAAGTACTTGATAGCATCCGCCGAGACAACAACCAGGAAGCTATGGACAAGAATGGCGCCAGAAGTGGTGCTGTTTATGGTGAAACATGGTACAAGCAGTGGGCAGACTGGAAAGAGAAGAAGATCAAGCGCGTTCTTATTGAATCCCCCCAGAACCTTTATGTTGGCTGGAAAGATGACAACTTTCGAGAGTTTGACTACGTTGCTCATGTCCACCAGATAAGCGTTGATTCAGCTTACCGCGCATATGGCAGTAAACTACCTGAAGGTGAACTCTTCACCGAGAGCAATCAGGGCGATCCGCTAGGTGCAGTCAGCAATAATAACACCGATGACCCCATTAACCAGATGGGTGGCTCAACCACAGAGTCAAAGACCGACCGCAAGATGGTCACGGTCATCGACCTGGTTGGTTATCTACCTAAGTGGGGGGCAAATGGTCCTAGTAACGTCAAACAAGTAGACCGCGGTAAAGAAGATCGCGTAAACATCGTTATTGTTGGTGGTCATGTTATGCAGATCGAAACTCGCGAGAAGTATCTTCCAAGCTTCTATCGCATTGCTAACCGAGTTGAACTGCGCAGACCATTTGGTGCATCTGACCTTCCAAAGACAGCCCTTGAGATTAACAAAGAGATCGTTCAGCTAGAGGCAGATGCCCGAAGATGGATGGAAAAGCACCTCTACAGCCTTATACAGGCGAAAGGCTTCACCCCAGAGGCTATCCCTCGCAAGAAAGCTCGCGCTCAACAGGTTATTGCAATGTCGCCAGAGCAATCTCTCGAAGAGATGCGAATTAGCCCAGCTCCACTTAGTGAATTGCGCGGGCTCATTGAAGCAAAGACCGATGCCTTTGTACGCGTAACCAACATTGGCCGAGTGCTGTTTGATGATCCTTCGATTGAAGCAAACTCCGCCCAAGCCCTTATGACAACCATGAAGCCGGTAATCGACACAGTAGAAGACAAACAGTCCCGCTGGGATGTTGCAATCGTTCAGATGGATACCGATGCACTTTACTTAGCCGCTGAAATGATCCCAGAACTACGCGAGGCCATTGTCGAAGACGACAGCTGGTTCTTGTGTGTTGAATGGCCATCAGTACTCCGCCGAGAGGATTCCAGCTGGCAATCGATGTGGCTCAACCGCGTCAATGCTGGGCTTATCTCCCTTGAGACATACATGGAGAAGATGGGTGATGATTACTCAGAAGAAATGGATCGCTTACGCGATGAAATGAATGATACAGTCGCAGCCGCCGTTATGGGGCGACAGCTTCCTCTAATGGCCCAGCAGGTAGTGGCTCCTATGCCAATGATGCCTCCAGCAACACCTGACCAGGGTGGCCAGATAGTGAACCCAGACCAGAACACCGAGATGACCCAGCCAGTAAGCCAGCCAGGTACGGGGCAACCGGCAGTTTCACCCGAAGGGGCAGTAGCACAACAGCTTCAGAATAGCGGGGCCTAATCATGGCACGAAGACTAGGCAACTCAAGCGTAAGTAGCCTACTTAAGCAGGCTCAAGCCGCATACGAACGCCAGCAGTCGTATAACGACTCTATTGCTGCGTATGAATGGGAATTATCCGCCAAAACCGAACAGGATTGGAACAAATACCAGGCATACCTGAAAGAGCGACAGGGTAAAACCAATGATGCTGCTAAAAAGCTCGAAATGGAGAAGAAGCTCACCTCTACTTACAGGGCATTCAACTCTGCCGAGATCCAGAGAGCATCTCTAGCAGTAAACTATGGCGACATCAACAAAACCCAGAAGTATAACATGATGTTTGGGTTACTTCAGCGTGCTTATGCGAATGGTGATTTCGAACTTGCTGGAAACATCGAAAGCCAGATGGCTTCCTTAAGTGTACAGATCCAGAACGAAGCCAATGCTGCTGCTGGTTATGGTCGAGGTGGTGGTGGTCGTGGATCGAGTGGGTACTCAAAGATTCAGCAAGACCTTAGAGATTTTGAGAATAAGGTAGATAGAGCCTACCAGACGGGACAACCCCTAGTTGTTGACGGCAAGAACATTCCATTAGATGCCTCATCCTATGCGGTTTATCAGGCTCAGATATTAAAGTCGAAGTATGATCTCCTTAGTGCCCAGGCTCAGGATGATCCTAAGTATGCAGATGATTTGAGTAAGTTGCAGAAGTCTTCGGAATGGCGCGGGCTTATTGATTCTGGATTAGTTCAGTTTGATGAGAAAAACAACATCCAAGTCTCTGATGGTATCAAAAACCTCGCCGTATCATTCAAGAAAGACCAGTATGGCAACACATACAGGTCGTTTGTGGCCCCGGAACTTACGGCAGATGGAAAAATCCAATCAGGTCTTGCTAAAAATGCCTCCGATCGAGGTCAACAGCTTTATGTGGCGTTGCGACAAGGCACAAATACAGAAACCAACCCTGAGTTAAGACAAAGAGTTGCATACCAAGTTGACCAGTTCAAGATGGATGGGAAAGATCAGCAGGGTGTTGGCGCGTACCAAGACCTCATCAGTGGCAATAAACTTCTAGTCCAAACAGAGGGCGACAATAGGGGATTACGTTCAACCCAATACTACGATAAGACACTCGGCCGACAGCTTACAGAGCAGGAAACTCTTGATAACCTAAAGAACCTAACTAAGCCAGCCGTGTACAAGCCCGGTCCTCTCGATGGAATTTTTGATGCAGTAAATAATGTTACTAAGGCGGGTGATCTCCCTAGGTTTAATCCGAATAACCCATTTGCTCAGTCGGCTTTAAGGTTTGGGGCAACTGCAGCCGGAGCAGCAGCAGGGTTTGGTGGTGTAGGCGGGATATTGAGCAACCTATTCAATCGCTCCCAGCAAGAAGCCTATAAGCGAGAGCTTGAAGCAAAAGCAAGGGCGGCTGAAGAAGCGCGACAAAGGTCTATTAGAGAAGCTTATGCGCGTCAGCAAGCTGCTGCACTACAAGCAGCCCAAAGAGCAGCTACTTCTGCTCCAAGAATTGTACCAGTTGCTCCTAAGAGCCAGGTATACCTCCCAACTGCTTATGCCAAGCCAGCCGATGTATTTAAGTCCGCCCTAGGAAATAATAAGAGCCCACAGAATGTCGCCAAGGCCATAGGTAAAGCAGTGGGGTATAACTTCTAATGGCCATAGATGTTACCAATCTAGTTAAAAGCCTGGGTATCCAAACAGTTAAGTCGGGTCAGTTTAATCCAACAAATACCGTTTGGAACCAGGGTGGTAAGGCCGCTAAGCCCCAAACTGGCGCTGGAGCTTTTGCTAAAAATGTAGCTTCCTCGGCAGCAAAGTTTGCTGGTGGGGCAGTTGGTGCTGTTGTAGGTGGGATTGCTAAAGACATAACCACCACTGCTAGAGGGATAAGCCAGGGCTTGCCCGGAGTTGGATCAATTGCCCAGAACCAAAGGGCTTTCGATATGCGATTACGAGACATCTCACGAGCACAAGAGGCGTTCACCAGACAATACAAGCAAGGGAAGATAAGCAAAGAGCGATATACCAAATTGCTCCAAGACCTAAACAAAGATCAGCAATCAGCCAATAAGCTCCTACAGGATGAGGCTAAGAACTATGTTAAGCCACAAGAGTTTGCAAAGAGCCTTGCTGTTACTGGCACACTCCCACTTGCAGCCGGTAGACTTGTATCCCCAGCACTTGCAGCTAAATCACCAATGCTTGCAGCTACCTCCTCTATAGGTGGTGTAGCTGGTAAAGCTGGTGCACAATCGGTTGCAGGAGCAGCTAAAGCGGCTGCTTTAGCACCACTGAAGTCGGCTACAATGTATGCCCCTACAGCACAATCTGCCACCGAGATACCAGGGCAATTAGCAAAAGGCGACATTAAGGGTGCTGGTAAGAATGCTGCGTTACTTGCCTCGCCACTTCTTATTGCTGGCGCGGCCAAGGTACTACCTAAAGCAGGTAAGGCGCTTGGTGAGGCTGTTTATGGCAGGCCATCTGGCCCAATCAATGCTTTCTTTGGTAAGGATGCGGTTAATGCTGCTATTGCCAAGAATCCAGAGATACAGAAGGTACTTAAGCAGGCAGAACTCTTTACCCAAGATCAGCCAGCCGTTAAGGGTGGGACGAAAGCAAATGACTGGTTTAAGAGGTATCTTACCGAGACACTTGACCTTGATCCTAATAAACTAACCGTTGAGCAATTCGCCCAACGCTTTAGGCAGTACTCCAAACCAGCAGAGCAACTGGCACAACTTAAGGCCGCAGGAAAAGCCCCAGAGAATGTTGTCCTTACTGCTAACTACAGCAAGAAGGTACGAACTGCTATTGAAGAATTTGCCCCTGACTTCAATAAGACAGCACCAGGAGATCGCCTACCTATGATTCAGAAGATTGCAGATAAGGTGGCAGGTGATAACCCAACTGCCAGAGACTCAATCGGCAGAATCCTCGCAAGCGCAGATAACATAGATGAAGCTATTAGCAACATCAAACAGCTTGATCGCTTACCTGGGACAAAGATCAAAGGATTCACCCCACCAACAGGCTTTAAGCTATCAAATGCTGGCCCAAGGAAGCAGGCACAGATGACTAGCCTCGCCGATGTAACGGGTGATCTCGAACAGGGTAAAGAAGCTGCTCCAATTCTTGGTGGGCTTGGTAAACTGCTTGAGAAGACTGGGCTTAGCACTCAGGGGCACTCTAGTGAGGTTTATGCTAAATATAAAGCTAATCTTGATGATGAGCTAAAAAGTATTGGCTTAGATCCTAAAGATGTGTTGGAGCGATTAACTAACTACACTCGCAAGGGCCGTGGCGGTGTTGGTATTTTCGATGAAAGGCAACTTGGGACTTCAGCAATGAAGGCTGCTCTTGGCGAAGCAGATTCCGCAAAGGCTGTTGCAGTACGCAAAGCAATTATCAATGCCTACAACCGCGTATCCCTTGGCGACTTAGGGCTTGCTGGTAAGATTGAGAATGCCCTGTATAAGATACCGGGTTACGGTGGCTATAGGCGAATCCAGGGAATTGGTAGGTATGAGTATAACCCATTCTTCCGGTTGCAGTCGGCGGTTGAAGCAGAATTGCTGTCGCAAAATATAGCCAAGGGCAAAATCCCTCATATTCCTGGTACTAACTACTTAAGAAGCGTATTCGCCACTAAAAACAGCGATAAGCTAATGCAGAACGCCGAGAAATTGATGTCACACCTTGATGAGGGATATTCTGCGGCAGGAGTCGCGGATAACGCCCTTAGTGGGACAATCAACGCCAAACTCTTTAAGACGCAGAAGATGTCGCTAGGTGGGCTTGTCGAAACTCTCGCAAAAAGATCAGGGAAGAGTGTTGATGAGTTCCTTGCTACCGCTGATCCAAAAGTACTTGATAACATTCGCTCAGTTGTCCAATACCCACGTGACGGGTATTTATCCTCTAACTTCGCTAAGACAATGAACATGCTCATATTCCCATCTCGCTACACAACCAAGCTTGCCATGATTTCAGGTAAAGCTTTGGCGGATATGCCTCCATTGCTACAGATTGGAACCCTTAAGGGATTGTCCGATTTTCAGGACTTTTTAAGCTCAGATGAGGGGATTAAGTGGAAGTCAGAGAACTCAGAGATAATTGGTATATTGAACTACCTTAACCCGCTGAACAACATTGGCAAGATTGTCGCAGGGGCCAAGAACAAAGACCTACAAATATCTGACATTGGCTTAATTGGTGGCCTACGACTTGGTGTTATTACCCAGCTTATAAAGACGCAGACAGGCGCTATGGCCGGCACTCCTTACCAGAATCCTAAGACCGGAGAACTCATATTTGACGACCTGCCCGCAAATACCCAGGGTAGAGTAAAGCTCGCCATCATTGACATGATCAACACTATGTACAGCTACTCTGGTAGAACTTTTGGTTTCGACCTCAGCAAGAAAGAAATCACAGGCTCTTTGCCAGGGCTTAAGCTACAAAAGGGCGACACCAAGAAGAATACCGACCAGAAACCATCTGCATATCAGGAAAGAGTCCAGAGAGTACTTAAAAGTGGCTCTACAACTCAGAAGCCTGCGGCTCCAGCCTCAACTAGCAAGAAAGCCACTGTTTATGGTAAGGGCGACAATCTGCCAGTAAGTCCAGGGATAGCTAATCGGCTAAACGCTGCGAAAGCAGAAGCTGCTGCCAAGAAAGCCAAAAAGGGCAAGAAGGCTAAGCCTAAAGCCTTTAGGCCAAGACCACTATAGCAATTAAGATAATTACTCCGATAGCCATGGTGATAATTTCGGATGTCCATTCGCCTTTAGACTGCAGGGGGTGACGTGTCGCAGCTCGTTTAAGAGGGGACATCTCAACCCACTCCTTGCGAGCCTGTTCAAGCTCCCTTTCTTGTTCGGGAGTCTTCCTAGACAGCTCTAATTGGTCTTCTGTCTTATCGTCAAATTGTTGTAGTAATGGATCGCGCATGGCAATCTCCCTTCACCATCAGCATACTCTCATGTCAAATAAAAGTCAACCTAACAACACCCAGTTTGTCAAGGCATACTCCTGTTTGAGAGGAGAAGCTATGTCCATAACGGAATATGAGCGGCGCTTGAAAGCCTGTAATCCAAGACTACACGTAAAGCGATTTGGCACATCTAAAGCCGCCGTTCATTTAGGTACTAAGTTCATTTGTCGCATAGGACAGGGGTGTATACCACCCTACAACGAATACAGAGCCGAAACGGGCGTAGCCGACCAATACAAAACCGCATTCAACCCCACTGGAACATACAAGTGGAAGCGAATGACCAAACGGGGTAGGGCTGAAGCAGCCAAAATAATCTACACATCCGGTTGCATACGGTTTAACCAGATAGCGCAAATAAGTTAGGAGAGAAAATGATAACACCAAGAGGAAACTGGTTACTAATTAAAGCGGTAGAGAAGAAGGAACTACAGACAGTCTCCGGATTTTATGTATCCGAAAACTGGGATGTAGCACCAGAATCCCTAAAGGGAGAAGTTGTTGCAGTTGGCCCACAAGTTGCTGACCTAAAGGTTGGTGACATTGTGCTGTCTCCGCAATATGCTCCTACCCGCGCATATGAACTGCCAACAGACAAGACATTCATCGTTAATGCCGATGACGTACTGGCTGTCATAACCTCCGACAAGGCTGCTAAATAACTTAGCGGTCCATCGGAGTCGATGACTCCAATTAAAAGAAAGGAACGTCAATGTCAGAAGAGAAGGACACAGTGACTGAAGAAGTTACTGAAACAGAATCTCCTCAGATAGACGGAACCGCTTCACAGAGTGAATCTGCTGATCCTTCCGTCGAAACTGAGGAAGAAAAAGTAGACCGTGAAGCGTATGAGCAGCTCCAAAAAGAGCTGAACAAAACGCGACAGGAGTTAAATCTCCGACGCAATAAGGAAAAAGAGCTTGAGGCTGAAAAGCTGAAAGAGACTGGACAATACAAAGAACTCGCAGAGAAACTCCAGTCAGAGCTCGATGAAATCAGGGCGAAGGACGAAGAAGCCCAACGCCAGAAGGAAGCCGAGGACTTCCGAAAGTCTATCCTCGACCAATACCCAAATCAAGTAAAAGAAATCGCGCAAGACCTCAATCTTTGGTGGGATGACCCCCAGAATTTTGAAGAGGCTGAAGCCCAGCTCAAAACTAAGCTGGACGCACTTGCAAATCGAGTGGGAGCCCAGGTTCCCGAAACTCAAGATGAGGACGAACCTCAAATATCCTCAAACAATCCTGCTCCTCGTGAGCAATCTGAAATAGACCAGTTGAAGCAGTATTCTGCAGCAGAACTGGCAAAAATATTACCAAGAGCTGACTCGCGGTAATCCTCTGCCTAAGTCGAAGGACGAGGTAAAACAAAAATTTGTGAAAGGAAAATAAAAACACATGGCAACTACAAACTTGACAACTACTAGCTCGCTGTCAGCTAAGATGGCCGTTTACTACGACCGCCTTATGCTTGATCGCTTACGTGAGCAGCTTGTCTTCAACCAGTTTGGTACAAAAAAGCGCCTACCTAAGAACTCAGGTAAGATCGTACAATGGTTCCGCCGAACCGACCTTGCTGCCAACACTTCAGCCTTGAGCGAAGGTGTTGTACCTACGGCAATCGGATTAAGCGCAACCTCGATCAGCGCTCAGCTTGCACAGTACGGTGACTTCACCCAAACTTCGGACCTCATCCAGATGACCTCCATCGACGATGAAATCGAAGCTGCTGTTGACACCCTAAGCTTCCGAGCTGCCCGAACTGTTGACGCTCTTGACCGTGCAGTACTCGACGCAGGAACTAACATCGCTTACGGTGGTAGCAAAACTGCTCTCTCGGCAACCGCTGCTGGAGACGTATTGAACGGAGCAGAAGTCCGAAAGGGTGTTCTGAACCTCAAGCGCAGCAATGCACAGCCGCTCGACGGTGGTTACTTTGTTTGGGTTATTCACCCACAGAACGCTTACGACCTACAGGCCGATACAGCTTCAGGTGGTTGGGTAAACGCAAACACCTACGTTGATACTATGGGTATCAAGAATGGTGAAATTGGACGCTTTGGCGGCGCTCGCTTCGTCGAGACCACAAACGTATCCAGCACCACTACCGGTACTTCTGGATCAGCTAACGTCTATAGCACGCACTTGCTTGCTAAGGGTGCATTTGGTGTTGTTGACTTCGACGGTGGCGTAAACATTTACGTCAAGAAATCCGGTTCTGAAGATACCAGCAACCCATTGAACCAATACGCAACCGTTGGTTACAAGATTACTTACACCAACAAGATGCTGGACGAAGCACGACAGGTTACCTACAAAGTCGGCTCAGCCGCCTAGTAGACCCCAGTCTCCAATTAAGCTCCCAAACGGGGGCTTTTTTGGTTCTTATACTCCAATCAGATAGGGAGAAGCAAATGATAGGTCTAGGAATAGTGACCTACAACCGGCCAGAATACTTTAAGGAGAGCATTCAGGGAGTGATTGACCACCTCTTAGAGGTTTGCGATCACATCTTTGTGTACAACGACGGTAGTACTGTTCCCTACGACTACTCTTGGCTCCCAGACAAAATACAGGTTCACCACGCCAAAGAGAATAAGGGCGTTGCAGTAGCTAAGAACTGGCTACTGAAGTCCATGATGGACGCAGGCTGCCACTATCTGTTCATAGCAGAAGATGACATTGTACCTATAGACCGAGGGGCAATAGTCAACTACATCGCCCTTTCGCGCGTTACGGGTAACCATCACCTGCTATTTGCTCACCATGGGGAGGGCAACTCTCGTGGCCCCATATATGACGGCGGCAACTTCCACGTCTACACCAACTGTGTGGGGGCATGGAACTACTACAGCAGGACAGCTATTGAGAAGGTGGGATACATGGACGAGAACTTCAAGAATGCCTGGGAGCATGTAGAACATTCTCACCGAATCAGCAAAGAGAAGCTAACTACCCCCTTTGGGCATTATATGGATCTAGCTGATTCAACCGAATATCTACAGGAGATACCAGAGAGCATTGAGAACTCTAGTATCCGTCAGGATGACAAATGGCGAAAGAAGATGCTCGATGGGCTTTACTATTGGAAAAAGAAAGACCCCAAGGACTTCCCACTGCAACACACTATTGACCAACTAGAAAAGGGGGTATGGTGATTTCACTACTACTACCAAGCAGAAATAGGCCAGACAATATCACGAGGCTATGGAACTCTGTGCTTGAGACAGCAACTGGCCCAGTGGAGATGGTTATTAGGCTTGATGATGACGATACGTCGGCATATCCAGAAGCTGAAGGGATCAAGTACTTGTACGGACCAAGAGATGTGCTCAGTAAGTACTGGAATGAGTGTTATGAGCATGCACGGGGGCCAATATACATGCACTGCGGGGATGACATCATCTTTCGCACCCACGGCTGGGATAACACGGTTAAACAAGCTTTTACGGACGATAACATCTGGTTCGTGCACGGCGATGATGGAATCCACAATGCCGCCTTTGGTACACATGGCTTTATCCACAAGAACTGGGTAGATGCGGTTGGTTACTTTGTACCCCCGTACTTTAGCTCAGACTACAACGATACATGGCTGAATGATGTTGCCAATATGATTGGGCGACGCAAGCACGTGCCCATATTTACCGAGCATATGCACTTCGTAAACGGCAAGGGACCACTAGACCAAACGCACCAAGAACGACTTACCCGGCATCAGACCGACGGGGTAGATGCGCTGTACCACTCTAACGAGATGAGACAGGAGCGTCAAAATGATGCTGAAAAGTTAAGGAGAGTAATGAAATGAGAGTCGGATTTGTTGGTTTGGGTAAATTGGGTCTTCCAGTTGCCCTCGCGGTTGAATCTAAGGGTCACAACGTAGTCGGATACGACATAAACCCCAATGTCGCAAAATATTTGCAAGATAAACAAATTCCTTTTAAGGAAGAGGGGATTCAGCCACTACTAGACAATAACAAGATTGAGATCAAGGAGAACATCAAAGAAGTTGTTGCTGCCAGTGATATTATCTTTATTCCAATACAGACACCTCATGAGGCTCAATTTGAGGGCGCTACACGCATGCCAGACGAGCGACGCGACTTCGACTACACCTGGCTCAAAGAAGGCGTTAAAGCGGTCTCAGACAGCGCAGAAGAGCTAGGTAAATACGTCACTGTAGTTGTTATTAGCACCTGTTTGCCGGGAACCTATGAGCGTGAGATTAAGCCACTGCTTAACGAGTATGTCAACTATATTTACAACCCATTCTTTATTGCTATGGGGACAGTACTGGCTGACTTCCTTAATCCAGAGTTTGTCCTAATTGGAAGAGACGTTGAGCAAATGGGCTTTCATGTTGCCGGCCTAGAGCAGTTCTATTCAACCATTCACGACAAGTATTGCTTCATTACCGACATTACTACGGCCGAAGGCATAAAAGTCTTCTATAACACCTTTATTACAACAAAGACGGTCCTTGCTAATATCTACGGCGAGATGGCCCATAAACTAGGAATGGACGTTGATGACATATCTGCTGCTCTATCTTTTGCTACTGACCGCATTATTAGCCCCAAGTATCTTAAAGCGGGGATGGGTGATGGTGGTGGTTGCCATCCAAGGGACAATATTGCTCTTAGCCATATCGCAAGGCAGGTAAACCTTTCACACAACATCTTCGAAGATCTAATGGCAGCACGTGAAGACCACGCCGAATGGCTGGCCGACCTGATTATGGAGCAGGATACATCGCTCTCTACAATCATTCTCGGCCGCTCATTCAAGCCAGAAACAAACATTGAAACTGGCTCACCAGCAATCCTGGTTAGCAACATACTGGCAGAGAAGGGGCACGACCACGCGCACCTAGAAGATGCCAACACTGAGCAAAGGGCACTTTGGTTTATCGGCACACAACACGAGCGCTATAGGGACATCAAGTTCAAAGAGGGTAGTATCGTTATCGACCCATTTGGCTATATAGAGGATCAAACAGGTGTAAAGGTTATTCGAATAGGACGACCATGAAAGCCTTAATGATCCATTCAGAAGACTCCGCTGTCGGAGGGTATAGGATATGGCAACAGGCTAAGTATCTGCCGGGCGTTGGTATGGAGGTTAAACGCCTACCCAATAAAACCCCAGAGTTACCAAACGATAGGGAAACAGGAGAAAGTACTAAGGATGCCAAGCTAAAGTTCAATTACAAGAAGTATGGTAGCTGGGAAGATTTAGCTGAAGATGTTGACATCATGGTGCTTCAGCGTTCTGACAACCCCCAGGCTATTGCGCTTGCACTTGCTATCCGTGAGCAATACAACATTCCGATTGTCTACGAGATTGACGACAACATCTATGACGTAAGTGAGAACTCACCCTCTTACCAGTACTGGTATAAGGGATCACCTTTAATTGAGGTGGCTGAGATGTTTATGAAGAATGTTGATGCCATTACTACCACAACCGATGAGCTAAAGAGGGTTTATAACCATCTCAACGAGCATATTTACGTATTACCCAACTGCCAAGATCCAGATGATTGGGCGGGGCTCAAGCGACCACAGCAAGAGGACAAGATAGTTATTGGCTGGGCCGGTGGATATACCCACTACGATGACCTTAAGGTAATTGCTCCAGCCATAAAGAGAGTACTCAAGAATAACCCGAACGTCATATTTAGGGTAATTGGAACCCTGCCTGACTTCTTGAAGAACGTGAAGGGAGTTGATTTTAGAACAGATGCAGTGCACGCCACTATGTGGCCAAGAAAACTAGCAGAACTGGATTTCGATATTGGTCTTGCTCCTGTGGTAAAGCGACCATTTAACCTGGGGAAGTCAAACATTAAATGGCAGGAATACGCCATGCTGGAGATACCAACAATCGCTTCAGACATTGGCACTTATGGAGCAATAAGAAACGGAGTAGATGGAATCTTGACCAATAACGACCCCGCTAATTGGCGTAAGGCGATGGAGGAGCTAATTAGAGACGAAGAAAAGAGAAGAGCGTTAGGTGTTGCAGCCAAACAAAGGGTGCTAGAGGAGTTCAATATTAGTAAGAACATAGGACAGTGGAATGACGCATACAGAGAAATCATCGAGCGATTCAAACCCCTTTCTAGTTAGGACAGTTCAAATACCAGAAGGAACCCCCCAGGTTCAACAAACTGAGGAGAAAAAAGCTCTTCCGGAAGTTAGAGATGATGGCATAACAGAGCCACCTATCGAGCTTTATGAGAAGAAGTTTGGCATGCCTTATATTGCCGAGGTTTTAGATCTGAGACAAGTCTATGGCAACACGAAGCAAGAAGATCAGATTGCAAGTGTAGACCAGTACATCTTGCAAACGATAGAGAAAGATGGTCTAAAGTCCACAAAAGAGGCTTATCGTGCAATCCTCCAGAAGCTTGAAGCCAAACTGGAGATAGACCCAGAGCTAAACTACCCTGAACGGATAGAAAAACTGTACTCCTATGTGAAGATGCTCAATGAGCAAAGAATATTAACCATGATGCGGAAACTCCATGCCCAATAACGACGGCAATATTGTAAAGCGGACAAGCCAATACATAGACAATATGTCTTTCGACGAGACTATTGGTTTGCCAATGGTCTTACTGGCTCAGTTCGACGGCCAAAACGTCACGGTTAAGGATGCAATTCTTGCAAAGCGCTATGATGTTGCTTCATCTCCCTACGTTTACATCGGGGAAGCAGCTCTTGGATCGGACGAATCATCTGCTGTGTGGACAATTACAAGGTTCGACCTTAGCTCGGGGTCTAACTATAAAGAACAACGAACTGCCTACGGCGCTGCTGTATGGGCGGACAGAGCAACGGAAACCTACGTATGAGCGATTTTAAGATAGTAAAGCTAGTTGATCCCATAGTCGTACAGACTAATGGGGTAAATGCGTCTATTACTGGTAACACTGCTGGAACAGCAGCAGTTGTATCCTCTGGCACAATGTATCTTGCAGGTGGCAATAATATTACGCTCTCCCAGAGCCAGAATACTATATCAATAAATGGTGGCGCAGGAGCCGGTGCATTTGCAGCCGGTGTTTCAAACATTGGTAATACTTCAGGCAACACAAAGACCGTAAACAACCAGGTTGTACTAGCCGGTGGCAACAACATCACTCTTTCACAAAGTACCAATGCAGGTGGAGCTACTGTAACCGTATCCGCACCCAACCAAAGCGTCCAGACCCAGAACCTAGTAAGTGTGCTGGGATCATCTGGTAACATATCCTTTGACAATGGTAATGGGGTTACCTTTGGTGGGAATGGGTCAACCATTACGGCTTCTGTTAAAACAGACTACCAAACATCGGGCAATTATCTAACCACCGCTAGGGCTTCAAACGACGCTATTGGTCTTAACACAGCTAAGACTAATGTAACCTGGACGGTCAATAGCTCAGGCATATCCCTAGACGGTGGAGCTTATCTCACAACGGCGATGGCATCTAACCGAGGCACAGACTTCGTACAGGCAAATGCCAACTTCAACGGCACAAATGCTTCAGGAACGATTGCCTCTAACAACATATCGGTTTCAGTTGCAGCACAATCTGTTCAAACACAGAACCTCCACAACGTAACCTTATCCGGAAATACCGCCGGAGTAATGGCACAAGTTTCAAGCGGTACGCTCACGCTCGCTGGTGGCAACAACATCACCCTTAGCCAGAACGGTAACGCAATCACAATCTCAGGTGGTGCGGCAGGCGGTGCAGACGGTGTTAATATCCTAGCGGCTGGTACACAGACAGCCAATACTACAGGAACGGTCAAATTCGCCGACTCCAACGGTATTAGTTTCGGCATGAGCAACAGCTCGCAAGTTACAGCTTCATACACCGTCCCATCAACAGCGGGTCTTATATCTGCAATCAACCTTTCGGCTGGCACGACCTCACAGAACTTATCCAAGGTAACTTTTGATAATTCAAATGGTGTTAGCTTCGGCCTTAACGGGTCAGTAGTAACAGCTACAGTGAAAACTGATTACCAGTCGTCCAATGCCAACTATCTAACCAGCCAATCTAACCAGGCGTTATCTGGTTCAAACGGTAGCTTCAACTTCCAGACCGCCACATTTGGTAACTCCAATGGCCTAAGTTTCTACACAACCAACGGGTCAATGGTGGGAAGCTACACCGTACCTAATGTTCCTGCACAGACTAACCAGACAATCGGGATATATGGATCAAGCCAGACCACGGGACAAAGCTCCTCAAGCACCTATGATGCTAGAAGCCTAACCATTAGGGGCGCAGGTATTGTATCGGTTGGTAATTCAGGTGGTGAAATCATTGTTTCAGCTACCGGCGGTGGTGCGGCTGACGGTGGTGTGGGACTATCCGCTGGAGCTAACTCGGTATCAAATGGCACTGTAGTATTCTCTAACTCCAATGGCCTATCCTTTGGGCTAAATGGCTCAACCGTTACAGGGTCACATAATGGGCTTACATCACAAAGCAACCAAGCTGTAAGCGCGGGCAACGGCTCATCGGCATTCCAAACCCTATCACTTGTAGATGCAGGTGGAGTAACCTGGTCAACCGTTGCTGGAGGGTTGCAGGCATCGGTTAAGACCGACTATCAGAGTTCTAATGCCAACTATCTCACGTCTCAGAGCAATCAGGCGTTCTCGGCTCAGGGCGGCTCAAGTGCCTTCCAAACGCTATCGTTCACCAACTCCAACGGCTTTAGCTTCTCAAACACCAATGGCTCTATCTGGGGTTCTTACACAGTACCAACTGTTACAAACAGCTCCATGACCATGCAGGCTGGAGCATCCACTCTATCTAGCGTTAGCCGCGTAGCCTTTGGAGATGGTAATGGTATCTCGTTCGGAGCTTCAACCTCGAACAACGGTTCAATCACTATTACCGCTTCTCACAACGGGCTTACGTCACAGTCCAACCAAGCCTTCAGTGCTTCTGGGGGTTCCTCAGCCTTCCAGACGCTTAACTTTGCAAACTCTAACGGCCTAACTTTCTCCAACTCCAATGGTTCGGTTATTGCAAGCTATACCGTCCCAACAGTTACAGACTACTTCAGCAAGACCAATACTACCTTCAACGGCACAAATGTATCGGGTTCTATTACTAACAACACTAACGGGTTGAGACTCGATTTGAGCGTAAACGCTGGTGGTGCTAACCCAGCAGCCTCGGCTTCTAACGGCAGTTTCACGTTCCAGACTCTAGGTTTCTCAAACGCCAATAACGTAACCTTTGGTACAAGTGCAGGTTCAATCGTTACAGCTTCGGTTGCAGCACCAGGTGCTGCTGCCGAGAATAACTGGGTCAACCTACTTGGGGCAAATACCGCAGGTAACACAACGGCTTCCGGCTCAACAATTGGTTACTCAGGTATAAACGCAACCCTATCTGGGACAAATGGAAGTGTGGTTAATATCTCAGTGCCTGCCACATCAAGTCTATCCGCTACAGGTCAGGTATCGCTCTCAACCAACGGCTCAACAATATCTATTGGTGTCCCTGGGCCAGTTACTTACTCCAGATACAACGAGTTTAAGGAATCTCCATTGGTTGCTGGTGAAATAGGACAAGCCTCGCTCCATATACAGCCCTGGCTGATACCAAACCTCCAGTATGACCGAGTAGTTTTGCATAAGGCTTTCTCAAACGCCTCAAACTCCTCTAACTCTTTCACTGTTTCAGACTGGGTTGGGATATATACTCGAACGGGTAATACCTTATCACTGCTCCAAAGTACCTCCATCTCTACCAACTTCTCAGGGTCGGGTACAGTAGGTTCGTATCTAAGCTATGGTGGCGGTATTAAGGCTCATACAATCGGCATGACTAACACCCTAACCGAAGGCATGTACTGGATTGGGGTTATTCAGCGAACGACTACTGGCGGCGGTGCAGGCCATACACTCAACCAGATTCTCAACTCACAGCTTAACAGCTCATATCGAGGAATCATGGGGGCGGCCACAAACGCCTCTAACCAGATGTCTACTGGCTTTGGTGTCTACTCTGTAACCACATCAGGTATGCCTAACTCAGTCGGTATTACAGAACTATCAGGCAACTCATCTATCGTCTTAAGGCCACCATCCCTCTACTTTGTAAGCGGAACAATCTAAATGGCAATCGCATTAGACGCACAAGCTGGTTTAATCCAAAACGGCTTTGCAGCAGGCTCTACTGTTACCTGGAACCACACCGTAGCTTCAGGGGCAATGCTGGTTGTCCATGTCATGCTCTGGCAGGACGTGGCAGGAACGGGTACTATTAGTGGCCTATTTGCTAATGGTATTGCCATGACAAAAGCAGTAGCGGTAACCAGCACACAAATGCGGTCAGAGATTTGGTACTTATTTAAACCCAACTCTGGCTCTAACGTAATCTCCGCTACGATTTCAGGTAACACAGATGACAGGAAATTTAGGTCGACATCTTGGACGGGGGTTGGCTCTATTGGCAACACTAATTCAGCGACAGGTGCTACTGGTAGTCCTAGCGTATCAGTAACAACAACCAAAGATAACTCGGTTGTAGTAGATATCGTCTCTAAGTTCGGTACAACTGCTGCTACTGTAGGAGCTGGTCAGACGTCAGTAATGAACGATAACTCAGGCTCAACAAACGCAATGGCTAGTTACGAGTCAAAAGCTGTAGCAGGGGCAGTATCAATGGACTGGACAGAAACGAGTGCTAACGACTGGTCTCATTGTGCAATGGTTCTTGAGCCCACCGTGCCTGTAGTTACTCCAACTTTGGCTTGGCTTACCGCCTAACAAACTTTTTTGCGTTACTCATAAAGGGTATAGCTTAAGGAGAGCTATATGTCACGACCACAGATTATCGTGCCAGACTCGGTTGGTATACACAACGCCAGCGATTATGCCAAACGACTGAGCAAGGAAAAAATCTACCGTAATCTATCAACAGTAATCTTGTGTCCCACCAGGGGCATGATTCCATCTCGCATGGTCTCTAGCTGGCAAGGGCTAATGCGGCCAATGAATGGTCAAGTCGTTGGACCAATATTCCTAGAAGGAATGGAGGTCGGGGAGGCTTACAATCAGGGAATCAAAATGATTCTGGAGAATGATGGCCTCAAGGACTTTAAGTTCATACTGACGCTAGAAGAGGACAACGCACCAGCCCCTGATGGCCTACTCAAGTTGTACGAGTCTATTGACGACTATGATGCTATCGGTGGTCTGTACTTTACTAAGGGCGAGAATGGCCAACCTATGTGTTACGGGAACCCGGGCGAGATGCCGCTGAACTTCCGTCCCCAGATACCTCAGCCAGACTCAGTAACACCTTGTAACGGCTTAGGCATGGGGTTCACCCTGTTTAGGTTAGAGATGTTCAAGGATAAAAGGTTTGAGTATGGGCACTGGTTTAAGACCTTACAGCAGTATGATCCAAACCAGGGAGCCAAGGCATATACCCAAGACCTCTACTTCTTCCAGAAGGCTAGAGAGATGGGGTACAAGTTCGCCTGTGATTCAAGAGTAAAAGTGGGACATTGGGACCACGCTAATCAAATAATGTGGTAGGAGAGAACAATGGCAAAGAAGAAAACTAAAGAACCTAAACCAGTAAAAGTAAACCTCGGTGGAGGTCAGTGGAGAGAAGAAGGCTGGATAAACCTCGACATCTGCGACTTACCAGAAGTAGATATTGTACACGACCTGACTAAGTTCCCATGGCCGTTTGAAGACGAGAGTGTTGATGAGATTAAGTCACAACATTTAATTGAGCACTTTGACGGACCAACCTTCATCAAGTTCATGGAGGAGTGCTACCGCATCCTAAAGCCTGCAGAGTTCTCACCAGATAACCCCAATCAGCCAATTAAGGGCTTTATGACTCACCTCGCCCCTTACTACACCTCTATTCGCTGCTGGCAAGACCCAACTCATAAACAGGCAATCTCTGAAGCTAAGTTCCTTTACTTCAATAAGCAATGGCGTGAGCAAAATAAGCTCGACCACTACGACATTACTTGTGATTTTGACTTTTACTACCAGTACAATGTTGAGCCCAACTGGTCACAGCGCTCACAGGAAGCTCTCCAGTTTGCTATCAAGCACTATAGTAACGTGGTAAATGACATCATAGTAACCCTCACTAAAAGAGAGCCTGGGAAGAAAAGCTAACACCTAACACCCATAAAGCCATACTGCAATTGATATGGCAGTTACATTTACCGACCTCAAGACAAGACTCAATACCTGGCTACGCGATACCCAGAACCTCACCTTTACTGATGATGAGAAGACCGAGATCCTAAAAGAGGCGGTCAACGACCCATTTGTTGCTTACCCAGTTAAGGATACATCCCTGACCACTTCGGCTAATACCTACACTTATACAATGCCCAGTGGCATTAGGGATGTGTTTGAGGTTGGCCTGAACATCAACAGCGATGGCATTTTCCACAGGGTAAACCCCGACAGCTACGACATCATCAATAATGAGATACACTTCAACGATAAGGGGCTACCATCTGGCGTCGGCATTCAAATAATTGGCAACAAGAAGCTTGATTACCTCAGTGCTGATTTCCCAGTGCAGTTACAGGAGTACATTCTTCATCTTGCTATGATCGCAGCCTTTGAGATGCTCAAGACCAGCCTTACAAACCGCTTCCTAAAGAACGATATGACTATGAGTGACATCATCCAGTCAATCGCTACCCACCAGAGAAGGGCAGAGGAGCTTAGACGATCAATAGCGAACCAGCGCCTAGTGACGATATAGGAGTTCCTAATGGCAATATTCGATTCTTTCTACATAGGAACCCCAGACAACAGAATAACCTTCAACGACGAGAATACTGATCCATACTTTCGCGTTACTCGTAGATACCCAACCAGACGAGAGGTCAGGGAGTTTGATATTCCTTTACCAGAATCAACTGGTGTAGCTGACTTTGAAACCCTGATTGGTAAGACCTACATGGTCATAGAGGGGAAAATGTACCCCAACGAAGAGTCATCCTTCCACACTGGCCGAGAGACACTCCGCAAACTAGCTTCTTTAGTAGTTGAGCAAGGCGATGCAAACAGTGACCAGGGCTACGTACCAATGGTATGGAGTGAAAACATCGACAAGCAGCTGAACGTGAAGATAATCTATGTCGATATGCAGGAATCCACCAAGCAGGGGATCATCCAGCCATTTAGACTCTTGTGTAAGATCAAATACCCCGTAATACTTGCCACAACCCCCAAGAGCGGTACAGTCACCATAGGTAGCGCCTCAGCCAACTTCGGCGGTGCATATATCCCATCGGTTATACCAATGCAGATCGGTGGTCAGGAGTCTAGCGGATCGGTACTCCCATTCACATTGCCAGCCGTTCTCGGCGCAACCGTAGGGGCAGGCACAATCGAACTAGAGAACACAGGCGACCTTGGCACTTACCCAACCATCACAATAAATGGCCCAGTAAATAAGCCTCGTATCACGAACATATCAACCGGGCAATATATTGAGCTGAATGTCAACCTAACCTCAACGGGCGACTCAGCAATCATCAGCTACGACCAAGACAGTCTAAATATTACTGCATTAAATCAGAACGCATATGGCAACCTAACATCTGGTTCGGCTCTATTCAAAGTTAAACCAGGAACCAACGCCTTCACCCTAACAGGATCATCTGTGGGTACAGGGGCAAAGGCAACGGTTACGTTCCAGAGTGCTTACAGCTTGAGTTAAGGAATATATGGCTACTAAAACAGTTTCAATAGTTACAGGTGGGAATAATAACGCCACCGTTACAGCATCAGAAATCAACGCTATCGCCACCGACTTTATTGCCGATGGTGTAGTTGGTGCTATTGGCCTTAACACTGGTTCGGGTGGTACTGGCTCATTTGCGGTAAACGCCCAAGGTACACCAGATATGACGGTACGAGTATCGGCTGGGCAGGCTTATATCACAGCAACACCATCAGGTGGAAGCAGCCAGCGTATTCGAGTAAGCATGGATACCTACGAGGATGTAAACATCAGCGCCAACTCCACTGGCTCAACAAGATACGACTTCTTATACTTAGTTGTTAGCGCCTCAGCTCTAGCTAACCCTGGAGCCAATAAGGACGACGTAGTAACTCTTACTACTTCACGCTCAACCTCCAGCGCAACCGACAATGGTACGCCTCCAACTTACGGCTACAAGCTAGGGGTTATTACTGTCGCTAACGGTGCTTCAAGCATTACAAACAGCAATATTACAGATAGCCGAACGAGCACAGGTGCCGCCTATTTATCAGATGGTGCGGTCCAAACAATAGACATTGCAGCTGGGGCAGTCACTCCAAGTAAGCTAGACCTTGATCCAGCTAACACCCAAGTTACAACATCTGGCACAACCGCTAGCACATCATATACATCAACCCTGTCCGGCTCAACAGCTCCAGCGGCAACAGTAACTATTGGATCCAATGGGATATTGCTTGTAATATGGCGTGCTCAATCACAAAACTCCGGAGCAAACAATAACCATACTTCAGTTGCGTTAAGCGGCGCCAACACAGTAGCGGCAAGCGATAACTATTGTACCCTCAACCAAAGTACAGCCCCTGTAACAGGATATGGCACATCCCATATGTTCACCGGGCTTTCTACTGGATCAACTACAGTGACGATGAACTACAGGGTATCTGGTGGAACAGGAACATTCAGCAACATGGAGGTAATAGCGATACCGCTATAGGAGTAAATTATGGCAAATAAGTACGTATCAGTAATACCTTCGGGAACAAATAACTACCTCACACCGGCAGAGAAGTTCAATCAGCCAATCACTGACCACATCGGGCAGGGCATCGTTGGGCTATTGGGCAACACCTCAGGTGTAGCTCCTTCAACCGGCAATTATGCAGTAAATGCACAGGGTAGTCCAAACATGACTGTCGCGGTCAGCTCCGGTAGTGCCTATGTGGTGGCAACACCTTCAGGCGGTAATCAGCAGACCTTTGCAGTCACCTCGGATGCTTCAGAGAACGTCACTATCTCAGCCAACAGCACAGGTGGCACACGCTACGACTTCGTTTACCTCGTGCTAGACGCAACTAAGCTCACAGCACCTGCAGTTACCGGCACAGACGTTGCCAGCTTTACTGTACAGCGCAGCACCACCCAGTATGTAGACAGCAACGGTGCACCATCGAACTCATTACTACTAGCTGAAGTCACCGTCTCAAACGGAGCCTCGAGCATCAGCAACTCTAACATCAGCGACCGCCGCATAGTTTCCAACCTCACCTTCAACAACGGCTGGAACCGCTTCAGCGTAGTGCCTGCATATGCCTCAAGCACAACCTTCACCCTAACTGGCGACTGGACAAATGTGCTATCTATTGGGACAAAGATCTGGTTCAAGCAGAGCGGATCAAGTAAGTACTTCTACGTCACTGCAACTAGCTATTCGACCGGGACTACAACTGTTACTGTAACTGGTGGATCAGACTACACTGTAGCAAACGCAGCAATATACGACGCCCACTACAGCCAAGCTTCTAGCCCAGCAGGATTTCCACACTACTTCAACTATAGCCCCACAATTACAAATGTTACAGAAGGGAATGGTTCTAAGGTGGCAAAATTCAGCCTAAACGGTAAGTTAATGAGTTATTGGGGGACATTCACCTTCGGGAGCACATCTGCAATGGGTGGGTCAAGCCCTACAATTGCTTTGCCAATAAACTTAAACTCCTCCTTCCTCACTACCGATAACTACGACATCGGCGTCGCCCACATTCAGGACGACGGGACCGCTGCATATCCTGCCTTTCTTAGGGCCGACTCATCTAGCGCCCTTGCTTTAGTTTGTTGGATTGCATCGGGCACATATACCGCCCACGCCGGGCTTAGCTCAACAGTGCCAATGACGTGGACGACCAACGACTCCTTCAGCTGGAACATCACTTATCCAATAACCTAGGAGCCGTAGATGCTTCCCAAGAACTACAAGGTAGAGCTACTAGACTCCAGCCTCCAGCCAATCACCCAGGTTAAGGCTCTTGTGCCAATTAACAAAGAGGGCAACTTCCTGGAGTACTCCAGCAGGCTTAGTGACTACGGTAAGGCTAAGTTCCGAATTGCCGTACTCGATCCATTGTTTGACACCCACGGCGACATTGTACAGCCCTACGCGAACCATGTTCGTATCTGGCGCGACAATGCGATTGTGTGGCGTGGGGTAATAGTAAACAACTCCCGCCGTACCTCCCAATACATAGAGGTAGAGGCGT
>ERZ724503.100-NODE-100-length-27413-cov-5.461291_pt1 | contig 27413 bp, 20 predicted proteins | sample MGYA00376036_ERZ724503 | MGnify/ENA primary metagenome ERZ724503 (study PRJEB28724, sample SAMN07190885) | wastewater metagenome | isolation source: influent of sewage treatment plant in Hong Hong | place: Hong Kong | collected 2016-03-17 ...
GATATCAACCATTGCTCGGCAGTGGCACTGGGGGTTCATCGTCCATCTACGGCATGGTGTGTGAACGATTCTTTCCGGGCGATTTCACCCCTCGGCAGTACTTCCGCAACCCCGGCGAATCGACCGTGCCCGATGAGTGGCCGATCACCTACGAGGAGATGCGGCCCTGGTATGCCGCCGCCGAGAAGCTGCTCGGTGTGCGCGGCCAGCGCGACCCGCTGCGGCCGCAACTGGCTGAGGAGAGTTTGCCTGCCGCGCCGCCTTTTTCGAGCGCGAATCAGGTGCTGGTCGACTACCTGAACGGCCGCGGACTGCACCCCTACCATGTTCCGATGGCCTGCGATTACGTCGACGGCTGCGCGACGTGTCAGAGCTACCTGTGCGATCGTTCCTGCAAGAACGACTCCGCTCGCAATTGCGTGCTGCCGGCGATCACCGAGCACGGTGCGCATCTACTCACGGAATGCCGAGTGGTGGGCCTGGACGCTGACAGTTCGACTGTCCGGAAAGTGAAATGCGAAAGCCTCGATGGCCCCGTATCCCTCACGGGGAAGGTAGTGGCGCTTGCCGCCGGCGCGCTGATTTCCCCTGTCTTGCTGTTGAATTCGCGCTCCGGCGACTGGCCACGCGGGTTGGCTAACGGTTCCGACTTGGTGGGGCGCAACTTGATGCGCCATTTGGTTGACCTGATCGAGGTCTGGCCAGAACGCGGCTTCAAGACCATGGCCCCGAACAAAGAGATCGGGCTGAACGACTTTTATTTCATGGACGGACAGAAATACGGCACCATTCAGTCGTTCGGTCCGATGCCGCCTGTCGAGCTCCTCACAAACGGCCCCGGCCTTGGGAAGAAGGCGATGCACCTCGTGGATCCGGTGGTACGCCTGGTTTATGAACGGTTCTTCAACGGCGGTCTGGTACTCGCAGCAATGATGGAAGACCTCCCCTACATGGACAACCGTGTTCTACCGTTCGACGGGGCGAGCACCGATGGCCGCCAGCGGCTGCGTATGCACTACCGCATCCAGCCCAATGAGATCGAGCGTCGCGCCGTCTTCATGAAGCAGATAAAGAGCGTCACGAAGCCGTTCCGCAAACTCAACCTGCGGGGGGCCCAAGACAACCGGGCACTGGCCCATGTCTGCGGCACGTGCCGGTTCGGCGCCGATCCCAAAACCAGTGTGCTGGACCCGCAGAACCGCGCCCATGAAGTGGACAATCTGTACGTGGTTGACACCTCGTACTTCCCATCCAGCGCAGGCCTGAATCCCAGTTTGACTGTCGGGGCCAACGCCCTGCGCGTCGCCGCACACATCAACGAGGCGCACTTCCCCACCTGAGCGGCCGGCTATCAGCTACCCGGCCGAAACATCGTCAACTCGGCTCGCGAAGCGCGAGCCCGGCGGCGCGATACATGGAGTCGATGACCGTCATGTTCTCGACCGCGGCCCGCGCCGATGTCCTCACGGGTTTTCCGCGCAGCACCGAGTCGGCGAATGCATCGAGTTGGTAGGCATAGGAAGCCCGCCGATCAAAACGTTCCACGCGCTTGCCGTCCGCCGAGCGGACAGAAAGCCGGTGAAATGCTTGCGGCATAGCAGGATTCACCACACGAAGCTCGCCACGATCACCCGTTATCTTGGCGGTCATCCGTAGAACGTCCCAGGAGAACATCGAGCAGGTAACCCGTCCAGCGACACCGCCTGCGAACCGTAGCTCAGCCGTCATGGCCCGGTCCACCTGTTCGTGCTGAAGTTTCGCGCGGGCCGAGATGACTTCGGGGGTCGAACCGCCGAACGTACGGACCATGTCAACCGCGTAGATTCCGGCATCCATCGCTGCGCCACCGGCAAGAGCGTAGTCGTAGCGGATGTCAGAGAACTTGAGGAGCGGAAAGCACATTGCCGCTTCCACCCGGTTCAGTGTGCCCAACTCCCCCGACGTGATGATCTCCTCAATTCGCAACGTCAACGGGTGATAGCGATAGTGCAGGGCATCCATGACTACTCGGTCCGACTGATCCGCCAGATTCGCAATCTCGCGAGCTTCGGCAGCGTTGGCAGTAAAAGGCTTCTCACAGAGCACGTGCTTCCCAGCGTCAATAGCAGCACGAGTCCACTTACCATGCAGGCTATTTGGTAGGGGATTGTAGATGGCATCGACGTCGGGGTCGGCGATCAGCGCCTCATAACTGCCATGCGCACGAGCAATGCCATGTTCAGCGGCGAAAGACTGAGCGCGGGCAGGATCGCGCGCCGCCACCGCAGCTACGACAACCTCGGCGTTCTCCTTGGCCGGGTTGATGAGCGCCAGCGGAGCGATTCGCGCGGCACCCAGGACGCCTACCTGGATTGGGCCGCCGATTGACACGAACCGGATGCTAACACTGATCAGCACGCTCAGATGGTGCGGATACATTCAACCGTCGCGGGATGTCCGGATGCTTCACTTCTCGGCAGGGCTGGAGCTATGCGTGGTCCGTCGAGGACCTATCCGCACAGTTGCGGGAGCGGGCGGTCCCGATCGCCACCCAGATCGGCGATGGCCCCGAAGTCCTCGCTCTCCTCGCAGGTCGCCGGCGTCGAGGCCTACCGCCAGCAATGAGCTAACTGGATGTCGCCTCTTGCTGAACGGTTACTGGCGGCTGACCGTGCCTCTTCCGAGTGAGACGAGATTTCAACGACATCGCCGGCTTCTCAACGACGAACCAGCTCAGCGCAGCCAGTGGCACGGTGATGGCGCCGGCGACAATTGCGAAGAGCCACGGATTCAAGAAGGTGAGCCCACAGATCGCCAGCAACTGCTGGATCGGCCACCCGTAGATGTAGACGCCGTAAGAGATATCCGTGCGCAATCTCAGACGCTCGCTGCGGATCAGGGCACCTGACACGATAACGGCATATGCCAGCGGAATAGCAGCGATTACACGGTAATTGGGTACGAACAGGGCGGAAACTACGACGAAAACCATGCACACCGCAACGAGCCACCATCGCGCGGGGAGCACGTCCCGGAACTGATGCACGAGCATTCCGGCCAGGAACACCACTGAGAAACGCCCAATCATCTGCGGGATCGTTTGTATTCCCCAGCCGGGGTAGGACACCACCGCAGCCAAGGACAGCGCCAGTACGAACGCCACAGGGACAGCCCATCGTTGCCGCAGGAGTCCGATTACGCCGGCGACTGCAACTCCGATGTAGCAGAACAATTCAAATATCAGGGTCCACAGAGTCCCGTCCCAAACGTGCGGCCATGGGACTTCACTCGGGGTGCCCGCAATGCTCGCATGGAATACGTTCAGTATGGCGTTGTTCAGGACGTATTGGATTGGCGCGGGAGACAGGAGCAGGTCTTTCGCCGAGCCGCCTTGAATCGCTACACCGATCGGGGCGATCACGAACGCGACTACGAGCAGACAGACCCACAGTCCGGGAAATATGCGCAGAAAACGCGCGGCGAAGTACTCCCGGGGCCGCGGGTTGCGCAGCCAGCTCGCGGTAATGAGGAACCCTGAGAGGACAAAGAACCCGTCGACCGGTATCTCATAAAGGGATCCCAGCCCAGGAGATGTATGCCCGCTGAGTGGCCAGGAGTGTTGTAGGACGACCGCACTGGCAAATACCAGCCGCCACACGTTGATTACATTTCGTCGTGGATCGAATACCTGCCCGAGTCTCATACGCCTCTACCTCTCGCCCCTTTTACTCGTCCAGTGTCGCGCGGTCAGGGTACGTTGCGTTTGCTGTCGTGCCCAAGAGACCCGCAAGTATCGCTGCGGCCAGTTCGGCATCAGCTCAATTCCCTGCTCGCCTGTCGGCGCCAAGTCCCTGAGGCGCGGCTTCGGGCCCGACCGCGGCACGTCGCCTGAAACGCGATTTCAGCGCAAGAGCGCGCTTCTCTATCAAGAACCAGCTAAGCGCGGCCACCGGCAGGGTGGCCAGCATCGAAACGCCAAAGAACAAGAATGGACTGAGAAACGCCAGGCCGCCAATGACCAGGAGTTGCTGAATTGGGAACGCATAGATGTACACGCCGTACGACAGATCCGTACGCAGTTGCAACCTTCTGTTGCGGATGAGGCTAGCCGACGTGATGAGCGCATATGCCAAAGGAAGGGCGCCGACTAGCCGGTAATCAGGCAACAAGCTGGACGCCATGACGATCACCACGCTCAAGGCCACAAGGGACCAGCGAGCGGGAATGACATTGCGATATTGATAGATGAGCGCGCCGGCCGAAAACATCATCGCAATACGGGCAACTATGTACAACAGCGAGGTGGCAAGATCATTTTGCTGGCTGACCAGTCCCCCGCCGACGATGATATGCGGCGATAGCAGCGCGCCCACCCATGCGAGTGCAAATATTACGGCGGGAATCCAGCGGCGGCTGACAAGCCCAACGACACCGAGTGCAGCAACGGCGAGATAGCACAGCACCTCCCACATGAGAGTCCACAGGGGGGTGTCCCACTGCCCCGCCACCGGTACGCCCTGCGGCGTCCCTCCGATGTCGAACTGGACCATGGCCACGGCGCTGTTCTTCAACACGAACTCAAGTGGGGCGCCGGAAAGCACCAGTTTCGCAGCTGAACCGCCTTGCATCGCCACACCGATCGGGGCAATGACGAACGCCACCACAAGTAGGCAGACGTAGAAAGCAGGCAGGATGCGAAGGGCTCGGGCGATCAGATATTCACGAAGCCGCGGATTACTGAGCCAGCTCGCTGTGATGAGGAATCCCGAAATCGCAAAGAATCCGTCGACACCTGCGCACAGCATTAGCTGGTAAACCGGCCTTGACCAGATGACGCGCCCCGTGACCCCCCACGAGTGCAGGAGAACCACCGAGGCCGCCAGCACCAGTCGCCATGCGTTGAGCGCATTGTTGCGCGGATCGAATACGTGCCCTAGCTTCATTGCTCCCCGTCTACGTCTCGACTCTGAGGCTAATCGCGTCTCAAGCGATCCACATCCGTCAGACTTCGTATCAAACCAAGAACCTACAGGTTACAGCCTCAGCTTCAGGACAGGTTCACTTCTGCCGACGACAGGCGTGCCGCATCCAGCAAATTCGCGCGGTGACGCAACCACCGCAGTGGGGACGCACGGCGATCGGGCAGGCTGTGGAACCGCGGACTCCATGACACATGCGGGCGCGGCCTAACTCGCCTCGGGATCGGACGCCAGGCCAATTCTCAGCTGCCGTGAGATCTTGTCTTTGCTGCTCACGGACGGTTGGCCTGGGCGCTCGATGCTACGGTGGGATCCCTGGCGGCTTACCCCTTAGCTACTGTTTGCTAGTATTCCCTTCGGACGAGCCGTCTTGACTCGCTGGGCACTCGGCTCTGAACACCCGTTGTGAGCCCGCGCGAGAACACCACATCAACCGCTCTGAAGCAGAACCAAGGAAATCATGACCCGACTCGCAAGCAAACTCCGGATTCGTTGGACACCCCGAAGTCTTACGGCGCTGTTTTTCTGGTGGTTGTGGGCAGGGCGCCCCTCTGTTCTCTGGCGCTTTGTCGTCGACTATTCGCGCCATCTGATGGTCAACGCCGGTCTTTTGCGCGACACAGGAAAACACTTGGCCGATGTGCGCACAGAATTCGAGGCACAGGCGGCGCGCGGGCAGTTCCAGGAGCTGTGGTTCGATATCAATATCGAGCCCTGGTGTCTCACATTTCCGAAACTCTTCAATCGCAAGGACCCTCTCCGCATCCTTGAGATCGGGTCTTGGGAAGGGCGTTCGACCCTCTTCTTCGAAACCTATTTCCCGCACGCACATATAACCGCGGTCGACACCTGGGCCGGCAGTGACGAATGGCATTACAACGCGACCTCGGACTTGCAGGAACTCGAGGTCCGGTTCGATCGCAATGTCGCTATCGGTGGATCGCGGGTGACCAAGCGCAAGGGTTCATCACTCAAGGTCTTGCCGCAGTTGCTCGAGGAAGAACAAAAGTTCGATCTGATCTATGTTGATGGATCGCATTTGGCCGAGGATGCTCTGACCGACTCAATCAACGCTTGGCGTCTGCTGAAAGCAGGCGGTATGGTGATTTTTGACGATGTCATGTGGCCCGCATACTCTCGTACACACGCAAACACGGCATGGGCGATCAATCTGTTTTTGAAGTTCCATGCTCATGAATACAAAGTTCTACATTCTTACTACCAGCTGATCCTGCAGAAAAAGGAAGACTACATCGACCAACCAGCAGAATGGGTGCAGCGGCCCGCCGCGCCTGTATCTCTACCCGAGCCGACGACGAAGGCGTCGCAAACTCCAACGAGCGATCAAGAGCTTATTGGCTAGGGCCGGGGAGCCCACTGGCTGGTGTCAGAAATCCTGAGATCGAAAGTCGGCAGGAAATGTTCAGTAGCGTTGCGCCCCCGCCCGCGGGGAGTGCCAAGGGGGATCTGAAATGAAATTTGCCATCGCGAGCTTTGGTAGTCGCGGCGACATCGAGCCTTCGGTCGCTATCGGCCGTGAACTGCTGCGCCGAGGGCACGAGGTGCGCATGGCCGTTCCACCGGAACAGGTCGAGTTTGTCAAGGCAACTGGGCTGGAGGCGGTCGCCTACGGGCAGGACACGCGCATGGGTCTAGACGCGAATAGGGATTTCTGGGCCTTGTTGTTCCACGACTTCTGGAAAATCCACCAACTGAGAGAGTCGTGGCGCGGGGTTTGGGAGCCCGTTCTCGAAATGTGGGGTCAGATGAACTCGGAGCTCAAATCTGTGGCAGACGGCGCCGACGTGTTGTTAACCGGCCTGAATTTCGAGCAGACCGCTGCCAACGTAGCGGAGTACTACGATATCCCGTTGGCCACACTGCACTTCTTCCCGATCCGGCCCAATGGCCAAATCATCAGGAGCTTGCCAGCGCCGTTGGTTCGAGCCGGCATGACGGCGCTGGGGTTGCTGTCTTGGCGGCTCCTGACGAAGAAACTCGAGGATGCGCAGCGCCGTGACCTCGGACTGCCGAAGTCGGGCCCCTCGTATCGACGAATTGCCGAACGCGGATCGCTGGAAATCCAAGCCTACGATGAGGTCTGCTTCCCCGGACTGGCAGCTGAGTGGGCCGAATGGGATGGCCAACGACCCTTCGTGGGCCCGCTGACCATGGAGTTGACCACCAAGGCCGACGACGAGGTCATGTCCTGGATCGCCGCGGGAACGCCACCGATTTGCTTCGGCTTTGGCAGCTTCCCCGTCGAATCTCCGACCGAGACGGTCGAAATGATCAGCGCGGCCTGCGCGGAGTTGGGTGAGCGGGCGTTGATCTGCTCCGGCGGGACTGACTTCAGCGACGTGCCCCATCTTGACCACGTCAAGGTGGTGGGCGTGGTGAATTACGCGGCAGTTTTTCCTGCCTGCCGCGCGATCGTGCACCACGGCGGCGCAGGCACCACAGCTGCAAGCCTGCGCGCCGGAGTTCCCACGCTGATCCTCTGGACGATGCCCGACCAGCCGATCTGGGGCGCGCAGTTCAAACGGTTGAAGGTGGGTACCTCCCGGCGCTTTTCGACCACTACCCGCAAATCGCTGGTCGCTGACCTGCGCCGGATCCTCGCCCCGGAATACGCCACCCGAGCCCGCGAGCTCGCCAGTCGAATGACCAAACCCGCCGACAGCGTGGCCAAAGCCGCCGACCTGTTGGAGAATTTTGCCCGGACGAAGCAATTTGCCTGATCGAGCGATTGCGCCGTCGGGATTCTTGGCGGCTAAGCAGTCCCCGAAACGAGCACAGCGTTTCCAGATAGAAGGCCTCGCCGGAACGAGGGACGTCAGGTCCGGCGGTCAAGTGGGAATTGCTGGGGCCACTCGCGATGAAGGACTATCGACATCCTCCCCACTATCGCAAGGGCCCGGCCCCAGCCATGGTTTCTGACCAACCCCTGCAGCATTGCCCAGCGTCCGCCCAAGTCATACCGCCAACGGCCGAAGTGCATGTTGGCCGTTTTGCGTCCGAAGTGGTTGATATAGGCCATCTCGGTTACGTACAGACCGTATCCGGCCTTGCGCGCACGTAACGCTAGATCGAGGTCGACTCCCCAGCCGTAGCGCTTGAAGTTTTCCAGGTCCATTCCGCCGGTAGCCTGCCAGCATTCGCGGGACAGCATGAGCGCTGTTCCCTCCACAGCAGGCACTGCCCGATACCGCGGCCGAGGAATATAGTCCGCGGCGTCTGGCCGCTGGCCGGCTACCGCCCATGGCATCCCCATATCCGCCATCGGCCCGACGATTCCCGCGTCCCCGGGTAAGCGGGGGTCGAGCAGGGCTGCCACAAAGCCCTTCGAGATGCGGGTGTCGTTGTTGAGCGTCATCGCGTGGGAGTAGTCCTCCGAGAACGCAGTTCGAAACCCGAGCTCACTGCCGCCGGCCCACCCAAGATTCTCGCCGGGCGTGATGACTCGTTCGTCACCGATTCTGGGATAGTCGCCCTTGTTGTCCACGATCAGGTACTCGGCGCCTTCGCGCTTTAGGTCGCCTACAAGCGCATGAGTGTATTCATGTCCCCCGAACACCGGGACGGTAATCAGCAAAGACACGAACCAAACCGTACACCGGTGATGGCCACCGTGAGCGCCATCCGGGACAGGGCAATGTTGGTGATCGTGCCAGTTTCTCAGCATGGAATCCGGGGACGCCTGCGTCCCGCACCATCACCGGGAGAGAAGCTGAATCGCACTGGCTCTCGTCGAGGCTCTGAGCCAGTGCGCTTCAGAATTCCTCCGCAAGTACCCTCAACTGAGCTACGGCCGGGCTATCCTTGCGCAGTTGGCGAAACAGGACGGAAGCCCATGCGCAACGTGACAGAGCCATGAAGATAGTGTTCCGCAGGGACCCGACAACTGACATGTACTACCGTTATGCGCGGCAAGAAATGCTGCCGTTCATGCCGGCAGACGCGCAACGTGTCCTAGAACTCGGATGCGCGGAGGGGGTGTTCGCCGCCACGGTCAAGGAGCGCACGGGCGCTGAAGTATGGGGCATCGAGTTCAACCCGCAGGCAGCCGAACGTGCTAGAGCGGTCATCGACCGCGTCCTCGTGGGAGATGCCGATACGCAGATTGCCGAGCTGCCTGACAACCACTTCGATGCAGTCGTTTGCAATGACGTACTTGAGCATCTCGTCGATCCGGTTGCCACTCTGAAGCAGCTTCGCACCAAACTTAAGCCTGGGGGTGTCGTCGTTGCCTCGATCCCCAACATCCGTTATGCACCGGCCCTGAGCAAGGTGGTTTTTCGTAAGGACTTCCCGCAGGACGATGAGGGCATCTTCGATCGCACGCATCTGCGCTTCTTCACACACAAAAGCATTGTGCGACTGTTCGAGACGGCGGGATTTACCATGCAGCGCATGAAGGGCATCAACGCCTATTACGGGCCCCTCGCCCTATTGCTGACTCTTATGAGCTTCGGATACTTCAGCGATGGCTTCTATTTGCAGTATGCGTGCGTGGCGTCGCCGTCAACATGACGTGAAAACGAAGTCTTGACCGCCGCAGATGCAAGGTGCCCCAGCCGCGGGTCATGACCGACGGGGTGATGCGTTGCCGCCGCCGAGAGAGGGAAGAGCCAAAAGACTAGTGATTAAAGGACTCTGACCAAACGGCGAGACCCCAATGCTCGGATGAGCAGAAACTATAGAAGCGCGAGTTTCGGACGCCCCGCGAACTGCTCAGCGTTCTCACCAAGCCGTGATAACGAACCGCCTAGCGATCCCGGCCCCGCCCTGGCAGCTTCGCGGCTATAAACCTGTACGCGGAGTAGATGTACTTATTCAAGGGATATGGCAACACCTGCTCATGAGCAAACCGGAGCCTCGCCTCGAGCTCGTCTATGTCCAAGCTCGCTAGGACTGTCGCCGGATGCTTAAGGGGCAGGTCCAACTCCTCGGCCCCCAACGAAGAGTAGACAGAGTCTCTCCTTTGGGTCGTCGCCTCAGGATGGACCCCAATGTTGCGTACTAGGTTCCGGGCAGGAGTGATGCAAAGGCCCGAATTCGCCCATATGCTGTAAGTCCATTGAAAATCCCAAGTAGCGACATTGCCTTCATAGGCACTTTGGAAGACGGACTCCCACCAAAAGCGCTCACCCCCCTTCCGCACGTACTGGTCGAACAGCTTCCTATCCCTGATCTCTGGCCAATTTGTCATGTTGAGATCGTATTTCGCCCAGGCTCGACGCCACGTTGCCCAGCCCCACACGTGTGGATATCTCGAAAAATGATAGCTATCCGCCGTCTGGGCGCGTCCGAGCAGATGATTATCCCCCGAGATCATCATGACCCGCTCGTCGCTCTCGTAGTAATCGAGGAGGTCTGCGCAATAGGGGAAGAACGAAGCGGAGGGCACGCAGTCGTCCTCGAGAATTATCGCCTTATCGACGAGCTCGAATGCCCAAGTTAACCCAGAAGCGATGCGGAGCCGGCAACCCAGGTTAGTCTCCGAGTAATTCGTCTGGACTTCGCATTCCCAGTCGACTCCCTCAATGATCGCGCGCGCGGCCGCGCAGTTCTCAGCGTCTCCAGGCTTATTCGCGCGGGGACCGTCGGCTATCACCAGGAGCTTGCTCGGCGCCGCGGCTCTGATCGTCTCGAAGACCTGCCTAGTGTGGTCAGGCCGGTTGAAAATCATGAAGATAACCGCGAGCGACGTTGTCATAGGTCTATCCTCGCGCCGACTCTGCGAAGCGTCAGCGGAATGTGCATAGCTCTTACTCACTCATTCTCCTTAAGTGTTCATTCAACTTTCAATCCGGTCCATGCCGTGGTATTCCAAGCCATCAGCCCGCAGACGGTCCCGGTCGTAGAGGATTACGGCGGTCGAACAGGACTACTGTCGCATGGCGGATTCTAAATGAACCTGGGCGATTCACAGAGCAGAGGCAGCCGAGGAGACACGCATCGACGAACCTCCTTGGGGCGTCATTTTGCGGAGAACAAGACGCACGAGTCAGACCGCTGCGGTAGCTTTCATCTTCACGCGGAACCATGTGGGGAGGGTGGTTAACTTGGCAGACGTGGTTCGATTTCAGTTCCCGATGCTGCGCTCTGGTATGTGGCGCCGGCATCCGTCGTTTCTGTGGCACTATCCGGCGACGGTGGCCCGGCATGTCCGCGCGATCAAATCCGCCGCCCCCATCCAGGCTGAGTTTGAGAAGAACGCCGCCGACGGCCAATTCGAAGAACGCTGGTTCGACGTGCACGTGGTGCCGTGGCATGCCGCGTTATCTCGGGTGTTCAACCGCGACGACGCGCTGAACATCCTAGAGATCGGCTCGTGGGAAGGCCGTTCGACCCTGTTCATCGCGACGTACTTCCCGAACGCGACCATCACCGCGGTCGACACGTGGGAAGGCAGCGACGAGCATTTGGCCAATGTTGCCGCCGAGCGAGGCATTGAAGGCAGGTTTGACCACAACCTTGCCTTCGCCGCAGGGCGGCTCACCAAATGCCGTGGAATGTCGTCGTCGGTGCTGCCTGAGCTTCTCGCCAATAGATGTCGCTATGACCTGATCTATGTTGACGGATCCCACTATGCGCCCGATGTTCTCAGCGACGCGCTGGCCGCGTGGCAGATGCTTCGGCAGGGTGGAGTGGTCATCTTCGATGACTTCCTGTGGAAGCACTATCCGCGGCGTCGTGCCAACCCGGGCTGGGCGATCAGCCAGTTCCTGCGGTTCCACGCCGGGGAGTACCGCATCCTGGGTGCCTATTACCAGCTCATCGTACAGAAGACGGTTGAGCATCCCGATAGGCCGGCGCACTGAAAGCCGAACCCGCTCGCTGATGCTTAGGCTGTGAACGTGAAGGGAACGTCAGAGCCGAGATGGTAGGTCCGCCTGCTGGGGCGGTGTTCGGCGACGCCGCTGGTGGGCCAGCGTCGCGGCAGCTGGTGGCCCCAGCTCAGGTCATGAAGTCGTGGACCGGGGCTGCTCTATGAGGCCCTAACCGGGGTGTGTGCCGATCTGTGGGAGGGCCCAGGGCCTCACCAGCCGAACCCGACAAGATGCAGGCCGGATCCGGCGAAATTGGCTTCTGGCAGGAAGTTTCGGCCATCGACCACAAGATCGCCGCGCATCGCTCGATGCAGCCGGACCGGATCGATGAGGCGGAACTCCGGCCATTCGGTAGCGAGGACAACGGCATCGGCCCGCTCGGCCGCCGAATAAACGTCGGTGGCCAGGCGGATGTCTTCGAACCCCTCCGGCAATGTTCTCACGACGGGGTCGAAGGCCGAGACCGCTGCGCCGGCGGCCAGGAGTTGCCGGGCGATGTCTAGGGCAGGGGCGTCGCGCAGGTCATCGGTGCCGGGCTTGAACGCCAACCCGAGCAGCGCGATACGTCGCCCCTTTAAAGAGTGCAGTTCGCGCTGAAGCTTGCGGATCGCGGCCGTTCGTTGAGACTTGTTGATCCGGAACGTCGCCTGCAGCATCGAAGGGGTGTAGTCGTATTCTTGGCTTGATGCGATGAGCGCTGAGACATCTTTGCCGAAGCATGAACCACCCCAGCCAATACCGGGATTGAGGAAGGCGCTCGCGATCCTGCGGTCGGCTCCGATGGCCGGAAGTACTTCACGAACATCGGCACCAAAAAGCTCGCACATCTGCGAGATCTCATTGGCAAAGCTGACTTTCGTCGCCAGGAATGCGTTCGCGGCGTACTTGATCATCTCTGCCGATGTCAGTCCTGTTGTGATCAACGACGGCCGAATACCTCGCCTTGCGCCGTCGAAGGACTGATCGAGCACCGGCCGGTAAAGCTCGGCGACGCGGTGCACGTCGGCGGCGTCACCACCGAGCACGATCCGATCCGGGAAGAGAAAGTCATCGATGGCGGAACCCTCGCGAAGGAACTCCGGATTGGACACCACTGAGAATGAGAGGTCCCGGATCCCCACAAGGGCGTCCTCAAGAATGGTGCGCGTCCAACTGCCGGATCCGACGGGCACCGTGGACTTGTTCACGATGACCGCACCACTGCGCAGGTACGGGGCCAAGGCCTGGATTGCGCCTTCCAGCTGCTCAAGGTTCGGTGACCCATCCGGACTTGGCGGAGTGCCCACGCAAAGAAAGACGAAGTCCGCATCCGGCAGGGCCTCGGTGGGGTTGTCAGTGAACCGCAGGCGACCGGACGACAGCGTGGACGCAAGAAGGTCCTGCAGTCCCGGCTCTACGAAAGGCACCTCACCATTGCTGAGGCTTGCAGCGCGCACGCGATCGCTGTCCAGGCCGACGACGGAATGCCCGAGGAAAGCCATACAAGTAGCTGTGACCGCACCCACATACCCGGTGCCGATGACCGCAACCTTCTTGCCGGCGTGCGGTTGCTTGGCTCGCACGCCTGCTGAAGTCGGCGATGGAGCCTGCGGTGTACGCTCCGCCTGATCACGGAACCACGCGATCGTCCGGTGAAGTCCCTCCCGCACATCGACGGTGGGTTCCCACTGCAATTCGGTGCGCGCCAGAGTGATGTCTGGCTGGCGTTGCGCCGGATCATCTTGCGCGCGGTCGATGAAACTGAGTGAAGAAACAGACTCGGTGAGCTCGCGGATGAGCTCAGCCAACTCCAGTATCGACATCTCGTGCGGATTGCCTACGTTGACCGGACCTGCTAGGTCCGAAAACAGCAGCCTCAGGGTACCCTCGACTAAGTCATCGACGTAGCAGACCGATCGCGTCTGACTGCCATCGCCTTGGATGGTGATCGGCACACCGGCCAACGCTTGAGTAATGAAGTTTGGGATCGCGCGACCATCATTCGGGCGCATCCGGGGGCCGTACGTGTTGAAGATGCGCATGATCGCGGTGTTAACGCCGTGCTTGGTCCGGTATGCGGTCGTAAGTGCTTCGGCGAAGCGCTTCGCTTCGTCATAGCAGCCGCGAGGCCCGACCGGGTTGACATTGCCCCAGTAGCTCTCGGGCTGGGGGTGGACGAGCGGGTCACCGTACGTCTCTGATGTCGATGCGAGGAGGAAACGCGCGCCCTTCTCCATTGCCAAACCGAGGGTATTCAGCGTTCCCAGAGCCCCCACCTTCAAGGTCTGGATCGGCAACTCGGCGTAGTCGACCGGCGAAGCCGGGGAGGCAAAGTGGAGAACATAGTTAACCGGGTCGGAGATGGAAATATAGTTTGTGACGTCCTGTTCGATCAGCCGGAAGCCGTTTCGACCTTGTAGGTGGGCGACGTTCTCTGGGGAACCCGTTGAAAAATTGTCGAGACATGTCACATCCACGTCCTGTAGCAGCAAGCGTTCCGCAATGTGGGAGCCCAAAAATCCTGCACCGCCGGTCAATACCGCATGTGGCCGCATAAGAACTCTTCCTCACCTTCGAATCCCCCGCGTTAGGCCGCCGTAGGATGCTGCGGGTTACGCTATCAACCGCGAATCGGGCCTTTTGCGATCAGTCGTCACAGAGGTTGCCTGTCAGTTGGCTAAGACACCTCGGTACCGGTGATCAGATCCGACTCGAACACCTGCTGGACGCAGCAACCGTGATGTCTTCGTGGGACGACCCCACGCCGGCTATGGCGATAATGCTCCATCGACAAGATCGCCGCTTGTGCGGCCCGACCTGTGCTGATAGCCCAGTCAGCTCCGCCAACTGCCGCACGATCCCCACCCCCAGCGTGCGATACGACACAATGGTCGCCCGAAGATACTTTCTCAGAGGAGACCGCTGCGAAAAGGTCTCCCATCCTGCCTTGTAGGGCAGGCACGTTCGCCTACTACCCGCGTACCTGGCAATTTCGTGGTGTATCCAGGCTAGGCGCAAGAATAGCGCTGATGAATGTCAGCTTAAGCGTTGGCCTCAGCGCCGAGCCGATAACCGCGTACGGCGATCGGCATGAACACCGCGAGCAGCACGATCGCCCAAATGAAAGTAATCACGACAGGCCACATTAGTGGGCCGCCTTGGGCCAGTGCCCGCATCGCCTCGATGGGTGGTGACATCGGTTGCACACGGACGAAGGGCCGAAGCCAGTCCGGGAACAGTGCGATTGGAGTGGTACCGGGATTTACGAAAGCCAGCGATACGGTCCCGGCTGCCAGGTATGTCATGAGGGTGGTGGCATTGGTGCGGATCGCCAGCGCCATGACGAGCGCCGTGAACCCGACCACCAAGACCGACGGGATGAGAATGTACGCCAGTACTGTGAGCCAGCCCTGCGCGAAGCGTAGCCCCATTGCCACCCCGAGGGCGGTCAGGAGGACCGTTCCGATGAGAGTGCGCGTGGCGTCGGCGAGCAGCCGTCCGGTGAGTACGCTTATCCGATGCACTGGTAGCACCCACATCCGGCTAAGCAGCCCCATTTTGCGTTCCATCGAGATTCCGGCGGCGGTGCTGAACGCACCGAACACCGCGGACAGCACCGCACACAAGGGGACCAGGCCGTAGACGCTCTCGGCGCCGGTGACTTGATGTACCCGCTCGCCCAGCACCGCCTGGTACACGACCAAGAGGCAGACAGGGAAAATCAGCGACCCCACCAGCACCACTCGGTCACGCCGCCAACGGATGAGGAGGCGACCCGCTTGCACCCAACTCTGGGTCACCAGTGAGCCTTGCAATCGAGCCCGAGCAGTCACGAGGTCCGCCTCTGCATCCGCAGAGTAATCGCGCCAAATACCAGCACCATACCCACGCACCAGGCCAGGCTAGTCGCCAAGTTGCCGGCCTCCACGTGTCCGTGGGCCAGGCCACGCAATGTCTCGGCGACCTGTGATACCGGCTGGTTACGCACGTAGGGTTGCAACCAGCTTGGAAAGGTCTCCTCGGGAGCGATTCCGGTGGAAAGCATGAAGAGCAGCACCTGGGGGATGAAGAGCAGGTGGCTGGCCCCTTGGGCACTGCTGGTACTCGACCCGAACGCGTCGGCGCCGAGCGCTACCGCCAGGCACAGCAGCATCGCGATGAGCAGAAAGCTCAACGCATAGCCCAGTCCGCCCGTCATCCTGAACCCGAACGCGTAGCCCGCAACCATCGCGACTGTGACGGCGAGTAAGGCGCGGATCAAGGTGGCCACCAGGCGGGCAGTCACTGGGACCGCAGCGGCGATCGGGAGCGTCTTCAACCGCTCGCCCAGCCCCCACAGGTGATCACGTGCCGCACGATCCGCGGTGACCAGCGCCACGAACAGCACCGACTGGACGACCACCCCGGGCACCAGATACTGCGCATAGCTGGTGCGTCCAGTGTCGACGAGGCCGTGCAATGCCACCGCGAAGCCGGCCAAGAACGCGGCGGGTGACAACATCTCGAAGATCAACCCGCCGTCGCGCATCGCCGCCTTCATCGAGCGTTCGGTGAGGGCGGCCAGGGCGCTCATGATGGGCCAACGGTCTGCTCGGTGAGGTGCAGGAACGCTTCATCGAGCGAGGGTTTGCGCAGCGAGATGTCTACGAGCTCGATGCCGAGCACATTGACCCGGCGAAACACCTCAGCCAGTGTGGCCACCCCGTCGGGGGCGCGTACTGACACAGAGTTCGTCTCCGCGTCGATATCGATCCCGTTGAGCCCCGCGAGCGCCGCGCCAAGCTGCGGCAGATCGGCCGGATTGGCCGGCGTTACCTGGCAGTAGTTGATGCCCACCCTGCGCTTGAGGTCCTCGGCGGTGCCGGTGGCGATGACCTTGCCGTGATCGATGACGACAATAGAATCGCTCAGGACGTCGGCCTCTTCCAAATACTGCGTTGTCAGCAGCACAGTGACGCCCTGCAGCGCCAACGAGCTCACCAGAGCCCACGCGTCGCGGCGGCTGCGCGGGTCCAGCCCCGTGGTCGGTTCGTCGAGGAACAGCACCTTCGGCACCACCACCAAGGCGCTGGCGAGGTCGAGGCGACGCGCCATACCACCGGAATAGGTGGATACTTGCCGGTCGGCGGCGCCGGCGAGGTCGAACTGTTCGATCAGCTCGTCAGCACGAGTCTTTGCGGGCTTACGACGCAAACCGCGAAGCCTCCCGAACAACACCAAGTTCTCGCGCCCGGTGAGCATTGGGTCGGTTCCGACGGACTGTCCGGCCATCCCGATGCTGGCACGTACCCGGGCAGGCTGTCGGATGACGTCGTACCCGTTGACTGTGGCATGGCCCGAACTCGGCCGGATGAGCGTGGACAGGATGTTGATGGTGGTCGTCTTTCCGGCGCCATTGTGGCCGAGCACCCCGCATACGGTCCCGGCCGGAACCGACAGGTTCACACCACGCAGCGCGGCCGTCTCTCCCCCGAATGTCTTCGTGAGTTCGACAACCTCGATCGCCAGTTGCTCCACAGTCGTCAGTATTTCATGGTGGGTTTGCTGAACGCGCCGCAGGGTCCAGAAGTTGCAAGATTCCGGTGTCGCGAATCGAAGCCTGCTGCACGCACTCTGCGTGCAGCAGGCTCACTTCGGCAATGGGGGTCGGTACTCCTAGTAGTTGACGCAGCTCGTCATCATCTGCGTGAAAATTGGCAGCGCTTGGCTGGCGCCCGGGTTGTTCTTGACCTGGTTGAGCAGGCTCACGCGTTGGTCACGCGACGAAGAAAGGAACACGCGCAGGAATTCCTGATTTGGTGGTGATTGGTCGATCAAACTCGCAGCGTAAGGATTCTCCGCGTGCAATGCGGCCATCGCCTGATCGTAATTGCACGTCGAGTTGACCAGCGGCCCGATGTCGGGGGCAGCGGACGCCAACCCGGCCGTAGCAACCAGGAGCATTGCCGGACCGCCGACCGCAACAGCAAGCCTGGTCAATGACAGTTTGATCATTTGCGTGTCCCCTCCTGGAACTCTGATGAAACCACTCTTCCACGCCCAGCTTATGCTCGGGCCTGGAGTACCCAACAACGAGCGAACGACCGTGAGCCGCAGTCGAACGTTGCGCCGAGATGCACTTCCTGTATATCCGACAGGGTTGCCACCACGTTACATCATGGTTGGTCGTTCCAATTCTGCCGTTTAAGCGAGACGGACGAGGTTCCTCCAGGGGCTAGCAACCCAATGAGGGAAGGGACTGCACTCTGACCAGCGCGAATATCACCCAGAGATCGGATCCGCAGCCAACTCGAGGCCCCACTCGACAGGTCGCGCGAGTTGACGGAGATCCTCCAGAACGTCTCGCACCTCCTTTGCTAGCGAAAGCGTTCTCGCCGTGCCCCCGACTCGCAGAACGATCAAAACCTCCTCGCCCCACCTGCTTATCTTGTTGGTCGAAGCAAGCCTACGTAGAGGATTCTGCTGGCCGGCACGGCTATGAATCTACTGATCGACGAGAACCGAATCCCCATCCGCGCGGCAGCAGTTTGCCCCAGTCCGCTACCCTTCCTCAAGCCCTGACTTGGCGAGCGATAGCGAAGCGGGGTCTTAGAGTGGTCGCAAGCCCTACAGACCAATGAACGCGTTGGTCCGTCCTGCTGACCAAACGGAATGGCGCATTCACCGCGATTGTCTGACGGTACCGTAGGTTAGGTGACACACATGATTGAAGCGCTCGGAATAATGATGGCGAAGAACGAGGCCGATGTCGTTGAGGCTTTCGTCCGGCATAACTTGAACTACCTGGACGCATTGGTCATCGTCGATAACGAATCGGTTGATGACACTCGTAAAATTCTGGTGCAGCTGCAGCAAGAGGGATTGCCCATAATTTTGTTCGATGATCCAGTGGTGGGGCACTTCCAGGCAGAAATAGTCACTGCCGTGTATCGGAAGGTGGTGCCCAAGTTCAAGCCGCGCTTTGTGTTCTTGCTAGATGCCGACGAGTTTGTCGTTGCGTCGTCGCGGGAGGAGTTGTACGCCCAATTGCGCGTTTTGCGGGCCGGAACTCAGGCGCAATGTTCTTTGCGGACCTACGTCCCCGCGCCCACGGGCCCGGAGGGCGATACATCAGATCCGTTGCGAGATATCACCTACCGCAAGGCCACCGAACAGCGAATGTGGTGGAAATCGATTATCGTCACTGATCCAAAGATCGACATGAAGCTGAAGATCAAGCAAGGTAACCACGGCGTAAAGTACGCTGGCCGGTCGCTCCGCAAAGTGAAGTTGCGGGATGTCACACTAGCTCACTTTCCAGTGCGAAGCATTGATCAGTACACAGGCAAGATTTTGGTCGGCTGGATCGCCAATATGGAGCGAAATCGATATCTTCTGGACGGCGCGCATGGAATCCACTGGAAACAAAGCTACGAACGCATAATCCGCGGAACTGGGCTTACCGCCGAGGACTTGACGCGCGAAGCATTCAGCTATTGCCAATTATCCGAGACGGAATCCGAGTGGCCGCTCGACGTGGTCCGCGACCCAGTGGTGCCGGGCTATGCGAGATTGACTGCACAATCGGTCGACAACTGCACTCCGCTGCAAAAGGTTGTGAGATCGTTCGACAAGATCTTCAATCCGGAGGCAGATGTCGCTTACCGTGCGCCGGGTATCGATTTTCTGGAGAATTCGAACGGCAGGAAGACGTGGCGACACCTGTTGCAGTCATTCACGACCGGCGGCAAGTCTGCAACGGATTTGTACATCGATTTACCGCCTTTCCGGTACCTCTCAGAGCGCTATTGCCCCACATCGGTCCTGGACATCGGCTGCGGTTCCGGGGCGTACTTGAAGTATTTCGCTTCGCAAGGAGCTAAGCAGATAACGGGCATCGACAGCGCCGGAGGCGGGGCCAAGTACCTTGAATGCGATGAGTATGTGCAGGCAGATCTCAACAAACCGCTGGATTTGGCGCAGACCTACGATCTTGTGATGTGCTTGGACGTCGCCGAGCACATTCCCGCGGACTCGGAGCATGCACTCGTCAGCAGCGTCGGGCGGCATGCGCGCGAGCGCATCGTATTCTCCGGTGCGTGCACCGGAGAATCTGGAGGCGCCCATGGCAATGGTCGGCCGATTTCACATTGGCTCGCCAAGTTCGCATCAGTCGGTTGGTACCCTTCCCTGTTTGATTCCTTAGCGCTGCAGTCTCTTTCGACTCTTCCACGGTTCCGCAGCAGTCTGGTGGTGCTGACTCGAGACGACGCAGATTCCGCGCTGGCATTCGAACGCCTGAAGGAGAACGAGCAGGGGTCGACCCGATGGAATAAGCACTGGCCAGCGGTAATCACGCACTCATTCACCGAAACAGAGAATAGATTGTTGGCCCGCCGAGATTCTCGCACTGTGGCAATGGCCAATACGGCCCTACGTGCACTTATTTCGCGTCTTTATGGTTGATGCGAGTTTGGGTGTGGACGGCGTGGTGTGAACCCGATCTCCCACGGGGGTGGGCCTAACCGGGTCTGGCAGCCTCCGTCGCCGCTGCATAGTCTTCGGGCCGATCCTCCCCCTCCAGCAAGGCACGCACTTGCATGCGTGTCCCGTGGGGCCGAAGCAGGAAACTAGCGGGCCTCGGGCGAATCCTCAGTGGCCACCAGAACCAACGTCCAAACACAGCGGCGATCGACGGGGTCATGAACGAACGCACGATCACAGTGTCGAACAACAGACCCAAGCCGATGGTGGTACCGATCTGACCAATAATTCGTAGATCGCTTACCACCATCGAAGCCATGGTCGCCGCGAACACCAAGCCTGCCGTCGTCACCACTTTGCCGGTGCCACCCATGGCGCGGATCATCCCGGTATTGATGCCGGCGCCGACTTCTTCCTTCATCCGTGACACCAGCAACAGGTTGTAGTCCGACCCGACCGCCAACAGGACGATCACGGACATCGCAAGCACCATCCAGTGCAGCTGAATACCCAGGATGTACTGCCAGACCAGTACCGACAGCCCGAACGATGCGCCCAAAGACAACGCCACCGTACCCACGATCACCAACGCCGCGATGAGGCTCCGCGTGATGATCAGCATGATGATGAAAATCAGGCACAATGCGGCGACCCCGGCGATGAGGAGGTCATAGGTGGAGCCGTCGCGCCAGTCCTTGGCGGTCGACGCGGCACCGGCCAGATAGACCTTGGCGTTCACCAACGGCGTCCCTTTAAGCGCCTCCTCGGCCGCCGTCCGCACTTGCTCGATCCGCGCGATGCCCTCCTTTGTAGCCGGATCGCCATTGTGGGAAATAATGAATCGCGCCGACTTCCCGTCCGGCGATAGAAAAGAATTCATCGCGCGCTTAAAATCTGCGTTGTCGAACACTTCCGGCGGCAGGTAGAACGAATCGTCATTCTTGGAGGCGTCGAAAGCCTGTGCCATCAGGGTCGCAGTATTGGTTCCGCCATCCTCCCTGCCGAGGATGCCCACCATGGTGCTGTGGTTCCTGAGTAGCATCATGCGCATATTCTGCGTTAGTGCAATCTGCCTCGGAAGTGTGGCAGCCATTTGCGGCAGAAGGACATCCAACTTATCGAGGTACACGAGCATTTCGCCGACCTTTTCGGTCAACTGGTCGATGCCATCGATGGCGTCGAAAACAGCCCGCAGCGCCCAGCAGACCGGAATATTGAAGCAATGCGGTTCCCAATACAAATAGGCGCGGATCGGCCGAAAGAAATCGTCGAACAGGGAGAACCAATCCCTCAATTCGCGCGTGATGTCGTACACCTCGTGAGTTTTGGCAGTGATCCTGTGGTTGATGGCCGCCATCTGCATCATGAGCTCGTACATGCGCTGGGTGGTGGCGATCGTCTTCGCCATGTCGTCGGCCTGCTTCAGAAGGTCGTTCGACCGGGCTCGCATGTAGTGAATGAACTGGTCCTGACCCGCGGTCTGGAGGCTGATCATGAACGGTAAGGACGTATGGGCAATCGGAGTGCCCTCCGGCCGGGTTATACCTTGAACCCGCGACACCCCGGGAACCTTGAAGATAGCCTTGGCAACCTTGTTCAACACAATGAAGTCTGCGGGATTCCGCAGATCATGATCGGATTCGACTAGGAGAATATCGGGCAACAAACGCGACTGCGAGAAATGCCGTTCGGCCGCCGCAAACCCCACGTTGGCGGGAATGGCGCCGGAAATATAGGCCCGGTCGTTGTAGCTCGCTTTGTACCCCGGTAACGCAAGCAGACCCACGAGCGCCACTGCAAGCGAAGCGACCAGGATGGGTACGGGCCACCGAACAATCGCCGTTCCGATGCCGCGCCACCGGCCGGCATTCAATTTCCGCTTGGGCTCCAACAGCCCAAACCGGCTCGCCACGGCGACCCCCGCCGGAACCAGTGTCACTGCGACCGCTACCGCCGCAACCATGCCGATCGCGGCCGGGGCACCCATGGTATGGAAATAGGGCAGCCGAGTGAAATGCAGACAGAAAATCGCCCCGGCGATCGTCAGACCGGAGGCGGCAACCACAGGAGTGACACCGCGATACATGCTGTAATACGCCGTCTCGCGGTCCTCCCCCGTCTGACGCGCCTCTTGATAGCGACCGAAGAAGAAAATCCCGTAGTCGGTTCCGGCCGCAATGGCAAGGAAGATCAGCATGTTCACGGCGAAGGTCGACAACACCAGCAAGTTGTTGGCACCGAGGAACGCGACGATGCCCCGGGCCGCGGCCAGTTCGACACCGACCATGATCAGCAAAAGGATCACCGTGACCACGGAACGGTAGACCAGCAGCAGCATCGTGAAGATGATCACGACGGTGACCGCGGTGATCTTCAGAATGGATTTGTTTCCGCTGTGCTGCATGTCCGAGGCCAGCGGAGCCTGCCCCGTCACATAGGCGTGCACGCCCGGCGGGGGCGGTATGCGTTCCACGATCCCTCGAACAGCGGCCACCGACGCTTCTCCGAGCGGCGTGCCCATGTTACCGGCCAGGTTGACCTGCACGTATGCGGCCTTGCCATCGGGACTCTGTACGCTCGACGACGTCAGTCGATCGCCCCAGAGATCCTGCACATGCTCGACGTGTTGCTTGTCGTTTCTGAGGTCCTGGATAAGTCGGGTGTAGTAGTCGCGCGTATCGTCGCCAAGCGGCTGCTGCCCCTCGAGGACGATCATCGCGGAACTGTCCGAGTCAGATTCTCCGAACAGCTTGCCCATGCGCTTCATGGCAATGCCCGCCGGCGCATCGTTGGGAATCAGCGAGACGGAGTTCTTCTCCGCCACGTGTTCCAGGGCCGGGATCGCCGATTTCCAGCTCCAGTCGACGGACGCCAGGGTTGCCAGCACGATCACCACCAGCCACCCGACGATGATCAGCGACCCGAACCTGCGAACCGTCCGCGCAACGAAGGGCCGACGGGTCTGCTCAGTACTCATCGGCCCCGCTAATCCCTCAGCAGCAAGGCACGCACCAACGGACGGGGTCCAAGCGGCCGGAGCATGGTACTGGCGGGGCGAGGGCGCACGCGCTGCGGCCACCAGAACCAGCGGCCGAGTATCGCAGCGATGGAAGGCGTCATGAACGCACGCACGACCAAAGTGTCGAACAACAGACCGAGCGCGATCGTCGTCCCCAACTGGCCGATGGTGAGGAGGTCACTGACGACCATGGATCCCATCGTGGCGGCGAACACCAGGCCCGCTGCCGTTACGATCTTGCCGGTTCCCCCCATCGCCCGGATGATGCCCGTCTTGAGGCCGGCGCCGAGTTCCTCCTTCATCCGGGAGACCAGCAGCAGGTTGTAGTCGGACCCCACCGCCAACAGGAGGATGACGGACATGGCCAGCACCACCCAGTTCAACTGGATGCCGAGAATGTATTGCCAGACGAGCACGGACAAGCCGAAGGAAGCGCCGAGCGACAACGCCACCGTGCCGACGATCACGAGCGCGGCGATCAGGCTGCGCGTCATGAGCAGCATGATGATGAAAATCAGACAGAGCGCCGCAACTCCCGCGATGAGGAGGTCGTATTTCGACCCCTCAACCAGTTCCCTGGTCTGCGCCGCGGTACCCGCCAGATAGACCTTGGCATTTTCCAGTGGCGTACCCTTGAGCGCCTCTGCGGCCGCAGCCTGAATCGGTTCTACCCGCGAAATCCCGGTGGGCGTGGCCGGGTCGACATTTTGTGTGATGAGAAAGCGTGCGGCCTTGCCATCCGGCGACATGAAGATCTTCTTGATCTGCTGGAAGGCCGCATTGTTGTCGATGATGTCCTGCGCCATGAAGAACGAATCTTCGTTCTTCGACTCGTCGAATGCGTTCCCCATTGCCATCGGGTTGGTGACGGCGGTCATCTGCGTGTCGACGAGACCGGACATGGTGCTGTGCATGGTCAGCATCATCGTGCGACTGCTCTCCAGCGTCGCGATCATCTGCGGGAGCTGCAGAAGCATCTGCGGCAAGAGCGCGTCCAATTGGTCCAGATCTGCGACGAGGCCTTTCATCTTGTCGGTGATCGTGTCAAGACCATCGAGCGCGTCAAAAATCGCTCTGATTGACCAGCAAATAGGGATGTCGTAGCAGTGCGGTTCCCAGTAGAAATAGTTGCGGATCGGACGAAAGAAATCGTCGAAATCCGCAATGTGATCCCGCACCTCGGAAACGGCATCCTGGAGCTCATGGGTGGTGCCCACCATTTTATGAGTGGTATCGACCATCTGCGTCATCAAATCCTGCATGTGACGCATCAATGCGATCATTTCCGTCATATCATTGGCCTGCTGGAGCATATCCTCCATGCGCGCCTTCTGGAATGGCAGGAACAATTGCTGATTCGCCTGCGTCCAGCTCAGCATGTACGGAACAGAAGTATGGTCGATGGCCTTACCCTCGGGCCGCGTTACCGACTGCACGTTCGCAATCCCGGGAACGGCAAAGATCGACTTCGCAAGCTTGTTCAGGATCAGGAAATCCGCCGAATTACGCATATCGTGATCGGATTCGACCAGCAGGATGTCGGGCATCGTCATCTTCGACTCGGGAAAATGTCGTGCCGCGGCTGCGTATCCCAGAGTGCCGGGGATGTTCTGGGGAAGGAACTTCTGGTCGCTGTAGCTAGGCCGATAACCGGGCAGTGTCAACAGCCCGATGAGCATGACTGCCGCGGACGCTATGAAGATGGGGACCGGCCACCGGACGATCGCCGTACCTATCCGCCGCCACCGATGGGTGATGACGGTCCGCCTTGGATCGAACCAATGGAACCGGCTGCCTAAGGCGATGGCGGCCGGAATGAGCGTGAGCGCGACCGCTACAGCAACCAACACACCGACCGCGCCGGGGATGCCCAGCGGCTGGAAGTAGGGCAGGCGGGTGAAGCGGAGACACGCGATGGCCCCGGCGATCGTCAGCCCGGACGCCAACACCACCTTCGCGACCGATTTGTAGGACGTGTAAAAGGCGGATTCACGATCCTCGCCGGCTTGACGCGCCTCTTGGTATCGCCCGACGAAGAAGATGCCGTAGTCGGTTCCAGCCGCGATGCCCACGGTTACCAGGAGATTGACCACGTAGGTGGTGAGACCGACGATGCCATGCAGGCCAAGCCACGCCACCAGCCCGCGGGCCACTTGAAGTTCCATACCGACGGTAATCAACAAGATGATGGTCGTGATGAACGAGCGGTACAGCAGGAGCAGCATCACAAAGATCACGCCGACGCTGACCGCTGTGATGAGCAGGACCGTTCGGTTCCCACTGGCGGCCATGTCGACGATGATGGGCGCCGGCCCGGTGAGATATGCCTTGACCCCCGGCGGCGCCGGGGTGTTCTTCAGGACATCTTGAACGGCCTTCACCGATGCGACGGATTCGGCCTGGCCCAGGGTGCCCACCAGGTCCAGCTGGGCGTAAACCGCTTTGCCGTCGGCGCTTTGTGCAGCACCCGCGGTAAGGGGATCTCCCCAGAAATCCTGGATATGCTGAACGTGCTTCGGATCGGCCTCGAGCTTCTGGATGACGTCGTCGTAGTACTTGTGCGCGTCCGCACCGAGGGGCTTGTCCCCTTCCAAGACAATGACTCCGACGCTCCCCGATTTATTGGTCTCCTGGAAAAGCTGCCCCATGCGTTCACCGGCTTCGACGGACGGTGCACCGGTCGGGGTCAGCGATATGGAGTGAGTCGCCTCCACCACCTCGAGGGGCGGCACGAACAGTGTGAGGACGACCGTTATCGCCAGCCAGCCCAAAATGATCAGCGGCGCAAAAGATCGGATGAACGATGCCATTCGTGGCCGATGCGCCTTATGCAAGGTGGCGGTTGTGTCGTTCATGCGGCCTGCACCACACAGGAGGTGAAAGCGTTCACGTCGTTTGAGATCTTCTCTGCCTTGACTTCATTGTTGACCAGGATGCGGCACCCGATCATGTCACTGTCGCCCTGTGCCATCAGGTTGCCGAATGCCGTCGCCTTGCTGACGTCGTTCTGCAACGTCCATGGCAGCGTGACGTTTTTGACGAACCTAGGGGTTCCGTCGACGTCGAAGTAGCTGATATCGGCCACTGCTCCCGGCGGCCCAAAGACCTCATAGGTCAATTTTTTGGGGTTGTAGACCTTGGTCGTGGATTCGCCGCTTTGTGTATCTGTGTACGAGGGGCGCTTATCGGTGCCGAAAATGCCGTGCAGTCGCGACACGGTGAACGCACCCGCGGCGACCACCAACAGCACGAGCAACGGAATCCACAACCGTCTCAGGAGCGAAAAGATTGCAGGCCTCCTTGGCTATCCGCGCGACCGGCTTCATACTGCGGCATGAACGATCCGGGCGCAAACCCAAACGACCCCGAAGGGCGAAGCTGGGCGTCGATCAGAGTAAACCATGCCATAGAACAGCAGAGGTCCACTTCACGGTGGAACGTAATACAAGAATCCGCATGTAAGCCCTGCTCGGCGACATCTTCACGTCGGCGCTGTACGCCCGGAGGTGACAATTGGCTGTCGTCTCCGCAATCGTTGGTGGCCCTCGGCAGCGAAGTCAGCCCGGCGGCTGAAACTCCGACGTTCACAATCCGGAACGGAATAAACCTGGCAAACACACGCAAGGGGGCAGGATGCCGGCCGCCCTTTTTGGCGGATGATTCAGCGACCCCTTGAAGAAACGGGTGACGGGCGGACTTACCCGCTGCCGAGCAGTGAATTTGCCGCAAGAGAACCCCCGTCCACGCACCGATTGATGTCGAGCTTTTTCGTCTTGTCTTTGTGAGCTTTCGCCGAGGCCGGGCATTTCGTTTCCATTGATGCCCGCTTACTCATTCGCGACGACGACCTGCTCAGCGGTTGACGGGCCAGTCCCACACCGACATGTCGCCGGCAGGGTAGTTCATGCAGACATCGGTGGCCTTCGCAACAACACCCTTGTTATTGAAGAAGATCTTTGCCCAGTTACCCCAGCGGGTCGCCATCTGCTCGTAGTAGACGTTGGTCGCAGTGTCCTCCGAGTATTGGCGGCGGGCGACCGGATCGAGTGAGAAGAACCAGTGAATTCGGTCCTCGGCGCCTTGCTGCACGTCGGCGGGCCGGTTGCTCTTGTCGATCATGTACCGCTCGAAGTACACCGGGCTGGTGTCACGCACCGC
>ERZ724503.102-NODE-102-length-27149-cov-9.525799_pt1 | contig 27149 bp, 26 predicted proteins | sample MGYA00376036_ERZ724503 | MGnify/ENA primary metagenome ERZ724503 (study PRJEB28724, sample SAMN07190885) | wastewater metagenome | isolation source: influent of sewage treatment plant in Hong Hong | place: Hong Kong | collected 2016-03-17 ...
TCGCCTGTGACGTACCCGATCGCCTGCTTCAGTATCTTCGCCGTGCCGTGGATCTCCTGCACGGTGAACATCCTCACGCCGCGCGGCACCTGGTCCCACAGGATGTCCCACAGAGCGCGGCATAGTTCCCGGAACCTGAGCTCGAAAGTACCGTGAGAGTACTTCTCGTCGGAGAGCTTGATCCCATCCTCGAACCCCCGGTCCGCCGTCCCGAGCTGGAACACCTTCGTGTACGGCTCGAATATCTCCGCGTCGTACCCGGCCAACCGCAGCGCCCTCAGGATCCCCGGCTTCGTTCCTCGCATCCGGTACGCACTGATGAGGTTCCTGATCTCGGCCCTCTGCACCTCTGGATCACGGGTGCGGTCGTAATCGTAATCGAGAAGCGCTCCCAGGTACGGAAGGTACTCCACGGGCACGTTGTCCACGGCCGCGAGCTTTGCCATGTCATCGACGAGCTCCTCAATCCGGTCAAATTGCGTCGCCGCGATTGCTCGGAAGTCGTGGAGGTCCCCTGCCGTGACCTCGATGGGCCATGAGTCGCCCTCCGTGAGCACGCCGTCGCCGCCGTCGATAAACTTAACGGAGAGCCCAAGGGGGGTAATGCTCACGGGGATCCCGAATAGCGGGATCCCTATGGGGCCGCTGAGCACATCATCTCGGAGCGCAGTTACCGTGATCTCAGCCCACGGGGGGGCGCCGCCCTTCGTCACCGTTACGGTGTAGGTGTCATTCGCCGTGCCGGTGAAGAGTCCACCCACGACGAGGGTGTCGTCGCCGGTGTTCGTCTCTGCCGCCGTGGCCCGACGGATCCGCTTCTTCCCGGTCAGGGAGTAGATGCGCGGCAGGAGCGCCATGAAGTTGTCAGAGAAGTAACCCATTACTCCGTGACCTCCAGCACCGTCACTTTGAGCGTCCCGAGCACCGGGAACTGCCCGGCCCCGATTTCTACTGTTGCCGCAGGAGAGTCCACCGTCGCGTAGCTCACGCCGTCGAGGCGATCGATGATCCCGTCGATCTCTTCCGGGTCGACGTCCCGCATCCAGTCGACCGTCCCCACCTCTGGATCCGGGTCGAAGTAGTCCGTCACTGCCTCCGTTACAGAATTCACGACCTCCGGATCCGTGTATCCTGCGTATCGGTAGACCGTGACAGCCACGTCGACTGGGACCCTCTCCGCATCCGCCAGGATATGCTCGAAGCCAGGCTGCTTCCGATCATCCAAGAAGGATTCGAGCCCGGCTTTCAGTGCGTCGCTCATCAGGCCGCCGCCAGCCGGAATGACGTAGATCTTGTCGTAGTGGTAGCGGACCACTTCAGAGTAGTTGTTCACGTCGAGCACCTGAACCCGCTCGACCCCAGGGAACGCCTCGAGAAGGGCCTGCGTATCGTTCGCCGGCCCGGTCCGGTATAGGGAATGCGTAACCCGAGGGGCATTGCGCTTGAGTTCGGCGTCTCCCTCTTCATCTTCGCCCCCTGTTACGGCCTCGAGGTTCGTCACGCTCGTCGTGGAGGTGACGTTTATCGCGCCGTCGTACACCGCATCGATGATCTGCGTGATCGTACCGGCCCCGATGCCGTCCCCTGCAGCCCCGAGCGTAACGAGGTATGAAACTACCGCGGAGGATCCGTTCTCGATGATTGCCCCCTCAATCCCGTCCCCGGTCTCGATCACCACTAAGTCGTTCCACAGGAGCCGGACCGTGAATACCTTCGCATCGGCCGCTTGGCCAACGAGGGAGTCAACCTCCCCCCAATCCTCTCCGTCCACGGTCAGACCGATCGCGCAGACCTTCGTCCGAGAAATCGTGAAGGTCTGCCCTGCTGTCCCGTCGCCATCGAATGTTTCCTCGTACCGCTGGCCCTGCACGGCATGAGCATCCACGGTGGTGACTCCAGCAGGGATGATCGCCTCATTGATGAGCGCCATGATGTAGCCGGTACCCGACGCCGAGCCCCGCGCCTGCCACCACTTCCCGAGTACCACGCCGGAAGACGCCGGCGCCGCCAGAGTGATCCTGAGCGTCGCTGTCCCCCCGGCTGCAAGATGGGGCTTGTAGCCGACGAGCCGCACGAGATCGAAAAGGGAATCCCGCTGCCGGCAGGTGTCGAGATAGAGCTCATTCGCCCGGGCGTCGATGTAGTAGGCGAGCTTGTCGGCCGAGCGGGCGTCGCACCGTAGGATGACCATGCCATGGTCATCGGCGTTCCGATCGTTCCACGTGTCGCTGTAGACCGGGATGACGGCTACGTAATCCACCATCGTGCTGACGTAGTCCACCTGCGTATAGTCGATCGGCGGTCTCTGCCGTGCGCGCCTCTCATAGACCGGGATGTATGTGGCTGTCATGTTCTCGTTGCCTTTCCCTCAGTAGACGTATCCGTACCCCTGCACGACCATGTCGCTGTCGATGTAGAACGGGAAGACGCAGTTGCCGGGCTGCTGCGTCGTCAATATCACGTAGGGGATATTGACCTCCTCGATCCCCCGCTCGATCTTCTCCAGCGCCGCCGCAGTCTCCATCGCCGTATCCCAGCTCGACTTTCCCATTTCATCGAGCGCCGACGACAGGAATGTCAGTTCACCAAGCTGGATCTGCTTCTCCCATGTCTGTATCGGATCGACGATGTAGGCCATAACAAGGCCACGGAACGCCGGCCCGATCGGCTTGTAGAGGAGCGTGTGGAGAAGGGATCCGCGCGTCGGGAGCGAATCGTCTTCACCTGGCGCGTCACCGTCGGAACGCCTGGTGCAAAGGAGCTGCCAGATACGCTCGTTGATGTGTGCCACGTCGCTACTCGTCGCGACGCTGGTGAGCGTGGATCCCGTCGCAGAGAACTGCCACGGGAACTTCGGCCCTCCCCCGAGGACCGGATACCGGATGTTCCGCCCCTGCATCAGGTAGCTCACGACAGCGCCTCCATCATTGCCGCCTGGTGCTGTACCGTCTTCGCCTTCACTGCCGCCCATTGCTTCTCGGTCATGTGCGTCCTCTGCGCGCAGATCGGACAATCAAAAAGCGCCGCCTGCGTCTTCAGGCGCATAATGCCGCAGCCGGAGCACGCACCCCAGTTCTCGGCGCCTGGGATATAGCAATCGTCCCTAGGGGCACCCTTCCACGCCCTGGCACACTTTTCGTACCTGAGACACTCCACGCAGGTCATTTTCCGCCCCCGGCAGCCGACGTTGGCCCAGGAGGGGCGATAATTTTCACCCCCGCCTCTTTCCCTTCGTCCCCCCCATCGCGCACGATGGCGGCCCCGCCCGCCCCGGCAGGCGCACTACCTGCGGCCTCATAGTCCAGCACTGCGGCGACTATGGCGATGATCTTGCGGACAAAACGGTCGTCCCCCTGTACTATCCCGGCGATGTGCTCCTGAGAGATGACAACCGTAGGTACGGCCTTGCCCTCTTTGGCCGCCTGGGACCGGGCAGTGGCAACGACCATCTCAACGGCTTCCTGCGCCGTCTCGACGGATGTGAGCCCCTTCACCTCGGCCCGGATATGCTTCAGGTGTTCATCTACCGTGTGTTTCATTCGTTTTTCCGCACTCAAGGCGCCGATGCCAGTACGCCTACGGCCGGTACGATCCCCGCGAGCGCTGCCAGCTCGGCATCTTCCACAAGCGCCACCGGCAGGAGCGGCAGCTTCGTAACGGGCGTGCTCGCTCCATGCAGGTGTATCTCCGCGCCGATCACGTCATATTCGACTGCCGCATAGTGTGATGCGGTAGTGCCGGCATTTATGATGTGCATCACGGAGTTGTGCACGATATTCGCGGCGGCGTTGACCGTATGGGTTATGCCGACGTTCACCACGTCAGCCCCACCAATCGTGCTGATGCGCGCGCCCAAGATGGTGTTCGTCTGAGCCCCGCCAACCGTGAAGAACTGCGCGCCGCCGACGTTCACGGTGTCGATCCCCCCGACGAGTCGCGTGTAGTTGAGGGTCGCCACGTCGAAAATGCTCAGGCCCGCCCACCGGGTAGCCGTAAGGAGTGCGGCGTGGAGGATGTTCCCCAGCCCCGGGAGAACCGCGCCGCCAACGGCCTGGGGTGCGAGCGCCGCCTTCTCGTCGAGGAGGGGGAGCACATCGATCGGCTCGCGCGGGGAAAGGGGCGATGGGAAACCAACCATGCAGATCCAGTCACCGAGCACAGCCAGGAAGTCGTCGTATTCGACCCCCACGTTGCGCCCAGCCATGTAGAGCGCCTCCTTCGTCCCCCCGGTCGAGCATTCGAGGTTCTCGAAACTGCCGCTTACAGGGTCAACGACCGTCACCCGGCTCCCGAGCGTCGAATCGATGATGACCTGGGGGCCGATCTGCTCGCCCTCGAGGTTCAGGCCAGAGAAGATCATCTTCTCCTGTCCGGCTGCATGGTCGATCGCGATGGACTGGTGCCGTATGCGGTCCCTGTCCGAGCGCCAGATAATGGCCTTGTCCCCGATGACGATCCCAAGGGACGGGAAGAAACCGTAGAGGGAGGTGAATCCGAGGATCCCGAAGGCTGTCAGGAACCCGCCGAGGAGCCCAGCCCCGGGGATCGCCATGAGCGTGGCGCCGAGGGCGGTGATCCCGACGGAGCCAAGCGTAGCTATGACGGGCCGTGCCCCTGGCACCAAGGCGATGGCCGCCAGCACGGGGGTCGTCAGCGTGAACGTGGAGAGCGTATTGACGATCCCGAGCGGAGTCAGGTTGACAGTCGCAAGGAGGCTCGTCACGGTGTTTCGAACGGTCGCCGATGCCCCGCCGGTAAATGCGTTGAGGATCGTGTCAATGGTGAGTGCCGTACCATTCAACGTAAGCGAGCTCACCTTTTGCAGTACCGTCCCAAGCTGCGTTCCGGCAGCGACGAGCGCCTTTTGCACGTCTGGTAGGGACAGAGCAGCAGCCAGCGTCACGAGCTGCGCCTGCGTGAGCCCGAGTGAGCCCAGAGTGGCAGCTGCAGCATCACCCGGAGCCGCGCTCGCGCCCTCGGCCTCAACGGCGTCGAGCACAGCAGCCGTCTCGAGGCGCATCCAGCCGCTCGCGAGATCCCGCAGCTCAACGGAGGCATGGCCGTCCACGCAATATTCGCGGTGGTCATACCCTGAAAGGGCGCCACCGGCCGCAGGGAGCATCGTCGGGAAGATGTCGGGCAGGAGCGCCGAGCCGAGCGCCGAGATGACGTCCTGGAGCGCCTGCGGTATCGCCGCCGCGATCCCGGGGATCCCGAACGTCGCCACGGCAGCCGCGAGAAGCGCCTGCGGGGAGGTCCCGACGGCCTGCATGGCGGTCGTTACCGCGTCTCGGATGGCCTTCTCGGCGCCGCCGACGAATGCATTGAACACGCCCGCCGGCGTCAGCGGAATGCCCCCGACCGTCAGCCCGTCCATGAGCGAGAGCACGTTCCCGAGGGGGGTCCCCTGCAGCGCTGCCCGCGCCGCCGGCGTCAGAAGCCCGTCGAGCGCCTCCGCCACCGCCGCCTGCGTCAGCCCGGCCTCCGCGAGGGCGTCTGCCGCCTCGGGTTCAGGGAACTCCGCTGGCCCCTCCGTCTCCGGGGTGTCCATCTCCTCCGTGGCCCGGTCCATGATCCGCATCCCGCGGGGAAGCATGTTTCCCCTCATCGTCCCATCGGCCCACTCCCCTATTTGTAGATCCGGTAGAATCCTGCCTTTGAACTTCAGGCACTGGCCCGTGCGATCGACAAAAGCGAAAAACTCCCTGCCGTCCTTGTCATTGGCGATGATGCTATGCCCGGTCTCTGTTTTCGCGATCGTCCGCATCCGGGGGCAATAGAAGGATCCGTCGGCATGCTTGTGGTATGGCCGATGCTCCTGATCGTCGTAGGAGTCCGGGATCCCATGCTCGATCGCGTCCTCGCAGTCGAGGCAGATCCTGGGTTCGTCGCCGAAGCAAGGGTATTGCCCCGGGCAGAGCAGCTTCGATTCCGCGGGGGCCTGCGACGGCTTCACGCTCGGGTCGCTCGCCCACCCCTCCGCCGATCCGCCCCAGTAGCCGGTCGAGTAGACGGGATATCCCGGATCCCCCCCCTCGAACTCGACCCACACCGGGGATCCCTCCTCTGGGACCATGAAGGAGCCCATATCCCCTTGAACCTCGACCGTCCCGTCAGCGTTCTTGTGGCAGTGGCCGCCGGCCATCATCATGTTCTTCGGCCACGCCCAAGGGGAGAGGTTCAGCCCTCCCTTCGTGTACGGTCCCCAGATAAGAGGATGCGAGACGCGGATGCGCCCAAGCTTCTCGGGATCGTTGTTGTCCTCGCAGACGGCGCGGTATGGTCCCCAGAACTTCCTGGGGTGGCCGTCACCGACCTTCATCCGGGGGCTCACCATGCACCTCCGCCGCCGATTGTTGCGGGATCGATGTCTACGAGGAACGGTTCTTGTATTGGGACGGCCTCGTCTGGACTGTCCTTGACCTTGCCGTCAACCTCGGCTTCGTTCTTCGGATCGTTGAGGATGTTCGCTCCCTTCGCGTTCCGCCGCAGCTTCATCAGGCATTCGTACCCGTTCCCGCCGATCTCGTGCCGGACCTCCATGACCTGGTAAAGCCCGCTGTACTTGCTCCCGATCCCGCGGATGTCCACGAACCGCATGGCACGGATCCCCATGAGCGTCGGCCAGCCAACAACCACGGCGTCGGCCTCTATCTGGTCCTGCTCGGCATCGCGGAACCGACCGGATGCTACCGTCTCGGCCGGATTCGTCCCCTCGCCCTTGCGGTCCATGGCGGCCGTCTCAGGCGTGATGACGCTTGCCCCAGTGGCGATGCTGCTTTCGAGGGGGTTGTCGCTCGCCTCATCCGCCGCTGTGTGTGTCTTCGGGTTTATGTTCTGAAGAAATTCCTCCTTCGCCTGATTGATGATGGCTCCTGCTGTCCCAGGCTCGAGCGTCGTATACTTCCCAAGAGATAATCGCTCCATTACGGTAGGATTGAGCGCCACGTATCCGCGCCAGGTCATCCGCCTCGGGTCATGCCCCGCGACCGTCACCTCGGTCCCCGCTCCGCGGTTTGCCTGCGTGTCGTGCCTGATCCGGAACTCCTTCAGCATTCCCATGTCATCGCAGAACCAGGTGAGCCGCATGATCGCCTTATCTTCATTCGGCCCAACGAGCTCGAAATGGAGCTCGTCGCGATCGACCCAGAAGGCGAAAGCGAGCCCCTTGACGCCGCACTCGCATGAGGCGATCTTCGCGAGGTGGGTCAGAAAATCCCAGTCGGATATACCGCACTGCGGCCAGACCTGCCGGTTGTTCGACTGATTGACGATCGGCTTGAGTCCATACTCATACGCGAGCGTAATGGCGATCTCGCTCGGTGTAAGGCCGATGCTGTTCGTGGCGCGCGAAGCGCTTATGACGCTCTGGATATACTCTGCCGTGAGCTCGTCTCCCGCTTTGCCGCTCCCCCACTTCCGCATCACGGCGCTCGACATTCCCCACATGGCATGGCGAAGACGCATCGCCATTCTGTGTGCATAGCAGTGGCCGTAGATGATGACCTGCGGCTCGTCGCCCTGGGGAAAGAGCGCGTCTATGCCTGTTATGACTCCGATCTTCTCCGGGCACAGGTTCGTCGGAGCGTACCCCCATTGCATCTTGACCGTGTTCCCTTCCTGCAGCCATTCGGTATCGAGGAACATAAGGTTGCGGTTCGAGAGCGTAATCTCAAAGCTATCCATCGTTCCCGGCTCGACGGACTCGGCGTAGGTGAACTTCGTGATATGGCTGGTGATCTCAAGCGGAAAATCGACGTACTCGGCCTTTGCGCTGAGGAGCGATATCTTCAGCACAGGAGCCGCCGTCTGCGTCGCCGTGATTCCGCTTATCGCCATGACCGTCTACTCCCCGCGCTCGCTCAATATCCGCCGCGCATACTCGACGCTCGGCATCCGAAGTACCATGCCAGGAACGAGGTCCCTGTCAGGCATGAGCATCCGGTGCCCGTCCTGGATCGCATAGTCCATGATGATCCACCACGCTTCAGGGTCCCTGTAATACCGCCAGGCGATATGCCGCATCCGCTCGCCCTCGCGCACCGTGTGCATAAGATCATCGCTCCGCACGGGTGCATCGACATACCGTCGGCGGCTGAAATAATTACGCCCCTGCGTGTCCCGCAGAATCCTGCATCCACGCGCGTATCGGCTCCGGAGCGGGATCAGGGTCATACTGCTGCTCCTATCCTGAGTTCTGTCGGCCCAACCGACTGCTCGACCCATTCCTCGCAGACGCATTCCGCCTCGGCACGCAGTGGGTAAAGCGACTGCGGCTGGAATAGCTGCCCGTATTTCACCTTGACATCAGTGAACACCACCTTGACGCCACGGTAATGGAGCCCGAAAACGATCATGCAAATGGCCGGAGGGCGCAGGAGTGCGAGCCCCGCATGCGTCGGGTAGAGCATCGACTGCAACCACATGCACTCGCGCCTCACGGCTGTCGGATCGAAAGACCAGTGGTATTGCAGCTTGAACCTAATGATCCTCGGGTTCCCGGCGACGAACTGGTACCGCGGATGGGACATCCCAGGCACCGTGCTCCTCGCCCAGTTCACCCCCTTCTCATCATTGATCTCGTTTGGGTTCTCCATCGGCGACGCGGCCGTGCCGTAGCCGCCAGGGTTCGCCGTGATGAAGAACCCGGTCGACAGGTCCACGATGACCATCGGAGTGTGGTACTGCCAGACGTCCATGAAGCTCATTGCCGTGTCGCTCCCTGCGCAACAGCCTTCTTGTCGTTCGCCCTGGCGAGCAGCGTCCCCGCGCGGCCGCCATCGATCTTCACGTCGCCGTGCAGCACGACTTCCTTCTGCTCCCACCGATCGATCGATGCGGATATGTCCTTCATCGTCTTCGAGAGCTCATCCTTCATCTCCTGAAGCGCGCTTGCCCCTCCGCCGCCCCCGCCCCTCACGTATTCCGATGGGCTGATGGCGCCGGCATAGGCCGGTGTCAGGGCATTGACGTCCCAAACCCGTGCCTTGGCGCGAGATACCCAATCAGCCATGGTCATCACCGCAGGCAGCGCATTGATGAACGTATCCGCGTTGACTTCCCGACCCGAATACCCTGGGAGATTATTGAGCCCTCTTCCCCAGGCTAATGGCTTCGTGATAAAATTCGCGATCTTCACTATACCAGCGAGGATAAGAAGCTGGGTAGTGAGCTGGGCTGTCAGCATGCCGCCGATCGCATAGCCAACACCCTGCCCGGCCATATCTGTCAGGCCGACAAATCCTCCCGCCAGGAGCTCGGGGGGGATGACATTCCCCATGATTGACTGAAGGTCTGAAGCGATGCTGCCCATCAGGTTCTTTGAGAATGCGATCATCGTCGGGTTCCCGAGCGTATTGGTGATCCCCTCCTTCAGACCACGAAAGAACATGCGCCCACCCTGCATGAGATTCCCGACGCCCTGCGTGAGCCCGTAGAGCCCTTCCTTTCTCAGCTGGGATGCGAGGTCCACGGATATCTTGCCGTGCGTATCGGAGAGTCCCTCGACAAGTGCCTTGGTGAAAAGCGTCGTTTTCCGCAGCAGGCCGTTGACCATGTCACCGAATCCGAGCAGGTTATGCCGGTAGGAATATTGCAGCCCCTTGAACGCCAGGGCGATCCCGGTGATCACAAGAAGGACAGGGCTCCATGCCTTGAGCAAGTTCCACCCGGCCAAGCCGAGCAGCTTTAGGCGCCCAGCATTTTCCGCAGCAGAGATGCCAAACTTCACGAGTCTCGACCGCATCAGCCCCAACCCAGCCGCTATAAGACCGGAGAACAAGGCGACCCTCGAGAGTGGCATGAGCCATGACGTGAGTCCCTTCGCGAATTTCGGGTGTGCGATAAGGAACTGGTCTGCGCGCACGATGAGCTTGTTGAGGTTGACGAGGAGCCCTGTCTCTCTCACGGCCGTGCCTGCTCCGAGTGTCGTCCGGAGGTTTTGCAGGTTGGTGGTGAGCATCCTCGCCTGGTTCGAGTACGAGTAGAACTCCGTCTTGAATGCTCTGACATGGCGCGCCTGCCAGTCCTCCATTTGCTTCTGCCACTTATCGCGCTCGCCGGCGTAGTCCATAAGGGCCGACATGGCAATAAGCATGTCTGGCTTCGCAGCGCCGAGTTGTTTTAAGAATCCTGCGCGTTCCCCCGCGGGCATTGAGGACAGGGTCTTGGATATAAGACCGAGGGCCTTCCCATACTGCTGCGCTGCTACGGCTTCACGGACCCCTGGAAGGGTGGCGAACATCTTAGCCGCCTCATCTCCTGGAGTCTTCAGGGCGCGGAGCACTTGTTTCTGGAGATCGAGCGCGCTTGCAGCATCCATGCCGGTCCTCTGGATCGCTATCGTGTTGAGCAGAAGATCGTCGAGCCCAATGTTGAATGCCTTGATGATCCCGATCGCCTCGGGCATGGCAGCGAGAAGAGCCCCCTTCGCTGCCCCTTGCATCAATCCTTCGGCGACCTGTATCTTCCCGGAGAGCATATTGAGATCGCCGATGGTATAGCCAAGCTCCTTACGTATCCTGAGAAGCCCGGCAGCAGCCTCTGCGGTCGCCCCCGTTCCGACCATGTTCTCGAAGATCGGCTTTGCCGCCGCTTGCATCTGCCTGAGGTCGGTGATCCCTGTCTCAATCGCCATCCCGGCGACAGTGCCGGCCTCGGCCCATGATCGGCCGTAGGTCGCCCCTATGCTTCCAGCGAGTGCTGTCACCTGGTCGGAATACTGTTTGGAGAAACCCTTTATGAGAAGTGACCTGCGGATCTTGTCCGCGTCCTCATACTCCCGTGCAAGCTTTCTGCCGAGCATGAGGCCACCGATCCCGGCGCCACCCAGAAGGAGGCCACCGGTCATCAGCTTCATGGAGGCGTTGATCTTCGCGGCCGAACCTGCGACCTTGGTCTCGAGTGCCCCGGCAGAGGCCCCGACCGCCGCCGCCTGCTTTGAGAAATGGTCCTTGAGGTAGATGAATACCCCGAGGCCCATCCCTGTCATCAGCCCACCGACCCCGTCCATCTCACTTCCCCCGCTGCGCTTCCCTGAACGCACTCGCTTCTTCCTTCCGCTGGCGCTCAAGCCGCTCGCAGAACCACCGGCGTCTAGCCGGCGACCACGCGAGCATGTCCTCCCACCCGACGTTCATCCCGCCAACGCCCGGGCTGCAGTAGTTCAACGAGAAGTAGTCCTCGTTTATCCCCGCTGCAGACCGGGCAAGAAAAAACTGAGGTGCTCCTGTAGGAGCGTCTGGTACGCCGTCCCACACTTCGAGCAGAGCACCGTCACGGCAGTGTTGATCCCACCGCCTGGGTTCCGCTGGAGCTCCGCGCGCAGCTCCATCCGTTCTTGTGCGTTGAGGGTATCCTTTACGATCTCCGGCACGACGGCGATCCCATCGATCTTCCTCACCCGCATGTATTGCAGATACAATGCCGAGGGGTTTTCCATCGCCGCGAGCGCCTTCTCATGGAATCCATTGCAGAAGCCGTAGACGATCTGCTTTCTCGTTGAGGTAGCGAAGCAGAACTCGTCTTCGGGCGGGTAGTCCACCCTCGAGGGGATGACCTGCCGGCTGAGGCTTACCTCCTTCTCGTTGAGGTGGCCACACGTCTTCTTTGGGCATGGCGATACGAACCTGACGGTGTCCCCGTAGCTGAATTCGACAATCTTGACGACGAGCCAAAGCCGCACGCCGAGAAGGAGTCCGAGGGTATCCTGCGTAGTCACGCCCTTCTTCCCATTCAGGCTTTCGATCGCCCCGACGAGCCACCGTTCATGGGCGTCGTCGGCCCCGCTCGTCAGGAGCATCTCGTCATCCCCGCCGATTTCCTGGATGACCCCACTACCGCGCCCGATGAGATCGATGTGCCGCGTAGGGATGATCCGCTTTGTGTCCTGCTGGGCGGGAATAGGCGACGGCTGCTGCCGGGGCGGAAGCGGGGCGGCCGGGCCCGGTACAGGGCTGGGCCTCTGCGGGTATCCCTGGAATGGGGGCTGCTGCGAGGAGGGATGCTCGATTACAGGCTGCGGCGACCTACCTGGTCCGGAGATACTCTGTTCGGGTGCCATGATTCCCTGTCCTCCTGTTGAGGTTCATGCCTGTGCGTCTCAGGGGAGGACATAGCCATGACGATGCCGATGCCGCGCGTTGCGCACGCCTGATGCCGAGCGATGCGTCTCCGTCCGATGTCTATGCCGCTGCGCGATACTGAAACGACGACGCCGCAATAACTACAGCGCCGAGAAGTTGCAGTAGTCGCAGGCGATCGTGAACGGCTCGAGAACGGGCTCCGCGGATCCGCCCTCGAAACTGATCTCTCCGATTGCTTTCCACCATGCGTTCACGTAGGTCCAGACCCGCTTCTTCTGCGTCCTCGTGGTGTCGAGCTCTACGACGGTGAAGTTCTTGTCCTGGTACAGGCCCGGGGGCGAGTACATGACCCGCAGGAAGTTCGTCCACACCACATCATCGACCTCGTCGGCCTTGACAGCCTTCTCGATCTCGACGTCGCCGATCTTGTACGGCCCGGCCTCTTTGTGTGCCCAGAAGGCGCCGCCCGGGAAGAAGCTCGACTCCTCGTATTCCTGCCTCGGGAGCTTCGCGGTCTTGATAAGCCCCATCTTCAGGCCGCTGTAGATGACCGTGAACCACCCCTTCTGCCTGATGCCCGTCTCCATCGCCACAATCGGATCCGCCATGTCCGTATCCTCCGGTTCCCGTTGTAAGGTAGTGCTCTCCCGCCTAGACCAGCGAGAGCGTCTCGAAATCCTCGAACTTCGCCGTGAGCTTCGTGAGCGACACGGTGAATCCGACCCACTTCGACCAGGACGTCGGCTTGATGGCGATCTGGGCGTAGAGGATCCCCTGCTCGATCGTCTCAGGCTTATTCAGCTTGCCGTTGTAGATGTCGGGGGCATACTGGTCGCACTGCAGGTCATAAGCATAGAAACCGTAATCGCCCTTCAGCCCAGCGAGCCAAGGATCCAGCTCGTTGGCCATGAGCTGCCAGGTCGACGGCCCGATGGGGAGATAGAGGTAACCGCGCCCGTACTTGTAGAGCGCCTTCTTAATCACCATCATGAGCCATGCCGTGGTCTCATTCGATAGCGTTGAGGCCGCGCGCTGCATCGTCGCCATTCCGTCGATGTATGCCCCTGACTCGTCCGAGACGATCATGTTCACCTGAGCGTCCGCGAGGATGTCTGCCTGGCCGCGCTTCCCGACTGGGGCGAGGTTGTAGCGGATGCCATAGACGTCGTGCAGGAGGCTGTATCGCCACCCGGCCACGGGGAACCATTCCCTGCGATCCGAATGCCCGCGGGCGATCGCGCCGCACACATCACCGAGCGGATTGACGTAGGTGAGGCTCGTGCCTGTGCGCGGATCGAGCACGGAGATGTCGCCGTAGAAGATCCCCTGCGTCCAGTCGTTGATCGGCGTGTAGGAGGGGCTCACACCGTTCCTGTAGTCACGGGCTTCCGACGGGGTTAGGCCGAGCGGGATGGCGTTGATGCCATAGACCATCTTCAACCGGTGCTCGCTGCAGTAGGTCGTGACGGCAGCCTGCACGGCTTCGGGCCCGGGCGAGTCGAGCTCGATGCATTCCGGCACAGAGAGGAGCATGGAGTAGTCGATCTCGTCGAATGAGTAGAGGCCGAGCCCGGCCGCCTCATCCCCGATGTAGTCGTTGGCATTGAGGTCCTCAAGCCCGTCGTCACCCTCTGAAAGGTAGCCCGTCCCCGTTGCCGGCCTGCGCTCGGCGTAGTCGGTGCCGTCGCCGAGTTCTGCGAGCGTGACGATCTTTGAGACCCCATTGACGAGCTTGAGGATATAGTTCGCTGCCGAGGGATCCATGCTCGCGTTCTGGTACGTCTCCGGCGTCACATGGGCGTCGGAATCGTTTCGGAATGTGATATTGAACTCCGTCGACGGATTGATCGTGCCATCCGTAACCGTCCACTTGATCTTCCCGCTCCACGCCCCCTCATTGATCGCCGTGATCCCGAGCGTGCTCTTGGCCGGGTCAGCGCGATCGACGAGGGTCGCCTCGCCTCTCGTCGCCGTCAGCGTGGTCGGATCGGCGGGATCCTCATAGTGCGCGATCCTGTTCACCACCACCCGCGCCCCGTAGCTCATGGCCCGCTTGACCAGGTACGGGAAGTCATAGGTGGAATGGAGTCCGCCGAACGTCTGCTGGAACTCCTCGTAGTCGCTGCAGAGGGTCGCCTTGTTGACAGGCCCCCTGACACACACCCCCTCCATCATTACGAAGCCCTTGAGGGCCTGGCGGCTGAAACCGCTGTAGTCCCTGATGGTCACATACACGCCGGACGCGCCGCTTCCGATGCTGCCCATATCATGATCCTCCCTATTCCGTGGCTTCCACCGTAGCCGAGACGAGCTCGGCGCCGCTCTCCTGCTCTTCCACACCGATTGTCACGGTCTTTGCGAGATTCCTCTGCGTGATCTGGCCGTCGTATATCGGGACCGCCATAATGGCCGCTCTGCCCTCCTGCCAGAACAGCCCGCCTCCATTGGGCACCGTGGCATCCCTGAACTCGGATACCATCCTCTTAGGGAACCTGAACGGCTGCTCGACTCCGCCAACATCGAACGCAACGTCGAGCGTCGGCGGGTGCTGGTCGAAGTAGATCGCGAGCGCTTCGGCCATGCGTTCAGCCGCCCGGCTCGACCGCGCGGCCGCCGTTACGGCGAAGTGGAGATCGTGCCTGGGGGGATCGTTCAGTTCGTCGATCGTCCCACCGGCTCTGTCCTCGTTCATGTAGGTCTGGCCGACAGCGCTTATGAACGTTCTTGGGGTCGAGAAGTCCGTAAGGATGATCTGCGGCGCCCTGGTCTCCCGGTTGAATGTCGGCGGTACGATTAGCGTGATGTCGAGCGTGGGATCCCCGACGAGCTCGCCGTAGCGCGCCCGCAGATCCGCCAGAAGCGCATCTTTCACCGTCTCGATCATCCCCGCTGCTTGCGTCACAGCCCTACCCCTTTCAACGCCCCGCGGATCGATGCATCGATCCGCCGCATGATTCCCGGCTTCTCTTTCTTCCATACCGGCCCGATGAACGGCCTCGCCGGAATCCTCATGTCCCTGTTCGCACCGAGGAACATGTCCCCTATCGGATTCGGGTCGGAGGGGTTATTGGCGACCCCGAACTCATGTATGGCCCCAAGATTCGCCATCTCGATCGTCTCGCCCCCACCCTTCTTCGACCTGTGCGCCTGGGTCCGCAGAAGCCCGATGAATACCGCTCCGTTCTCTGTCACCGTGAACGTGATCGCACTGATCATCGCGCTCGTGTCGATCAGCGCTTTGCTCGACCCCTTGCGATCGATCGTCGACTGCGCGAGCCTCTGGAACTGCTGCCCCCCGGGCGACTGCGATACGATTCCACTCTTGATTTTGCCGACGAGCCGCACGGCCTCCCGTTTCGGGGCCTCGATGAACTCTGCGCTGACCGCCGGGCCCGAAAGCGCCGTGAACTTCCTGGCCATGCCTTTCCAGTTGCCGATGAGCCCGGCGCCACCCGCTGCCACGGATCACCGCCCTTTCGGCTTGTCCGAATACACCGCCTTCAGCATGTGGCTCACTCCACCGTAGGTTCCCGTCGGGATCAGGTCGATCACGTAGAACTCGACCGCCACACCCGCGATCCTCACGAACTTGTCACCGACCGCGAGCGTTACACCCGCCGCTTCGAGCTCGCTGCTTTCAAAGAGCACGTGACCCTTACCATCCGGCATATCCCCGCCCAACCCGGGGAGCATCTCGCGCTGCTTGTACTTCTTCCACTGGCCCTGCAGCGTCAGCGGCGACTGGCGCGCTTCCTGCACCCCTGTACCCCAGCTCCCATCAGGCGTCTTCACTTCCCCGGGTCTCGTCGGATCCTTCTCTGTCCCCTCAGAGTCAAGCTGCTCGATTTCGACGTCAACCGGGTGAATCAGAAAGCTCAGCCCCATGTCAAAGAGCCTCGCAGATAAGCGGCGCGCGATATGCCGCGATCACGTTGTCGATCTCTGGATCCCCAGTGACGGTTCCAGACGAGGCCACATCGAAAAGCGTGTAGCTGTGATCATCCGTCGTTTCGCTCTTGGCGTCCGTCAGCTTGCGTTTCATCATGCCGTCACCCGTTCCGAGCTTCGGCATCTCACGCATGACCATCTTCAATACGGCCTGTTTCACCGGTTCCGGGGTGATCCTCTGCCCCTCGTCGCCCCAGTCCATGTAGCCGAAATGGCCGACGAGCGCGATGTTCTGCCTCCCGACAGGCCATAAGGAACCATCGAACCAGGCCGCCTCCAAATAATCAGCGTCGAGCTTGAACACGATCCTCGGGTTTCCGCGATCGTCTGGAACGCGCCGGTTGTATACCGCCACACTTCCCATACCAATCGCCACTCCATTGATACTGATGGCCGTTACGCTGATGATCGGCACAGGGAGATGAAGCGTTCTCGTGCCACTGCCGTCGAGAAGAAGGGGGGCGTCAGCCGTAAACGATCGGTCGTCGAACCACTGGCCGGTCATCTTGTCGAAATAGGCACATGCAACACGGATGAGCTTCTCCGCTCTGGTCTTATCTCCAGCGCTACTGACCACCATGCCCTCATTCGAAAGGTCAGCCAGTGAAATGTAGGCCATTCGCGTTCGCCCCCCCCCATCTTCCCCGCTCGCGCCGTGAGGTGCGCGTCAGCTCTCGATGGTCGTCCCCACCACCGGCAGATCGACCGCCGCCACCTTCGCCTTGATATCCGCGGAGGCATCAGACGCCGCGATCGCCGCCTTCAGGTTCGTGGCGAACGTGCGCACTGCGTTCAGATCCGCCACCAGCTGCGTGTAGATCGCCAGGGTGTCCGACGCGTCCTCGTACCCCCTGCGCCCGATAACCAGAGGAACTTCCTTGGCCATGTGAGTACCCTCCCTTTTGTCAGACTACTGTACCGTGGTCCCGATCGTTGGCTTCGTCACCGCACCGAGCGATGACGCGAACGACGCATAGGACGTCTGCGCACTACATGCCTTGACGGCAGTGAGTGCCGTCTTGAGCTCGTTCAGGTCCTTGATGAGCGACCGGAAAGCCGCGTACAGGTCATGCTTGTCTGACCCGCCCCAGCCCATGTTTCTGCTGATCGTCGCAGATGTTGCCGTGTACCCTTCCGCGGTTGTGTAGATCGTAGGGATGGTCACTGACACCAGTCCGTCCTTGAACAGGTCATAGGTCTGCCTCGTGCCGAGTTCCTCAATCGCCGTAACGCAAGCGATTAACGCGTCACGATCTGCCAGGACTGACCCAAAATGCGTTGCGAGCTTCTCCGTCTTCGCGCCCCCCCAGCCCAGGATTTTCTCGACCTCATCTAAGGCTTGTGCCGGGACGCCGCCCTGCATAGTGACCCGCCTTGTCGGCGGCGCCACATCGTAGAGCCCTGCAGCGAACAGGTCATAGCTACCTTGCACATTCAGGTCAATTACGGCGTCGATCTTCGCCTTGATGTCAGCGAGGTCGGCCACGTACTGGTAAAATATCTCGCCGAGTTTCTCTTCCTGCGTCCCGCCCCATCCGATCAGGGTCAGCGCCGCTTCAACCGGAGTCGCTGTTATCCCCGGAGTCCTAGTCGGGATAGATGTGACCGTGGGGGTAACCGTAGGCGTCTCTGTCGGAGTCTCGGTGGGAGTTTCAGTCGGGGTCTCAGTCGGCGTTTCGGTCGGCTCCGGGGTCTCCGTAGCCGTGGGCTCCGGGGTCTCCGTGGCCGTAGGCTCGGGCGTTTCCGTTGCTGTCGGCTCCGGAGTCTCAGTCGGGGTCTCCGTTGGAGTCTCCGTAGGGGTTTCCGTCGGCGTCTCTGTGGGGGTCTCAGTCGGAGTGGGGGTAAACTCAGCCGCAACGAAATCAGCCGACGCCGTGCCGTCCTCCCAGGAGAACAGGTAGTACCACGTCGTCTCAGTCCCGGCATTGGAATGCTGCAGGGTAGCCGTCAGGCCCTCGTCATAGTCGCACCCATCAGCCGAGCCCCCGCAGGTCGTCCAGCGTTCGACGGCGCACTCGTTCGCGGAGGCCGTGATGGTGACGTCGATCACGCTGTTCGCCGGCACTGTCAGCGCGTACCACACGCTGTTCGGGGTCTCGATCTCGACGGCGCTGCACGCCGGCTCATCCGACGACGCGCTGGTCAGAGACACGCCGGTAGCAACGGTCGTAGTCCACGCATTCGCGCAGGTAGTGCCATCTTCATCCGCGTAGGCGGGAAGCCCGGCACAAAGGCAGAAGCCGACAACAGCAGCCGCGATGCCCCCCCTCAACCTACCGAGATAGTGTCCTACCCTCTTCATGCCTTGGCTCCTGCCGCCCGTTTCTTCCCGCGCGGCCTCTTGGTCTTTTGTGCCGCCTGTTCCTCTGCGCCGGATCCTGCCGGCACTTCCTTATCCGTGGGCTTCGCTCCCTTCAGAACGAGCGGGGCAGAATCTTCCTCTGCGTCCGGCACGGCGTCCTCGACTACCCCCGCAGCAGGCTTTTCCGCTTCCTTCTTCGCGGCCTCTGCCGGTGCGCCAGGGGGAGATGAAGGTTTCACCTTGATGCCGCCAACCGTGAGAGTCTCTTGCAGCGGAGGTGCCGGCTTTCCAGACTCAGCCATGACGAGCCCGACTGCCCTCGCCTTCGCGATGATCTGCGGTGGCGTTCCGGGGGGTGGAGCTTCACCAGCAATCAGGACATAGCGCTTGCCTTCCCAACTGCTGCTGAAGCTCCCCGGTCCCGGTCGGTTCAGCACGAATGCCATCTCTCTGCCTCTCCGACTACGGCGTCACGTCGTAGGCGATGTCGACCATGTCGTAGACCGCGAAGTTCACGTCCCACGAGATGAACGTGTTGAGCTTCACGATCCCGCGATCGATGTCCTCGCCGCGCTTCACCATCATCGCGAGCTCGATCCCGTAGGCGATGTTGAGCGCCGGCGTGAGGATGTAGGTCCCCTGCGGGATCCCCGGGCACCCGACGATATCGATATCCTCGAACTGCAGAGGCTGCTTCCCGAGGAGGTACAGGAGCCCGTCGTTCCTCGCGGCGATCTGCCGGCCGTACGCCCTGCGGTCCTTCGTCGAGCAGAAGAACCTGAGCGCCGCCGTGTCCGCGAGCCACTTGTCGGGCAGGTCGTCGATCATCTTCGCGAAGATCGCCTTCTGATCGGTGGAGCCCTCGGTATCGGTGATGTGGATCCCCGACCCGTTCTTGGCGATCTTGATGAGACCGTCGTTGATGTTGAGGAACGCATTGCCGCTCGAGGTGTCGCCCACCCAGGCGCACTTCTCGATGTCGTTCATCACGGCCTTCGCCGACTGCGCATCGATCGTGCCCTCGAGCTCCTGCTTCTCGATGTTCCGAAGCAGGCTCTCGTAGGTGATCGCGATGGGGTAGATGCACATGACGCCGGTCAGGGTGTTCTTGCTGACCGCGATGTCCACCCACGTCTCAGGCGCGATCCCCTCGGTCTTCTTCCGCAGCTGATCAGGGGCGAGCCCGATGGCGTTGATGTCCCGGGTGTTCGACTCCATCTTGTAGAGCTGCGCGATCTTGGGGACGATCGACTGCTCGCGCATCAGGTCGATGAACTTGCTCGACTGCTCCGTGTTCTTGATGCCGTCGGCGATGTCGCTCGTGGCGGTGTAGCGCGCCACCAGCGCCTCCATCTCCGACCTCTGCGCTGCCGTAAGAAGCGTTCCTTCCATTTTCCCGCCCTCCCTTTTGTAACTTGTTCGCCCGCCTACTGCGCGGGGTTGATGAGTGCTACAGTGCTAGAGGCTCGACGACATGAGCCCCTTACTCGACCGCTTCGCCGGCTGCCCGGCACCCTCTCCGCCGGCCCCAGCGGCCGCGGGACGGGATCCCTCGAGCTTCTCAAGCCGGGTCTTGTGCTCCTTGACCTGCTCCTCTGCCCGCTGGAGCTGCTCCCGCTGCTCCTTGATCTGCTTCTCCGCCGCGTCGATCTGCGTCCTCAGCGTCTCGGCGGTGGGCTCCTGCGGGGGCTGCTTCCCGAGCGCCTCGAGCTTCTGCGTGAGCTCCACGACCTTCGCCTCGAGGTCCGCCACTCTCTGCACCGGGTCGGTCGCTCCCTGCGGGGCCGCCGCGCCCGGGGCCGCCTGCGCGCCTGCCGCTCCGGGGGCCGGGGTCTCGGGCGCCTTCGTGAGCGCCGCCATGACCCTGTCGATCTTCTCGGAAAGCGGCTGCACCGCTCGATCGATCATCTCCTGTGCCTGCTTCTGATCCATGTCCGAACCCTCCTGGTTGGTTTTCTCGGTCTTCTCCGCACCCTCCTCACCAGCCTGAGCAATGAGGCCGTCGAGCGATTTCCTCATGCTCTTCAGTGCTTCGAGGTTCTTCTTCGAAAGCACCTTCCCCGCTCTCTCCGTCTTCTCCGTCGACCCAGACTGCACGGCGACGGTGAACTCATTTATCGAATCGACGATGGCCGCGTTCTTGTCGTCCACGTCCTCGTCGCTGTAGATCCTGTCCACGGTCTCCTGAAGCGTGTAGAGGAGCCGCATGACACGGTCCTTCTCGACCGTGTCGTTGAATTCGCCGCGCTGGACACCGGCGATCCCGACGGCGCGCAGTACCCTCCGTACGAGGCCGATCTCCGCTGCGGCAAGAGGCTGTTCGGCTGCCCCCTTGTCGGTCTTTTCCATCTTCGCGTTCTCCTTTTCCGTGAATTCGACCTCTGTCTCAGCACCCAACACAGCGTGCCCGGCCAGGCTCACCCCCTTGAGCTTTCCGGCCTTCGCGTCCGCCTTGTCCTGCTCATTGGTGAGCTTCACTCCGATGGCGCAGGCTCCAACCTTCTTCGGGTCAGGGAAGAGGGGATCTCCGGCACGGACCTCCCAAATCTCGCAGAGGAATCCGTGGTCTCCATTCCCGCTGTAGTCGTGGTTCCGGTCAACGTGGAGCGTGCGCCTCTCACGCATGATCCCTTCCATCGCCTCGCGAATGACGTGCCTGCGGGCGAACGTCCGCTCGGTGTCCACGTTCTCGGGGGCGTAGAGGATGCAGTAGGCGACATCGAGGGATTCGTCGTACCGCTCGATGGGTACCTCGAGCGTGTAATCGGCACGCGATGGATCATCAGTCCGCAGAATGACGCTCTCGCGATTGGCCGGTGATTTCGGGCTGAAGACGAGGGACACGAATTCGATGTGGAGTTTCTTGAACTCTCTGGCCTTCATCAGGTGCTGTCTCCCGTCTGGTCGTCGGTCATGGGCATCACGGCGTCACCGTCGGTGTCGGGGTTCTCGTCGGTGTCGGGGTTCGTGTGGGTGTGATGGTCTTCGTCGGAGTCGGTGTCGGGGTGAATTGCTCGGAAAGCACTGGGAGCGTATACCCGGCGGCGGTAGCGATCCCCGCGAGATCGTGGGCGATCTGCCGGTTGATCTTATGCTGCTCGGCTGCGGCACCGTATTTCCAGTCGTAGGGGATCCGGTACCGCATCGCGTAGGCGGTAGGGGTGGGAGTCGGGGTAACCGTCGGCGTTTCGGTCGGGGTCGGAGTCTCGGTCTGCGCCGACGCGAGGCCAGCGGCGAGGATGATCGAAACAATCGAAACTGTTGTGATTCTGAAACGCGCTGTCTTCCTCATGCCCCCTCCGGCTCCGCGCGAAAATGAAAAGGCCCGCTGCGCTCAGGCGTGAACCTGAAGCAACGGGCCCTGACGGAGTGCCGGAGAAAACAAAAAGGCACATCGTGTCAGACGTTGTTCACGCCTGAAACGATGTGCCTTTGTCCTAGTCCGCAACCTGGCGGGATACGGAACCGGCTCGCTCGAGCCTTCGGACGCGCGTCAACTGACGCTCACAGCACACGGGGTGCGCGGGCGCTATCTACGATCTCCCGCTGGGTACCTATGCCCTCTTCCCCTTGTGTAACAAAGATCGAGACACAATTCTCCAAGTGTCGGCGTATATTTTAGCATAACAGCGTAATGCTGTCAAGAAAATAATTACCGCGTATATCCCTTGACAGCAAGTATACTTTTCGGGTATATTGGTGGTGGAAAATGAAGGAGGGCGCCGCCATGAGGTACACGATCAAGGAGTTCAATGAGCAGTTCCCCACCGAGGACGCATGCCTTGAGTACATCTTCAAGAGCCGCTACGGGCGGCAACACACCTGCCCGAAATGCGGCAAGGCAGGCTTCTACCGCGTGAAGGGTCGGAAGTGCTGGGCCTGCGCGTGGTGCGGCCACCAGATCCATCCCCTCGCGAACACCATCTTCCGCAAGTCCGAGACCCCTCTGCGGAGCTGGTTTTTCGCCCTTCTCCTGATGAGCCAGTCCCGGAACGGCGTATCGGCCAAGGAGATCCAGCGGCACATCGGCGTGACCTATAAGACCGCCTGGCGCATCCAGAAGCAGATCAGGACGCTCATGGCGCAGGAAGAGAAGGAGGCGAAGCTACACGGCACGGTGGAGACGGACGAGGGCTACATGGGCGGCGTCCGGCGCGGGGTGGGCGGGGCGGTCGGGAAGACGCCGGTCATCGGGATGGTCGAGCGGAAGGGCCGCATCCGGGCGAAGGTTGTGGGGGACGTGAAGCGCGCTACCATCATGCCGCTCGTCAGATCGAATATCCTGATCGGGACAGACATCATGACGGACGAGTACCCGCCGTACAACGCGCTGAAGGAGGCGGGATACCACCACAGAGTTATCAATCACCTGAAGAACCGCTACGTGAAGGGGAACGTCCACACGAACACGATCGACGGGTTCTGGTCGCAACTCAAGCGGTCGATCCGCGGGACCTACGTCCACGTGAGCCCGAAGTACCTCCAGACATACGTGGACGAGTTCACCTACCGCTACAGCCGGTGCCGGTCCCAGAAGAACATGTTCGCCCACCTGCTCGGCGAACTGGTGAGCACGCCCTGCTGAGCAGGGAGATGAACCGGTCCCGGTCGACGTCCTTGACCTCGGTTTTCTTCTTTTTGTGCGTCTTCTTTACGGATGCAGTCATCTTGTCAGATTCCCATATTCAGCCGACAACTCTGCTATCTCTTCAAGGGCTTCCCATTTTTTTCTGAAGACCCTCTCAATCCTTCCACTGATCTTGTCGATTTCGCTCTTGTCGTTCGAGATCGGCAGACACAGTTCCTTCCATCTGTTCCCGATATTTGGCAGGGTGGTGTCGATCATCACTTTGTTGAATAGCTGTTTCTGCGTTAGTTTATGCGAGAAGAGATAGAGCAGGTAGAATGCGTTGATCCCCCATCGGTTATTCTCATCGACGACCCTGAATACTAGGCTATGGTGATTGAGGAGTACGCTCGAATCGAACCTGGAGACCATTGCCACGCTGCCGATCCGATAGCTTCCCTCTTTCACGAAGACTATATCTTTCTCCTGCAGGTCGACCCCATTGCCCTTCACTCGTATGTATACGTCACTAGGGATCATGGCGGTGGGGTTCTTGTACAGTTCCCAGCCTACGACATCCGCCGCTCTGACGTAGGGCACTTCTCCTCGCCCCTTGTATTCGCTAGGTGGAGCACCATGCCCTCTAAACACCTTGATAACCCCGGCATCCATCAGCTCGGCGATGGACACAAATCTCAGGTTACCATTGGCCGCCTCCTCTTCGAGTCCAGCGATCTTCCTGGTCCAATAATATCTCGGTACGAAATTATTGTTCTTAATGTCCTGGAATCGCACGGTGAACACGTGCTTGTTTTTCGGATCCTTTGGATTATGGAGTTCCTTGCGGATGATCTCCGTATCATCCCAGATTTCGTCGGTGAAACGGTTGGAGGATTCGTCGTATCTATATATCGTCTTCCCCTGATGGTTATGCCCCATTTCTTCAGCGACGGCGAATACTATCTCGTGCTGCTGGCTTCTGCCCTTCTCCAAGACCAGCAGAATGGTCTTAGCATTGCAGTGCGGCCTGAATGTGTTGTGAGGCAGGTCCACAACAGCCATGATGTTATTGTCGCGCTTGATGTATTCAAGGATATATTTCGTGCTTGGCGAATGGAAATAGGTCTCAGGCAGAACGATTGCGAGCTTGCCCCCGTTACAAAGCATCTTCAGGCACCGCTCAATGAATAGCTCTTGGATGGCTGTGTCCATAGCCGAATCGGTCTTGACCCATTCTCCATCCTCTTCTTTCCACCGGTGCCCAAGATCGAAGAATTGGGCATCCTCTTTCAGCACCTTGGTCTTGCTGCCAAATGGGGGGTTGGTAAGGATGATGTCGAATGTTTTGAAGTTCCCATCCTCGTTGACGAATAGTTCCTTCGCCCTCCCCTCGAAATAGGAAGGCTCATGCAAGGAGTTCTGCTGGATAACGCCTGCTCTTCCATCGCCTATGATTGCCATATATGCCTTGGCGATTTTGACCAGATCGATCTCCTTGTCAATGCCGAAGACATATCTTTCGGCTATTTCCTTCTTCTCCAGGTCGAGATTCTTCATGCCCTTGTACTTCTTGGATTTCTCCATCGCCTGCCAGATATGTTCCAATGAGTAGATGAGGAACCCTCCGCTCCCACAGGCAGGATCAAGGATGGAGTCCTTCGGCTGGGGGTCAACAAGCTTGACTGCGGTCTTGACCACTTCTCTCGGGGTGAAGAATTCACCCTTCTCGCCGACGAGCCTGCTTTCCGCAAAGACCTCAAAGGCGTCACCGATGACATCCTTGTCGGTCTTGAGGAGGCTGAACTGCTCTAACTCTCCGACGACATAGGCGATGGACTTCGCATCCAGAGTTATCTTCTCGCTCTTATCAAACACCCCATCGGCGGACAGCTCTTCTCTGACTTCCTTGAATATCTCGTTGACGTTCTTCCGCACTATATCAGGTGTTTCATCGAACCCAACTCTGAACCTCGGCAGTGCTTTAGGCTCGAATTTCTCATCCCAGATCTTGCAGAAGATAAGCCGTATCATCTCATTGCCGAGTTTCTCTCTACGGCTTATGTTTGTATTCGAATAGAGCGTGTTCAGCAATCTGCGGAAGACGTGCTTGAGGTTTCTGGCCGGTTTTAGCTGGTCCTTCGACACCTTGCCAATGTCTTCGAACCGCTCCCCGTTCTTGGGTATCTGATAGACGAAATTCCGCTTGATTTCACCTGATTTCTGGTCCCGATAGAGGTATTCGATCTCCTTACCATTAGTCCACACCCCCCAATAGCACGACGTTGCGGACATATAGCTTGTGAGCTGCTTGACCCCTTCTTTCCTGGTCGGCCTCTTTACCTCTACGATCCCCAGTATATCCTCATGCTGGAAGCGTCTATCAGGATCAGGTGTTTTGTAGATTACGATGTCAGCTCGTTCAGTCTTGTTCTTGCGTGAGTGTTTCTCTCCGCGCTGTATCGGCACCTCGATGTCCATTTGTTTCTTATCGTAGTCGTAGTCCTCGTACAGGATTCGCTCGTAATCCTGGCGTACTTTTTCTTCTGGCTTTCGGAGATCGACTGATTTGCCCGTGGCGAAGTCGTGGATAAAACCGTCTCGTAGAGGCGCATTATTCATGCGCACATTGTTTCACAGGCGAGGAAAAAACAACAGTTGTTTTTTTGGTTACAGCAAAGGGAACTTAGAGGAACAGAAAAGGTGAAAATGGCAGGGGCTAACTCGCTTCAGGATGTCGAGATTGTCGCCGTAGTAGAGGATGTTTTTCATTAAGAGGGTAAAACTTGTTTCTTATCATCGGAAACGCGGGTGGATTTTCGAGCACCGGTGATAATCCTCCGCAATACACTAGGCGATACTCTTTCCAGCTCGATCAAATCTCCATTTCTTACCGACGCCCGGATCTTCTCTGTTGGCATAAAATATGATCGAGAGTATATAAGAGTGCTGTCACGATCTATTGATGGATGATCCTCTGGACGAAGAATACACACATTTTCTTTCCACGATTCCATCGTTGACCAATTTACAACTAGCACCTGACCATCATCGCTACCAGGTTCCGAGATAATAACCCAAGGATGGGCTTTGGGGACATTGGGGAGATAAACATACCCCGGAGATAGATCGTCACACATACTAAACCGTGAGGCCTTGCAGGAAGGTTGATTCCCTTTGAACATCAATGAGATACTGTATCTCAGCAGGCTGCTTCCCCAATCGCTCGAAAACAAAGATCTCAGAGATTCTCTTTCTCCCTTTCTTGATCTCAGGTGATTCGGGAAGGTGTTTATGACACCAATCTCTTAATGCAAATTGATCCATTTTCCCATAACGTCGATATATCTGCTGAAGCAACTGTTTTTCAATTTCAGACAGCATACTCGAAGGAGATTCTCTTTTGAGGTTTATGGAGTAATCAGTTCGTTTTGATAAGTACCTACTCCAGCTCGATCTTATTCCTAAAGCATCACCTTTGTTGATAAGATCTAGCAAGCAACTCACCACTGGCCCATGAGGCAGCAAATAATACGGTCCCCCGACAATTGGGATGCCGTATTTGTCAATGGATAATCTGTCGAGTAAATACACAAGTTTCACAAGCTTCATCACATTGATTGTTCCACCCTCAAGTTTGGTAAAAGCTCCAGCAACTTGAGTCGCCTTTTCAGCATCAAATGGGTAGCTCATTCCACAATCCCTTATTCTGCAATCAGTTAGGGGCAGATAGTATTCTCCGCACACCTGCCCTTTCCGGCACCTGCCTGAAAGGCTACAAGCCATCACAGGGATAGTCAAGGGCTTTTTGCATGGCTATCGATGACAATCGGCCACCACCCGTCACCGTAGCGATCCATGCCGGCCCACCGCGCATGTAACCAGGCAGACGGGTCCGCTCGTCTGCCCGTTTTTTCCCCGAACAGGTCAAAACCCGCTTGTTTTTGTACTCCCTATCACGCTGCCCCGTAGTCAATTATGACTTTCCTTGCTGTCAGGGGATATACGCCATAATTACTCATGGTGCGGTGGCCCTTACCTCGACGCCATGCCCGGATGCTATTGCTTCCGGTTTTCTCGGCCGCGGGATGATTGTCCGCCGACCGCATCGAGGGCAGTGGAACCTTGCGCGGACGATCCTGGTCTCAAAGGCAAATTCCCATCCGCAGAACCAGCACTTTACGTCTCCCTCGTGGATCTCCGCCATATCTACACCTTCTTATTCTTCGGTCTGTACTCGAGTTTCCCCGCC
>ERZ724503.106-NODE-106-length-26814-cov-4.591838_pt1 | contig 26814 bp, 28 predicted proteins | sample MGYA00376036_ERZ724503 | MGnify/ENA primary metagenome ERZ724503 (study PRJEB28724, sample SAMN07190885) | wastewater metagenome | isolation source: influent of sewage treatment plant in Hong Hong | place: Hong Kong | collected 2016-03-17 ...
GCCGATGGTACTGCACGGGCGACTGTGTGGGAGAGTAGGTGCCGCCGGATTTAAAACAGGAAAGCCCCCTTTGATTTTTCAAAGGGGGCTTTTTTTATGGGGCAGAATCGGAGGCAGCTTTACAGGGCACTCTTCGTCATGGCTTTGATTTTTTGGGCGTACGCTTCAACGAACGGGCCGTCTTCCCGCCAGGCATGGCAGGTGTTGATCAGGTATTGAAGGATGATTTTGGACTGCCCGTCATCCACGCCGGAAGGACGTCGCGACCGGGCGGCGGCGACGCCCTGCAGGACCGCCGGGGCCATGGCGAGCAGAAGCTCCACCACGTGCGCGCAGCCTTTGGGCCCGCCCACCAGCTTTTTGATGCGGGCGGTGAATCCCCGGGCGATGGTCATGCCTTTGACCGGGGCCAGAAATCCCATCGTTTCGCGGCAGACCTCCCGCGGTACGGAAAGCAGCTCCATGTCCAGATCTTCGATCACCAGGGTGGAGCAGTTGACCAGCAGCCGAATGCTCATGTGATGAAGCGTGCCGCGGGGAAACGTTTCGCCTGTGACGGTGTGCGTGTCCTGGTAGCGGTCGTCCCGAAGAAAGCCCTCGACGACAATCCTTTCCGCGTCATATTCCCAAGTCGAGATGTCGATGGCGCGCGTGTAAATTTTTTCTTTGCCGTTTTTCCATGAAGTCTGCATGTTTTTCTCCCGGGCCGGTTTCCGGCCGCTGGTTAGAGATACCGGATCCACTGGTAGGGCTTCCGGCTTTTTAAATACTCCAGGTCGTGCTCATGATGATAGGCTTCCCGCTCGAAGCCGATCCGGCGATAGGCGCTGGTTTTTCTTCTAAGCCGGAAAAGCCACTCCAGAAAGTACCACAGATAAAAAAAGATGTAGAGCATTTCCCTCATTTGCGCAGTGTGGATGGCTTCGTGGTTGATGGTTCGCGGCGGGAGGATTTGTCCCTTCGGCGCAAAAACAATGCCGAAAAGATTCATCGCCGCGAACTTGCGCCGCGGAACCCAGCGTGTGCGAATGATTTTCATGATTCTGCGATCACCCGGTTGCTCAATGTTCCGATTTTTTCAATTTCAACGCGGATTACATCACCCGGCTTAAGAAAGACCGGTGGCCGGCGTGCAAATCCCACGCCTTCCGGCGTGCCGGTCAGGATCACGGTGCCGGGGTGCAGCGTCATGGAACGGCTCAGGCGGCTGACGATCGTCCGCACATTAAAGATCATTTCCGACGTGCGGGATTCCTGAACTGTCCTTCCGTTCAGCACGGCGCGGATCGCCAGATCATCGGGGTCGTCGATTTCATCCTTTGTGACGATCCACGGCCCCAGCGGACAGAAGGTGTCAAAGCTTTTTCCCCGGGCCCACTGGCCTTTCTGCCTTTCGAACTGCCAGTCGCGCGCGCTCACATCATTGGCGCAGGTGAAGCCGAAAATGCAATCCCACGCTTCCGCAGGCGTGACATTTTTGGCCGTCTTTCCGATGACCAGGGCCAGCTCCGCTTCATAGTCCACCTGATCGGACCCGGCGGCGGGCAACACAATGGGATGATCGGGTCCGGTGACGCTGCTGGTGGCTTTGAGAAACAGGATCGGCTCCGAAGGGATGGACAGGGCGGTTTCCTCGCCGTGCTTTCGGTAATTAATGCCCAGCGCGAGAATATTGACGGGCGCGACGGGCGCCAGCAGTTTCCGGATTTTTTCTTCACCGCCGCCTATGATGTTCTTGCTCCAGGGTTCTTTTTCGATTCCTTCGGCCGTCCCCGGCCGGCGCTTGCTGTACGCGCCGTAAAGCGTCTTTCCGCTTTCGGAAAGAAACCGGATGATTTTCATTTCAGTTCATCTCCTTTTCCAGGATGGTGTTGAATCGGGAAAATACCCTGCGGTCGATCAGGATGCCGTCGTGCGTGCAGTCGAATCCATACACGCCGGCCGTGCCGGCTGTTGCCCGGCTGTCCGGCTCCGCGCCTCCCGTGAGTTTGTCTTCCCTGCCGTAAAAAAGATAGTGGCGGACCGAGGGAGGCAATTTGGCGTTCATGGTGGCGGAAATAAATTCGCTGTGCGTTCCCAGATCCAGCCACACCGGAATGCTTTTGTGCGGCAGCACCCGGGAGGCGTCGGCCAGGCCGAATCCGTTCCAGGGCGTGGCGAAGGATGCAAACAGCCGGATGAAGGGAGGCCTTTCTTCCGATTCGCGGCGAATCAGAAAAGACCTTGCGGTCAGTCCGCCTACGCTGTGCGCGGCGAGGGCCATTTTTCGAAAGCCGTATTGTTCCTGAAGCTCCCGCAGTTCTTCCTGAAGCAGCGCCGCGGCCAGATTCAGGCGGATTCCCGAAGGATAATAAAAGAACCAGGGCTGATACCCGTCCCTGTCCAGGCTCATGTATCAATAGATCCAGTTCTGCGTGGTTCCCTCCGTGCCGTGCACGAAGAGGAGCGGGATTTTCCGTGAATCGTAGGCCTGCGTCAGGTAGATATGCGCGCCGAAGGCTTTCATGAAGGAGGACGGATTCCAGTAGCCGGTCTGCGCGTTTTCCAGGGAAAAATATTCATGGTAGATTTTCAGAAGATCCCCGTTGCCGGTTGCCTGCCGAATGACGGGCTCCTCGATTTTCCAGCGGCACTCCCGGGGCAGCCGCACCGGGCGTTCACCGGCCGCGGCGGTCCGGATCTCCACGCCGGTGATCAGGTCGCCTTCCCGGACGGTGATTTCCATCATTTGACGAGGTAATCCATACGCGCCGGAAGCTTCGTCCTTCTCATACTTTCCGTCGTGATTGTGGTCTGTCACGGCAATAAGACAATAGCGCCCCTCGGGCAGATACAGCATGAAAGCATCCTGATTTTCACGGGTGGCCGCGTATTCGCCGCATCCGTTTTTTTTGTCCGCGGAGCGGCAGGCCAGAATGAGCGTGGAGTGTCCCTTCCACCCGGGTCCGGTGACGCGACCCTTGATCACCGCAGAATTATAAACGGTCGGTCCTTTTTCTTCCTTCGATGGAAGGAGAGCGGGCACTGCGTCATCCTGGGCCGGAATGCTGAGATACCGGCAACTTATCAGGCCGGCGATAAGGACAATCGTGAGCGCGGCGGCAAGCATCCATCGGAAAAGGTCCGGTTGTTCCTTCATGGCTTCCCCATTTTTCTTTCCAGATAGGTTGCGATGTTGCCGTGACTTTTTTCCCGGGCCAGATCAAGCGCGGTTTTGCCCTCTTTGTTCTTCATCTTCAGGTCGGCCCCCCGCTCCGCCAGCAGAACCGTCATTCTTTCCGAACCCGACTCCGCGGCAAGCATCAGAGGGGTGAAGCCCTGCTCGTCGGAGCTGTTCAGATCGGCTTTGCGGCGGATGAGGGCGGCCGCCGTGTCCGGCAAATCCCGGACGACGGCCAGGTGCAGCGCCGTACGACCCTCCCGATTGGTTGCCTGAAGGTTTCCGGTCCGAGGGAGAAGCAGCAAGGCGAGATCAGGATTGCCGCTTTGAATGCTTTTCATCAAAGGATTTTCGCCGGATTCATCCCCGGCATTTGCGTCCGCTCCTCTGGAGAGCAAGAGCCAGGCATTGTCTTCATCGCCTCTTTCCGCCGCCAGATGCAAAGGAGTTCTGCCTCTGCCGTCCGCAAACTTCACATTGGCGTTTTGCCGGATCAGGATTCCGGCAATGTCGGAGCAATGGTAGTCGAGCGCCAGGTGCAGCGCCGTTTCCCCGAAGCCGTTTTGCACATCGAGCCCCTTTCCCTCTGCCAGCAAGGGGGGGATACAGTCCCAGCTCTTGTTGTAAATGGCCCACATCAACGCCGTATAGCCGTGTCGATCCTGCAAAAGCGGGTCCGCGCCGAACGCCAGCAGCAGATCCACCATGTCCGAGTGCCGCTCATTTGCCGCGATCATCAGCGGCGTCAGTCCGTCCCCATCCTGCCGGTTGATTTGCGATTTCTGAAGGAGAAAATATTCGGCAAGGCCGGTGTGTCCGTTTTGAACGGCGTACATCAGGCCTGTCCAGGCGTAATCGTCGGCTTGGTTGACGTCGATCCGTTTTTCCTCCGCCAGGCGCATGACCATGGCGATGTCTCCTCTTCGGCAGGCTTCAAAAAAAGAGGTCTGCGGATCCGCGAGGGCCGCGGCAATCTTATCATCTTTCTTTTGCAGAGGCGGCGGCGCGCAAGCCGAGACGCAGGCGATCAACAGCAGCGTAATCGACTTCACGATGGCCTTGCGCATGAAAAAACTCCCCGAACCGACGGTGTTCATGGATCAATGTGCCGAATCTGTATCATGATGGCGGAATGAATTCAACCTTTGGCCGGAGCAGAACAGTTCTTGTCATGGCCGGGTGTTTTCCTGTATAAGAGCATTGCAGGCTGGAACCGCCGGTTTTTTTGTGAAAGGCCGGCCGCCGGAAAGGAAGCTTCCTTTATGACGGACATTCTGGATTACATCAGCACGTGGTCGGCGCTGAAGTGGGTGGTTCTGGTTCTGATTGCGGGATTTATCGGCCAGTTCGGCCGGATGACGGCGGAAGCCATCACGGAAAAGATCCGCCTTCGCCGGGCCGGGAAAAATCCGCTGACGCACGGACCGCAAAATCCGGAAGAGCCGAAAGCCCTAAGCACCGGCGCGGTTGGGGAAAACGGCCTTCCCGTTCCTGTGCAGGAAATGAAGAATTTGCAGGCTCAAGTCCCCGTGGCCGAAACGCCCCCCGCTGCCGCTTCGCCCGTGTTTCCGCCGGATAAAAAAGCGCTGAAGGCGATGGCCAAAGCCCGAAAAAAAGAAGCCAAGAAAAAAGAAAAAGAATCCCTGCCGTAACGCGACTATCCGGAGCCATGCTGAGCGCCGGTGTCGGCGTCATCCGGCCGAGCGGGTGCGGCCTTGTGTTTTTTGCTTCCCGCGTAGAGTTCATACTCCAGCAGACGGCATTCGATTTCCCCGTTGTAAAAAGTCATTCGGCGCCTGGTTCGCAGCCCCACTTTTTTGGCCATCTCCAGATTGCCCGTAAAAATATAGCCGAGATAACCCCGGCCGATGCTTTTGAACCAGTCGCCGCAGCCTTCGTAAAGCGCTTCCAGGCGCTGAAGGGTGGTGGAACCGCCGCTTCGGTGAACGATGTCGGCGGCCTTGCGGACGATGACTTTCTGCCCCGGCGCGATTTCCTTCCTGTGCTCCGGATGAGACGTTTTGATTTTAAAAGGCTCCAGCCGTTCTCCGTAGGGGGGATTCATCACGATAACGCCTTTGCCGCCCGGCGTGGGTGTTTTTTCAAAGGGACAGACCCTGAATTCGATGAGGCGGTCAACCCCGGCCGTTTGCGCGTTTCGGCGCGCGGCCTCCACCGCCCGGGGATCGATGTCCGATGCGATAATGGTGGACGGCAAAGCTTTCAATGACGCGTCGCGTGCGTCTTTGCGCAGCGCCTGCCACGCTTCCCGCGGGAAATCCCGGATATGCAGGAAGCCGTAATTGCTGCGCCCCAGTCCCGCCGCCCGATGGAGCGCGATCAGGGCCGCCTCGATTGCAAGGGTGCCGCTGCCGCACATCGGATTGACAAGCGGCGTTCGGCCCCGCCATTGGGTGGCCATGATGAGCGCCGCCGCCAGCGTTTCCTGCATCGGCGCCGCCAGCGGAATCTTGCGGTAGCCGCGAAGGGAAAGTCTTTCCCCCGACGTGTCAATGTATGCCATGGCCTGATCGTTTCGCCAGTAAACATGAATGACCGCCCTGTTTCTCTCCGGCCCGGAATCCGGCCGAATGCCCGTCTTTTCGCGGATTCGGTCAACAATGGCGTCCTTGGCCCTGAGGTTGACGTAGCGCGAATCGGTAACGTCCGGGTGATCGGCCACGGATGTGACGCAAACATAGGCGCTGGGGCCGGAGTCGTGCAGAATCGTTTCCCAGGGAATGGCGTTCAGTCGTTCGTAAAGAGCGCCGGGGGAGAGGGCCTTGAAGATTTGCAGTTGATACAAAACGTGCTGGGCCGTGCGCAGGTGCAGGTTTAAAGACATCGTATCCGCCAGGGTTCCCTCGGTGGAAACGGCCGTGTCGATTTCCTGCACGACGGGAAATCCCAGCGCCTCGATTTCCGCCTTCAGGTAAGGAACAACCCCTTTCGGACAGGTGATCAATATCCTGCTTTTCTTTTGCCAGATGGACATGCGCAGGCTTTAACACAGCCCATAGGTCTTGGCAATCTTTTAAAAATTCAGGTTTTCGAAACTTCTTCGAATCAGGCGGCATCCCGCAGCGGCGGCTGGATAAACGGCGGGAGGGGGCATTGCAGCGCCAGCGAGACGACGCGCAGGAGTTCACCCTCCTCGAACGTGACGGCTTGATCCGAAAAGGCGCAGTGCGCGCAGGCATCGACGACGGATTCCTTGATCTTGAAGGAGGCATCGGTAAGCGATTGGAGCGCCCGGTTCACGGCAGCGTAGGACATGATTTCTTGAAACGAAAGAACCGGTTTCCGGGCGGCCAGCTCCGGGATTCTGGCCACACCTGCGTCAAACGCCTTTTGCGCTTTGTCTTTATCGTGCGTGTGTCCGGCGGAGGCCAGGGCGGAAAGAAGCGTTACAATGTCCAGCCCCACCTGGGAGAAGGAAAATTTCCTGATGGTGCGAAACAGGTCTTCGGAAGGGTTTAAATGCTTTTCCAGAATCCATTGAACGGACAGCTCCAGCAGGCTCAGTTTGCCGTCGGCATGGATCAGGGAGTGCAGCATCAGCAGGAAATTTCGTTTTTCCATGCCGGTCATGACCGACAAAGACGGCATGGCCAGTTCCAGAAGAGGCAGCTTCAGGCTGTTGGACAACCCGGCCAACTGATCGCCCAGAGAGAAAACCATTTCCGTGTCTCCCTGCAGGACCGATGTTCGGTTCAGCGCAGCGGCCTGCTGTTCACGGCGTGAGGCATCCCTGCCGATGAGGAGCGCGAAAACGACGGAGGCTGCGCCCCTGGGTGTCGCGGCCATCTCGCGGACGTCCTGCGGCAGGGCGTCCAAAATGGTCCGACTTTCTTCAAGATGGCCGGGCAAAGGGCTGCCGACCAGAGAGGTAACGTCCGCCGCCAGTGCCGATGCACCTCGAACGGAGGGCCGGCGATAATGCCCGGTTCCCCCGAACGGGTCCGTGTAGATGGGTTTGGGGGCGATCGGTTCGTCGGCCATTCGGGGGAACTTGCCGTCAAAGGAAGGATCCAGCAGGCGGATGCGGGTGATGAGCGGCGGATGCGTGTCCAGAAAGGAAAACCAGCTTGCGGGATGGCTTTCGCTGAAAAATAAATGGCTGGCCTGCCGCGCCTCGGCCGATCCGATGCGCGAACCGAAGGCGCCGCCGCCGATTTTTTTGAGCGCGCCCGCCAACCCCGGCGGATTGCGCGTGAACTGCACCGCGGAGGCGTCCGCCAGAAATTCCTGCTGACGGGCGATGGCGCATTGCATCAGGCGGCCTAGAAACGAGCCGGCCTGCCCGATGATGACCAGGAAAATCCCGGCGGCCATCGCCGGAAGCCCCGCCCGCAACGATACTCTTCCGCCGGAGAGAAATTTTTGTCCGGCAATGCCCAGGAAAAGAATGCCGAAGAGGATGCCGATGAGCTGGACGTTGAGGCGCATGTCGCCGTTGAGAATGTGGCTGAACTCGTGGGCGACGACGCCCTGCAGTTCGTCGCGGTTGAGCTTGGCGAGCGCCCCGCGCGTGACGGTCACCGCCGCGTCGCTCAATTCCAGTCCGGCGGCAAAGGCGTTGATGTTGGGTTCGGAATCCAGGACAAAGACCTGCGGGACTGGGATGCCCGAGGCGATGGCCATTTCCTCCACCACGTTGATCAGACGGCGTTTGGCCGGATCCGTTGTTTTGGAGTCGATCCGGCTGGCGCCCAGCATTTCCGCCACGGCGCCGCCGCCTTTTTTCAGAGTGTGCATCTTGTAGATGCTGGCGGCCAGGATCACGATGACAATGGCCATGGACATGAAGATGAAAAACGCGGGATCGAAAAACGTGAAGGTGGAAAGCCTCTGGTGGTAGTCGTGGGCTTCGCCGGCGTTGAAGGAGGTGTAGGCGTTTGTGCCGACATACAGGTACCAGGCCAGGCGGATGGCCAGGGTCGTCACCAGCACAATTACGGCCACGGCGAAGAAAAACGCGATGAGCTGCCGCCGGCCGTTTTTGCGGGCCCTGGCCTGCCTGGCAAAGAAGTTGGTCGAACGGTCGGTGTTCATGCTTTCCGTCAGGAGAAAGACACTTTGGGCGCCGTCCGCTCTTCGGGTTTTTCCACGGCGTCCAGAAGGGCGGCGGCCTTGAAATCAAACGCGGACGCGATCACGTTCTGGGGAAATTTTTCCCGCTGAATGTTGTAGCCGGTGACGGCGTCGTTGTAAGCCTGCCGCGCGAAGCCGATCTTGTTTTCCGTCGAGGTCAGCTCCTCCATCAGATCGGCGATGGTCTGGTTGGCTTTCAGATCCGGGTAGGCTTCAACCACCGCCAGCAGCCTGGAAAGAACTCCGGCAAGCGCCCCTTCCGCCTGGCTCAAGCCCGTCATGGCCGCGGCGCTGCCGGGAGACTGGGCGGCCGCTTTGCTTGCGTCCACGGCGGAATTTCGCGCTTTCATGACGGCTTCGAGCGTGCCGCGTTCGTGCGCCAGGTAGCCTTTGGCCGCCTCCACCAGGTTGGGAATCAGATCGTAGCGGCGCTTGAGCTGAATGTCGATCTGGGTGAAGGCGTTCCGGTAAAGATTGCGCAGCGTGATCAGGTGATTGTAAATTCCGACACCATAAAACGCGGCGGCGGCGATGATGACGACCAGAACGATCAATGGAATCATGTTAACCTCCTTAACGTTGCGCCCGGACGGGCGCATTTCTGGCGCTGATCGGATTTATCGGATCATCCTTTGTTTTTCTTGAGGTCGCCGGTGACGACCAGATTGTCGCGGTGGATCACCTCGTCATAGTCCTTGTGGCCCAGCACGGAAAAAATCTGTGCGGTCTTCAGTCCCAGTATCCGGCGGACATCGCCGTCGCTGTAATTGACGAGCCCCTTGGCCAGCAGGTTTCCATCGCGGTCCACGCAGGCGACGGGATCCCCCGGATCGAATTCCCCTTCCACGCCGGTGATGCCCGACGGCAGCAGGCTTTTGCCTTTTTCGAGCAGGGCTTTCTTGGCGCCGTCGTCGAGAATCAGGCGTCCGCGGGGGCGCAGCGTGAAGGCGATCCAGTACTTGCGGCTGGCCAGTTTCGCGGTCTGCGGCAGAAACAGCGTGCCGATTTCCCGGCCCGCCATGATGTCGGACAGCACTTTCTTTTTCTTTCCCGGCGCGATGATGCAGGGAATGCCGATGGAGGCGACTTTTTTGGCGGCGGCGATTTTGCTTTTCATGCCGCCCGTGCCGACGGCCGAGGTTTCCTCCGTTGCGGCCGCTTCGATGGCGTCGGTGAATTCGCACACCAGGGGAATCAGCTTCGCTTTTTTGGACTGGGCGGGATTGCAGTCGAAAAGACCGTCGGTCGCCGTCAGATTGATAAACAGGTCGGCCTCGACGATATTGGCGATCATGGCGGCGAGGTTGTCGTTGTCGCCGAATTTGATTTCATCGACGGCGACGGAGTCGTTTTCATTGAGAATCGGCGTAACGTGCCATTCCATCAGCGTGGAAAGCGTGTTGCGGATGTTGAGATAGCGCTGCCGGTCGGTCAGATCCGACATGGTGAGCAGAATCTGCGCGACGTAGAGGTTGTTTTTTTCAAACGCCTTGGAATAGATGCGCATGAGCCTGCCCTGGCCGACGGCCGCCGCCGCCTGTTTTTCCGGAATGCTTTTGAGCCTGCCGGTGATGTTCAGGCGGTGCTTGCCCGAAGCGATGGCGCCGGACGTGACCAGGATGATGGAAAAGCCGCGCCGCGTCAGACCGCACATTTCCTGCACGAGCGCCTCGATGATTTTGAGATCCAGGCCGTCCGCGCCGGTCAGCACCGCGGAGCCGACCTTGATCAGGATTTTCTTGACGGCAGACAGGGTCGAAAGGCGGATGTTATTCATGGTCGTCATTTTTCGCTTGGTTCAGGACGGTCACAATTTTCTGTAAAATTTCCTGCACGCCCTCGCCGGTGGCCGCGGAAAAGGGATGCAGCATTATCCCTTTTTTCGAAAATTGCGCAACGGTTTTTTTGAGTTTTTCCCGCACGAAGGGCAGGTCGATTTTGTTGAGACAGACGATCTGCGGCTTTTCCAGAAGCTGCGGATTGAAGCCCGCCAGCTCTTTGCTGATGGCGGTGAAGTTTTTCCATGCGTCGGTGCGCGTCTCTTCGGCAATGTCGATCAGGTGCACGAGCAGGGCGGTGCGCTCCACGTGGCGCAGAAAAGAAATGCCCATGCCCAGCCCCGCGGAAGCTCCGGCGATCAGGCCGGGAATGTCGGCGACGACGAAGCTTGGAGCGTCCTTGTATTTCACGACGCCAAGGTGCGGCACAAGCGTAGTGAAAGGATAATCGGCGATTTTGGGCCGGGCTGCCGACACGCGGGAAATGAAGGTGGACTTGCCCGCGTTGGGAAATCCCAGTAAGCCCACGTCCGCGAGCAGCTTCAGCTCCAGGAGCAGCGTGCGCTCCTCGCCCTCCATGCCTTCCTGCGCGAAGCGCGGCGTCTGGTGGGTGGAGGTTTTGAAGTGGGCGTTGCCCTTGCCGCCGATGCCGCCGCGGGCCGCGACGAACGTCTGCCCCACCGTGGCCAGGTCCGCGAGAACTTCGCCGGTTTCGAAGTCCTTCACCAGGGTTCCGGGCGGAACGACGACCGTCAGGTTCTCCGCGCTGGAGCCGGTCCGGTTGTTGCCGGAGCCGTGTCCGCCGTTTTTGGCAAAATGATGCTGCTGATATTTCAGATCCAGAAGCGTGTGATGGCTGTTGGAGGCGCAAAGAATCACATCGCCGCCGTTGCCGCCGTTGCCGCCGTCGGGTCCGCCCCTGGGGACGAACTTTTCCCGCCGGAAACTGACGGCGCCCGCGCCGCCGTGCCCCCCCCGGACAAATATCTTTGCTTCGTCGACAAACCTCATGCGGTTGTTATCCTATGACGCTGCGGGGAATGGCCCCGGCCGTTTCCCGCGACAAAAGAAAAAAGGCGCTTATGGTTTAAGCGCCTTTCGGATCACAAGTGTCAATAGACGGCTTACGCCGCCACATAGACGCTGACCTTTTTGCGGGTCTTGTCCAGCCTTTCATATTTGACCACGCCGTTGATGAGCGAGTAAAGCGTGAAGTCCTTGCCGATGCCCACGTTGTTGCCGGGGTGGATTTTTGTTCCGACCTGCCGCACGATAATGGAACCCGCGTGAATGTTCTGTCCGCCGTATACTTTAATGCCGCGGCGCTGCGAATTGGAGTCTCTACCGTTGCGGGAGCTTCCCTGACCTTTTTTATGTGCCATGATGTCCTCCGCCTATATCGAAATCTTCTTGATTTTCATGCTGGTCAATTCCTGACGATGACCGGTCTTCTTTCGAAAACCCTTGCGTTTTTTATATTTGCCGATGAGCAGCTTCGGTCCTTTGGTCTGGGAGACCACTTCACCGATAACGGTGGCGCCTTCAACGAAGGGCCTGCCGATTTTTACACCGGCCTCGTCCGACACCATCAAAACTTCCTGAAAAACAACTTCGGCGCCCTTGTCACCGGGCAGTTTTTCAACGGATAATACATCGCCCTCGCTGACTTTGTGCTGTTTGGCTCCTGTTTTTATAATCGCGTACATATCCTTATCCTTTGCTGAAGTAAGAACGAAGCTTATAGACAAAATGAACCTTTTTGTCAATAAAATTCGCCAGCCCTCGCGATATTTTATCCGGCCGCCCGCGGGCATGGCTAAAATGCCGATATTAAGAAGAAAATCGCTTGCATTCCACGGCGGCCAAAAGGTAGGATCAACGGCAGGCGGCAGGCAGAAACGATCGAGGTGTATTTATGAACAGACGCGGCGCTCTTCTCGTTTTCATTGTTTTTTTTCTGGCCTGGCCTGCGCTTGCGCAAGCGGCAGGCGATGACCCGCGGGCGGCAGTCGAGGAACTGCTGGTCGCCGAAGGGCTTGATCCCGCGAAGGTTCGCAGTCTCCTGCAGGACAGCCGTGTGTCCGTTCGCCCGGAGATTGTGCTGAAAAACCTTTTCTTTTCAAAGCCCAAAGGGTCCGGAAAGGATCCCGATGTTATGGAAATCGACCCTCGTCAGATCGAACGGGGAAGAGAATTCATGAAGGAAAACGACGCTGTTTTGTCCGACGTCGAGCGGCGCTTCGGGACGTCGCCGAGGATCATCACGGCGATTCTGATCATTGAATCCCGGCTGGGAACCTATCCCATGCCGTACAACGTGGTCAACGCCTACGCCAATCTGGCCTTTATGGCGGATCCGGCCTACTGGGAGGAAATCCAGAGCCGCTACGGGGACGCTTATCCCGAGATTCGAAGCGACGCGGCCGCCGCCCGGGCGAAACAAAAGGCAAAGTGGGCGGTGCGGGAGCTGTATCACTTAAGCCAGATCGCCGATCATCTTGGAATCGATCCATTGAGCCTATCGGGATCTTTTGCCGGCGCGATGGGCCCGGCGCAGTTTATTCCATCCTCCTTCTGGGTTTTTGGAATGGACGGCAACGGGGACGGATTGGCCGATCCCTCCAATATGACGGATGCCAATTTCAGCATGGGGCATTATCTCAGGAAATTCGGCTGGGCGGAGAATGCCTCCGTTGAACAAAAACGAAGGGCAATCTGGCACTACAACCGCAGCCGCGTGTACGTCAATACCGTGATGATGCTCTACGAAGAACTGGGACGGAAAAATCACCAGGAATCGACAAATGAATGACCTGCATCCGCCGGCTGTCGGGCGGGCGCGGATTTCAGACCCCGCATGATCCACCGGCGGGTGTCGGCCGGATCGATGACGGCGTCGATTTCCAGGTGCGCGGCCATGTTGATGGCTTTGCCGATTTCGTAGAGCTGCGCCACCAGCGATTCATAGAACTCTTCTCTTTTTTGCAGGTCCTCAATGGCCGCCAGTTCTTTTTTGAAGCCTGCTTTGACGGCGCCTTCCAGTCCCATTCCGCCGAACTCCCCGGTCGGCCAGGACACGCTGAAGAATGATTGATGAAATCCGCCCCTGGCCATCGCCATGACGCCGAGTCCGTAGCCCCGGCGCAGGATGACCGTGAAGTAAGGCACGGTGACATGCGAGCCGACGACGAACATCCGGCAGACATGGCGGACCTGCGCCCGCTTTTCAATTTCGGGGCCGACCATGAAGCCCGGCGTGTCGCACAAAGACAGGATCGGCAGTCCGTGCGCGTTGCACAGCATCATGAGGCGCGCGGCCTTGTCCGCGCCCTCGGCTTCAATGGCGCCCGCCATGTGCATGGGGTTGTTCGCGATCACGCCGAACGGACGCCCTTCAATCCGCAGCAGCCCCGTGACCATGCCGGGGCCGAAGCGGGGGCGCAGTTCGATGAAGGAATCCGTATCCGCGATCGCCTTGATGACGCTGCGCACATTATAGGCGCGCTTGCGGCTTTCGGGAATCACGTCGCGAAGTTTGAGCGGATCGCCCGCCGTCCACGCGGGGAGGGGACCCTGAAAGAAAGAGATATACTTTTTGGCCGCGGCGACGGCTTCGATGTCGTCCGCCACTTCAATATCCACTACGCCGTTTTGGGTTTGCACGTCCATCGGGCCGACTTCCTCGGGTTTGAAGACCCCCAGCCCGCCGCCTTCGATCATCACCGGACCGCCCATGCCGATATTGGAATTCTTCGTGGAGATGATGACATCGCAGCAGCCCAGCAGCGCGGCATTTCCCGCGAAGCAGGGGCCGGAAACAATGCCGACGACCGGAACACGTCCGCTGAGCCGTGCGAAAGAACCGAAAGTGCCCAGATCCAGCCCCGCGACCATCACGGTCATCGCGTCCACGTCGCCGGGTCTTCCTCCTCCCCCTTCGCCGAAAAAGACCAGCGGCAGCTTATGTTCATAGGCCAGTTCCAGCATGCGGTCCATTTTCTTGTGGTTGAAATATCCCTGCGTTCCGGCAAGCACCGTGTAGTCGTAGGCCATGATCATGCAGCGGGCCTTGTCCTCCGGGAAATGCGCTCCGTTGACGGCGGCGACTCCGGCGATCAGACCGTCGGCGGGCGTTTTGGCGATCAGGTCGTCCACGGAGCGGCGCCCCCGCTGCGCGGCCACGGCCAGCGCTCCGTATTCGACAAAGCTTCCCGGATCGCAAAAGGCCTCGATGTTGGCGCGGGCGGTCCGCTGATTTTTCTTTTTTCTTTTTTCCACCGCGTCAGGGCGGTTTTCATCCAGGCCGAACGAAAGTCGCTTGATCAGTTCGGCCAGTTCCGGCCGCAAAGGGGCCTTTTCCTTTTTCTGTTTTTCATCCGGCGTTTTTTTTGCCGGGGCCGATTCGTTTTTCGGGTTTTCTTTTTCCATGCGCTTCAGACTCCCCCATTGACTATTGATTCCGGCATGATGCCGTCCGGTTCGGCGGTTGTTCTTCCGGCCCCGCGCCGGGACGTCGATCTTACCATGAACCGGTTTTTTTAACCTGCCGCCTTCGAATAGCTAAAATAAAATTTGATGTCAATGGAAATAGCCGCATCGCGGCGGGATGGGGCGGGGTGAGCCTGAATTCGTCATTAAAATATCAACATGGACAAAACCATTTTTTTGCCGTATTTCAGACGTAAATCATTTCAGGGGGGCGAAACAATGGACCTGGGCATTCAAGGGAAGATCAGTGTTGTCACGGGCGGAGGCAAGGGCATCGGCGAAGCGATCGCTTTGCGCCTGGCTTCCGAAGGAGCGAAGGTGGTTTTGGCGGATCTGGATTCGGAGGCGGCAAAAAAAGCTGCCGACGCGATTCAGGCGCAGGGAGGGAATGCGCTGGCCGTCCCCTGCAATACCACGAATCCGGACCAGGTCGATGCCCTCATGGAGAAAACCGGAGAGACTTACGGCGCTGTCGATATTCTGGTCAACAACGTGGGCGGAGGCACGGGGATTGACCTGGTGGTCCGGTCGAAGGTTGAGGACTGGGACAAGACGGTGGAAATGAATCTGAAGACCGCCTATCTCTGCTGCCGGGCCGCCGCCAAAGTCATGATTCCCAGAAAACGGGGACGAATCATCAATATGTCCTCCATTTCAGGAAAACAGGGAGAGCCGCTTCTGGGTTCGTACTGTGCCGCAAAATTCGGCGTCATCGGATTTACGCAAACCCTGGCCAGGGAGCTGGCGCGCTACGACATTACGGTCAATGCCGTGTGCCCCGGCTATGTTTTCACGCCGGGCTGGGAAAAGCTGGCGCAGGCGCTCAAGGATTCGCAGCCGGCCCTGGCGGACAAAAGCCTGCTGGAAATCTTTGAAGCGCGTGTCCGATCCGTAACCCCTCTGCGCCGTCCTCAGGAGGCCTCTGAAATCGCCGGGCTGGTGGCCTATCTGGCGTCTTACGAAGCCCGCAGCATCACAGGCCAGGCGATCAGCATCGACGGCGGCATCGCGACGGGGTAGACCATACGGCTTCTCATCCGCCCGGGCCGTCTGCGGATTATGGCGTCCGTCGGGACTATTACGAACGGCAAGTTCGACAAGTCGGAGCTTTATGTTTGGCGGGGGGATCAGAAAGAATACGAGCGCGTCAAAAAACTGTCCACGGCAACCAACAACCCCATTATCTTTCTGAAACGATAGGAACGAAAAGTCTTGAAGATAACGGGAAGGGGCAGGGAAACCTGCCCCTTCTTTTTTGAAATTTGCGGCAAGGCCGTGTTCCCCAGAGCTAAATGGCCTCGATGGTGGAGGTCGGTTTGGTCGTGATGTTGTAGGTGACGCTCACGACTTCCGGAATCTCTTTCGTAATTTTTGCGGCGATCTTTTCCAGTACGTCAAAGGACAGCCGGGAAGGGCTTGCCCTGCGCGCGTCCGTGCTTTCCCAGGAGCGGATTTCGATCTGATTGCCGAAGACGCGCTTGCCGTCGCGCATTCCCGTGACGCGGTCTTCATGCAGAATCGCCAGGTACTGGAAGGCTTTCGTGTCTTTGAGCGCCGCTTCGGTGATGGTCGTGGCTTTTCTCACCAGCGCAATCCTGGCGGGTGTGACCTCCCCGATCACGCGGGCGGCCAGCGCCGGCCCCGGGAAGGGAATCCGGTCGAACATGGCGGAAGGCAGGCCCAGCCCCGCGCCGGCTTTGCGAACTCCGTCCTTGCGCAGCTCGATGAGCGGCTCCAGAATTTTATAGCCGAACGCTTTTTGCGGGTCGATGCCCAGCTGTTCAAAGACGTTGTGCTGGCGCTTGATGCCGGCGACGGTTTCATCCACGTCGGTAAGAATGGTGCCCTGCAGAAGATATTTGGCCTTGCTTTTGACGACGAGTTTGCCGAAAACATTTTTGTAAAAAGTCTGCGTGATGGCTTCCCTTTTTTCTTCGGGATCGGTGAGGCCCCTGAGGGCGGCAAAGAAGGCTTTGGAGGCATCGATGACTTCCACATGGATGCCCAGTTTCTTGAAGGCCGTCTGCACCCGGGCCGGCTCATTTTCCCGCATGATGCCGTTGTCGATCATGTAGGTTTTGAGGCGGCCGCCCAGCGCCTTGTGTCCCAGGGCGGTGACGACGCAGGAGTCCACGCCGCCCGAGAGCGCATTGACGGCGAGGCCGTCGCCCACGGCGCTGCGGATGTCCCGGACCTTTTCGTCGATAAATTTTTCCACATTCATGGTGCTGGCTTTGATTTCCTTCATTTTCATTTTGGCGGCTCCTTTGCGGTAAAATAGGTTGCAGGTTTGTTTAAATGAAAACCCCCCGCGTTTCAAGCATTAAGATTAAAAATATCAAAAACATTTCGATTGTAAATTTGGGAAGTTCGGTTTAGAAAGCAGGCCGTTTGAAGGGCAAAGCCGGCGCAAAGGCTTCCCCCGGAAAGGAGAGTGGAATGGAACCGATCAAAATCATGCCCTGCCTGGATATGAAAAACGGAAGGGTGGTAAAAGGAGTTCATTTTGTCGACATCAAAGAGGCGGGCGATCCGGTCGAGAACGCCGCATTCTATCAGGCCGAAGGCGCGGATGAACTGGCGATGCTGGACATCGCCGCCACACTCGAAAACCGCAAAACAAGGCTGGAATGGGTGAAGAAGGTTTCCGCCCAGATCAGCATTCCGCTGACCGTCGGCGGCGGCATTTCCTCGCTGGAGGACATTGAAATGGTGCTGGGCGCGGGCGCGAGCAAAGTGTCCATGAACAGCGCGGCGGTGAATGATCCCGAGCTGGTGAATCTGGCGTCCGCGAAATTCGGTCCGGAAAAAATCACGGTGGCCATCGACGCCAAAAGAAATCCAGCCATGCCGTCGGGCTTTGAACTGGTGGTTTCCGGCGGAACGCTCCCCATCGCGAAAGACGCGGTGGCGTGGGCCGGACAATGCCAGAAACTGGGCGCGGGCGTGATCCTGCCCACCAGCATGGACGGCGACGGAACAAAGGCGGGATACGACATCCCCTTTACAAAAGCCATTTCTTCCGCCGTCAGCCTGCCGGTCGTGGCGTCCGGCGGAGCGGGAAAGCTGGAGGATTTTTACGAAGCGGTCGTGGACGGAGGCGCGTCCGTTCTGCTGGCGGCGTCCGTTTTTCATTTCCGGCTTCTCAAAATTAAGGACGTCAAAGACTTTCTGAAAAGCAGGGGACTTGCCGTTGCCTGAAATCCGGGTAGCGGGATAGAAAAGATTAGGAGGCGCAGTGAGCAAACTGGCCGATATTATTTTTTTTCGACAGCACGGGATTTGTCCCCGCTGGTTCTGCTTCACGTTTGACAACGGTCTGCGCCGACTGGTTCAAAATCCGGACCGGATCATCCGTCCGTTTGTCGGGGAAGGGGACAAGGTGCTGGATGTGGGGCCGGGCATCGGGTATTTTACGATTCCGATAGCCCGGCGTGCAGGCTCGGGCGGGAAGGTTATTGCCGCCGATATTCAGGAATCGATGCTGCGGGGCATTGCAAAGCGCGCCGAACGGGCGGGGGTGCGCGGCCAAATCGAGCTTTATCTTTCCCGGCCCGATGAAATCTATTCAGGAGAGCCGGTGGATTTCATTTTGTCCTTCTGGATGGCGCACGAAGTTCCCCGGCTGGACCGGTTCTTCCGTCAGCTGCGCGCCGCCCTCAAGCCAGCGGCTCGCTTCCTTCTGGCCGAACCCGCACTGCATGTGTCCCGGGCGCAGTTCGACGGGGAAATCGACATGGCGCAAAAGGCCGGCCTGGTTCTGCTGGATCGCCCTGCAATTTCTTTGAGCCACGGCGCTTTGTTTGGAAGCAGTCCGGCGGTCGCTGCAAGTGAAAGCGTTTCCGCGGATCGGATGGCAGAGTCGCCGGTGAGCGGAAAGGATGATCGATAATGCATAAAAATCGGGTGTGGGCAGGAATCGCTTTGCTCATTCTGATGCCTCTGTGGGCTTGGGCCGGAGAATACAATGCCGGTGTGCAAAGCAACATTATTCTTCGGGCGGAAACGATGAGCAATGGGGAGCCGATCGATTATCTGGACACGGATCGGCCTCAGGTGACCGTCATGACGGTGGACATCGCGCCTGGCGCCGGCACGGGCTGGCACAGCCACCCCATGCCCGTTTATGCCTATGTCATGGCCGGACAACTGACCGTCGAGATCGAAGGAGGAAAGACCGCCGAGTTCATGGAAGGCGACGCAATTATCGAAGTCGTCAACCTCAGGCACAACGGAACCAATCATGGAAAGGTTCCGGTCAAGCTCCTGGTCTTCTACCTCGGGGCAAAAGACGTTCCCAATGTCATCAAAGGAAATCGGCCCTGACGGCGGGTTTTCCTACTCTCCGATGATTTTCACCATCACGCGTTTTCTGCGGCCGCCGTCGAATTCGCCGTAGAAAATCTGCTCTCAGGGGCCGAAGTCCAGCCTGCCTTTGGTCACGGCCACGACGACTTCCCTTCCCATGACCTGACGCTTCAGATGTGCGTCGCCGTTGTCTTCGCCGGTGCGGTTATGCCGGTAGAACGACGTCGGCGCATGCGGCGCCAGCCGCTCCAGCCAGTCTTCATGGTCCGCGTGGAGACCCGGTTCATCTTTGAATATGTAATTAACTTTACAAGCTTATCGCCTTATGCTATGAGGCGAAAAAATATGCAGGATCAACTTTTTTGTCAGGAGAGTACCCTATGTCCGGCCATTCCAAATGGAGCACCATCAAAAGAAAAAAAGGGGCGATTGACGCCAAACGCGGCAAGATCTTTACCAAAATCATCAAGGAAATTACGCTGGCGGCGCGTTTGGGTGGCGGCGACATTGAAGGCAATGCCCGTTTGAGGCAGGCGGTCATGGCGGCCAAGGAAGAAAACATGCCCAAGGACAATATCGAAAGGGCGATCAAAAAAGGCACGGGCGGCGGCGACGGAGCAAACGCTTATGAAGAATTTACCTACGAAGGCTATGGACCGGGCGGCGCGGCGGTCATCGTGGAAATCATGACGGACAATAAAAACCGGACGGTGGCGGAAATCCGGCATATCTTTTCCAAGCACGGCGGGAATCTGGGTGAGAACGGCTGCGTGGCCTGGATGTTTGCCAAGAAAGGCAGCATCGTCATCGACAGAAAAGCGATCGGTGAAGACGATCTGATGGAACTGGCGCTGGACGCGGGAGCGGAAGACGTCAAAACGGAGGACTCGGAATACGAAGTCATCACGGAGCCGGCGGCTTTTGAAGCGGTGAAGAAAGCCCTGGACTCGAAGGGCATCAAGCATCTGGAGGCGCGCATCAGCATGATTCCCTCCAACACCGTCAAACTGGAAGCGGGCAAGGCCGAGTCCATGCTGAAGCTGATGGAGAAGCTGGAAGACAACGACGACGTCCAGAACGTCTATTCCAATTTCGACATTGACGAAGATGTCATGGAGAAGTTGAGTTAGGCACTCAGGATGGAAAGCGAAAGCAGGCAATTTGCGAATCTTAGGCATCGATCCCGGTTCTCATGTGACAGGCTACGGCGTGATTGACAAGAGCGGCAACTACCTGCGTCATGTGACCCACGGGGAAATCAAGGCCCGCAGGAATTCCCTTCTCTCCGAGGTGCTGATGGACATCTTCCGCGAGCTCGGCGCCGTGATCGCTGAAAACAATCCGCAGACGGTCAGCCTGGAAAATATCTTTTACGGGAAAAATGTGCGCAGCCTGATCCGGCAGGCGCAGGTGCGCGGAGTCGTGATCTATGCCTGCGCGGCGAGGGGGCTTCCGGTTTTTGAATATTCGCCGCTGGAAGTGAAAAAGGCGGTGGTCGGCTACGGCCGGGCCGAAAAACGGCAGGTGCAGATCATGGTCAAGGCGATTTTGAAACTCGACGGCCTGCCGCCGGCGGACGCGGCGGACGCGCTGGCCGCGGCGATCTGCCAGGCCAATTTCATGAAGGAGCAGCCGATCTGAATGATTGCCCTCCTGACCGGCAAAATCGCCTATAAGGGAATTTCCCACGTCGTGGTGGACGCGCAGGGCGTCGGCTACCGTGTTTTTATTCCGCTCACAACTTTTTATGCGCTTCCGGAAGCGGATCAGACAATCACCCTGCATATCCATACCTCGGTCAAAGAGGACGCGATTCATCTGTTCGGTTTTTACACGCGTGAAGAGCGGGAGCTTTTTCAGCTCATGATTTCCGTCAGCGGCATCGGGCCGAAAGTTGCGCTGAACATTCTTTCGGGAATTTCCTCCGCGGAGCTGCTCGAGGCGATTTCCACGGGCAACCTGACCAAGCTCATGGCCATTCCCGGCATCGGCCGGAAAATGGCCGAACGGCTGATTCTGGAGCTCAAAGAAAAGGTCATGAAAAAAATGGCCGCGGATGCAATCCCGGCCGCGAACGCAAAACAGAAGCAGGCGGAGATGATGCGCGAAGACGTGCTTTCCGCCCTGATGAATCTGGGGTACAAGGCAGGCGCGGCCCGGGACGCTCTGGAGAAAGCCGCGCGCGACCTGAAGGAAGAACCGGCGATGGACCAGCTCCTGAAGAAAGCGCTGAAAATTCTGGCGGGCTGAAGCCGTCCGGTTGTGGGTGAAAAAGCATGGACGCTCATTTGAAAAATCCGCTGATCGATCCGGCCTGCGCCGAAGACGAAGGAGCGCTGGAAAACACGCTGCGACCGCCGAGGCTGGCCGATTACGTCGGTCAGGACAAGGTGAAGAGCAATCTCGCGATTTTCATCGAGGCCGCCCTGAAGCGGCGCGAAGCGCTGGACCATGTTCTTCTGTATGGGCCGCCGGGGCTGGGCAAAACCACGCTGGCCTATATCATCGCCCGGGAGCTGGGCGTGGACATCAAGGTCACGTCCGGTCCGGTGATCGAGCGCCCCGGCGATCTGGCGGCGATTCTGACCAATCTGCACGAACACGAGGTTCTGTTTATCGATGAGATACACAGGCTTTCGCACGTCGTCGAAGAAATTCTCTACCCGGCCATGGAGGATTTCCACATCGATATACTGATCGGGCAGGGGCCGTCGGCCCGGTCGATGAAGCTCGACATTCCGAAATTTACGCTGGTGGGCGCGACCACGCGCGCCGGATCGCTTACCTCGCCCTTGCGCGACCGCTTCGGCATGCACTTCCGACTGGAATTCTATTCGCCGCAGGAGCTGGCCGTGATTCTGGCGCGCTCCGCCTCCATTCTGAACGTGAAGCTGACGGTGGACGGGGCGCGGGAACTGGCCCATCGGGCGCGCGGCACGCCCCGGATCGCCAACCGCCTGCTCAAGCGCGTGCGCGATTACGCGGAAGTGAAAGGCGACGGAACCATCGACGGCGATCTGGCCCGCCGGGCGCTGGATGCGTTCGAAGTCGATCAAAAGGGTTTTGATCAGATGGACCGCAAACTGCTTCTGACGCTGATTGAAAAATTCAACGGCGGCCCGGTCGGCGTGGAAAGCCTCGCGGCGGCCATCGGCGAGGAGCGGGTCACGATCGAAGATGTTTACGAACCCTACCTCATCCAGGAAGGCTACCTGCAGCGCACGGCGCGGGGGCGAGTCGCCTGCGCCAAAGCATACGAACATTTCGGCCGCAGCGCTTCAGGGGCCCAAAAGGATCTGTTTTAGCGGGAAAAATAAAAATATCTCAACGATATCATTATCATGCCGTATATGGCCTCGATGCGGGGCGGGTGTGTTGTTTTAACCACAAAAAGTCGGATCACCCAGGCGCTTCTTTCAGGAAGATTCTTCAACAAAACCAATAAAGACAGAAGGTTGCGGCACCAGACCCGCGGGATTTGTTCTGGTATGCTTATTGCTAAAACAAAACCCGGCATTAAAAAAGGTTTTATATGAATTTACAGCGTACGTTAAAAAAAGAAATATTCTGCTCCAGCATCGGCCTGCACACGGGACGCAAGGTCAATATGCAGATCAATCCGGCCCCCGCGGGCACCGGCATTGTTTTCCTTCGAAAGGACCTTCCGAACGCGAGGCCGATTTTGGCGGACTTCAAGTCGGTCTGCGACACGACGATGGCCACGACCATCGGTTATGACGGCGTCACGGTTTCGACGATCGAGCATCTGATGTCGGCGTTTTGCGGCATGGGGCTGGACAATGCCCTCGTGGAAATCGATTCCTTTGAAGTGCCCATCATGGACGGCAGCGCCCGCCCTTTTGTCAATATGCTCAAGAGAGTCGGCACGCGGCCGCAGGGAAAATTCAAAAAAATGCTGGTCATCAAAAAGCCGGTAAGCGTGAAGGAAGGAGAGGGAAGCGCCATGCTGCTCCCCTCGAATGAATTTAAAATCACCTACGACATCGATTTCAAAAATAAAATCATCGGCCGGCAGTCCTACAGCTTCCCGTTTTCCGATAAAAATTACGAGGATCATATCTGCTGCGCGAGAACCTTCGGTTTTCTGAAAGAAGTCGAATTTTTGCAGGCCAGGGGGCTGGGGCTGGGCGGATCGCTTGACAACGCGATCATCCTTGATGACGATAGAGTCATCAACAAGGAAGGCCTCCGCATGCCCGATGAATTCGTCAAGCACAAAATTCTGGATGCCGTAGGCGATCTGTTTTTGCTGGGCATGCCCATCATCGGCCATTTTGTGGCGCACCGGTCCGGCCACCGGCTCAACAACCTGCTCTTGCGCGAACTCATGCGCCAGGAATCCTGTTGGGAAATCATCAGCGAAGATCATCCGCCGCAATCGAAGGAATTCAAGTCCTGCAACATTCCGTCCTTTACCATCCTGGACGCCGTTCAAATCTGATTTTGTTCCCGATTCCCTTTTTTTGATTTTCCGAAATTACCCTTGATTTTTACCGGCAGGTTCCCTAGGATACCCGCATTCTTTCGGAAAGAAAACAGGCGGGCATGAAAAGACACAAAAATCATTTCTGGACGGCTTTTATCACCGGTTGCTGCATGATGGCCATGATGGCTGCCGCTCCGGCGGGAAGCGCACAGATGGATCCCCGGTTGACGGATATTTTAGTGACCGGCGGCGCGGGGGAAATGCTCCTGTACGCGAGACTGGCGGACGGCTTCAAAAAGGAAATGGAGGACGCCATCCTGGCGGGGGTCCCCGCCGTTTTTACGATTGAGCTGGATGTCTATGAGGAAAGGCCCTATCTGTGGGACCGGCATATTCTCCGCAGGGAAATCCGCCGCACCATCAAATACGACAATTTGAAAAAGAATTTTTTGATCGCCACAAACGGCCTGGAGCAGCCGGCGATTCTGCCGAATTTTGAAAGCGCGCAAAAATCGATGGCGGAGTTGAACGGAATTCCCGTGGTTTCCCTTTCCAATCTGACCCGCGGCGAACGCTACTACGCGCAGGTGCGGGTCAAAATCGACCGTGTGCGTCTGCCGTTCAAGATGGAATACGTGCTGTTCTTTGTGTCCCTGTGGGACTTTGAAACCCCCCTGTACAAGATCCGGTTCGCCTACGAGTGATCGCGGGGGCGGGGAAGGGTGATGACGCAAGCGCATGAGGTTGAAAAAAGACGCCAGGAAAATCTATCTTGATGAACGGGAGTTGAGAAAGCGCCGGCGCGAGCGCATCATCATGCTGGTGGTCGGCTGCCTGGCGATTGTTTTTACGATTCTGGCCAGCCAGTTGTCCGCCCAGAAAGAGCTGCCGATCTCGGCGAACATTCTGGTGTACGGCCTGACCAGCATCAACATCATCCTGATCCTGCTTCTGCTTTTTCTGATTGTCCGCAATGTCTTCAAGCTGTTTTCCGAGCGGCGCAAGGGATTGATCGGCTCGAAGCTCCGCACCAAGCTGGTGGCCGCGTTCGTGGGCCTGTCCCTGGTTCCGACCATTCTGCTTTTTTTGTTTGCCATCAACTTTCTTTCCTATTCGATCGAATTCTGGTTCAACATCAAAATCGGCGACGCCCTGGCGCGGTCGCTGGAAGTCGCGCAGGTGTACTACACGCAGGCCGAGGACCTGGCCAAGTTCAACGCCCGTCAGGTCAGCGCGGAAATCACCAGAAACCGCCTCTACGAGGTGGACCGGGCCGGTTACCTGGAGCATTTTCTTTCCCAGCGGCAAAAGAACTACAAGGTGGCTCGGCTGGAAGCGTATTTTGATTTCAATGACCAGAGCCTTGTCTTTGCCGAAGGCGAAGAGGCGGCGTCCACCGCCATCACCCTGTCGCCGAAAATGCTGGAAGACATCTATTCCGGAAAGGAAATATCCATGGTGACCGCCGCCCGCGGCGGGGAGGCCGTTGTCGGCGTGGCGCCGGTTTTCTCCTATGCCGTTGCGACGGAAGTCATCGGGCGGGTTTACGTCAGCAACAGCGTTCCCCAGGGACTGGTGGACAAGCTCAGGAGCATCGCCAACGCGTCGGAGCAGTACGGACAGATCAAGCTTTTAAAAAATCCGATCAAGTTCAATTACGTCGTGACCCTGTCGATCGTGACGCTGGCGATTATTTTTCTTGCGACGTGGTACGGCCTTTCGCTGGCCCAGAGCATTACCAATCCCATCCAGGATCTCGTGACGGCGACCAACCGCATTACCCGGGGAGACCTGACCAGCCGAATCGACATCGAGGCCGACGACGAGATCGGTCTTTTGGTCAAGTCCTTCAATTCCATGACGGACGATCTGCAGAAAAGCAAGGCGGGCCTGATGGAGGCCAACATATCGCTGGAGGAGCGGCGCAAATACATGGCCGCCATTTTGCTCAATGTCTCGGCGGGAATCATCTCCCTTGACCGCAACGGAACCATCACCACCATCAACCGCGCCGCGGAAACCATGTTCGGGATTGACGCTTCTCCCTATTTGTCCCGGAATTACCGGGAGCTTTTGCACGAGGATCATCTCGCCCTGGTCGATTCCTTTTTGCAGGAGATGAAGGAAAACCGCATGCGGATTCTGGAAAAGCATCTGGAACTGACGCTGCGGGACAAGGTGTTGACGATCCTGCTGACGCTGACGACCATTGAGGACGAGGAAGGCAACGATTCCGGCATTGTCGTGGTGTTTGAGGACTTGACGAAGCTGCAGATGGCGGAGCGCGCCGCCGCCTGGCGGGAGGTGGCGCGGCGCATGGCGCATGAGATCAAGAATCCGCTCACGCCCGTGAAGCTTTCCGCGCAGAGGCTGCAGCGGAAATACGGGGAGCGGCTGGGAGAGGAAGGCTCGGTCTTCAAGGAATGCACCCAGACCATTATCGATCAGGTGGATGTGCTGAAGAACCTGGTCAATGAATTTTCACGCTACGCGCGCATGCCGGTGACGACGCTGGCCCCCAACGATCTCAATACGGTGGTGTCCGAGGCCGTGACGCTGTTTGTGGACGCCCACAAGGACATTCAGTTTGAATTCCGTCCGGCGGAGGGATTGCCGAAATTCAACCTGGATGCCGAGCAGATCAACCGGGTCATGGTGAACCTGCTGGACAACGCCGTGGCGTCCCTGAACAAGCAGACGGGCCATATCGGCGTTCTGATCCGGTACGATGAGGCGCACAGGAGGGTGGTGGTCGCCGTAGCCGACGACGGGGTAGGGGTTCCGGCCGGCTACAAACGAAAAGTGTTCGACCCGTATTTTTCGACCAAGAAGTCGGGAACGGGGCTGGGGCTGGCCATTGTCAGCTCCATTATATCGGACCACAAGGGCGTGATTACCGTGAGCGACAACCATCCGACGGGAACAATCGTATCTTTTCAGTTGCCCGTTAACGAAGTTTAATTTATAGAAGACGCGGCGTTGGGTGAAAATTATGAACGAAACCATTCTGGTCGTGGATGACGAAGTCAGCATCTGTCAATCGCTGAAGGCCATCCTGGAAGACGAAGGCTATCAGGTGCTGACGGCCGGCAGCGGCGAGGAGGCTCTCCGGGCCGCTGCCGAAGAAATGCCCCAGCTCGTCCTGCTGGACATCTGGCTTCCCGGCATGGACGGCCTGGAAACCCTCAAAGCCATCCGCGCCGCCCACCCGAACATGCTCGTCGTCATGATGTCCGGCCACGGCACCATCGAGACGGCCGTGAAAGCCACCAAGCTGGGCGCTTTTGACTTTATTGAAAAACCGCTGTCGCTGGACAAAGTGATGATCCTGGTGAACAACGCGTTGAACCTTGTCCGCCTGGAAGAAGAAAACATTCTGCTCAAACAGAAAGTGTCGCACCAGTACGAACTGACCGGGACCAGTCCGGTCATCGTTGAACTCAAGGAAATGATCGGCATCGTCGCGCCGACCAACGCGTGGATTCTGATCATGGGCGAAAACGGGACGGGAAAGGAGCTGGCGGCGCGCTCCATCCATC
>ERZ724503.109-NODE-109-length-26580-cov-9.420999_pt1 | contig 26580 bp, 27 predicted proteins | sample MGYA00376036_ERZ724503 | MGnify/ENA primary metagenome ERZ724503 (study PRJEB28724, sample SAMN07190885) | wastewater metagenome | isolation source: influent of sewage treatment plant in Hong Hong | place: Hong Kong | collected 2016-03-17 ...
CCTTGCCGAGGTTGTCGATCGCACTGCACACGATCACCCGACCGGCATGGGCGTCGTATGTCCACTGCAGCGCCACACTGTTGGTGCCCAGCGTCATCTGCGTCGCGGGCCATTGGCCTTCGGGCAGCAGGCGCACGAACGTCTCCGCGTCGTACGCGTTGTGCAGGGACTGTGCGACGGCGGCCGGATCGACACCCTGCAGCAGCGGTGCGGTGACGGTCGCGAGGATGCCGCGTGCCATCGGCGCCAACATCGGCGTGAAACTGATGCGCGCGCCGTGACCGATCGTCTGCTCGATCTCGGGAGTGTGCTGGTGCACGCCGCCCACTTTGTAGGCCCGAACACCCGACGTCACTTCGCTGGCCATCAGGGGCACCGACGGGGAGCGACCCGCCCCACTCGTGCCGCTGGCCGCGACCACCACGATCTGCGTCGGGTCCACCAGCCCCGCGGCCACCAACGGTGCCGCAGCCACGGCGATCGCCGTCGCATAGCACCCGGGGTTGGCCACCTTGGTCGACTCTGCGATCTTGGTCCGCTGCCCCGGGATCTCGGGCAGGCCGTAGGTCCAGGTCCCAGCATGCTCACCGCCGTAGTAGGCGCTCCATGCCGCGGCGTCCTGCAGGCGGAAGTCCGCTCCGAGATCCACAACCGGGACCTCGATCTCGGCGGCGTACTGGGCCGACTGTGAGTGCGGCAGGGCCATGAACACGAAGTCGACGTCGAGCTTCGCGGCGTCGAATGCGGCAACCTGCAGGTCGGCCATCGTCGCGAGGTGTGGATGCAGTTGCGCCACCGACTGACCGGCCGAGGCGTTGGCCCAGACCTGCCCCACCTCGAACTGCGGGTGGTCGGCCAGCAGGCGCAGCAGTTCGCCGCCGCCGTAACCGGAGGCGCCGAGCACTCCCACTGAGACCATGAACGGAACTCTATACGCATAAACGCATAGATGCGGTGCCACCCCCCTTGTACTGCGGGTGAAGAATGGAGCCATGCGTCCCCTGGACCCGTTGCGTAACGTCGCTGAAGCGGCCGACATCGCACGAGCGGGCACCATAGGGGCAGTGCGCTCCGGCCTGGCCAAGCCGCGCAACCCCTTGGTGGCCAGCCGCATGGTGTCGGCACTTCGCAAGTGGGGCACGACGCCCGGCCTGGGCTTCGCACTCGGTGCGGTCAGGGATCCCGAGGCCACCGCCATCGTGGACGTGGACGACCCGCAGCAGGAGGAGATCACCTTCGCGGACGCCGAGTACTGCACCACCGTGCTGGCCAATTCCCTGCTGGACCGTGGCGCCCAACCGGGGACCACAGTCGGGCTGCTGGGCCGCAACTCGCGGGCCTACGCCGAGACGATTGTGGCCGTGTCGAGGACCGGTGCGGATCTGGTCTACCTGAACACCGGATCATCCGCCGAACAGGTCGCGGCGGTGTGCGCGGCCCACGACATCACCATGCTGATCAGGGACCGCGAGTTCGCCGACCTGTGCCCGGACACCGTGCTCACACTGGGACTCGACGACCCGGCGGGTATCCCGCTGCTCGACTGCATGCCCTGGAGCGGCGATGTGAGCGCCCCGCGGCAGGCGTCCAAACACGTCATCCTGACCAGTGGCACCACCGGCGGCCCGCTGCGTGGCGCCGCGCGCACCACCGCTCCCCTGGACTCGGTGGCCGCCTTGCTTAACACCTTCCCGACCAAGGTCGGCGGAGTGACCTTGCTGGCCGCGCCCATGTTCCACGCCTGGGGCTGGATGCATCACCGGCTGGCATCGGTCCTCGACAGCACCCAAGTCCTACTGCGCCATCCCGACCCGGAGCGCATCCTTGCCCTGGCGCAGGCGTACGAGGTGGACACGATCATCACCGTGCCGGTCACGCTGAAGCGCCTGGTCGATCTGCCCGAGGAGACCAAGCAGCGCTACGACTTCTCGTCCGTGCGCTGTGTCGCTGTCTCCGGTTCGGCCATTCCCGGCGACCTCGCCACGCAGTTCATGAACGACTTCGGCGACGTTCTCTACAACCTGTACGGGACCACTGAGGCGGCCTACGCAACGATCGCAACACCCGAGGACCTGCGCGAAGATCCGCACACCGCCGGCCGCCCCATGCCGGGTGTGCGCATCGAGGTGCTCGACCGCAAGGGCCGCACGGTTCCCAAGGGCAAGGACGGCCGGGTCTATGTCCGCAGCCGGACCTCGATCTCCGAGTACATGGCCGACGGAACCCGCGGCAGCATCAAGGGCATGGTCCCGACCGGCGACATCGGGTGCATCGACGAGGCGGGCCGCCTCACGATCAAAGGCCGCGCGGACGACGTCGTGGTGACAGGCGGAGAGAATGTCCACCCCACTGAGGTGGAGGAGGTCCTGCGCCTGCACCCCGGCATCGCCGATGTGGCAGTCACCGGCCGCCCCGACCCGGTCTACGGCTCGGTCCTGGTCGCCCACGTGGTGCCCGCGGACGATCAACTCACCGATGATGAACTGCTGGACTGGGCGCGGCACAACCTCGGACCCCACCATCGGCCGCGAGAGGTGCGCCGGATCGCCGAACTGCCGCGCAACGCCACCGGCAAGGTGTTGCGCCGGGTGCTGGCCGGCGAGGTCACGATCGACGAACTCGACGAGGAGGACCTGCTGTAGCAGGTTTCCTACCACACGCAGCGGTGAGAGATCCGTACTGCGGTGAGCCCTTCCCGGCCGAATACGGCTCACGGGAGTGCCGGACTCTCACCGGAGTACCGGAGGCTCACCGATGAGCCCCCGACAATCAGCTGCGCAGCGTGGCGCCCAACTCCCCTGCCGCCGCCAGCGCACCATCGCGCACGCCGGCGATGTCTTCGTCGGTGAGCGTCCGGTCGTCGGCGCGCATGCGCAGCGAGAACGCCAGCGACTTCTTGCCCTCCGGTACCTGCGGCCCGGAGTAGACGTCGAACAGGCGCACACTCTCCAGCAGCGGGCCACCTCCGGAGCGCAGGGCCAGGCGTACGGTTTCGGAGGCGAGATCCTCGTCCACCACCAGCGCCACGTCCTCCTTCGCCACCGGGAAGGTCGAGACCCGCGGGGCAGCAGCAACCGGCTCCGCGACCTCGACCAGAGCGCTCAGGTCGATCTCTGCCGCACAACTGCGGGCGGGCAGATCGAAGGCCGCCACGACATCCGGGTGCAACTCGCCGGCGTGCCCGATCAGGCGATCGCCGACGGATAGCCGCGCGCACCGACCGGGGTGCCAGGGGGCGTGGACATCCTGCGTGACCGTGAGCTCGACGCCCACTGCCTGGGCCGCCAGCCTGGCCAACCGGATAGCGTCCGACCAGTCCGTGGCTCGTCCGGCACCCCACCAGCCGGCCTGCGACCAGTCTCCGCACACGACCATGGCCAGGTGCTCCGGCTGCCGCGGAAGTCCGGCCAGCATCGCGTCGAGCACGTCGTCGGAGGGACGACTGCCGGCTGGCGCCACTGGAGCGTTGATCTTCTCCACATCGCGGAAGACCTGGCCGTACTCGTACAGGCGCACAGACTCGGCACCACGGCCGACGTTGCGCCGGGCTCCGGCCAACAGTCCCGGCAGGAGGCTGGTGCGCATGAACGGCTGCTCGTCGCGTAGTGGATTCGCCAGCCGCACCGCCACGCGTCGAGGATCATCTGCAGGCAACCCGAGTTGGTCGAGTTCGGCCTCCCCCACGAAGGGGTAACTGAGCACCTCTGTCAGACCCAACTCCGCGGGCCTGCGGCGCAACTGCCGCCGCAGACGGTCAGACTCGGACAGACCCACGCCCGTACCCATGGCAGGACCGCGCGACGGGATCTTCTCGTACCCGACCACGCGGGCGACCTCCTCGACCAGGTCGATCGCGGCGGTGAGGTCGGGACGCCAGCTCGGGACCGTGATGTCGTCGCCATCCAGAGTGCACCCGATGCTCTCGAGCACCGAGCGCACGGTGTCGTCGGGGACATCCACCCCGACGATGCGCGAGGGCATCTGCAGAGGCATCGCGATCGGCGACAACGGACCGCGGCGGTCGACGTCGACCAGTCCGCCCACCGTGGCGCCGGCCAGGTCGGAGAACAACTGTGCCGCGCGGTTGGACGCGGCCAGGGCGACGTCACTGTCGATGCCCCGTTCGAAACGCCGGGAGGCCTCAGAGGACAACTTGTGGCGGCGGGACGTTGCGGCCACCAGCGCGGGCTGGAAGTGGGCTGCCTCAAGGACCACCGACGTGCTGGCGTCGTCGATCTCGGTGGTCAACCCACCCATCACGCCGGCCAGCGCCACTGCCCCCGAGTCGTCGGCGATCACGACATCGGCGGGGTCCAGGATGCGCTCGACGTGATCGAGCGTCTCCAGTTCTTCGCCGTCGTGGGGCGACCGGATCTGAATGGGTCCGGCCAGTTTGGTGGCGTCGAAGGCGTGCAAGGGCTGGCCGAGTTCAAGCATCACGTAGTTGGTGATGTCGACCGCCAGGCTGACCGGCCGCATACCGCACTGGTTGAGCCGCCTGACCATGTACGCAGGACTCGGCGCGTCCGGATCGACGTCGGTCAGCACCCGGGTGGTGAAGCGGTCGGCGCCGTACTGCAGATCGACCTCACGCACCGGGCCTTCGGCAGGAAGGTCCGGGACGAGCGTCACCGGGTCGGTGAAGGGCACCCCGTAGGCCAACGCGGCCTCCCGGGCGATCCCACGGATCGACAGGCAGTACCCGCGGTCTGGGGTGACAGCGATGTCGAGCACGGCGTCGTCGAGGCCGAGCACCGGACCGGCGTCCTGGCCGACCTCACCCTCGCTGAGCACCAGGATCCCGTCGTACTCGTCGTTGATCCCGAGTTCGCGACCGGAGCAGATCATCCCGTCACTGACCTGCCCGTAGGTCTTGCGGGCGCTGATCTCGAAGCCGCCGGGCAGCACCGCGCCGGGTAGGGCGACCGGCACGAGATCACCGACGGCGAAGTTCGTCGCGCCGCAGATGATCCCGTTGGTCTGCCCCCCGAGGTCCACCTGGCAGTACCGGATGGGCTTCTTGAACTCGGTGAGTTCCTCGATCTCCAATACCCGGCCCACGAGCAGGGGACCGGTGATCGAGATCTCGTCGACGGTCTCGACCTCCAGGCCGATCCCGATCAGCTTCTCGGCGAGTTCGCGGCCGGTCACCTCGTCGGGAAGTGCGGCGTACTCCTTGATCCAACTCAGCGGTGCGCGCATCAGCTGTCCATTCCGAAGGCCGTGGTGAAGCGGACATCCCCCTCGACGAGATCACGCATGTCGGTGATCCCGTGGCGGAACATCAATGTGCGCTCGATGCCCATGCCGAAGGCGAAGCCTGTGTACTCGTCAGGATCGATGCCGCAGGACTGCAGCACGCGGGGGTTGACCATCCCGCAGCCACCCCACTCGATCCAGCCCTCGGAGGAGCAGGTGCGGCATGGGCGATCGGGGTTGCCGACGCTCTCGCCGCGGCACGCGAAGCATTCCAGATCCACTTCCGCGCTCGGCTCGGTGAAGGGGAAGTAGCTCGGCCGCAGTCGCGTCACGATGCCCTCACCGAACATCGTGGCGGCGAACCAGTCCAGGGTCGACTTCAGGTCGACCATGCTCAACCCCTTGTCGACGGCCAGCCCCTCCACCTGGTGGAACACCGGCGTGTGCGTCGCGTCGAGCTCATCGGTCCGGTAGACCCGACCGGGACAGACGACGTAGACAGGTGGCTGCTGGGCGAGCATGGTGCGGATCTGCAGCGGGGAGGTGTGCGTGCGCAGCACCGCACCACTGTCGGCCGCCCCGACGAAGAAGGTGTCCTGCATCGTGCGCGCCGGGTGATCCCGGTCGATGTTCAGCGCGTCGAAGTTGAACCACTCCGACTCGAGTTCGGGCCCCTCGACCACTCCGTACCCGATCGACACGAAGGCATCAGCGATGTGCTCGCTGATGGTGTGTATGGGGTGCCGGGCACCCACCGGCTCGCGGTCGTTGATCATCGTGACGTCCACGCGCTCCGCCGTGAGGATCCGCTCCCGCTCGGCTTCCTTCAGCTCCGCCTCGCGGGCCTTGAGCGCCTGATTGACCCGGCCACGGGCAGCGCCGACAGCCTTGCCCGCGTCCGCCTTGGCGCTCGGTGGAAGGGCCCCGATCTCGCGGTTGGCCAGTGCGAGCGGCGACCGGTCACTTGTGTGCTCAAGACGGACCTGCTTGAGTGCGGGAAGATCCTGGGCAGCGGCGATCGCGGCCAGGGCGGCATCGACTCCTGCCTGCAGGTTCGCCGGATCAAGAGCGGCGGGCACGACCGGATCGAAGTTCTTATTGGGTGCGGACACCCTTGGATTCTATTCGGCGGCTTCAACGGGCTTTGCGGGTGCAGGTCAGGGAGCCAGCCCCGAAGAGTAGGCCAGGATCACCGCCTGCACACGATCCCGCAAGCCCAGCTTCATCAGTACGCGCGACACATGGGTCTTGACCGTCCCTTCCCCGACGAAGAGCCGCTCAGCGATCTCGGCATTGGACAGGCCCTCGGCCATCAAGAGGAAGACCTCCCGTTCGCGGGCAGTGAGTACGGCGAGAGGATCCTGCCCAGCACGCGGCCGGGGACCCCCAGCGAACCGCGCCACCAGTTGCGCCGTGGTCTCACCTCCCAGGGCGAACTCCCCGGCGGCAACGGCCCGCACAGTTGCCACGATGGTCTCGGCGTGATCGGTCTTGACCAAGAATCCACTGGCACCCGCGTGGATGGCATCGAAAACGTACTCCTCGAGCCCGAATGTGGTCAGCACGCAGACTCTTGCAGGATGGCCAGCATCCCGCAGGGCGATCGTGGCGGTGATCCCGTCCATCTCGGGCATGCGCACGTCCATCAGGATCACGTCCGGTGTGCAGACCTCAGCTTGGGACACGGCTTCGCGACCATTGCGCGCCTCGCCCACCACGTCGAAGTCGGGCTCCACCTCCAGCAAGGTCCGCAATCCCGCCCGGGCCAGATCCTGATCATCGACGATCAGAACTCGTATCACGTGGGGAACTCCACACTCAGCGACCAGCCACCGGCCGGCCGTGGACCCGCCTGCATGCGTCCACCGAATAGTGAAGCGCGCTCCCGGATGCCGACGAGACCGAGTTGGGTGCCTGCGACCAACCTCGATTGACGTCCCAGATCATCCACCTCGACGACGATGGACTCAGGAAGGTATCGCAGCTGCAATGTGCAGCCAGACGTTCCGGAGTGCTTCATCGCGTTGGCGATCCCCTCCTGTGCGACCCGGTACACGCTGGCCTGGACCGCTGGCGGCACCGGCCGTGGCTCGCCGTCCGCCTGGAACTCGACCAAGAAACCGCCGGCACTGGTGCGCTCCGCGAGACCCTCTAAGTCCGCGACAGTCGGGACAGCGCTGCGGTCCTCCGCCGGGTCCTCACGCACCACTGTCAAGAGCGTATGCAGTTGCCCCACGGCCTCCAACGCTGTTTGGTGTGCAGCGACCACCGCCTCCCGTGCCCGCGGCGGATCCGCCTCCCAAGCGTGTTCGGCCGCTGAGGTCTGCAGAACCACCGCGCCCAGACTGTGGGAGAGGATGTCGTGGAGTTCCCGAGCAACTCTTGACCGCTCGTCCTCCACCGCACCGTAAGCGCTGGCGGCCGACTCCATCTCCACCAGTTCACGCAACGCGATGTTAGCGGCGCTCAGTTCACGCAGCCGTCGTGCCAATAGCCCGCCCCCCGCAGCCAGACCACACGCGACCGCCACAAATGCGATCCCACCGAGCGCCTCGGGCAGTGGTCCCCAGGCCATAACGATCGAGAACACCACCAGAGCCGTACCGACCACAGGCCAGCGCACACCGTAGGCCGTCGCCGAGTAGAACGCGACCAGCGCGATGAGTAGGGAACTTCCAGCCTGATAGGAGCCGAACAGCAAGCAGACGATCGCAAGCAGCGACAGGGACGCGAACAGCACGACAGCCGGGCGGAGCCGGCGAGCGACAAGGAGGAAGCCCGCCAGCCCGACCATGGACGCGGTGACCCAACCCGGACGTGGGTACTCGTCAGACATCAGCCCGGCAGCGAACCCGTAGGCGCCGAGCACGAGTGCGATGAGCACATCTAGGGCCGCCCGCCGGTTTACCGCGGACGTCCAGCGAACTGTCGGACTGCCAGTGGTTGGTGTTCCCACGCCCGGAGACTAGCCGAGTTGCACGACCAACGCGTCTGCCGAAAGGCATACCGACAAACACACTTCGGACTGACGACTCACGGCTCACGCAAACCTACGGTTCTATTCGTCGGTCCTCTCCTGGCACCGACTCAACGGTTGGGAGACAACATGCAACGGTTCCTTTCTTTCGGTTATGTGATCGCAGTGGCGGGCGGACTGCTCCTCGCCATGGGATCGGCAATGCAGGCTCTGCTCACCGATCCAGTGCTGTCTGTGGCGGCGTCGACACCGATCTTCACGACGACCGCCGTCTTGCGGCTCCTCGGTTCTGCCGCTGTGCTGATCGGACTGACGGCCATCTACATCCGGTGCGCCGATCGTGCCGGATTGTTTGGGCTGGTGGCCTATGTGCTTGTTGTGCTGAACATGATTCTGCAGACCGGCTGGATGTGGTCCGACGCGTTCATCGCACCCGCCTTGGCCGGCGCGGCGCCGGGGATTCTCGACGGCACCGTCGACGCACCGCGATTGACCATCGCCTTCCTGGCGGCGTGGATCATGAATGCCTCAATCGCATTGCTGGGTATTGCCGTGCTTCGGTCACGCACCTTCCCACGGACCGTGGGCATTGCACTGATTGTCATGGGTGCCGTCACATTGTTCCCCCTGCCCGTGGATGGGCCCGTTTACGAGGTCATCATCGGGCTGGCCTGCGCCGTGGCCGGAGTGGCCGCACACCGGGGGCAGACAGGCGATGCGACCGTGGAGCCGGTAGGGGTGGCGGCCACCTGAATCCCTGCCGGAGGGCGACCGATGGGTGCAGGATGGAGCCCATGCACGCGGACACTGTGGACCTCGGCAATGACGTCTTCATGATGGACACCCGGATGGGCGGATACGAGGCGATCACGTCGTCCTACCTCATCCGCAGTTCCCGGCCGTGTCTCGTCGAGACCGGCACTGCACGTTCGGCGCCGTTGGTGATCGAACAGTTGCGGCATCTCGGCGTCGGGCCGGACGATCTGGCGGCGATCGTCGTCACACACATCCACCTCGATCACGCCGGCGGGGTCGGGGATCTCGCCGAGGCGTTCCCCAACGCGCAGATCGTCGTGCAGGAGAGAGGGGCTCGTCACCTCGCCGATCCGAGCCGGCTGGTCGCCAGCGCGCACCGGGTGTTCGGGGAGGCGATGGATCGGCTGTTCGGCGACCTCCGGCCCACCGAAGCGGCGCGCATCGTGTCGATCGCCGAACGCGGCGCCGTGGACCTCGGCGACGGTCGGTCGCTGGCGGCCTTCCACAACCCTGGGCATGCCTCCCACCACATCGGACTCGTGGATTCGGCCACCGGAGACCTGTACACCGGGGACGCGGCCGGGGTCTATGTCCCCGAGACCGCCGATGTGCGACCGGCGACCCCGCCACCGGACTTCGACCTCGACCTGACCTTGAGCTCCCTACAGGCGATGCGCGACGTTGCGCCGACCCGCCTGCTGTTCAGCCACTTCGGCCCTGTGACGGATATCGACGAGACCCTTGACGCGTCGGTCGACGAATTGCACGCATGGGTGGACGCCGTGCGACTCGCGCGCGAGGTCTCCCCCGACATGGACCATGCGGTGGCGATGGTGCGGGAGAAGGACCGTGCGCGCCATGCACGGTTGTACGAGGATCGCGCGCTACTCGCAAAGCAGGAGGAACTCTCGGGGACCCAGGCGAACGTGGCGGGGATCATGCGGTGGCTGGACCTGCAGGAGAAGGGCTGAGGTAAGCCCGGGCACCGGCCGCACACAGGCGTTAGTGAACTTGAGGGCCGTTCGCCTTATGGAGGAGCGTTAGCGAAGAGGAGCATCCGACTCGCTAACGACTCTCCACATCACTACCCCGTGTGCTGCGCCACAGCGCTGGAGTACAGGCACACAGCCGCAGCCGAGGCCAGGTTCAACGACTCCGCCTCCCCGAAGATCGGGATCGACACAGTGGGCAGGCCGAGGTCGGGCAGACCGTGGGCCTCGTTGCCGAAGACCCACGCCGTGGGCAGGTCCAGATCGACCTCCCGGAGGTCGCGTTCCCCTGCCCCGGAGGTGGCGAGCACCTGAAGACCGTCGACCGGAACCTCATCCAACGCACACGATGTGAACGGGATGTGGAACAACGACCCGGCGGTACTGCGCACGCACTTGCCGTTGTACGGATCGACCGAATCCCCAGTGAAGTAGACCGCATCGGCCCCCGCCGCATCCGCGGTGCGCAGGATGGTGCCGGCGTTGCCCGGATCGCGTACGTCGTGCAGGACGACGATGAGCCGCGGCTCCGCAGGCGGCTCGAAGGGCAGGAATCGGCACACCGCGGCGACACCCTGCGGGTGCACGGTCTCGGTCATCGCAAGCAGCACCGGCTCCGGGACCTCAGTGACCTTGACGCCCGCGGCCTCAATGGTCGTCCCCGAGACGAAGATCTCGTCGATGATGTCAGGGTGATGCCGGACCGCCTCGCGCACAGCCTGCGGCCCCTCGACCAGGAAGCGTCCGACCTTCTCCCGGAACTTCCGGTTCGACAGACGCCGAACGGCCCCAACCCGGTCGGACTTGACCGAGGTGGGGCCGTTCGAGGTCATATCAGGCTGCGGAGGGCAGGGCCGCCTTGGCGGTCTCCACCAGCGCGGCGAAAGCCTTCTCGTCATTCACCGCGAGGTCGGCCAGCATACGCCGGTCCACCTCGACCCCAGCGGCCTTCAGGCCCTGGATGAACCGGTTGTAGGTCATGCCGTTGGCGCGGGCAGCGGCGTTGATCCGCTGGATCCACAGCCGCCGGAAGTCACCCTTGCGGTCCTTGCGGTGGTCGTAGGCGTAGACGCCCGAGTGCAGGACCTGCTCCTTGGCCTTGCGGTACAGCCGGGAACGCTGACCGCGGTAGCCGCTGGCCTTCTCCAGGGTGCTGCGGCGCTTCTTCTGCGCATTGACTGCGCGCTTCACACGTGCCATCTGTCAGTCCTCCTCAGCGCTCGCCCAGCAGGCGCTTCGCGATCTTCGTGTCACTGGGGCTCAGCACCTGGTCACGGCGCAGGCGGCGCTTGCGGCGCGACGACTTCTGCTCGTACATGTGCTGGTTGTTGGCCTGCTCGCGCATGATCTTGCCCTTGCCGGTCTTGCGCAGGCGCTTCTTGGCGCCGCTGTGGGTCTTCATCTTGGGCATCTATCTCTCCTATGTCCTCAGGCCTGCTCGCCCTTGCCGGTCTTCTTCCGGTGCGGGGCGAGGACCATGATCATGTTGCGGCCGTCCTGCTTCGGCGCCGCCTCCACGAATCCCAGCGTTTCAACGTCATCCGCCAGACGGGTCAAGAGGCGGAAACCGAGTTCGGGGCGGGACTGCTCCCGGCCGCGGAACATGATCGTCACCTTGACCTTGTCGCCCTGACCGAGGAAGCGCTCTATGTGACCCTTCTTGGTCTCATAGTCGTGCTTGTCGATCTTCGGGCGGAGTTTCATCTCCTTGATGACCGTGTGGGTCTGATTGCGGCGGGCTTCGCGTGCCTTCTGGGCGGTCTCGTACTTGTACTTGCCGTAGTCCATGAGTTTGCACACCGGCGGTTTGGCCATTGGGGCCACTTCCACCAGATCGAGGTCGGATTCCGCTGCCAGTCGCAGCGCATCCTCCACTCTCACGATGCCGACCTGCTCACCGTTCGGTCCGACCAGACGGACCTCCGGGACCCGGATACGGTCGTTGACGCGCGGTTCTTCGCTGATGAGGCGCCTCCTTCGTAGCGTTGGCAAACGGAAGGCGCGCCTGAGGGATCAGGCACCCGTAGACCACCGGACTCAGCATCCGGGAGGTGGGAACGGACGTTCCGCTTGCACAGGTGTCGAGGTTTCGACTCACCCAGAGTAGCAGGAGGCCGTCAGACGATCTCAGAGAGCCAGCCGGCAGCGCTGCTCCCCAGTGTCGACCAGTCCGCCGTGCCGGTTCCGGCGAAGGCACACATCAAGGCCTCGACGCTGCGATCGCCGGTGCGCGGCTGCGCCTCACGCAGTGACTCGTCGTGCAACGCACACAGCGCCACCAGATAGGCCAGGGTCTGCGGATACGGTGCGCCACGCTTGTCCAGTTCGGCATCCACCTCGATCAACAGGCTCAGCACACTGCGCGTCGTGGCCTGCAGGTCGGGATTGTCCGCGAGCACACCGTCGACCAAGGGCCACCACACAGAATCCGCCATACCTCCATTGTCCCGATGCCCCGTCAGGCCGCCATCGCGGCCTCACCGGGCGCACACTTGAGTCGGGAGGTCGACATGAAGCGCCGGGCAGCATTGGGCATCGTCGTCGCACTCGGGAGCCTGACCGCAGTACCCGCTCACGCCGTGGATCTCACACCGGTCCTGAGGATCAGCAAGAGCACGGCCCCGGTGGGCGTCGACGTGCCGTACACGATCACGGTCAAGCCCGCGGCCAAGGCAAAGGGCAAGCGGGTGCGCATCCAGGTGAAGGGCTACGTCGGGTGGAAGGGCTTCGACACCTTCCGCCTCGGGAAGTCGGGCGTCATCGAGGACGATGTCGAGGGTTACCAGCCCGGCCTCGGAAGGTACCGCGTGCTGGTCCTCGGGAAGAACGGTGGCGTGGTGGCCAAGTCCGGCACGGTGAGCGTGTCCTGGACCCCGCGCGTCACCCAGTGATCGCCACCAGATGGTCGACCGTCCGGTTGATCCGCGCGAGGTAGGGCAGGTCGAAGGCGGCCCCGAACACCAACTGCATGCCCACCCGGTCTATTGACTGCACACGGAACTCCGCGGCGGCCGCGGCGGAGTAGAGATCCGGGTCCACCTCCAAGCCGTTGTCCGCGAGCGCCTGCCAATGCACCGCGAGCAGATGGATCACCTCGTCGAGGTCGGTGTGGGCATCCAGGGTGAATGTCAGCAGTTCGGCGACATCACGCTGCGGGGTGTTCACCCGGGCAAGTTCCCAATCGAGGGCCACCACGTCCCCGTCGGCGGTGAACCCCACATTGCGCTGGTTGAAGTCGTTGTGCACCAGACATGCGGGCATCGCGTCCTTCGCCGGGTGCCATTGCTCGATGGTCGCGATCGTCTCGAGCCGACGCGCACGGCTTGCCGCAGATACAACGTCGGGTAGTCGTTGGGCGGCATCCTCGACCATGGCCCGCCAAAGACCGGAATCGGCGAGGACTGTGCGGGTGCTCGGCCGCTGCAACGTCCAGGCGTAGTCGTGCCCGGCGGTGGCGGCGTGAAAACCGGCGGCTGCCAGGAGCGCCTGCTCGATGTGTTCGGTGGGCCAGCGCTCGACCGCGCCGCTGGCGTCGAGACCGTCGATGGGGCCGAGATCTTTGAGCACCAATGCCGTCTGACCGTCGGCCTCGAAGCGGCCGAGTTCCGGCGGCAGCACATCCCGCAGGGCGGGGAGCAAGTAGGCAGCCGGTTCCCGGCCACCGGTGTCGCTCACCTCGGCTGCGGCGAGGTGGTCGCCGTACGGCGCTCCGAGGTCGATGCCCTGTTCACGGACGATCCAGGGGATCAACGTCTGGCCGATGCCCTGTGGCGGATTGACCTTCACCACGACCCCTCGCCCACCCACAGTCGCCCTCAGCACGCCGTAGAGGTCCTCTGGGTCCGTGCCGTACTTGATCGTCAGCCAGGGTTGGCCGGCGTCATCGGGGATCTGCAAGGCGGGCTCATCGTCGAACAATCGGCGCAAACCCGCCACCACGTCTGCTGCGCGCACCCCTGAAGGGTAGTTCAGTCCTCCCGCGCCCGCCGTACGCGTCGCGTGCCATCCTGGCTGCATGGACCCCGTAGATGCTGAGCGCGACATCGCCGACGTCCCCGCAGTGGAGGTGGTCTCCACCGTGGCCGTGCACCTCATGACGGCAGCCGCCGTGAAATGCGGGCTCGGCGAGGACCCCGAGGAGATCGACCTCGACGAGGCCCGCACTCTCATCGAGTCGCTGGCGGGCCTGATCGTCGCGGCGAGCCCTTACATCGGCACCTTCCACGCGCGACCGTTGCGCGACGGGCTGAAGTCACTGCAACTGGCCTTCCGCGAGGCGTCGATCGTGCCGGATCCGCCCGGCCAGGGCCCGGGCGAGAAGCTCACCGGTCCCGTAGTCGCAACTCCATCCGGCTGACCCGGGCCTGGACCTGCGGGGTCGCGCTCAACGCCTCCGCAAGAGCGGCGACAGAAGCCTGGTCCGCCGCGTCGAGTTCGAGGGCGACACCGTCCACGGTCGACGGGTCCACCAAGAACCGACCGGTCAGCCCACTGCCGGCAAGGGCACTGTCCAACGCCTCGACCACCTCCGGCTCGTCGAGGGGGTGCCGCCAGGGCCCGCCCGAAGCCAACGCCCACAACCCCGTGCCGGCCAAGGCGTACCTCGTCGGACCGGCGATGTCGATCAGCAGCGCATCACAGCCTTCCTGCAGAGCGGCCTGTGCCGCCTCCACGCCGGCCACCGGAATGGGTCGGGCATCCGCGCGCCACATGGCCACCGAGTCGACCCCTGTGAAGGTCATCAGCGCTTTGTGGCCCTGTGCGTCTGTGATCGTCACCGTCGCCATGTGGCTGTGCTTGTCCCCGCCCTCGGGATCCTTCTCATCGAGGTTGGCGAGCACCGGGATGAGCAACCGGCCCTGGGCGAGACGGTCGACGAGTTCGCGTTGGGCGGCATAGGTCTCCGGATCTCCGATGAGTTCCCGCACACGGGGATCGGCCTGCCCCGTGTCGCCCTGGAACCGGGTGACCAGCACGTCAGCGCCCTCGAAGTCAGTCATGAACGCCCCAGAGCACTCGAGATGACGTCCGCCACCCGACCGGGAAGGTCGGTGCCCTCACCCGCGACAAGATCCACGACACCCGCCTCGCGCAGAGCCAGCGCTGCGACGCCCTGGACCCGGGCCATCTCCGCAGCGCGGTCCGGCGTGCGGTGGCTGATGACTGATGCTCCCTCCGGCGGCAGCGGCGACACCCACCCGTTCTCCATGCAGATGACCGTCTGCGCCGGGATGAGCGCCAAAGCGGCACCGCCACAGCCTTGACCCATCACGCAGGAAACGGTCGGGACGCTCAGGCCCGTCAGGCTCTGCAGTGTCCGAGCGATCTCGCCGGCCATCGCGGCCTCCTCCGCAGGGCCCGACAGTTCACCGCCGGGGGTGTCGACCAGCGTCACCAGGGGCAGCCCGAGCCTCTGCGCAAGGCGCATCCCCCGTTGGGCGACGCGGAGGTCCTGCGGAGTCACGTCGCGACGGGTCTGCGCCACGAATATCGCCCGGCGGCCGCGCACGCGCCCCAGGAGCACCCGCACACCCACGCCGGTCTCGCCGGTGCCGGTGCCGTGCAACTCGGTGCGGTCGGTCAGCAGGTCGAGAACCGCATCCGGCCCGGGACGATGCTCATCGCGCGTCACGGTGATCGCGTCCCACGCGTCGACCTCGGCCGGCGGGAGCACGTCATCGACCGCTTCCGGTTGGTCGCGCCCGTTGGCCACCGACAGAATGCCGGACACCCAGTCACGCAGGCCGGGCAGGGCGACCACGTCGTCGATGACTCCCACGCGTGCCAGATTCTCCGCCGTCTGCACCGGCGGGAAGGGTTCGCCGTGCAGGGCTTCATACACCTTGGGACCCAGGAAACCCAACAACGCCCCTGGCTCCCCGGCCGTGATGTCCGCGTAAGAACCCCACGTGGCCATCACCCCGCCGGTCGTCGGGTTGCGCAGCCACCCGATCCGTACCGCCCCTGATGCGAGATGTTCGTGCGCAGCTCGGGCGATGTCGGTCATGCGGAAGAACGCTGCCGTGCCCTCCTGCATGCGTGTCCCGCCGGAGGTCGGCAGAGTGATCACCGGCAACCGCTCGGCCGTCGCACGCCGGTACGCCGCGACCACCCTGTCGGCGGCCGAGTGCCCCACGGAGCCGGCCAAGAACCCGAATTCGCCGCCGATGACGACGACGCGATGGCCATTCACCTCGGCCACGGCGACCTGTACCGACTCATCAACCCCGCTGCGTGACGCTGCACGCTGCAGGCTCTCGGCATACTCCCCCGTGGCCGGGCGACGCGGCACGTCGATGGGCTGTCTCGAACCCGGGTCCAGGAGCGCGTCCAGCGTCTCGGCCAGCGTGGTCATAGGCGGCAGGCGTGGATGTCCGTGACGAGGATGGCCCGGCCGCCGAGTTCGAACAACTCATCCATGACCTGATGCACGCGCGTGCGCTCCACCATCGCGCGCACAGCCACCCAGCCCGCCTCCTTGAGCGGCGAGACTGTGGGCGACTCCAGACCGGGGGTGATGGCCGAAGCCGCATCGAGCAATCGCTCCTCGATGTCGTAATCCACCATCACGTAGGCCCGCGCGACGATGACACCCTGCAGGCGCCGGACGAACGTCCCCTCGGCCGAGCTGGCGTCGTTGTGTGCAGGGCGGACCAGGAGAGCCTGACTGCGAAGCAGCGGGCTACCGATGACCTCGAGGCCTGCTTGTCGCAGGGTGTTGCCGGTGTCCACCACATCGGCCACCGCGTCCGCAACGCCGAGTCGCACCGCGTTCTCCACCGCACCATCGAGTTTGACGACAGTGGCCGCCGTGCCGGTGCGCTCCATCCAGTCGCGCAGCAGCCCCGGATAGGACGTGGCGATGCGCTTGCCGCCGACGTCGGACGTGCCCTTGGGTGCCGCCAGTCGGAACGTCGAGTGGCCGAAGCCCAACTCGATGACTTCGGTGACCGGGGCGCCGGAGTCCACCAACATGTCGCGGCCGGTGATCCCGAGGTCGAGCGTTCCCTTGCCGACGTAGGTCGCGATGTCCTTGGGCCGCAGGAAGAAGAAGTCCACGTCGTTGTCGGGGTCGTGGACCATGAGTTCCCGTTGACCGGCGGAACGCAGATAGCCGGCCTCGGCCAGCATCTGGCGCGCAGGCTCGCCGAGTTGTCCTTTGTTCGGGATCGCCACCTTGAGGGTCACAGGTACCGCCCCACCTGTTCCGGGGTCACTCCGACCGCCAACATCATGGCCTGCACGTGGTAGATCAACTGGCTCAGTTCCTCCGCGGCACGCTCCGGCGATTCGTGCTCGGCGGCCATCCAGGCCTCCGCAGCCTCTTCGACCAACTTCTTCCCCACCTCATGCACACCGGACTGCACGAGTCGCACGGTTCCGGAGGTGGGGTCAGCCGTGGCGACCTTCATGGACAACTCGGCCCAGAGGTCATCGAAGGATTTCACGCCTCTCAGGGTAGTCAGCCACGGATCCTGGAACAGGCACCGCCTCATCCGGCGCAGGGTGCCGGCATCACCAAGTCGGGCGAGGGGTGGCCGCGGTGCGCGGGCGGATCCACACGTGGATCGCTGCGCGCACCAGCCCCCTCTCGCCCGACCGTGAATGCGCCTACCGCTTGACGCTGTAGATGCGCTTGTTCCCTGTCGACGACCAGACCAGGGTCATCCCGTCATAGGAGACCGCGGGGCTGAAAGCGGACGACGAGTGCTTGACCAACTTCTGCCACTTGCCGCTCTTCCAGATCATGCTGCGCAGCGTCGACCCCTTGTAGTAACTGGACGTCCAGGCCAGGGTCTTGTCAGTCAGGGCGATGTCCGGAGTTCCGACACTGCCCAGAACCTTCGGCTTGAGCCACTTCACGCCGTTCCAGCGACTCGCGACCATGTCACCATCGCTGTTGCCCCAGGCCATGTTCAGGCCGTTGGGCGACATCGCCGCGGAGTAGGTCTCGTCGACGGTGACCGTCGACGCAGGCGCCCACACGGTGCCACTGCGGGTCGAGGTGAGGATGCCATCGCCGGAGCTCGGCAGCCACATCAGGCGGGTGCCGTCAGCGGTGAGCTGCAACTCCTCCAAGGACGGAGACGAGGGGTACTGCCGGATCATCACCGGTGCGGTCCAGGAACCGTCAGGGTTACGCGTGGTTCCCATCAGCGCGAAGGTGTCGGTGACCCACACGAGGGTGGATCCGTCCTTCGAGAAGGCCACGACCTGTTCGTAGTAGTAGCGACCGTCCGGGTCGACCGTGCCCAACTGCGTTGGAGCGGGCCAGGTGCCGTCCGCGTTCTGCGTGACGTAGTAGAGCTTGCCTGCCGGCTGTGGGTAGGTGTCCGGACCCCAGTCGACGAAGACGACCGTCTTCGCGTCACCGGACATCACTCCGTCGCCGAGGTTGGTGCCCGACGCGACGATGGCTGCTGTGAGCCAGTCGGCTTTGCTGTCCCGTACCGCCATCAGGTATCCCATACCCGGTGTCTCGATGAGCGCCTGGTTCCCGTTGCTGCCCAACTGCACGTCGGTGCTGCCGGAGGCTCCCGGAATCGGCGACGAGGGCCACCAACCCTTCTTCGTGTTCTTGTACCAGGACGCGCGGATCGGCCCAGAAGCAGACGAACTGGTCTTGTTCGTCCGCACCCACGTGGCCACCCGGCCACCGTCGGACACGGCGAGGTGGTTGCCGAACTTGGAACTCACTTCCTGGGGGCTTCCCCAGGTGGACCCTGCTTGGGCCGGCGCGGTGACCAACAGGCCCACGCCCAGGCCCGCCACCGCGGCGACGGACCACAGTCTCGTGCGATTCATGACCAACCTCCCTCTCACCGGGTGCTTGTCACCGACGCGCTGTCCGGACGTCCCGCCACGCCAGTCGCAACGGGAGTAACCCGGCAGCGTCCCCCGCGGCACGTCGACCCGGTGGTCTGCGATTTCAGGCTATACCTGCCGAATCCGGGCGTGTCTTTCTGAATACGTGCGAACACGCTCAGTGACCATCACCGTTTGGAGGTGTAGATCCTGCTCCCCGAGACCCATGCCACCGTCTTGCCTCCGGGCGCCACCGCGGGGCGCTTCGCCTTCGTCGACAACTTCACCGGCGCCTTCCAGGCGCCTTTGCTGTAGGTGTAGACCCGCAAGACGGACTTCCCGGGACGCTTCTCAGTCGTCGCGACGGCGGCGTTGGCCGCCGCGATCTGCGTCGCCCCACGCATCACCCGTTTGACCGGCGTCGTCCACCCCGAGGCCGTGCGCGACAACAACTCGAAGTAGCCGTCGGAGTCGGTGAACGCGATGGTCCGGGCGTTCGGTGCCGTGACGATCGTGTTCGGGCCGGCCGACGAGATCTCCTGCGCCGGCTGCCACCCGGAGATGTACTCCGACATATAGAGGTAGTCGTCCCCGGCCGAGATCCACAGAACGTCGTTGCCGTCGCGCTCCACGGCCAGGTACTCCAGACCCTCGTAGAGAGGATTGAGAGTGGCGACCGTGTCCGGCGCCTGCCAGACGGTCCCGAGCAGGCGCGAGGACCGGATCTTCGACGCCTCGTCCATCCACACCACCGTGCTTCCGTTGCGGGACAGTGCCATCGGCGTACGGAAGTCGGAGGCCGCGCCCGGCAGCACAGTGCCCACCACGACCGGCGCCGACCATGTGCCGTCATCGGCACGCAGCATCGACTTCACCGTGCCGGGGATGACCACCGGGGTGGTCTGCGAACCGGTCCAGTCGACCCACACCACGACCCGAGCATCACGGGACATCTGGGCCCCCGCGACCTCGGCTCCGGCGATCAGCGGCTGGGCTGCCCCCCAGGTGGTGCCCGTGCGCTGCGCGACCAGATAGCCGGTACCGGCGACACCCATCAGGGCGTAGTTGCCGTCGGCACTGATCTGTAGCTCCGAAACCCCGGTGGCACCGGGGATCGCGGCGGTCTTCGACCACCCCTTGGCCGTGGACCGGTAGCGGGCCGCACGCACGGGTCCGGCACCGGTACTGGTCGCGATCCATGCGGCCACGCCACCGTAGTCAGAGATCTGGATGGCGTGCCCGGAGGTCGGACTCAACTGTTGTGGACTCCCCCAGGTGCTTCCCGCATGTGCGGGCGCAGCGACAGCGACGACGGCGACAGCGACCGTCGATCCGATCAGCAGAGACTTCATGGCGGACCCTCCCCTCCCCAGGCGTTTACCGAGGCCCCCATCCCACGATACGCCCGGCACGAGGGCCACAGCCCGGTCAGAGATCCTGCAGCACGGACCACGTCTGCACCGCGGCGGCCGCCGATTCCCGCCCCTTGTCCTCACTGGCTCCGGGTCCCCCTGCGCGGTCGAGCGCCTGCTCGAGGGTGTCGCACGTGAGGATGCCGAAGCCCACCGGCGTACCGGAGTCGAGGGCGACCCGGCCGAGGCCGTCCGTCACGGCGTTGCAGACGTACTCGAAGTGGGGCGTGCCACCGCGGATGATCACGCCGAGCGCCACCACCACGTCATAGGTGCGTGCCAGGTGAGCGGCCACGACGGGGATCTCGAAGGACCCTGGGACGCGGACCTCGTGCACCTGCGCACCGATCTCTGTCAGATAGGACCGGGCACCGGCGAGCAGGCCATCCATCACCGTCTCGTGCCAACTGGCGGCGACGATCGCCACACGGACTCCCGCAGCTGAGACGTTCGCCTCCGCAGCCCTTCCCTCACCACTCATGGCTCTCCTCGTACTCGTGTCCCATCAGTGCGGCTTTGGCCGCGAGATACCGCTCGTTGTGCGGATTGGGTGTGATCGACAACGGCACCCGCTCCGTGATGACGATGCCGAAACCGTCGAGCCCGGCGCGCTTCGCGGGGTTGTTGGTCAGCAGGCGCATCGACCTCACACCGAGGTCGGCGAGGATCTGCGCCCCGGTGCCGTAGTCACGGGCGTCAGCGGGCAACCCGAGGGCGAGGTTCGCCTCCACGGTGTCCGCGCCCGTGTCCTGCAGTTGGTAGGCCTGCAACTTGCTCAACAGCCCGATGCCGCGGCCTTCATGACCCTTCACATACAGCACGATGCCCCGGCCTTCCTGGGCGACCGCCCTCAATGCCGCGTCGAGCTGCGGGCCACAGTCACATCGCAAGGAGCCGAACACGTCGCCGGTGAGGCATTCGGAATGTACGCGGACGAGGATGTCTTCGCCGTCGCCGATGTCCCCGATGACCAGCGCGAGGTGCTCGGTGGGCTCGACAAGACTGCGGTAACCGATGGCACGGAAGTCCGCGATCTCGGTCGGGATCACGGTCTCCGCGACGCGTTCGATCTGCTTCTGGGTGTGACGGATGTGGGCGATCAGGTCGGCGATCGAGATCATCAGCAGCCCATGCTCGTCGGAGAAGTCCCGGCACTCGGGCGCCCGCATCATCGAGCCGTCGTCGTTGACCAGCTCGCAGATCACACCGGCAGGCGTGAGTCCGGCCAGGGCGGCCAGATCCACCGATGCCTCGGTGTGGCCGGCACGCTGCAGCACACCACCGGGGACTGCGCGCAAAGGGAAGACATGGCCGGGCCGGGTGATCTCCCAGGGCTCGGTCGCGGAGTCCACCAGGGTCCGGATCGTCCGTGATCGGTCGGCCGCCGAGATGCCCGTGGAGATACCGTCGCGGGCGTCCACACTCACCGCGTAGGCGGTTCCCTTCCGGTCCTCGTTCACCGCAGTCATCGGAGGCAGCAGCAAGCGGTCGAGTTCCTCCCCACGCATCGATACGCAGATCACTCCGCTGGTGTGGCGGATCATGAATCCGACGAGGTCCGGAGTCGCTTTGGACGCCGCGAACACCAGATCCCCCTCGTTCTCCCGGTCCTCGTCATCCACCACGACCACCGGCTTGCCCTCTCGGATCGCGGCGATGGCCTCAGGAATTGGGTCGAATCTCATCGGTAGCCTCCCAGCAACGACTCGACATACTTGCCGATCACATCCACCTCCACGTTCAGGCGCCTGCCGGGAGCGGCATCGCCCAAGGTCGTCGACTGCAACGTCTCCGGGATCAGGCTGACCTCCGCGCCGGTGGCGGTCTTGGCCGACACCGTGAGCGACACGCCGTCCAGACAGATCGAGCCCTGCGCGACGACGTAGCGCCGCAGATGCTCAGGGATGTCGAAGCCCACAACCTCCCACTCGGGCTCTGCCCGCCGGCCCGTCACGTCTGCGACACCATCGACATGGCCCTGCACCATGTGTCCGCCGAGTCGATCGCCGAGCCGCAGCGCGCGTTCCAGATTCACCCGGCGGCCGACCGCGACATCCGCCAGGGATGTCAGCGCGAGGGTCTGGGCCATGACATCGACGGCGAACCAGTCTGCATCGGCCGCCACAACGGTCAGGCACACACCACTGGTGGCGATGCTCTCGCCATGGATGTAGGGCTCCCAGCGCGCGTCCGGGGTGACCGTCAGCCGGGTGGTGTCGCCGGCCTCCACGGCAGTGATGGTGCCCATCTGCTGGACCAACCCGGTGAACATCATCGCCTCCTGCTGCTGCGGATCATCACATCGTCCCCGACCGACTGGACGTCGTTCACTTGCCATGCGATCGCGGAGTCGATGGCTGAGATCCCCAACTCACCGATCGCCCGCGTACCGGCGCCCAGCATCTTGGGCGCGGTGAACCACACGAGGTCGTCGACCATGTCTGCCCTGATGAAGGCCGCCACCACAGTCGCGCCGCCCTCCAGCAACAGGTGCCTGACACCCTCGCCGTACATCTGCTGCAATGCAGCCGTCACGTCATGTCCAGGGATGGCCGTGAAACCCACTGCGACGTCGGCATCGCCAAGGACGTAGCGCAGCGGTTGGCGGACCACCGGCAGGTCCCGCACAGTCAGTTGTGGATCATCGGCACGGTAGGTGCCCGAGCCGACCGCGACCGCGTCGACCTGTGCCCGCAACTCCTCCTGCACCCAGGAGCGGGCCTGCGGGCCGGTGATCCATCGACTCGAGCCGTCCTGTGCGGCGATGTACCCGTCGAGGGTGCTCGCGACCTTGCAGGTGACGAAGGGGCGGTCGTGCGTCACAGCGAAGAGCCATGGCGTGAGGAATGCCCGGGCCTCGTCGGCGAGGAGCCCCTGCGTCACGTCGAGACCGGCTTCGCGGCAGGTCTGCCCGCCACCGGCGGACGTGGTCGGGTCGGGGATCGCGTAGTGCACCGCAGTCACGCCGGCGTCGATCAGAGCCAGCGCACACGGCGGCGTGCGCCCGTAGTGGTTGCAGGGTTCAAGGGTCACGTAGGCGGTGGCGCCACGTGCGGCGGGCCCGGCGTCGGCGAGTGCGACAGCCTCCGCGTGGGCGGTGCCGGCACCCTGGTGTGCGCCACGGCCGACGACCGTACCGTCCGGGGCGACCAGGACGGCGCCGACCCGGGGATTCGGACCGATGGCACCGTGTACATCGCGTGCCAGGGCAAGCGCCTGCCTCATGTACGACTCGCGGGGCACCTGCCCTCCTTCCGCGCACGGGAGGGCACACCGGACACACCGGCTGCGCGTTTCCTCCCATCCGGACTTTGACCGTCGGCCCCGGAGTTCCACCGGATCCACCGTGCACGCACGGGTCGCGGGCTGTTACCGCCGGTTCGGAGTTTCACCGACCCTGGAAACGAACATCTCCATCGTGTCACACGCGACGTCAAGGGACTGTCATGGATACATCAGGTGATCGAGGCAGCAACCGCGGCGGCCCGCAGCGCATCGACCGCCGCCGCGGGGTCCTCCGTGCCGTACACCGCACTACCCGCGACGAACACGTCGGCGCCCGCGTCGGCGCAGATCTCGATGGTCTCGAGGTCGACGCCACCGTCGACCTGGAGCCACACACCCCCGTCACCGATGAGCTGACGTGCCCGGCGGATCTTGGGAACCACCACGTCCAGAAATTTCTGACCCCCGAATCCCGGCTCCACCGTCATGATCAGCAGCATGTCGAACTCGGGCAGCAGATCCGCGTACGGCTCGACCGGAGTGGCGGGACGCAGGCCAAGACCGGCTCTTGCCCCGTGCGCGCGCAGGTCACGGGCCAGTTTGATCGGCGCCGTGGCCGCCTCGACGTGGAACGTGACGCTGCCGGCGCCCGCTTCGGCGTACGCGGGGGCCCACCGATCCGGATCCTCGATCATGAGGTGGCAATCGACCGGGGTGTCGACGGCTTTCAGCAACGACTCGACAACGGGCAGCCCGAGCGTGAGGTTCGGCACGAAGTGGTTGTCCATGACATCCACATGCAGCCAGTCGGCGTGATCGGCCACCGCGTGGCACTCGGCCGCCAGGTTGGCGAAGTCCGCGGACAGGATGCTCGGAGAGATCTGGATTCCCACAGACCCGAGGGTAGTGGCTGCAGCCCGACGTTCCGCCAGGATGTGGCGAACAGGCTCGTCATGGGCCGAGTGCTGCGAAATGGCCGCCCACCGCAGTCGAGTGCACCGAAACCGCACATCTTCGTGACACTCGTGGCTCCGCCGGGACAGGGCCTCACCGGGGTAGAGGTTCCTCGCATTGGACCGATGGGGCAGGGGCACCGGCGCCGTACTCACCGGCCTGCACAGCCACGTAGTCGCCACAGGCGGTGGAGACCTGGGACGGCACATAGGTGCTCAGCGCGTCAGGGGCGGGTCCGAGCAGGACGGCACTCAGCGCGCCAGCGGCGGCGACAGCCACAACGATCAGGACGACCGCTGCGAGGGTCTGCAAGATGCGAATAGCCGGGACCGCGGGATGAGCGTGCCAACCGGCAGGCGCAAGGGAACTCACACAGAGAACATCGGCGAGCACAATGCCGATCTTGAGCCGGATTCAGACATCGGGCACCGAATTCCACGCAGACACCGCGGACCTCAGGTCTTTCTCAGCAACGCCATGTACATGCCATCAGTGTCGTGGCGCTGCGGCCAGAGCCGCAGCGCGGATCCGTCGGCGCAGTCCGGGACCTCCGCGAGCAGATCCGCAGCCGACTCCTGCACGACGTCCGATCGACCGCGCAGCACGTCGGCGACCACGAATTCGGTCTCCGCCAGGTGTGGAGAGCAGGTCACGTACGCCACGACACCCCCCGGCCTGCAGATATCGAGGGCATGTTCCAGCAGGCGCCGCTGCAGCGCAGTCAGCGTAGGGATGTCCGAGGGCTGGCGACGCCAACGTGCCTCCGGGCGCCGCCGCAGAACCCCGAGCCCCGCACACGGCGCATCCAGGAGGATCCGGGAGAAGGAACCGTCCACGGTGGCTGCGTCCGCGACCTCGACCGTGGCCCGGCCCGGGGTTCCGCGAAGCGCGGATTCGACGAGTTCGGCGCGATGGGGGTGCTGCTCGACCGCAAGCAGGTGCGCCCCCGACGGCAACAGATCGGCCAGTAGCGCGGCCTTGCCGCCGGGGCCTGCGCACATGTCCAGCCAGGCGTCATCGGTGCAGGAGACCTCGGCGCGCGAGAACGCCAGGGCGATCAGTTGACTCCCCAGATCCTGCACACCGGCGCGGCCGTCACGGACCGCGTCGATGCTGCCGGGATCCGTGCGTTCGGCATAGACGCCCCAGGGTGACCACGGGGTGGGCTCCCCCGGCAGTTCGTCGCGGTCGATCCTCCCGGGTCTGGCCACCAGGGTCACCCGCGGAGCCTGGTTGTCGCGCTCAAGCAGCTCCACGAGTTCCTGCGAACCCAACGCGTCCCGGAAAGCCCGGATGATCCATTGCGGATGCGAGTGACACACTTCCAGCAGTGCGTCGCCGGTGAGGCCCTCAGTGGCCCGGTCCAGCAGCGCCTGGGCGTCCTGTGCCGTCAGGCGTCGCAGCACGGCGTTGACGAAACCCTTCGCGGACGCCGCCCCCACCGCCTGAGTGAGCTTCACCGCGTTGTCGACCACGGCATGCGCCGGCTTGTCGAGATACATGTGCTCGGTCAGCGCGAGGCGAAGCACGTCCAGCACCCGCGGATCCACGTCCGACAGCGGTCGGTTCACCGCGGTCGCGAGCACGGCATCCAGGGTCATGCGCCGCCGCAGTGTTGTGTAGACCAGATCAGTTGCCAACCCACGGTCCGGGCGGGACATGGAGTCGTTGGCCAGCCGAGACGCGAGCGCGAGGTTGGCGTACGCGCTGCGCGCACCGACCTCGTGCAGTACGTCGTACGCCGCCCGGCGCGCCGGACTGGTCTTCACTGCAGGACCAACTGCCCGCCGTGCAGTCCACGCGCCCAGTCGGCCGCCGCCATCGCCTTCTTCCCCGCCGGCTGAACCACACCGAGTTCCACGGCGGTGGTGGCGGTTCCCACGAGCACACGGTTCCGATCGACCTGCATCTGACCTGGCGGCAGTGTCTGGTCGCTGATGGTCACCGGCTGCACCTTGACCTTGAGGTCACCGAGCATGGTCCACGCGCCGGGTGCCGGGGTACATCCGCGGATCCTGCGATCGACGGCCATGGCGGGGTCCTGCCACCGGATCCGAGCGTCCTCCACCGTGATCTTCGGGGCCAGGCTGACATCCTCGGTGGATTGCGGCACTGCCTGCAGGGAGCCCTCCTCGATGCCGTCGAGAACCTTCACCAGGAGTTCGGCACCGGAGTGCGCGAGCCGCCCCAGTAGGTCGCCGGCCGTGTCGCGCGGTCCGATCGTTTCGGTGACGACGCCGTAGACCGGGCCGGTGTCCATCCC
>ERZ724503.112-NODE-112-length-26450-cov-11.847698_pt1 | contig 26450 bp, 28 predicted proteins | sample MGYA00376036_ERZ724503 | MGnify/ENA primary metagenome ERZ724503 (study PRJEB28724, sample SAMN07190885) | wastewater metagenome | isolation source: influent of sewage treatment plant in Hong Hong | place: Hong Kong | collected 2016-03-17 ...
CCGGCCGGCGCCAAGAAGCCTGCAGCCAAGAAGTCTCCTGCCGCCAAGGCCCCTGCACGCGCAGCTGCCAAGCCTGCTGCCAAAGCAGCCCCCAAGGCTGCGGCCAAGCCCGCTGCCAAGAAGGCACCGGCCCGCAAGGGCTGATGGCACTGCCGCTGCGTACCCACCGCGTGGGTGCGCAGTGCGTTGGCATCTCACACATTCAGGTTGACCCATGAAGCTGCTGATTGTTGCCGTGGGGCAGCGGGTGCCCGATTGGGCGCAAACTGCCTACGACGACTACGCCAAGCGTTTTCCGCCGGAACTCAAGGTCGAGCTCAAAGCCGTCAAAACCGAGCCGCGCGGCTCCAAGACGCTGGAGACGCTGTACGCCGCTGAGCGTGAGCGCATCGAGGCCGCCATTCCCCGCGGCACCCGCGTGGTGGCGCTGGACGAGCGCGGTACCAACCTCACCACCAAGGCGCTGGCCGACCGGCTCAAAGGCTGGCAACTGGGCGGTGACGATGTGGCCCTGGTCATTGGCGGCCCTGATGGCCTGGATCCGGCCTTTCGCCAGGCGGCGCACGAGCGCATTCGCCTGTCAGACCTGACACTGCCCCATGCCATGGTGCGCGTGCTGCTGATTGAACAGCTGTACCGGGCCTGGTCGGTGAACGCAGGGCACCCCTATCACCGTGAGTGACTTGCCCATGCCCTGCAGTGGCCCGTCATTTGCTCTACTATTGATAGCTGCTAGCGCTTGATGGATAAGCGCTGGAGCCGATTTTCTTCAAAATCCCTTCATGCCTGACTTCATCTACCTTGCCTCCCAAAGCCCGCGCCGCCGCCAGTTGCTGGAGCAGCTGGGCGTGCGCAATGAATTGCTGCTGCCCAATGTGGATGGGGATGTCGCCGAAGACGCCGAAGGCATCGAAGCCGTGCTGCCCGGCGAAAGCCCGGACGACTACGTAGCCCGTGTCACCGGCCTGAAGCTCGACGCCGCTGTGGCCCGGTGTGCTCGGCGCGGGCTGCCTGTGGCGCCCATCTTGTGCTCGGACACTACGGTCGCTCTCGGAAGCACCATTTATGGCAAGCCCGACGACGCCCAGCACGCCCAGCGCATGCTGGCCGAGCTGGCGGGCCAGACCCACCGGGTGCTGACGGCGGTGGCTGTGCAGGTGGGTGCTGGCGCAGGTGCACAGCGGCTGCAGGCGCTTTCGGTGTCGGAAGTCACATTTGCGCCGCTCACGGCTGAACAGATCGCCGCCTATGTGGCCACTGGCGAGCCCATGGGCAAGGCGGGGGCGTACGGCATTCAGGGGCGCGCGGCCGCGTTTATTCCGGTGCTGCATGGCAGCTATTCGGGCATCATGGGCCTGCCGATGTACGAGACAGCCCAGTTGCTGCGTGCCATCGGCTTCTCTGTGTGAGATTCAACGCATATCTGCCATGGCCGCTATCCAACAAGACATTCTGATCAACTGGTCGCCCCAGGAAACCCGCGTGGCCGTCGTGGAACACGGGGCGGTGCAAGAGCTGCATATCGAGCGCACGCTGGAGCGTGGGCTGGTGGGCAACGTGTACCTGGGCAAGGTTTCGCGCGTGCTGCCGGGCATGCAGTCGGCGTTCATCGACATCGGGCTGGAGCGTGCGGCTTTTTTGCATGTGGCCGATGTGTGGCACCGCCAGCCTGATGGCGAGCCACCCGCCTTCGCCCGCAAGACCGAGCCGCAGTTGCCCATTGAAAAACAGGTGTTTGAAGGCCAGTCGCTCATGGTGCAGGTCATCAAGGACCCCATTGGCACCAAGGGCGCGCGCCTGTCCACGCAGATCAGCATCGCAGGCCGCCTGCTGGTGTTTTTGCCGCAGGACGACCATGTGGGCGTGTCGCAGAAGATTCCCCCGGCCGAGCGTGATGCGCTGCGGGCACGGCTACAGGCGCTGGTGGGCGACAAGTCCACAGGCGGTGGTGGTGGCTTCATTTTGCGCACCAACGGAGAAGACTCGACCGATGCCGAGCTGGCCGAAGACATTGCCTACCTGCGCAAGACCTGGGCGCGCATCAAGGAGGCTTCCGTCAAGCTGCCAGCAGGGTCATTGCTGCACCAGGACCTGGACTTGCTGCAGCGCGTGTTGCGCGACCTGGTGAGCGACCATACGCAGACCATCCGGCTCGATTCGATGGAGCAGTTTCACCGGCTGCGTGCCTTTGGGCAGGAGTTCATGCCGGCGGCTGCGGGCAAGCTGCAGCACTACAAAGGCGAGCGCCCGATCTTTGACCTGTATTCGATTGACGAAGAAGTGGCCAAGGCGCTGGGGCGGCGGGTGGAGCTGAAATCGGGCGGCTACCTCATCGTGGACCAGACCGAGGCGCTCACCACCATCGACGTGAACACCGGCGGCTACGTGGGTGCGCGCAATTTTGACGACACGATCTTCAAGACCAACCTGGAAGCCGCCCAGGCCATTGCCCGCCAGCTGCGCCTGCGCAACCTGGGCGGCATCATCATCGTGGACTTCATCGACATGGTGCGTGAAGACCACCAGCAGGCCGTGTTGTCCGAGTTCAAGAAGCAACTGGCGCGCGACCGGGTCAAGACCATGTCGTCCGGCACCTTCTCGCAACTGGGCCTGGTGGAGATGACGCGCAAGCGCACCCGCGAATCGTTGGCCCACATGCTGTGCGAGCCCTGCGAAGCCTGCCAGGGCAAGGGCAGCGTGAAGACGGCGCGCAGCGTGTGTTACGACATCCTGCGCGAAATCTTGCGCGAGGCCCGCCAGTTCAACCCGCGCGAGTTTCGCGTGGTGGCCTCTGCCCGGGTGGTGGAGCTGTTTCTGGACGAAGAAAGCCAGCACTTGGCGGGTCTGTCGGACTTCATCGGCAAACCCATTTCCCTGCAGGCGGAAAGCGCCATGGGGCAAGAGCAGTACGACATTGTTCTGCTGTAGCCAACGGGCCCGGGCGGGTGGCCCGTGACCCAGGCTTCACCCTGCTTGCTGGCTATTTGCTATGAAAAACGTAGCTGGTGGCGCTTGTCGGATAAGCGCCAGAGCACTAAAAGGCATCAAATTGCCCTGGCAGTGCCTTCAAAGCTTGCGCAGGCGCTCCAGCGCTGCGCGCAGGGTTTCATCCTTCTTCGCAAAGCAAAAACGCACCACGCGCTGGTCAAAGCCGTCGCCATAAAAGGCCGACAGCGGAATGGCCGCCACGCCCACTTCACGCGTGAGCCACTGGCAAAAATCTGATTCGTTCAGGTCGCTCACGGCCGAAATGTCCACGCACTGGAAGTAGCTGCCGGTGCTGGGCAGCAGCTTCAGGCGCGAGCCTTCCAGGCCCTGGCGGAACAGGTCGCGCTTGGCCTGGTAGAAAGCGGGCAGTTGCAGATAGGGCGTGGGGTCTTGCAGGTAGGCGGCCAGGCCATGCTGCATGGGGGTGTTGACGGTGAACACGTTGAACTGGTGCACCTTGCGGAATTCGGCCGTCAGTGCTGCAGGCGCTGCCACGGTGCCCACTTTCCAGCCTGTGACGTGGAAGGTCTTGCCAAAGCTGGACACGATGAACGCGCGTGCCGCCAGGCCGGCAAAACGCGCGGCGCTTTGGTGTTCGGCACCGTCAAACACCATGTGTTCGTACACCTCATCGCTGATGAGCAGGATGTCGGTGGGCGCGAGCAGGGCTTCGAGCTGGCGCATTTCCTCAGCCGTCCAGATGGTGGCGCTGGGGTTGTGCGGGCTGTTGATGATGATGGCCCGGGTGCGCGGCGTGATGGCAGCGCTGATCTTGGCAAAGTCGGGGCGGAAGGTGCCGGGCGTGAGGGGCACGCGCACGGCCTTGCCGCCTGCCAGCTCGATGTTGGGCACGTAGCTGTCGTAGCAGGGGTCGAGCACGATCACCTCGTCATCCGCGTGCACGATGGCAAGGATGGCGGTGATGATGGCCTGCGTGGCCCCGGCGGTGATGGTGATTTCCGTGCCGGGGTGGTAGGCGCGGCCGTGCAGCGCCTCGATCTTGCGTGCCACGGCTTCGCGCAGTGCGGGCACGCCGGGCATGGGCGGGTATTGGTTGTGGCCAGCCTTCATGGCCTGGGTGACGGCGTCCACCAGTTCAGGGGCGCATTCAAAGTCTGGAAAGCCTTGCCCCAGGTTGACGGCGTTGTGCTCGGTGGCCAGGGCGGACATCACCGTGAAGATGGTGGTGCCCACGTTGGGCAGCTTGCTGGGAAAGGCGGGCGTGCGGGCGGCAGAAGTTGCGTTGGTCATGGTGGGGCAGATCAGAATTCGTAGTCGTTCACATGGCCGGTCATGGCCCGGGCGATCAGTTCACGGCTCAGGCGGTCGCTGAGCAGTTCGGCAAATTTATAGACGAAATTGCGCAGGTACGCGCCGCGCTTGAAGGCCACGCGGGCCACGCTTTGCCCAAACAGATGGCCCACGGGGCGCACCACCAGGTCGCCCAGCGGGTCGTCGCGCATGGCCATCTCGGCCACGATGCCAATGCCCAGGCCCAGGCGCACGTAGGTCTTGATCACGTCGGAGTCAATCGCTTCAAGCACGATGCGGGGCGTGAGCTTGCGCGCGGCAAAGGCATGGTCGATCTTGCCGCGCCCGGTGAAGGAGGGGTGGTAGGTGATGAGGGCCTCGTGCGCCAGGTCGTCCAGGCCGATGCGTTCTTTCTGTGCCAGCGGGTGGCCGTTGGGGACCACCAGCACGTGCTGCCATTCATAGCAGGGCAGGGTGACGAGCTCGGGGTAGTCGGCCAGGGATTCGGTGGCCATGCCGATCTCGGCCACCTCGTCAATGATCATGCGGGCTACTTCGTGCGGTGTGGCCTGGTGCAGGCTGATATTGACCTTGGGGTAGGACTCGCGCAGGCGGGCCACGGGCACGGGCAGCACGTAGCGGGCCTGGGTGTGGGTGGTGGCGATGCTGAGGGTGCCGCTGTCCTGGGCGCTGAACTGTTCGCCAATGCGCTTGAGGTTGCCTACCTCGCGCATGATGATTTCGATGCTCTGCAGCACATGCTGGCCGGGCTCGGTGATGCGCTTGAGGCGCTTGCCGTGGCGGGCAAAGATGTCCACGCCCAGCTCTTCTTCCAGCTCAATGATGGCCTTGGACACGCCCGGCTGGGAGGTGTGCAGGGCTTTGGCAGCTTCGGTCAGATTGAGATTGCGGCGGGCGGCTTCTTGCACGAAGCGGAATTGGTGCAGGTTCATATCTGATGAAGGCTAAAGATTTGCATCATTATGCTTCATTCATCTAAAGAACTGGCGCGGATCCGCGCAAGAGCGCAACCTGTGGCGCTGGCCGTATTGCGTTTCAGGCAGCGGGGCGTTCGCAGGCAATGTCGGCCATCAAGGCCGTCATGCGTGGATCTTCGCCAATAGCGGGTTGCACATGAATGGCCACCTGAGGGTGGTTGTCCCGCAGTTGCTGCACCAACACAGGCAGGTCTTCTCGGGCGTGCTTGCCGGTGCCCAGGAACATGGGCACCACGGTGACATGGGTTGCGCCTGCCGCCACCAGGCCTGCCACCGCTTGCGCCAATGGAGGTTCGCTCAGTTCCAGATAGGCGCAAACCACCGGGCGCTGGGGGTGGTCTGCCTTGATGCGCGCGGCCACGGCCTCAATGGGGGCGCGCCAGAGAGGGTCGCGAGAGCCGTGCGAAAAAAGAACGACAGCAGAGGTGGGCTCGGTCATGGATGTGGAATCAAAGAATTAGCGCGCCAAAATGGGCTGCGCCTGGCTAGCGCCGCAGCACTAGCCAGCCAAAGGCGGCCAGTGACAACACAGAGTAAATGAGCCCTGGCGCGGCAGCGGTAAGCCATGGAGACCAGTTTTGCAGGTTGCCCGCGTAGCCAAACACGTTGTTGAGCAAAAAGAAGCTGATGCCCGCCATGACGCCCCCGAAAACGTAGCCTGCAATGCTGCCTGAGCGAAAGTGCAGGTATGCGAAGGGCAGCGCCAAAACCACCATGACCAGGCAGCTCAAGGGGTAGAAGACCTTGCGCCAAAACTCGATTTCATAACGCTGGGCGGACTGCCCGTTGTCGTCCAGATGGCGGATGTACTGGAACAGATCAAACGTCGCCATGCGGTCAGGCTTGAGCAGCGATGCGGCAATCATGTCGGCACTGATGTTGGTGGGCCAGCGCCACTCTGGCAGTTTTTGGTGCTCTACCTGGGCTTCATCCGCCGCGCGTTGGTGAAAGACGCTGCGCTGCACATCGCGCAGCACCCAGGCGGCGTCGTCCGAACCCTGCACTTGTCCTGTTGCTGCACGGGTTTGCGAGGCGATCTTGCCCTGCTCGTCAAACTCAAAGATGCGCACGTCGATCAGCCCGCCATCGGCGCCGATGGCACGCACGTTGACGGCGAAGGAGTGGTCGTCCTGGCGCGCCTTGAGCCACGCCCCGGTGGCACCCGAACTGAGTTTGCCCAGGTGGCGCACCTTGATCAGCTGGGCCGCTTTGTCGGTGAGTGGAGCCAGGTAGTCACCCACAGCAAAGGTCAGCAGCACAAAGAAGCCACCCAGTGTGAGCAGCGTGCGCAATGCCAGCCAGGGGCCCATGCCGCTGGTGCGCATGATGGTGAATTCAGAGCTCTGCGCCAGGCGCGCCATCACAAAAATGGTGCCGATGAGCACGGTGATGGGCAGCAACTCATACAAATGGCTGGGAATGCTGAGCGCGACAAACAGCAGGGCATGGGACAGCTGGTAGCCGTCTGACCCCGTGCGGCCAATCCAGCGCAGTTCATCGACCAAATCGAAGAAAAAGAACAGGGCCAGAAAGCCCATCGTGACAAACGCAACCGCGAACACGGCTTCGCGGTGAATCAGGCGGCGCAGGGTATTCAAGCGGGGCTCCTTTGTGCCCAAAGGCGGCGGGGCGTCCATTGGTTGTGCCGTATCGCCAACAAAAGCATGCCTGCTCCTAGCGTGCCGCCATGCAGCAGAGCCATGAACGGCACCAGACCCATGCGCCCAGAGCCCACCCAGCTTTGGCCCAGCGTCATGAGGTTGTAGTAAACAATGAAGGCAAACAGTGCCAGCACCATGCTGGTGCTGCGCGCGGCACGGGGGTTGGCGCTGGCCAGGGCCAGCCCCAGCACGACGAAATTGAGCGCAGCCAGTGCCAGCCCTACGCGCCAGCCCAACTCTGCCATGTGCACAGGCACGGGTTGCGCCAGCAGGGCAGGGGTCGAGCGGGTTTTGACAGAAAACTCTTCCGCTGCACCGGGCGGGGCTGAGCCGATGCGGGTCGAATATTCCTCAAATTCGCTGATCTTCAACCCCGGCTGGTTGCGGGTGGTTTCCAGCCGCTGGCCGTTACTGAGCACAGCAATCCGGTCTTCCCCACGAATTTCCATGCGGGCGCTGCGGGCGCTGGTCACGGTCTCTTTGTCACCCGTCGAGGTCGCGATGAAGATGTTGTTGCCCGCTTGTTCATCAGGAGTGTCCTTGTCGATGAAGAACACCCGGGTGCCGTTGGCCGATTCCTGGAATTCACCTGGGGCAATACGGTCAATGTCGCTGCGCCGCTCGTAACGTGTCTTCAGCTCCTGAATCTGCGTGTTGGACCAGGGCCATACTGCCAGCGACAGCACAGCGATGACGGCCATGACAGGCCAGGCGAATCGCAGCAAGGGGCGAAGCAAGCTGGCCAGGCCGCGCCCACTGGCAAACCAGATGACCATTTCGCTGTCGCGGTACATTCTGGAAAGGGTGCTGACCACCGCAACGAACAGGCTCAGGCTGAGAATGATGGGCAGCTGGCCGAGCACGGTGAAGCCCATCACCAGCATGACGTCTGAGGGATTGACGCTGCCACGGGAGGCCTGCCCGAGGGTGCGGATCAGCATCATGGTCATCACGACCGTGACCAGCACCACCAGCGTCGCGCCGAAGCTGCGCGCCAGCTCCTTGCGAATAGATGAATCGAATAACATTGGCTCGAAGGAAAACACCGATTATGAACTTTGATCTGAAGAAACTGGATTTGGAAGCGGCCGCCATCGAAAAATGCGACTTGCTGGCTGTTTTGGTGCCAGAGGAGTTCAAGCCTGGCCGGGATGAGCTGTCGGCCCTGGTGGCGCAGGCGATCAAGCAGGGGGACTTCAGCGCCAAGGTTGGCAAACACCTGCAGTGCTATGGGACCTCGGCAGCGGCTGCAAAGCGTGTGGTGTTTCTGGGAACAGGAGACGGCTCGGCGCGTGCTGTGCGGCAAGCGGTGTTGTCTTTGTCTGGTTTGCTCAAAGGGCCACAGATCAAGCGCATGGTGGTGTTGTCTGCATCGCCGCTGGCAGCTTCCCACGTCAGCATTGCGGTGCAGGCGGTGGCAGAAGCCAGCTATGTCTACACCACCACCAAATCCAAAGCCGAAGCGCGTGCGCTGACCCGCTGTGTGGTGGGTGTAGCCGATGTGGCTGCAGCCCGTGCGGAATTTGATGCCGGAGTCGCTTTGGTGGCGGGTATCGAACTGGCCCGCGAATGGGGCAACCGGCCCGCCAATTACGCCACCCCCACGATGCTTGCCGATGCGGCCAAGGCTTTGGCCAAGCAGCCCCGCGTTCAGTGCAAGGTGCACGGCCCGGCGGAAGTGGCCAAGCTGGGCATGGGCGCTTTCATGGCGGTTGCCCAAGGCACTGAGCAGCCCCTGCGCTTTATTGAACTGCATTACCGTGGTGCTGGCAAAGATGTGCCGGCTGTGGTCCTGGTGGGCAAAGGCATTACCTTTGACACGGGCGGTATCTCCATCAAGCCTGCGGGCGAAATGGACGAGATGAAGTTTGATATGTGCGGGGCGGCCAGCGTGTTGGGGGTGTTCAAGGCCCTGGCCGAGCTGCAGCCCACGCTGAACGTGGTGGGTTTGATCCCGGCGTGCGAAAACATGCCCGATGGCCGCGCCGTGAAGCCTGGTGATGTGGTTACCAGCATGAGTGGACAGACCATCGAAATTCTCAATACCGATGCGGAAGGACGTCTGGTGCTGTGCGATGCGCTCACCTATGCGGCCCGCTTCAAGCCTGCAGCGATCGTGGACATTGCCACGCTGACCGGCGCCTGCGTGATTGCGCTGGGCGGGGTGCGCAGCGGCTTGTATGCCAACCGTGATGAGCTGGCGCATGCATTGCACCAAGCCGGTGAAGCGTCTCTGGACCCATGCTGGCGCATGCCCCTCGACGATGAATACGCCGAGGGACTCAAGAGCAATTTTGCCGACATGGGCAACGTGGCTGGGCGGGCGGGTGGCTCCATCACTGCAGCCAAGTTCCTGCAAAAATTTGTGGGCGACTTGCCATGGGCGCACTTGGATATCGCAGGCACGGCCTGGAAGGGTGGCGCAGCCAAGGGCTCCACGGGTCGCCCTGTGGGGCTGCTGCTTCAGTACCTGCTCGCGCACGCCAGCAACGCTGCTGCCACTGCCAAGTCCAAGCCCGCCGCCACAGCGCGCGCCAAGGCTGTCAAAACCGTGCGGCGGGCACCTTCTGCCAAGTAAGAAGAGATGACAGAGATTGCCTTCCACTTCAACGCCCCGGACAAGCTCGCCTACGCGTGCCGCTTTGCACGCAAGGCCCAGCGCGCGGGCGCCCGGTTGGTGATCCTCGCCCCACGGCCTGTGCTGACTGAGCTGGACCGCATGCTCTGGTCTTTTTCACCGCAGGACTTTGTTGCCCATTGCTTTGCCGATGCGGATGAAGACCAAATTGCCGCTACCCCGGTCGTGCTGGCCAGTGAGCTGCGCCAGGTTCCGCACCATGAAGTGCTTTTGAATCTGGACAGCCAGGTGCCGGCGGGTTTCGAGCGTTTCTTGCGTTTGATCGAGGTGGTGAGTTCCGTCGATGAGCAGGATCGGGGGCATGCTCGATTGCGTTGGAAGCAATACGCCTCTCGCGGCTATGCCATCGCCCGGCATGACTTGGTGTTGAAAGGGGGTTGATGTGGCAACCTCTCCTCCCCGAGTTCCTCCGAAATTTGTTCCAACCCTCACCGAAGTGGTGCAAGCCCCGGTGGCTGGTGTCCCACGGCCTGCGGCTGCACCGGTCATGCCTCCAGCCTCCCCGAGGCCTGCAACCCGCCCGATTGCGCCAGTGCGGGCAGCCCCGGCCAGTGTGGTTCAGAGACCGCCCGTTATGCCAGCTGCAGTCCCTTCCCCGGCGGCCGCGAGCCCACAGCAGCCGGCCAAGCGCATGCCGGATGGCATCGAGGAATACATGATTCATCGCGTCATGCAGCGCGTGGATGTGGTGCTTGACCAAAGGTTGCGCGAGGCGATCGCCACGGTGGTGCAAGAGCAAACCAGATCGGTGCTTCCGCGCCTGCGCGAAGAAATCGAATCGGTGGTGCGCCACGCGGTGTACGAAGCCGTTGCAGACGAGCTGGCATCGGGTCAAAAGTGACTTGGCGCAACGGTAACAGGGTAATCCCCTGTGGTTTCGCGCTGCATTTAATCGTGTTCCCTAATGAGCTGGCCTGTAAATTGCGATATGTTTCACTGCGTTGAGACACAAGAACAATTCTCAGCGTTTACCTTTACTGGAGATTGATATGCAATTGAAGTTGAAACTGACCGTGGTTGCTGCTATCGCAGCTGTTGCCGGCGTTGCCTCTGCACAAGAGCAGGTGGTCAAGATCGGTCACGTGGCTCCTGTTTCCGGCGCCCAGGCTCACTACGGCAAAGACAACGAAAATGGCGCCCGCATGGCCATTGAAGAGTTGAACGCACAAGGTGTCACCATCGGCGGCAAGAAGATCAAGTTTGAACTGGTTGCTGAAGACGACGCTGCTGATCCGAAGCAAGGCACTGCCGCCGCTCAGAAACTGTGCGATGCCAAGGTTGCTGGCGTTGTGGGCCACTTGAACTCCGGTACCACCATCCCTGCATCCAAGGTTTACAACGACTGCGGCATTCCTCACGTCACCGGCGCGGCCACCAACCCCAACCTGACCAAGCCCGGTTACAAGACCACCTTCCGTATCATTGCCAACGACAACGCACTGGGCGCTGGTCTGGCTTTCTACGCTGCTGACACCCTGAAGCTCAAGACTGTCGCCATCGTGGACGACCGTACTGCGTACGGCCAAGGCGTTGCTGACGTGTTCAAGAAGACCGCTGCAGCCAAGGGCATGAAAGTGGTTGACGAGCAGTTCACCACCGACAAGGCCACAGACTTCATGGCCATTCTGACTGCCATCAAGTCCAAGAACCCAGACGCCATCTTCTTCGGCGGTATGGATCCACAGGCTGGCCCTATGCTGCGCCAAATGGAACAGCTGGGCATGGGCAACGTGAAGTACTTCGGTGGTGATGGCGTCTGCACGTCCGAAATCGCCAAGCTCGCTGCCGGTGCCAAGACACTGGCCAACGTGGTTTGCGCCGAAGGCGGCTCTTCGCTGGACAAGATGCCTGGCGGCAAGGCTTGGAAGGCCAAGTACGATGCCAAGTACCCCAACCAGTTCCAGGTGTACAGCCCCTACACCTATGACGCGACCTTCCTGCTGGTTGACGCTATGAAGCGCGCCAATTCTTGGGATCCCAAGGTTTACACCCCTGAGCTGCTGAAGGCCAACTTCAAGGGCGTGACTTCCACGATCCAGTTTGAACCCAACGGCGAAATGAAGAACCCTGCTATCACCCTGTATGTTTACAAGGATGGCAAGAAGACTCCTCTGAACTAAAGCCTGTTCAGCCGTCTCGCTAAAAAGGCCTTCTGCTTGATGAAAGCAGAAGGCCTTTGTTCTTTGCGGTAACTGGTTTCAGTCCGCCACGCAGCGCCTCAGTGGGAGGGCATTTATCGGCGGACTTGCAAAGCCCCAGGGTTGACGATGTTGGTGGGCGTTCCCTTGATGAAGTTCACGACGTTGTCAAAAGCAGCGCCAAAGTACAACTCATAGCTGTCTTGCTCAACGTAGCCGATATGCGGCGTGCAAATGCAGTTTTCCAGCCTGAGCAGCGCATGGCCCTGCAAGATCGGTTCACTCTCAAAGACGTCCACGGCGGCCATGCCCGGGCGTCCGCGGTTCAGTGCCGCAATCAGGGCATCGGGCTCAATGAGTTCAGCGCGTGATGTATTCACCAGCAAAGACGTGGGCTTCATGCATGAGAGATCTTCGAGCGAGACGATGTTGCGGGTGTCATCATTCAAGCGCAGATGCAGGGAAATAACATCGCACTGGGCAAAAAACTCCTCACGGGTGCTGGCTGCCTGGTAACCATCGGTCAGCGCTTTCGCACGCGAGGCTTCGCGCCCCCAGATTCGGACGTTCATCCCAAACGCTCGCCCGTAGCCAGCTACCAACTGACCGATACGGCCATAGCCCCAAATCCCCAGGGTCTTGCCTCGCAATACGCAGCCAATCCCAAAGTTGGGCGGCATGGACGCTGTTTTGAGGCCGGATTGCTGCCATGCGCCATGTTTGAGGCTGGCAATGTAATGGGGTAGGCGGCGGCTGGCTGCCATGATCAGTGCCCAGGTCAGCTCGGCAGGCGCTACTGGCGAGCCCACCCCTTCAGCAACTGCAATGCCCCGCTCGGTGCAAGCCGTGACATCCACATGACTGCCGATCTTCCCGGTCTGGGCGATCAGCTTCAGTCGAGGGAGTTTCTCTATCAGCTGCCGGGTGATTTGGGTTCGCTCCCGGATCAGCACAATGATGTCTGCGTCCTTCAGCCGTACCGAAAGTTGGCCCAGGCCTTTGACGGTGTTGGTGTAGACCTTGGCTGTGTAGGCGTCTAACCGCGAGGCGCAATGCAGCTTGCGTACCGCGTCTTGATAGTCGTCCAGGATAACGATATTCATCCCGGTATTGTGCCTTGTACACGCCGCCAATTCCTTGCAGGATGTCGCTTCGCAAGCGCCATATGCAACGTGATGTAGCGGGTTGGCGGGCCATGGCGGCGTGCTCAGTCAGCGCGTTGGCGTCATCCGTACGCCAAAGCGGCTTCTCTGGCGGCCATACGGTCCAGTTCGGCACATACGTCTGCCATTCGTCCGGAAATGACCAGCCTGCCTCCATCTTTGCCGCCGCGTGAGTGAACGATTCGAAGAGGCTTGAGGGTCTGCTTTGAGCCTGCGGGGGCATCTTGCTCCGAAGGCGTGGCAAAGAGGTCTGCAGTCTCGCCTTTTTGAATCGGTTTGCTCGCCGCAACGTACAAATGCCGACCTTTGGGTGGCGAAGTTTGCTTGCGGCGAGACACGGTGGTAGCCACAGCGCTTTGGGTGGCTAGGGTTAAGTGCACTTCCGCATGACCGGTGGCGAGTGTGGGCAATGGCTTGGGTGGCGCATCGCCATCAAGCTGCTTGGAAGCGATGCCGATGTGCCGTTTGCTGCCCTTGAGCGACGACAAAAAGCGCGTCACTGCGGCCAGTGGCTTATGGATGGATGCAAGGGGCGTGGTTCCATTTCCCATGTGAATTCTCCGAAAATCGGTGGACGAACATAGGCAGGATTGAAAACAACAGAATGTCCCAGGGCTGGCGCAAGCAATCTTGCTGCGCCAAACGCCCGCCACCTGGAACCTGTGCACTGACCTTGTGCGTTACATCAGCATGGTGTTGCGGATCAGACCTACCGCCAGCCCCTCAATTTCAAACACTTCGCCCGGCTGGACTGTGATGACGGGGTAGTCTGGGTTTTCTGGCAGCAGTTCAACGCCTTTGGTGGTGCGCTTGAGTCTTTTCACGGTGACTTCATCGCCCAGACGCGCCACCACGATTTGACCGTTGCGCGCCTCTTTGGTCGCTTGCACTGCGAGCAAATCACCGTCCATGATCCCTGCATCGCGCATCGACATACCTCTGACTTTGAGGAGATAGTCAGGCTTGTGCTGGAACAGGCTGTTTTCTACGCAGTAGGTTTGGTCCACATGTTCCTGCGCGAGAATGGGCGAGCCTGCGGCAACGCGTCCGATCAAGGGCAAAAACAATTGGGTTGCCTGCTGCAGGGGGTTGGCAAAGTGTTGCCCACGGGCTGCGTTGATGGCCCTGACGGTGTCATTGCGCAGGCGGATACCACGGGAGGTTCCACTGAGCAGTTCAATGACGCCTTTTCGGGCCAGTGCTTGCAAATGCTCTTCAGCAGCGTTTGCGGATTTGAATCCAAGCTCTGTCGCAATTTCGGCCCGTGTGGGTGGGGCACCGGTTCGCGCTATTGCGTGCTGGATCAAGTCCAGAATCTGCTGCTGCCGGGCCGTGAGTTTGGGGTTGTCGAGCATGGCGGTGTGGGTAAGGGCGAGGTGGTTGATTACTGTTTTTTAATCCAGTAACTGTATTTTTGACCAGTTTTTTGGAGTGCGCAAGTGAGTAAGCAAAAAATCGTCGTTTTTGGCACGGGTGGCACGATTGCCGGCAAGGCAGCTTCCATGTCTGACAACGTGGGCTACAAAGCTGGTGAGGTCGCGATAGGCGAGTTGTTGGCGAATATTCCCGGCATGCAGGCGGCGTTGCAAGGCCACGAACTGGTTGCACAACAAGTGGCGCAGATCGATAGCAAGGACATGGGTTTTGACGTGTGGCGTGCACTGGCGATGGGCTGCCGGGATGCGATGGCAGACCCCGAGGTGCGCGGTATTGTCATTACCCATGGCACAGACACGCTCGAAGAAACTGCCTGGTTTCTGCAGTGCATCTTGAGCCCCGAGAAGCCCGTGGTGTTGACCAGTGCCATGCGTCCTGCGACGGCTTTGTCGCCCGATGGGCCGCAAAACTTGCTGGACGCTGTGGCTGTCGCCTTGGAGCCAGATGCCAGGGGCGTGCTGGCCGTGGCTGCAGGCGCCGTTCATGAAGCGCGCTGGGTTCACAAGGCGTTTCCCTACCGGGTCGATGCGTTCAGTTCTGGTGAGGCAGGGCCTTGCGGGTGGGTAGAAGAAGGCCAGGTGCGCTGGCTGCGGCGCCCCTCAACGCAGGCCAATTCAAGCCACACAGCCCTGTTGAATGATCTGCCTGCGGCGCAGGGTTGGCCTTGGGTTGAGGTGGTGCTGAGCGCCGCGGGCGCCAGTGGCCGTGCGGTAGATGCCTTGGTAGACGCGCAGGTGAAGGGCCTGGTGGTGGCTTCCACGGGCAATGGATCACTGCACCATGAATTGAAGGACGCGTTGCTGCGCGCAAGTGAGCGTGGTGTTCGCGTCGTCAAGGCAACCCGTTGCGGCCAGGGTCAGTCCTTGGTCGGGGATTTGGGGGACTTCCCCAGCTATGCCGGGCTCTCGCCCATCAAGGCAAGGGTGGCACTGTTGCTTGACTTGCTTGCGGAGCGAGCCATGCAGATTTCCGGCGTATGACCTCTGCCGTCACAGGCTGCGCTGTCTTGCTATTGCCTTGTATCTGCTTTTTCGATCGCCAAGGCTTCTGATGGCAAGAGCGCACACCAATTGGGCTGGCTGAACGCAAAAAGCCCCGGCAGGCTGGGTGCCTACCGGGGCTTTTGAGGGGCGTAGTCCAGAGCAATGTGCAGAAGTGCCTGCTGCATCACGCCGGATGGCATGGCAGAACTCAGCTGCTCAGCGCTTCCAGCGCGCGCGCCGTGATCTCTTCGACGCTGCCGGTGCCGCTGATGGCACGGTACTTGGGAGCCAGCGATGGTTCGCTCTTGGCCCAGTTGCTGTAGTAATCCACCAGAGGGCGGGTCTGGTCGCTGTACACCTGCAGGCGCTTCTTGACGGTTTCTTCCTTGTCGTCTTCGCGCTGGATCAGGTCTTCACCGGTGACGTCGTCTTTGCCTTCCACCTTGGGAGGGTTGAACTTGACGTGGTAGGTGCGGCCACTGGCGGGGTGGGAGCGGCGGCCGCTCATGCGTTCGATGATGGCTTCGAAGGGCACATCAATTTCCAGCACGTAGTCCAGTTTGACGCCGGCAGCCTTCATGGCATCGGCCTGGGGAATGGTGCGGGGGAAACCGTCGAAGAGGAAACCCTTGGCGCAGTCGGGCTGGGCAATGCGCTCTTTGACCAGATTGATGATCAGCTCATCGCTGACCAAGGCGCCAGCCTTCATCACGGCATCGGCCTGCAGGCCCAATGGGGTACCTGCCTTGACTGCTGCGCGGAGCATATCGCCGGTAGAGATTTGCGGGATGCCGTACTTCTGGCAGATGAAGGTGGCTTGCGTGCCCTTTCCGGCGCCCGGCGCGCCCAGCAGAATCAGTCTCATGGAGGTCCTCAAGGTTAGAAATCGTGTGGCACGGCTAGCAGGGGCGCGGTGCGGCGTCCAGGATGCCGTGCTCTTGTGGCGGGCAAGGATAGCATGTGACAGCTTGGCTCTGGCTTACGCTTGGCACGTGCGCCACCCCTTGCACGCGGCTCAGTGGGCTTGGCCCTGCAACGCCAAAATAGCGCGAACTTTTTCGAGGTCTTCGGGGGTGTCCACACCGGGGCCAGGGGCCGCAGCGGCGATATGGACGGCAATGCGGTGGCCATGCCACAGGGCCCTGAGCTGCTCCAGTGCCTCGACAGCTTCCGTAGGCGCAGGGGGCAGCTGCGGAAACTGCCTCAGAAAACCGGCCCGGTAGCTGTAGATGCCGACGTGGCGCAGCGGTGCAAAGCCTGCAGAGGCGCTGCGCACGGCAGGTGCCATCTGTTCTTCATGCCACCAGGCCAGATCGGATTGGTCTCTGGACCACGGGATGGGTGCGCGGCTGAAATAGTGCGCCATGTTGCGGGCGTCCAGCACCACCTTCACCACGTTCGGGTTCAGGTAGTCGGCTTGCGAGGCGATGGCATGCGCGGCCGTGCCCATGCTGGCATCGGTGTGGGCCGACAGCAGCGCAGCCACTTCGTCGATCAACGCAGGGTCCATCAGGGGTTCGTCGCCTTGCACGTTGACGACGATGTCGTCACCCTGCAGGCCCAGCTGGGCGCAGGCCTGGGCGAGGCGGTCGCTGCCGCTGGCGTGGTCTTTGTCCGTCAGCAGGGCTTGCACGCCGTGCTGCTGGCAGGCTTGCAGGATGAGTTCGTCGTCTGCCGCCACGACCACGCGCTCGGCCTTGCTTTGCTGTGCGCGTTGTGCCACGCGCACCACCATGGGCAGGCCGGCAATGTCTGCCAGGGGTTTGTTGGGCAGGCGCGTCGATGCCAAGCGTGCCGGAATCAGCACGGTGAAAGCCGACGGGCTGGTGGATGCGGGCGGCTTTACGCCGTGGCTCATGCCTCCAGCTCCTCGTCAGTCAGGGTGCGTGCCTCGTTTTCGAGCAGCACGGGAATGCCATCGCGCACAGGGTAGGCCAGACGCGCGCTGCGGGAGATCAGCTCTTGGGTCTCCTTGGCATAGGTCAATGGGCCTTTGGTGACTGGGCATACCAACAGTTCGAGCAGCTTGGGGTCCATGGCGGGCAATTCAGAATCAGACAGGGGGCCATGCGCTCAGCGCGCAGGCGGGGTGGTCGATGATAGCGGCGCCGCAAGCGCCAGCAATTGATCTTTCAGGCCTTGCAAAAAACGCGCGTCCAGCGCCAGCTCCAGCGGTACTGCCAGTGCGTCGGGGTGCTTTTTCCACAGTTTGACGGCGTCTTTTTCAGTGCAAATCAGCACCTCAGCATTGCTGGATAAGCGCGACCAGCTATCAAAATCATAGTGATCTGGCAGGGCTTCTGCATGTGCCAGCGTCAGGCCGGCTTCCTCCAGCATGGCAAAAAAGGCACCCGGTTGGCCAATCGCTGCTACGGCATGCAGGGGGCGGCCACGCAGGGTGCTCAGCGCAACGGCTGTGCCGTCTGCCGCCACGGCATGGTCGGCCAGGCGGCGGTGGACGGCAAAGGCTGGAGCCTTTGAGCCGCCCTTGTTGCCACCAGTGGCGGCAGGCGGGGGAGGGGTGTCGCCCGCGTAAAGCACCCAGTCCACGGGGCGCGGCCAGGGTTCGCGCAAGGGGCCTGCGGGCAGTAAAAAGCCATTGCCCGTGCCTTGTGCGTTGAAGATGCAAATGTCGATGTCGCGTGCCAGCGCCAGGTGCTGCAGGCCGTCGTCACACACCAGCACGTCGGTGTCCGGGTGCTGCGCCAGCAGCGCACGCGCTGCCTCGATGCGCTGGCGGGCCACATACACCGGCACTTGGCATTGGGTAGCGATCAGCAAGGGTTCATCACCGACTTCACTGGCCACAGCATGGGGCAGCACCGCGCGGCAGTCCGTGGTGGTACGGCCGTAGCCGCGCGATATGACGCCGGGGCGCAGCCCCTGGCTCTGCAGGTAGCGCACCAAGGCCATCACCACCGGGGTTTTGCCCGACCCTCCCGCCACCACATTGCCCACCACGATGACCGGCTTGCCGGGATGCTGGGAACGGAGCGCGCCCATCTTGTAGAGCGCTGCACGCAAGGCGATCAGGGCGCGGTAGAGCTGGGACACGGGCCACAGCGTCCAGCTGCGCAGGTTGCGGTGCAGCCACATGGCTGGCCAGCCCTGCGGAGCACTGCCAGCGGCCTTGGTCTGCGCGGCCTGCCCGGTAGAAGGGGGCAAGGGCGGCTGCGTTGCCATGCCGCTCAGCGGCTGCCCGCGCGAGCGCCCGCGGTGGATTGCGTGGCGAAGGTGATCTGCGTCAGCCCTACGCGCCGGGCCGCTTCCATCACGGTGACCACGGACTGGTGGGGGGCCGTGGCATCTGCGCTGATGATCACGACGCTGTCTTTGCCGGCACTGGCAGCGCTGCGCAGCGCCAGGGCCACGGCGTCCACGCTTTTGCCTTCGACGCCGGTTTTGTTCACGGCATAGCGGCCATCGGCCGCCACCGCCACGATGACTTCCTTGGGGTGGTCGCGCTGCTGCTCGGCATCGGCCACGGGCAGGGTCAGCTGCAGTTCGGTGAATTTGCTGTAGGTGGTGGTCAGCATCAGAAAGATGAGGATCACCAGCAGCACGTCGATGAACGGGATCAGGTTGATCTCGGGCTCATCCTTCGCACGGGGGCGGAAGTTCATGGGCATACCCCGCGCTGCTTACTTGCGGTGGCGCAGGATGTGGCGCACAAACTGCTCAGACGCCAGCTCCAGGGTCAGCAGGTAGGCATCCACGCGGCCACGGAAGTAGCGCCAGAAGATCAGCGCAGGGATGGCGACAATCAGACCAAAGGCGGTGTTGTACAGGGCAATGGAGATGCCGTGCGCCAGCTGCGCAGGGTTGCCGCTGCCCATGGCACCGGTTCCGCCCGTTTGCGAGCCAAAAATCTCGATCATGCCGATGACGGTGCCCAGCAAGCCCAGCAAAGGCGCTGCAGAGGCGATGGTGCCCAGCGCGCTCAGGTACTTTTCAAGCCGGTGGGCCACGGCGCGGCCGCTGCCTTCCATGGTGGCGCGCAGGTCGGCCTCGCTGCACTGGGGGTTGTTGTTGAGTGCGCGCAGCCCGGAAGCCAGCACCTCACCCAGCGCAGAGCTTTGGGCCAGCTGGTTCACCACGTCGGGCGTGGGCAGCGAACGCGACGAAACGGTGATGGCTTCATCCAGCAGCTTCGGGGGCGCGATGCGCGCTGTTTTCAGAGAGATGAAGCGCTCGCAAATCAAGGCCAGCGCCAGGACAGAGCAGGCAATAAGGGGCCAGATGGGCCAGCCTGCGGCTTGTATGATGGACAGCAATTCTCTCTCCGCTCGGATGTAGTCAGCCGGCAATTATGGCCCACGTGGCTGGCGCTTTGAGGTCACAAACCGTTACGAGAAATCTGCCAGTCTGGCATGTGCCACTCGCTCACAAAATCTGTGGATAACTTTGTGGGTAAGCGGGTGGGTATCCCACTTGAACCCGCGCCAATCCGTGCTTGGAACAGATTGCTGAAAAATTGAACAGCAAAAATGTCTTATAAATCAATAACTTGTACGTGCCTTCTTGTTTTGCGCGGTGTGGGTGTCTCGGGTCCATGTTGCACTGCCGCACGCCCAGAGCTGTGGAGTACTGACCCCGCAGGCGCTCTGTCAACCCCAGGGCTGGGCTATGTTTGAGTCGCCACAGCCCGCAGCGGCGCCGCGTATCTGGGAAGTTGGCGCGCTGTGCCGCGCCATTGCTGATGCGCTGGAGGCCCGGTTCAATCCTGTCGCGGTGCGCGGCGAGATCACCGGCTTCTCACGCGCATCCAGCGGGCATTGCTACTTTTCGATCAAGGACGCCAACGGCCAGTTGCGCTGCGCCATGTTCCGCCGGGCGGCGGGCCTGCTTGACTTTTCGCCGCGCGACGGGGAACTGGTGGAAGTGCGCGGGCGCCTGGGGGTGTACGAGGCCCGGGGCGATCTGCAGTTCATCGTTGAAAGCATGCAGCGCGCGGGGCAGGGCGCTTTGTTCGAGCAGTTCCTGCGCCTCAAAGCCCAGCTGGAAGGCGAAGGCCTGTTCGACCCGCGCCGCAAACGCCCGCTGCCGGTGCAGCCACGGGGCATCGGTTTGATCACCTCGCTGGGCGCAGCCGCCTTGCACGATGTGGTGACAGCCCTGCGGCGCCGCGTGCCGCACATCCCGGTGGTGCTCATCCCTGCGCAGGTGCAGGGCGCTGCAGCGCCCCAATCCATGGTGACCGCACTGCGGCAGATGTACGCATGGGCCGAAGGCGAAGCCCCGGCAGACGGCGAAACAACCCCGGTGGTGGATGTGATCTTGCTGGTGCGCGGTGGTGGGTCGATGGAGGACTTGTGGGCCTTCAACGACGAGCAACTGGCGCGCACCATTGTGCAAAGCCCGGTGCCGCTGGTCAGCGGGGTGGGGCACGAGACCGATTTCACCATTGCCGACTTTTGCGCCGACCTGCGCGCGCCCACCCCCACGGCCGCCGCTGAACTGGTGGCCCAGCCGCGCGAGGTGTGGCTGGGCGCCCTCGATTTGCTGGCAGACCGGCTGGAGAGCGCCGTGCAGCGCCAGATCGACCTGCGCCACCAGCGCCTGGACCAGGCTGCGCAGCGGCTGGGGCGCCCATCGGGCCTGGCTGCGCGCGAGCAATTGCGCCTGGCCCGCTGCGCGCAGCGCCTGCGGCACGGAATGCTATTGAATTTAGAGCGCCTTGCGCTGAAGAATAAAGCGCTGGAGGCCGATTTCGCTCAAAAAACGGCGCGCCACATCGCCCTGCAGTCAGACCGGCTGGAACGCGCCCGCCTGCGGCTGGAGCTATTGAACCCGCACCTGGTGCTGCAGCGCGGCTATGCCCTGCTGACCGACAGCCACGGCCACGCGGTGACCAGTGTGGGCCAGGCCCGCCTGGGCGATGCCTTGCGCGCCACGCTGGCAGACGGGGTGCTGGACGTGACCGTAGACCAGCCCCGCCTGCTGTAACGCGCTGCGGCGGTGGTAGCGCCGTGCGTGACGGGCGAATGACAGTCGCCTGATCGCCACTTCGCTGCACAGGGCTATGGATCTTTCTACAATGCCCCGTCGCGTCAAACTGCGCGCCAGTGCGGCGACCCGCTGCCCATCAGACGGCTGCCGCTCTTCCAGCATTGCAAACCACGAGGAATCACCACCATGGAACATACCCTTCCCCCGCTGCCCTACGCCATCGACGCACTGGCCCCTCACTACAGCCAGGAAACGCTGGAGTTCCACCATGGCAAGCACCACAACGCCTATGTGGTGAACCTGAACAACCTGCAAAAGGGCACCGAGTTTGAATCGATGACTCTGGAAGAGATCATCAAGAAGTCCTCCGGCGGCATCTACAACAACGCAGCCCAAATCTGGAACCACACCTTCTTCTGGAACTGCATGGCCCCCAACGGTGGCGGCGAACCCACGGGCGCCCTGGCTGAAGCCATCAACGCCAAGTTCGGCTCTTATGCCGCTTTCAAGGAAGCCTTCGTCAAGAGCGCCGTGGGCAACTTCGGCTCGGGCTGGACATGGCTGGTGAAGAAGGCTGACGGCAGCGTGGACATCGTCAACACTGGCGCCGCTGGCACGCCCCTGACCACCGCCGACAAGGCCCTGCTGACCGTGGACGTGTGGGAACACGCCTACTACATCGACTACCGCAACCTGCGTCCCAAGTTCGTGGAAACCTTCCTGGACAAGCTGGTCAACTGGAAGTTTGCCGAAGCCAACTTCGCCTGATTTCGCTGGATGCCTGGTTTCACCAGAGCATAAAAAAACGGCCGCGAGGCCGTTTTTTTATGGGCGTAGGGTTTATCGCCTGCTCACTTCCTGGCGTTGAACACCGCCGCATTCACCAGCTTGCTGCCCGGCTTGATGCCCTTTTGCGCAAACCAGCCCTGGTTCATCTCCAGCACGTAGCGCACGGGCTTGGCAGAGCAGTGCGAATCTTCGGTCTGTGGCTTCATGTCGGCCAGATTCACGATGGTGCCGTCATCGGCCACAAAGGCAGCCGTCAGCGGCAGCAGCGTGTTCTTCATCCAGAAGCACTGCGTGGCGGGCTGTTCAAACACAAACAGCATGCCTTCATGCGCAGGCATTTCCTTGCGGTGCATCAGCCCGGTTTGGCGCTCCTGGGGCGATGCCGCCACCTGCGCCTCAATGCGGTGCATGCCTGCCGTGATTTCGATGCGCGGCAAGTTCATTTGGGGTTGGCCTTGGGCGGCGGCGGGGGCTGTGCTGGCCAGGGCAATCAGGCTGGTGGCAAGCAGCCGGGCGGTGGCGGGTGAAAGGCGGGGCATGGTGGCTTTCAGGAAAGGTTGCTGGGTTGCGCGCTGCGCGACTGGCCCGCATTTTCATCGAACTCTGACGGGCGCCGCCGCGGGTTTGGAGGCTTGTGTTTGGAGGCTTGCCCTGGGCGCAGGTTCCGCGTTGTGCGCCGGGCCGAACAACAAGCCCTAAAATGAAAAAGTTTGCCGCCTGGCCGGGCGCTTGCCGCCCGCAGGCCATCCCGCTAACCCCTGATTCACCGGTTGAACCCTGTTTAGCCGCTACGGAGACCCTTGCCCATGACCACTTTCCAGCACATCCAGGTTCCTGCCGAGGGGCAGAAGATCACCGTCAACGCCGACATGTCGCTGAACGTGCCCGATCAGCCCATCATCCCGTTCATCGAGGGCGATGGCGTGGGCCGCGACATCACGCCCGTGATGATCAAGGTGGTGGATGCTGCCGTGGCCAAGGCCTACGGCGGTAAGCGCAAGATCCAGTGGATGGAAGTGTTTGCGGGCGAGAAGGCCACCCGCATCTACGGCCCCGATGTGTGGCTGCCCGACGAAACCCTGCAGGCCGTGCGCGACTACGTGGTGTCCATCAAGGGCCCGCTCACCACGCCCGTGGGCGGCGGCATCCGCTCGCTGAACGTGGCCCTGCGCCAGGAGCTGGATTTGTACGTGTGCCTGCGCCCCGTGCAGTACTTCAAGGGCGTGCCATCGCCGCTGAAAGAGCCTGAAAAGACCAACATGGTCATCTTCCGCGAGAACTCGGAAGACATCTACGCAGGCATTGAATTCCCCGCCGAATCCGACAAGGCCAAGAAGCTCATCGCGTTTTTGCAGAACGAACTGGGCGCCACCAAGATCCGCTTCCCCAACACCTCGGGCATTGGCGTCAAGCCCGTCTCGCGCGAAGGCACCGAGCGCCTGATCCGCAAGGCCATCCAGTACGCCATTGACCACAACAAGCCCAGCGTGACCATCGTGCACAAGGGCAACATCATGAAGTACACCGAAGGCAGCTTCCGCGACTGGGCCTACGCCCTGGCGCAAAAGGAGTTTGGCGCCGAGCTGATCGACGGCGGCCCATGGTGCAAGTTTGCCAACCCCAAGACGGGCAAGGAAATCATCATCAAGGACAGCATTGCCGATGCCTTCCTGCAGCAGATCTTGCTGCGCCCCGCCGAGTACTCGGTGGTGGCCACGCTCAACCTCAATGGCGACTACATCTCCGACGCGCTGGCCGCGCAGGTGGGCGGCATCGGCATTGCGCCGGGCGCCAACATGTCCGACTCGGTGGCCTGCTTTGAAGCCACCCACGGCACCGCGCCCAAGTACGCGGGCAAGGACTATGTGAACCCCGGCTCCGAGATCCTCTCGGCCGAGATGATGCTGCGCCACATGGGCTGGAAGGAAGCGGCCGACCTGATCCTCACCTCGCTGGAAAAAGCCATTGGCAGCAAGAAGGTGACCTACGACTTTGCCCGCCTGATGGACGGAGCCACGCAGGTGAGCTGCTCGGGCTTTGGTCAGGTGATGATCGACCAGATGTGAGCCGCGTCACTGCAGGTCGGTGCACCACCCATCTGCCATCCCTGGCGTTGAGGCTCTTCGCTAGGGGTTGATGTAAAAAAGCTGCTAGCGCTTATCCAAAAAGCGCTAGCAGCTATTTTTTTGATAGTGAACTTGCGGATGCGGTAGTCGCCCACCACATCGGATCACTTCAGCGGCTTATTTCAATACCGTCTTGATGATGCTTGAGAAGTCCAGCGCACCATTGCCGGCGATCGAATGCATGGCATACAGGTTGCGCGCCAAGCCGCCAAGCGGGGTGCTGGCCTTCACTGCTGCAGCGTTCTCTTGTGCCAGGCCCAAGTCCTTGAGCATCAGGTCCGTGCCAAAACCGCCCGCGTAGCCTTTGCTGGCAGGCGCGGTTTCCATCACGCCGGGGTAGGGGTTGTACTTCTCCAGCGCCCAGTTGCCGCCCGAGCTGCGGCGCATGATTTCGCTCAGCACCTTGGGGTCCAGGCCGTTGGCTACGCCCAGGGCAATGGCTTCGCTGGTGCCTGCCATCAAGATGCCCAGCAGCATGTTGTTGCAGATCTTGGCCGTCTGGCCTGCGCCCACGCTGCCTGCGTGGAAGATGTTGGCGCCCATTTTTTCGAGGATGGGGCGGGCGCGTTCCAGGTCGGCTGTGTCGCCGCCCACCATGAAGGTGAGGGTGCCTGCAATGGCGCCGCCGGTGCCACCCGACACGGGCGCGTCGATAAAGGCCACGCCTTTGGCTTTGGCGGCCTCGGCTACTTTGCGGGAGGTAGCGGCTGCGATGGTGGAGCAGTCGATGATCAGCGTGCCTGCGGGCAACTGGGCCAGCAGGTCGCCTGCGCCCAAGAACAAGCCTTCCACATGCTGGCTGGCGGGCAGCATGGTGATGACGACTTCGGCGCCTTGCACGGCGGCTTTGGCGTCGGCGGCGATGGGCACGCCGTCTGCGGCCAGCTTGTCGCGGGCGGGTTGGGACAGGTCAAACGCGCGCACTTCGTGGCCTGCCTTGTGCAGGTTGTGTGCCATGGGGCCGCCCATGTTGCCGAGGCCGATGAATGCGATTTTCATGTGTTGTCTCCTGTGGTCGGTCTAAGGTGAAGTGAAAAGTGATTGCTATTGAATTGGTAGCTGCTGGCGCTTGTTGGATAAGCGCTGTAGGCCTTTTTGACTGTGATTGCTCTGCATCAGTCGTCCTCGTCAAAAATGCTGTGCCGTTTGCCTGCGTTGCCTGCTTTTCCTGATGGCCGCTTCGGCGTGGTGGTTGACTTTTTGGCCGTTGCCTTGGGCGCGGTATTCGCCACTGTGTTGGCTGGCGTGGGCTTGCGGCGCGGCGATGCCTTGGCCCGCGGGTTGTAGGCCAGGGCTTCGTCCAGCCAGAAGCTCCACTGCGCGCGGGTGGCGTAGCCGTTGGGCTCTACCCAGAAGTAGCCTTGCATGCCCCCGCCGGGCGAGAGTTCGCGGGTGTTCTGCATCTCTTGAAATTCGCCATGGCGATCTGGCGGCAGGCGCACCAGCAACTCTTCGCCCTTCACGCCCATGCACAGCTTGCCGTCTACAAAGAAGCAGTAGCAGCCAAACATGGTGCGCTCGTCCACATCGCTGCGCTGCGCCAGGGCCGTGCGCAGGGCGCCGATGAGGTGCAGGGTTTCGTCGCTGAGTGGGCGGGTGGCCATGGCCTTGAGTGAAATAGGCCGCTAGCGCTTGATGGGTAAGCGCAGGCAGCTATCAAAAACAGAGCGTTCAGGCGAGCGCTGGGGCATCAGCGAATCGCCTCCGGCGCATCGCCATCGAGCATGCGGCGGGCGATGATGACGCGCATGATTTCGTTGGTGCCTTCCAGAATCTGGTGCACGCGGGCGTCGCGCAGCAGGCGCTCCAGCGGGTATTCGCGGATGTAGCCGTAGCCGCCGTGCAGTTGCAGGGCTTCGTTCACCACGGTAAAGCCTGCATCGGTGGCAAAGCGCTTGGCCATGGCGCAGTAGGTGGTGGCGTCGCGCGCCCCGGCGTCGAGCTTGCTGGCGGCCAGGCGCACCATTTGGCGGGCGGCGACCAGCTCGGTAGCCATGTCGGCCAGCTTGAACTGCAGGGCCTGAAAGCTGGCGATGCTTTTGCCAAACTGCTTGCGGTCTTGCATGTATTGCTGCGCCTGGGCCAGTGCCCCCTGGGCCGCGCCGACGGAGCAGGTGGCGATGTTGATGCGCCCGCCGTCCAGCCCCTTCATGGCGATCTTGAAGCCTTCGCCTTCTTGCCCCAGCAAGTGGTTGGCGGGGATGCGCACGTTGTCAAAGCTGATGGTGCGGGTGGGCTGGCTGTTCCAGCCCATCTTGTGTTCTTTTTTGCCGTAGGTGATGCCGGGCGCATCGGCGGGCACGGCAAAGGCGCTGATGCCGCTGGCGCC
>ERZ724503.116-NODE-116-length-25739-cov-6.353566_pt1 | contig 25739 bp, 26 predicted proteins | sample MGYA00376036_ERZ724503 | MGnify/ENA primary metagenome ERZ724503 (study PRJEB28724, sample SAMN07190885) | wastewater metagenome | isolation source: influent of sewage treatment plant in Hong Hong | place: Hong Kong | collected 2016-03-17 ...
ATGAGGCTAGCCGCTTAAATTGGAGAGTGTCGCACTTCGGACTTGAATTCGGGCCTTTTCAAGTTCATGGAGTTCCAAATATCGTTCACGGCTCTTCTCTGCACCACCAGCATCAGACATCGTAAATGCCTGCGCGGGGCTGTAATCAATCAAATTTAACTTTATTGCATGCTTGAATAATTGCTTACAAACATTCAATGCATCATTTGCGACAGCATTTCTGCCGCTGGTGGCCACTGCATGCAGGATAGCTCTGATATCTCTGGGATTAACAGAGACTACGGCTAAATCGCCGATAAAAGGCGCAATTTCTTTAAAATAAATTCGTTTGGGAATCTGCGTGTTTTTGATTCTTCGTTCAACATCATGCTCAAACCAGTCATTAAACAGATGATTAACGGTCTTAATTGTTTCTTGCTCTGCACGTTTTTTTTCCAGCAAAGGATCAAATCCAGATTTGATCTGAACTTTCAGCTGTGCCGCTTCAGCTTTGGCTTGTGCAATGGAAGTGTATGGATAAACGCCTTCAAGCGTGAACCACAATCGTTTTTGGTTAACCGGACTGGTGTATCTAATTTGCCAACTGGCAGTACCACTTGAAGAAATCCGAAAATAAAGGCCGCCATCCATAGCCCAGCGACCTTCTACTCTTTCTCGAATTAGTTTATCCAACTGTTTATTGTTCATGTAGTGCTCAGTAGATCTGGTACCAATGTTTAGTTAGATTGGGTACCAACGATTAATTGGATCCACTCTTGGTACCAATATTTATAGCACAGACGAATGCAGCACTAAACAGACAAAAACAAAAAAGCCTATAAATATATAGGCTTATTCGAATCTGTAAACATTTGAAAACATCGAAAAACATTATTCTACGTTCTGGATCTGCTCTCTCATCTGCTCAATCAATACTTTTAGCTCAACGGCTGCTTGGGTCACTTCCGCATTAATTGATTTAGAAGCCAGCGTGTTCGACTCACGGTTGAATTCCTGCATCATGAAATCCAGACGACGACCACAAGCACCACCTTTGCCGATGATTTTACGTGTTTCGGTGACGTGCATATCCAGACGATCCAGCTCTTCGGCGACATCAATTTTTTGCGCCAGCATGACAATTTCTTGCTCCACGCGGGTCGCTTCCAGTTCAACCTTAGCTTCAGCCAAACGATCTAACAAACGCTGACGCTGCCAGTTCAGGATGGCCGGCATGTGTTCACGCACTTTCGCCGCCTCAACAGCAACCCCTTCCAGACGTTGTTCCAGCAGGGCTTTCAGTTTGTCGCCTTCCGAACGACGCGCTGCGATGAAATCTTTGAACACTTCATCAAATGCCGCGAGCAGCGTGACATTGAGCGCATCCATGTCTTGCTCTTCGCCTTCCATAACGCCCGGCCAGCGCAGAATATCCACAGGGTTTAACTGCCCCTGCCCGGCACGATCAATGACCCACAAGGCGTTATCAATCAGCTGTTCCGCCAGTACTTCATTGATTTGTAACTGGCCTTGGCTAACCTGACTTTCAAAACGCAGATTACATTCAATCTTGCCGCGCTCTAAGCCTTGACGGAAACGCTCACGCAGCACCGCCTCCAGATTGCGGAACGATTCCGGCAAGCGGAAGTAGGTTTCCAGATAACGTTGATTAACGGAGCGGATTTCCCAGACTGCCGTTCCCCAGTCACCTTTGAATTCTTTGCGGGCGTAACCGGTCATACTATGGATCATGGCGTGCTCTTTAATTGGCGTGAAATTAGGCCGATTATACTCATCCCACACTACGGCGTCAGTAGCCATGCAATGAAGACATAGATCACGTATAATTCATGGCAATTTAATCAGCCAGGAATCATCATGCGTCCAAGCGGAAGAACGCCGGAACAACTACGCCCTATCACTATTACCCGTCAATTTACCTGTCATGCTGAAGGTTCTGTATTGGTTGAATTTGGTCGCACTAAAGTGCTGTGCACAGCCACAGTTACCGAAGGTGTACCTCGTTTTCTGAAAGGAAAAGGCCAGGGTTGGGTAACCGCTGAATACGGCATGCTGCCACGCTCCACTCATTCACGCATGCATCGTGAAGCGGCTTCCGGTAAACAAGGTGGCCGGACGTTAGAAATTCAACGCCTGATCGCGCGCTCCCTGCGTGCTGCCGTTGATTTAACCAAGCTGGGCGAACACACCATTACCGTGGATTGCGATGTATTGCAGGCTGATGGTGGCACTCGTACTGCGTCTATTACTGGTGCCTGTGTGGCGTTAGTGGATGCGCTGAACTGGTTACAAGCCAAAGGCACGCTGAAAACTAACCCGCTGAATTTTATGGTAGCTGCGGTGTCTGTTGGCATTTATGACGGTGTTCCGGTTTGCGATCTGGATTATAACGAAGATTCCAGCGCCGAAACCGACATGAATCTGGTGATGACCGAAACTGGCAAATTGATCGAAGTGCAAGGCACTGCTGAAGGTGCGCCGTTCTCGCAAGAAGAGCTGATGCAATTACTGGAACTGGGTAAACAAGGTATTCAGCAAATCATTCAGCAACAACATCAGGCATTAGCTTAATTTAACGTTTTAAGTAACAAGGAATGAAATCACGATGAAGGCATATCAGCGCGAGTTTATTGAATTTGCCCTGGAAAAACAGGTTCTTAAATTTGGCGAATTCACCCTGAAATCAGGTCGGAAAAGCCCGTATTTCTTTAATGCCGGTTTGTTTAACTCTGGCCGGGATCTGGCAAAACTGGGTCGTTATTATGCCGCCGCGCTGGTTGATAGTGCGATCAACTACGACGTATTGTTCGGGCCGGCGTATAAAGGCATCCCGATTGCTTCGGCGACCGCAGTGCAATTAGCTGAATTGCATGATCAGGATGTGCCTTGGTGCTTTAACCGCAAAGAAGCCAAAGATCATGGTGAAGGCGGCAATTTGGTCGGCAGCCCGTTAAAAGGCCGCATCATGCTGGTTGACGACGTGATCACCGCAGGCACTGCCATTCGTGAATCGATGGATCTGATCCATGCTAATGGTGCGGAACTGGCCGGTGTATTGATTGCTTTAGATCGTCAGGAAAAAGGCAAAGGTGAACTGTCAGCAATTCAGGAAGTGCAACGAGATTACAATGCACCTGTCATTGCGATCATCACGCTGGGTGATCTGATTAGTTACTTAGAAACACAGCCTGAGATGGCGGAGTGTTTAGAAAAAGTAAAAGCATATCGCGCCAGTTACGGCGTTTAGTGCTTAAAAATACGGGCTGGTTACGACTGGCCTGTATCTGCAATACATAACTTGTCGAAAACTATACAAATTATGACATAAAGAAGAGTGAGCCATAACTCTTCTTTACACTTGCCTCAGCAGGAAATTAGTGGCGGCCAGACGAGCCAAAACCACCTTCACCGCGTTCTGACGAATCAAACTCATCAACGATGTTAAAACTCGCCTGCACCACTGGCATAAATACTAATTGTGCAATGCGCTCACCAGGCTGAATGGTAAACGTGGTATTACCACGATTCCATACTGATACCATCAACTGACCTTGATAGTCAGAATCGATCAGACCGACCAAATTCCCCAAAACAATACCGTGTTTATGACCTAAACCAGAACGAGGCAGAATAGTGGCGCACAGGCTCGGATCAGCGATATGGATGGCTAATCCGGTTGGGATCAGTTTGGTATCACCGGGTACCAGTTCGACTGATTCATCGAGACAAGCGCGCAGATCTAAGCCTGCCGAACCTGGTGTCGCGTATTCAGGTAATGGAAATTCGTTGCCGATGCGAGCATCGAGGATCTTAAGTTCAATCTGTTTCATGTTGATAGCGCTGTATAATGAGTGAAATGAGTTGTTGAGCCACTTGTTGCTTGCTGGCCAGTGGCAGTTCTTGCTGTGCATTTTTCCAGAACACAGTTAAGGCATTCTGATCGGCATTGAAGCCCTGCTCTGCTCGGCTGACATCGTTTGCCGCGATCATATCCAGCCCCTTACGCTGCAGTTTATCCAACGCATAACGGGCTACATCCTGCGTTTCGGCGGCAAAGCCTACCACAAAAGGTTTATCTGCGCGTGCCGCAACACCGGCAATAATATCCGGATTTTTTACCAGCTGGAGTGTCAGCGTATCGCTGTCAGCCTGTTTCTTCATTTTCTGCGCAGCCACTGATTCCATCCGGTAATCGGCTACTGCGGCACAACCGATAAAAATTGAATGAGCAGCCACTTGTGCTTCAACTGCAGTCTGCATCTCTACTGCACTTTCCACATCAATACGCACCACACCTTTCGGTGTTGGCAGATTAACAGGGCCGGCCACCAGCGTTACTTTCGCGCCTGTAGCGGCGGCAGCTTCAGCCAGCGCAAAACCCATCTTGCCGGAGCTGTGATTACTGATATACCGCACCGGATCGATCGCTTCGCGGGTTGGGCCAGCCGTAATGAGAAAAGAGAGGTCGCAATGCGGTGCAGGTTGGAAAAATTTCACCACTTCTGCCACGATATCCAGCGGATCTAACATCCGCCCTGGGCCGACGTCACCGCAGGCCTGACTGCCGATACCCGGCCCCCAGATCTGCACACCACGTTGCCCCAGCACCTGCAAATTACTTTGTGTGGCGGCATGCAAATACATCTGCATATTCATCGCCGGGGCAATCGCTAGCGGTGCGGTACTCGCCAGACATAACGTAGTCAGTAACTCATCACCCATGCCGGTGGTCAGGCGGGAAATAACATTGGCTGTCGCTGGGGCTACCACCACTAAATCGGCCCATTTCGCCAACTCAATATGCCCCATTCCCGCTTCCGCTTGCGGATCAAACATACTGTTAGCCACGATATGGCCGGATACCGCCTGTAAGGTCAGCGGCGTAATAAATTCTTTCGCGGCATCGGTCATGACGACACGAACGTCCGCGCCGAGTTCGCGTAGACGGCGAACAATTTCTGCTGCCTTATAGGCCGCAATCCCGCCGGTTACACCGAGCAGGATCCGTTTATTTTGCAATTGCATCAGCGCGCACCCCAGATCCATAAAAACTGGCCAAGATAGTACACAATGCCTGTCGGTGTTCACAGGCATTTACGACCATTAACATCGCTTAAAGTACACTTTTCTGCATAAAAAATAGGGAAATGCATGGCGATCTGTGACTGGCCGGAAAATGAACGCCCCCGCGAAAAACTGCTGCAACGTGGTGCCAATGCATTAAGCGATGCGGAATTATTAGCCATCTTTTTGCGTACCGGCGTTGCTGGTTGTAATGCCATTGAACTGGCGAGAAAGCTGTTGCAGGAATTTGGTTCGCTACGCGCACTGCTCGGTGCAGAACAAGCTCAGTTTTGTCAGGCGCATGGGCTGGGGCCCGCCAAATATGTGCAACTACAAGCGGTGCTGGAGATGAGTAATCGCTATCTGAATGAATGCCTGCAACGGGGGGATGCTTTAACTAGCCCGTTGTTAGTTCGCCGTTATTTACAAGCCCAGTTACGCGATCGCCCTCGCGAAGTATTTGCCATGTTGTTGCTGGATAATCAGCATCGAGTGTTACAGTTTTGCGAATTATTTTTCGGAACTATTGATGCCGCCAGCGTTTACCCGCGGGAAATCGTACAAGCAGTGTTAAAACATAATGCTGCAGCAGTCATTCTCTGTCATAATCATCCGTCAGGCGTAGCCGAACCAAGTCACGCCGATCGCCATATCACTGAGCGCATTTGCGCCGCTTTGCGTCTGATCGACGTGCGAGTGCTAGATCACTTTGTGATAGGAGATGGGGACCCCGTCTCCTTTGCCGAACGCGGATGGTTATAAAACGAACCTGACAAGGGCATTTTGCTTGATCTTGTCGGGGCGATGCTGTATAAAATGCCGCCTTCTATCTATGTGCTCTGCTATACGGCAGCGGGGCAACAGAAAATGCGCGAGCAGAAGTAAGATTTTTGGAGAGACAACATGTCTAGAGTGTGTCAAGTAACCGGTAAGCGTCCAACCGTGGGGAACAATCGTTCTCACGCTAAAAACGCGACCCGTCGCCGTTTCCTGCCTAACCTGCAATCTCACCGTTTCTGGGTTGAAGGCGAGAAGCGTTTTGTTACCCTGCGTTTAACACCGAAGGGTATGCGTATTATCGACAAGCTGGGTATCGAAGCTGTTTTAGCTGATATCCGTGCTCGTGGCGAACAAGTGTAAGGAGATAAATCATGGCTAAAGGTGCTCGCGAAAAAATTCGTCTGAACTCCAGTGCCGGTACTGGTCACTTCTACACCACGACCAAGAACAAGCGCACCATGCCTGAGAAAATGGAGATCAAAAAATTTGATCCTGTTGTTCGTCAGCATGTAATTTACAAAGAAGGCAAGATCAAGTAATTGGTCTGGCGTTCTGAAAAACCCGGTCTTGTGCCGGGTTTTTTGTTATCAGCCTGTCGCAGCTTCATGCCGACCGGTAAATAAATTTTGTAGTTACTTGATAGGAGCGCATTATGGCTGCTGCAGGTACCCTGTTTATTATTTCCTCGCCCAGCGGCGCAGGAAAATCCAGTCTGTTAACGGCGTTATTATCCCGTTATAACAGCGATGGCCGAATGGCACTTTCCGTTTCTCATACCACACGGGCAATGCGCCCTGGTGAAGAAAATGGCGTGCATTACCACTTCGTCAGCAAAGAAGAATTTCAGGCCCTGATTGCCCGTGATGCTTTTTTTGAATGGGCGGAAGTATTTGGTAATTACTACGGTACATCCAAAGAATTGATTGAACAGGCACTGGCAAACGGGATCGATGTTTTTCTGGATATCGATTGGCAAGGTGCTCGCCAGATCCGCGAACTGTATCGTGACACACAATCTATTTTTGTGTTGCCACCCAGTTTGCCAATTTTGGAACAACGTTTGATTGGTCGTGGTCAGGACAGCGAAGAAGTGATTGCCAAGCGCATGGCGCAGGCAGTTTCGGAAATGTCGCATTATCCTGAATATGACTATCTGATCATCAATGATGATTTCGAACTGGCACTGCAACAATTGCAGTCCATTGTACTGGCGGGTCGCGCAAAACTGCGTCCGCAGGCTATTTGTCACGCCGATCTGCTCAATCAGCTACTGGCGGGATAAATTAAAACCAAGTAGAATTTTCACCCTCGATTTATATGGGAGTTTGCTATGGCACGCGTTACTGTTGAAGATGCGGTAAAACAAGTTGGCAACCGCTTTGATTTGGTGCTGGTGGCCGCTCGCCGCGCTCGTCAGCTTGCCGTTCAGGGCAAAGATCCGTTGGTAGATGAAGAAAATGACAAACCAACCGTGATCGCATTGCGCGAAATCGAAGAAGGTTTGATTTCTAATCAGTTCATGGATGCGCAAGAACGTATCGAACAGCAACAACAGGAAGCGAGTGAGCTGGCTGCTGTTGCCGCGCTGACTCAGGACCGTGATTACGGTTTCTAAGCATTCGTTTATTGCTTATTACGAACGGCACCCTAGTGGTGCCGTTTTTGTCTTTATTTACAAGTGTGCGGAATAATCGCAAACTGCGGGATATGGTTTTACGCTGATGAGTAGTGAAGCGGGGTCACTTTTGTATCTGTTTGAAGATCTGAAAACATTATTGAGCAGCTATCTGCCCGAAGAACAGGTGACCCAGATCCAGGATGCCTTTCTGGTCGCGCGTGACGCTCACGAAGGGCAAAGCCGTTCCAGCGGTGAGCCTTATATTACACATCCAGTCGCCGTAGCCCGTATTCTGGCCGAGATGCATCTCGATCATGAAACACTGATGGCCGCACTGCTGCACGATGTGATTGAAGATACTCCGATCACTAAAGATCAATTGGCCAGTCAGTTTGGTCAGGCCGTAGCCGAATTGGTGTATGGTGTTTCCAAGCTCGATAAACTGAAATTCCGTGATCATAAAGAAGCGCAGGCGGAAAACTTTCGTAAAATGGTCATGGCGATGGTGCAGGATATTCGCGTTATCCTGATCAAGCTCGCCGACCGCACACACAACATGCGCACGCTCGGGTCGTTACGCCCGGATAAACGCCGTCGCATCGCCCGCGAAACGCTGGAAATTTTCTCCCCGATTGCGAATCGCTTAGGTATTCACTCATTAAAAAGCGAGCTGGAAGAGTTAGGCTTTGAAGCACTCTATCCAATGCGCGCACGTATATTGCGGGAAGCGGTGAAACGCGCCCGCGGTAATCGTAAAGAGGTGATCGACTCAGTCTATCAAGCGGTGAATGGGCGCTTACAAGAAGCGCATATTAAAGGCATGGTCATCGGCCGGGAAAAGAACCTCTATTCCATCTATAACAAGATGGTGAAAAAAGAGCTGCGTTTTTATGAGGTCATGGATATCTACGCGTTCCGCGTAATTGTCGATGACATTGACACCTGTTACCGCGTGCTCGGTCAGATGCACAGTTTGTATAAACCTCGCCCCGGTCGTTTCAAAGATTATATCGCCATTCCAAAAACCAACGGTTACCAGTCATTGCATACCTCACTGGTCGGCCCGCATGGTGTACCGGTCGAGATCCAGATCCGTACCGAGTATATGGAGCAGATGGCGGATAAAGGGGTTGCCGCACATTGGGTGTATAAAACCAATGGTGACGCCACCAGCAGTACCGCGCAGATCCGTGCACAACGCTGGATGAAAAACTTATTGGAATTACAGCAAAGTGCCGGCAGTTCCTTTGAATTTATAGAGAGTGTGAAAACCGATCTCTTTCCCGATGAGATTTATGTGTTTACACCGGAAGGTCGGATTCTGGAATTACCGACTAATGCTACGCCGGTCGATTTTGCGTATGCAGTACACACGGATATCGGCAACAGTTGTGTCGGTGCGCGCGTGGAACGCCAGCCGTTCCCTCTCAGTCGCCCGCTGACTTCCGGGCAAACCGTGGAAATCATTACCGCACCGGGAGCACGCCCGAATGCCGCGTGGCTTAACTTTGTGGTCACCTCGCGAGCGCGCACCAAAATCCGCCAGTTCCTGAAAAACCTGCGTGCGGAAGAGTCGATCATTCTGGGGCGCCGTCTGCTCAGCCACTCGCTGGGCGGCAAGAAAATTGAAGACATGCCAGCAGAAAATCTGCGTCAGGTATTACACGACACCCGCCATGACTCGTTAGAGGGTTTATTGGCGGATATCGGCCTTGGCAATCAGATGAGTGTGGTCATTGCACGCCGTTTGCTCGGTCAGCATGAGCAAGAGCCGGAAAAAGAGAAGAAGTCATCGTCCACCCATCGCAAACTGCCCATCCGTGGTTCTGGTGGCATGCTGGTAACGTTTGCCAACTGTTGTCGCCCGATCCCTGGCGATGCCATTATTGCACATATCAGCCCCGGCAAAGGCTTGGTTGTGCATCAGGAAAGCTGTCCGAACCTGCGCGGTTATAACCGTGAACCCGATAAATACCAGCCAGTACAATGGGATATGGAGCAATTAGGCGAACAGGAGTTCCGTACCAGTATTGTGGTGGAAGTGGTGAACCATCAGGGTGTGTTGGCGCAACTCGCCAATGTCATTGCGGCGACGGGTGCCAATATTCACAGCATCAGCACCGAAGAAAAAGATGCGCGGGTGTATCAGGTCAACTTGCTGATCACCACCAAACATCGTGTGCATCTGGCGAATATCATGCGCAAAATTCGTGTCATGCCGGATGTGTTACGCGTCAACCGCACCACCAATAAGATCCGCAGTAAAGAGTCGTCATAAACCCGATTACACCACCGGTAGTGTAAGCTATCGGTGCCCCACCCTTCATTTGAAATAAATAACACTTTGAATGAATGTTAATGCCGGTTTATCAGACTTTAGCTATACTGTGATCGTTCTCTCTTCCGCTCTCTTCTCTGCTGTAACGAGGTTTTCCCATGTACAAAGTCGTTATCTCTGATCTGGATGGTACGCTGCTCAATAACCAGCATCAGGTTTCTCCGCATACTCGTAAGGTGCTGAAGAAAATGGTTGCTGAAGGCACTAAGTTTGTCGTAGCAACCGGACGCCATCATATTGATGTGAAAGCCATCCGTAATGCATTAGGGCTGGATATCTATCTGGTAACCTCGAATGGTGCCGTAGTCACGGATAAACAAGATCAAATCATCTACAACCGCACCCTGCCGGTCGACATTGCCCAAGAATTATCTGAGTTACCGCTGCCTGATCCAGAAATTGCGGTAAATCTCTATACACCAGAAGCGTGGTTTACTAACAAAGATATGCCGGAATATTTGGAATATCATAAAGATACTGGTTTTTGTTATACCAAAACCGATCTGGTGACCTTAGATAAAAGCAGTATCAATAAGTACTTTTTCACTGCCGAACACGAACCGTTGTTAGAGTTGGAAAACACCCTGCTGGAACGTTATGCCGGTCAGTTAAGTATCGCCTTTTCCCAACCTGATTGCCTCGAAGTGATGGCGTTAGGGGTAAACAAAGGTGCGGCAATCTCCTCTATTCTGGAACAGCATGATATTCCTTTAAGTTCCGCGATTGCCTTTGGTGATGGCATGAACGACTACGAAATGTTATCGATCGTCGGTCACGGTGTGGTAATGGGGAATGCGCATGACCGTCTGAAATTAGCCCTGCCGGATCTGCCTCGTGCCGGTGTGAATGATGAAGATGGTGTCGCTGAATATTTACAACGTTTGTTACTGGCGGAATAGTTTTTATCGCGTGCTCAGCGGCGAATAAACGCAAGATCGTATAAACTGGACAGAATATTTTCTGTACGGAACCCTCTATGCCGCTGTCACGTTTTGTTTTGTCTGGTCTGCTGCTCGCACTGGCGGGATGCAGTAATACCTCCGCACCGTCAGGAACCACGCCCAAAGCGACAGCTTCCTCTGACATGCAGACCAAACTGCAAAAAGAATTATCCCCACTGTTTACCGGCACTATCCAACGTCAGGGTGAGCAAGCGCTGTTTACCCCGTGTGGCAGCAAACAGCAATGGCAGCTGCTGGTAGACGATAATTTCTGGCAACAATGGCAACAGCTGGGTTCCCCGCAAAGTTTACAAGCCAGCCTGAGCGGTCATCTTGCTGCTGGTGAAAGCCGTGGTGCACCATTTCGACTGGAAGCCGATCAGGTTTCACACATCACCACTGAACAGAGTCTCTGTCAAAACACCAACGAGAACTATCTGCTGAAAGCCGGCAGTGACCAACCATTCTGGTCACTGGTGCTGGATGGACAACAAGCTTCGCTAACCACCCCTAATGGCGTCGAAAGCTATCAGTTGGATGAAGTCAGTCATCCGGCGGAGCAGCCATTACAACTGGCCTTACGGAATGCCAGCGGTAAAAAAGCGACGATCAGTCTGCAACCCGGTTATTGCCAGGAAGGTGCCAGCCAGCATTGGCTGGGTTACGCCGTCACGTTACAACTGGATGATGGACAGACATTGTCTGGCTGTGGTGAACAAGGGCAATCGCTAACGCAACAACAACCGGCGCACGACTGGTCAGGACATGATGACGCACAAAAAGCCGATGCCAGCCTGACACTGGAAAGTAACTATCAGGCCAAACTGGTTTACACGCGGGAAGTCGGCCCGGAAGTTACCTATGACGGCGTCTGGCAGCCGCAGCAAGACCAAACCATCCGGGTGATGTTCAACCAGCGTATGGGCATGGATACCAACGAAAGCATTCCATTTCATTGGAATGGTGACACGCTGAGCGCCGATTATCGGGAATTGGATGCCGGCAAAGCATATTTCGATAAACCATTAGTACTGAAAGCAAAAATTAGCGGCGACACTGGGGCGATTGCAACTGGTGCAGCCAATCTGGCGAGCAATAACGGTGCCGTGATTGTTGCGCCACCGGCCACCAGCGAAACACCGGTAGGTGAAAACAGCTTTGCGCAGAATGAAACCGTGATCACCGGCGCCTCTGCAGCGAATGCCACCAGTGCCGCGGTCAGCACAAATGCTGCTCCGGCTCAGCCAGCAGCCGCCAACAGCTCATCACCGGTAATGGCCAGTTTTTCTGCTGGCATGCTGCAAGCCTCAACCCAACCCGATGCTGCGATTGAACAGGCATTACAAAACTTCTTACAAAGTGGCGGTAGTCAAGCAACCGGCACGCAATATCGCTATGTAAAAGCTGATCTTAACGGTGATGGTGCAGTGGATGCGTTAGTGGAGATGAACTGGTGCGATAAATCTGGCTGTGTCTGGTTGGTGTTACAAGGTAAAGACGGGCAGTTCCAGCAAGTGGGCCGCCTGGAAGGTTTTAGTGGCAGTGTGATGGTCGCCCCATCAGCACATAACGGTTGGTACGATCTGCTCGTACCATCCACCGAGCAAGCGAATACCTTTTTAACGCTGGAACATGATGGCACTAGTTATCCTGCTCGTCCGGTAGCCAGTAACCAACCACAGCCGGATCCGAATAGCTTATTAGAGCTGCGATTTGCTGGAGACAATTGGCTCACCATGCCGTAACCATACCTACGTGCGAGGCGTTAGTGACGATCGTTAACGCCTTGCTGCTGGAAAATTCAACGCTGTTCGATATAATCCTCGCCCTTTCACCAACTGAGATCTTTCAACCATGGCCCAAACTGCTTGCGCGCTGCATATTCTGGTAAAACATGAAGCTCAGGCATTAGACCTGATGAAACAACTCGCTGCTGGTGCAAACTTCCAGCAGCTGGCGAAGAAATATTCCACCTGCCCATCGAAAAAACGCGGTGGCGATCTGGGGGAGTTTAAAAAAGGCGATATGGTGCCGGCATTTGATAAAGCTGTCTTTTCCTGCGAAGTGATGAAACCGTTCGGCCCGGTGAAAACCCGCTTCGGTTACCACATCATAAAAGTGCTATTCCGTACCTGATCATTCCGCGCCTAAACAGACTGAAACCCGTCGTTACGCGTAACAAAATACTTTTCCCCATAGCCTGAACAGGTAAGATAAATATTCCTCTATCTTACCCGGGCTTTGACATGTCATCCGGTTCATTACAGCAACCCGCATTTATTCATTTCTTAAGTAGCATGGCGCTCTCTTCCCTCGCCTACCAGATGTTGGTCGTCGCGGTTGGCTGGCAGGTTTATGATCTGACCCACAGCGCCATGAGTCTGGGCCTGATTGGATTAATGCAGTTCACCCCGCAATTTCTGCTAACACTGGTGGTCGGTCATGTTGCGGATCGTTATGACCGCCGGCTGATCGTGATGATGACCCGCTTACTGCAAGGCGTGTTAGTTGGCATATTGGCCTTCGGTAGCTGGCAGGATTGGATCGCCATCCATGGCATTTTTGCCTGTGCCTTTTTACTCGGTGCGACACGAGCATTTGAATCCCCAGCCCAGCAGGCGTTGTTACCGAGCCTGATTGATAACAGCAGTCTGCCCCGCGCCCTGGCATTAAACAGCTCATTGCGTGAAGCCTCGGTGATCATCGGCCCGGCCTTGGGCGGCTTGTTGTATGCGTTGCAGCCAGAAATGGTGTATTGGTGTAGTGCAGTGAGTTTTTTACTCGCCAGTGTGGCCATGTCGTTGATCCCTAAACCAGCCAAAGTCGTGCATCGTGAACCACCAACGCTGCGTTCGGTGTTTGCTGGTTTTAGTTATATCCGCCAAAACCCGGTAGTGTTGGGTGCCATTTCGCTTGATCTGTTTTCGGTGTTACTCGGCGGTGCGACGGCGCTGTTACCGATTTTTGCTCGTGATATTTTAAATACTGGCCCATGGGGTTTGGGATTATTACGCGCCGCACCATCGGTCGGTGCCGTAGTGATGTCATTGCTGTTAGCCCGCTACGCGATCCGTAACCATGCGGGGAAAATAATGTTTGCAGCGGTGGCCACTTTTGGGGTTGCAACCATCATTTTCGGCTTGTCCGAATCATTTCTGCTCTCTTTTGCCGCGTTACTGGTATTAGGTGCCTCCGATATGGTCAGCGTGGTGATCCGCTCGTCTTTGATTCAGTTGGAAACGCCGGATGAAATGCGTGGTCGCGTCAGTGCCGTGAATTTTATCTTCATCGGCGCATCAAATCAGTTAGGGGAATTTGAATCGGGCGTCACCGCTGCTTGGTGGGGGGTCGTACCAGCCGTGGTTGTAGGTGGAATAGGAACGCTGTTGATTGTGGCGCTGTGGATGAAATATTTCCCAGCGTTGGCACAACGCCAGCAGCTCACCAAAGCTGTGAGTTAACCACTCCCGAATAATTTGCCAGACCCAATCCAGGGTCTGGCAGAGTCATAATTTATTTCAGCTGTTCGGTTAATTTGGTTATGTGATCAGGCGTGATCCCGCAGCAACCACCAATAATGGATGCGCCAAGTTCAACCCATTTTTGCGCCCAAACCAGATAGGCATCCGGCCCTAAATCAGCACGGATCTCATCCAATTCGGCATTGGCTTCCGCCTCTTTTGATTGTGCCGGAAACGCGTTGGCATACACACCGACCGGAATTTCTTTGCCCTGGCGTTTGATTTCCGCCACCGCATCCCGCACCGCTGCTGACATCACTTCCGGCTGACTGCAATTAAACAGCACGGCTGAAACATTTAACTCAATTGCCGCAGCAACCGCGTCAGTAACCGTTTCACCAGAGCGCAGTAAAGCAGCACCGCCAACCGGTTCGTCATCCAAAGTAAAAGAGACCCACAGCGGTTTGCTGTTCTCGCCCAACGCCTGACGCACGGCTTTAATCTCGGCGATCGAACTTTGCGTTTCCGCCAGCCAGTGATCAACAAAGGTTTCTTGTGCTGTGATCAACACCCGATAGATACGCAGTGCCGCTTCCAGCTGAAACAGATCCGGGCGGTAAGAGCCCAACACTGGCGACAAAGAACCTGCGACCTTAACCGGATGCGAAGCATGATCCGCACATTTACGCGCAATTTCGGCGGCCAATGTTGCCAGTTCATGCCCACGCTCGGTAAAGCGTAGTTCGCCAATATGAAACGGCACCACCGCATAGCTGTTGGTGGTAATGATATCGGCACCACTGGCAATAAACGCATTATGCGCTTGCGAAACGTATTGCGGCGCCTCTAATAAAGCCAACGCGGACCACTCTGGTTGCTGGAACGGTGCGCCAATGCGTTTTAACTCACGTCCCATACCACCATCAAGAATTTGCACTTTATTCACGCCACAACTCCTTTTGTTTTATCCACCGGAAAACTCGGCTTAAACCCGATTATATAGTTCGATATACCATTCTTTCATGCGTGTTAGTTATAACCTATTGCGAAATATGAAAATAGATATACAAATATCTTAGTAAGCCCCTGCCGGTTTTTCTGATACATCTGGCGCACGCAAAACTATCTTACATTGAAGGAACAATGATGTTAGGCAAAACCACATTAAGTCTCAGCCTGTTAGCTACCATCGTACTTAGCCACACCGCTACTGCAGGTGAAACATTGGATCGCGTTAAAAAGAACGGTGAATTAATTGCCGTGATGGATCAAAGCTACCCACCTTATTCCTTCCTGAATGATAAAAATGAAGAAGATGGCTTTGACGTGGATGTAGTCAAAGAAGTCGCCAAACGTCTGGGTGTAAAAAGCAAAATCGAAACGCCGTCATGGGAAGTGATTGCCGCCGGGCACTGGCGGGGTCGTTGGGATATCTGCATCTGCTCAATGACACCGGATGAGAAAAAAGCTAAAGGGCTCGATTTCGTTGCGCCGTATTACAGCTCACCGGCAGTGCTGGTCACTAACGCGACGGGTAGCAGCATCAATAGCGTCAGTGACATCGAAGGTAAACGTATTGGCATCGAGCAAGGCTCTTCTTACGAGCGTTATTTACAAAAAGATTTGGTGATTGGTTACGGTGCCAAACCAATTCAATATCCATTTAAACAAGTGCAACCCACGCCGTACAGCAGTGAAGATCTGGCCTATCAGGATCTCGGCTTGGGAGCAGGAAAACGCATCGACGGTATCGTGGCTAATCTAGTAACGGCAAATAAACGTATTCAGGCCACCAGCGGCAAATTCAAGATCGTCGGCGCACCTTTGTATGAAGAGCCAAACTGGGTTGCCGTGGATAAAGGCGATCAGGAATGGAATGACACGATTAAAACCATTATTAACGACCTGCATAAAGACGGTACGTTAAAGAAAATCTCGCTGAAATGGATCGGTTCTGACATTACCACGCAATAAGTTGTTCGCCACAGACGTGCCGCGCATGCGACGTCTGTGGCGCGCTGCGTAATTATTCTTCTTTTCTGCATTTTACTATTGCCTTCTGCCAGACCATCTTCGATTATGTAGGTTTGGTCACTTTGAGGGAACAATCATGCAAAGCAAAACACTACGTCGTTTAGTCGTTCTGGCTGGCGCGATGGCAATTAGCCATGCCGCCATTGCAGGTGAAACATTGGATCGTATCAAAAAGAACGGTGAGCTGGTCGGCGTGATGGATCAAGCGTATCCACCGTATTCATTTCTGAATGACAAAAATGAAATGGATGGCATGGATGTCGATCTGACCAAAGAATTTGCAAAACGTTTAGGCGTTAAAGTTAAAATCGAAACGCCAGCGTGGGAAGTGATCACGTCTGGTAACTGGCGTGGCCGTTGGGATATCTGTATCTGCTCAATGACGCCGGATGCACAACGTGCACGTTCACTGGATTTCGTGACCCATTACTACAGCTCGCCAGCCGTGCTGGTTACTTCCGTCAACGGCAATTCGTTGACTAAAGTTACTGACATGGAAGGCAAAAAAATCGCCGCCCAGCAAGGTGGTTCTTATGAACGCTTCCTGATGAAAACCTTAAAAGTAGAAGGTTACGGAGCGAAACCAATACAGTATCCATTCAACAGCGTACAAGTGATGCCATATGGCAGTGAAGATCTGGCCTATCAAGATCTGGCTTTAGGTGCTGGCAAACGTATTGACGGTCTGGTGTCTAATCTGGTTACCGCCAATGAACGTATCAAGAAAACACCGGGTAAATTCAAACTGGTCGGCGATGCGTTGTATGAAGATCCAAACTGGATCGCAACTGACAAGGGCGACAAAGAGTGGCACGACACTGTCGTAAAAATCTTCGATGACATGCGTAAAGACGGCACCCTGAAACAGATCTCGGTTAAATGGATCGGTTCCGACATCTCCCGTTAAGCGCAGTAAATAGTAAAAACCTTCAGCAAGGGCGAGTTTTCGCCCTTGTTTCTGCTTAGCAGACTGCATTTTGTGACGCATTTCGCTAAACTAGCGTCTTTCTGATTCCACCTGAAAGGATTTCTCATTGAACCGCAACACCATCATGACCAGCAAATTTAAGTGGCAAGTCCTGCTGGTCTGGCTGGCGCTGATGATCGGCTTCGTATGGTTTATCGCCAAATTCGATCTGGACATGAGCTATGTCTGGGAAAAACTGCCCTACTTGACTGGCCTGCACCTCTCTCCTGACGGCTTTATTCAGGGGGTACCACTGACGATTTATGTCTGTGTACTGGCAATGCTGGCTTCCGTTCTCCTCGGTTTACTGGCTGCATTGGGTCGTCTGAGCCTAAACCCGCTGGCGTATGGTATTTCGACGTTTTACACCTCATTTTTCCGTGGTACCCCGCTGTTATTGCAGGTATTACTGATTTATCAGGGCTTACCGCAGATCGGCCCGGTACCGACCGCGATCCCATCGGGGATCATTGCGCTGGCGCTGTGTTATGGCGCGTACTTAAGTGAAATTTTCCGCTCAGCCATTGTCGTTATCGATAAAGGCCAGTGGGAAGCCGCGATGGCGCTGGGCCTGAAAAAATATCAGATCTTCTGGAAAGTGATCCTGCCGCAATCGATGAAAGTGGCGATCCCGCCGAGCATGGCAATGTTCATCGCGATGCTGAAAGATTCCTCGCTGGTCTCAGTGATGGGGCTGTGGGAAATCATGTTTCTGGCACAAAGTTACGGGCGTTCCGCGTACCGGTATATGGAGATGTTGATCACCGCTGCAGTGATTTACTGGATCCTTTCGTTCATTCTGGAAATGCTACAAGTGCGGCTGGAAAAAATCTTCCACGGTGGCAAAACACGTTAAGCAGTAAACCAACACGAGGTGCGTTTTGACGAAATACCCGGTCACAGCTAAAGAAAAACGCATCCTCCCCTGGCTCGCTGCCGTCGGGTTCTTTATGCAGACGCTCGACGGCACCATTCTCAATACCGCGCTCCCCGCTATTGCCGCCGACTTTCACGAAAGCCCGTTACAAATGCAGGCGGCGATTATCAGTTATATGCTGACCGTTGCCATGCTGATCCCGGCTTCCGGCTGGCTGGCCGATCGTTTCGGTACCCGGAATGTGTTCCTGTTCTCGATTGTTTTATTCGCTGCCGGTTCGCTGTTTTGCGCGGAATCAACCTCGTTATCCCAGATGGTTATCGCGCGGATCATACAAGGCATTGGCGGCGCCTTAATGGTGCCGGTCGGGCGACTGGCCATCTTACGTGTATTCCCCAAAGAAGAATTCCTGCGGGCGATGTCGATGGTGGTGATCCCCGGACTGATTGGCCCATTACTCGGGCCATTGCTTGGTGGCTTACTGGTACAACATGCCTCCTGGCCATGGATATTTTTAATCAATCTGCCCATCGGGCTAGTCGGCTGTATTCTGGCATTTTTCTTCATGCCCAATATCAGAGAACACACCGCCGCCTTCGACTGGAAAGGCTATCTGTGCTTTAGCAGTGGTATCGTACTGTTATCGATCGCTATTCAACGACTTGGCGAGGCCGGTGCAACCTTCTCGGCATTTCTGTTACTGGCGATTCCGGGCCTGTTCGCCCTGTATGCCTACTTCTGGCACAGCCAACGCCACCCACATGCCCTGTTCAGTCGGGCCTTGTTCGGAATATCCAGTTTCCGCATCGGGATCTCCGGCAATTTGATCGCGCGTCTGGGCAGTGGCGCATTACCCTTTCTGACTCCGCTCTTTTTACAAGTCGCGCTCGGTTTCAGCCCCACGCAGGCCGGCTTAACCATGATGCCGATTGCACTCGGTGCCATGAGCACCAAGCTGCTGGCGAATTGGGTGGTGCTGCGTTTTGGCTATCGCCCGGTATTGATGATGAACACCTTGCTACTCGGCGCGCTGATCACCGGGTTTGCCACCGTCAACACCGCCACACCATATGTATTACTTTTGCTGTATCTGGCGTTATTGGGCGTGCTCAATTCCCTGCAATTCACCGCAATGAATACGCTGACATTAAGCAAATTGGAACGGGAAGAAGCCAGCAGCGGTAATAGTCTGTTGTCCGTGGTCATGCAACTGTCGATGAGTCTGGGCGTCGCCATCTCTGCCACCCTATTTTCATGGTTTTATGGCGCGGATGTTTCGCTACACAACCTACAAGCCACCAGCTTGCAACAACAGGAAATTATCAGCGCCTTCCATGCCACCTACATTACGGTCGGTTGTCTCAGCATGCTGGCCACCCTAATTTTCCGACACATCCCGCAAAATATTCCCGCGCCGACTTCTGTTGAAGAAGCGCCAGTATCAGGAGATAAAAATGTTTAAAGCCTTACTGTTACAACAACAAGATAAGCAAACGATTGCCTCGATTGAACAACTGGATGACAGCCAGCTACCGGCCGGTGATGTAACTGTGGCGGTTAAATACTCTTCGCTGAACTACAAAGATGGCCTCGCGATCACCGGAAAAGGTAAAATCGTGCGCCAATGGCCGATGGTACCGGGCATTGATTTCGCCGGTCAGGTGCTGGAATCAACCGATGCTCGCTATAAAGCCGGTGACGAGGTCGTACTGACCGGTTGGGGGGTGGGTGAAGGCCACTGGGGTGGCATGGCAGAAAAAGCGCGAGTTAATGCTGACTGGCTGGTGCCATTAACGACTGGTTTAACCGCGCTGCAAGCCATGCAAATTGGTACCGCCGGGCTGACCGCCATGTTGTGTGTTATGGCGTTGGAAGAAGCCGGTATTACGCCGGAACAAGGCGATATTTTAATCACTGGCGCCAGCGGTGGCGTGGGTAGCGTCGCTGTCAGTTTGCTGGCCGCTAAAGGCTACCGCGTGATCGCCGCTACCGGACGCGAATCAAATCGAGAGCTGTTATTGCAACTGGGTGCGAAACAGGTGATCACCCGCGATGAATTGCTGACCCCGATCCGTGCATTGGACAAACAACTCTGGGCTGGTGCTGTCGATACTGTCGGTAGCTCAGTGCTGGCGAAAATCTTGTCGCAGATGAATTACGGTGGTGCCGTGGCAGCCTGTGGTCTGGCGGGTGGTTTCGATCTGCCAGCAACCGTGATGCCGTTTATATTGCGCAACGTGCGACTGCAAGGTGTCGATTCGGTGATGTGTCCATTTGAACGTCGTCAGCAAGCCTGGCAACAACTGGCACAACTGTTACCAGCCAGTTTCTATGATCACGCCTGTGAAGAGATCATTCTGGAAGAAGCGCCAGAAGCCGCTGCAAAGATCATGGATGGTCAGATCACCGGTCGGGTAGTTATTAAAATCTAAGCATTTTTTAGTTCAATACAGACTACCGGAAATGGCGGGATCACCGCTGCTTCCGGTAGCTCGTTTATTTGCCGCCGGCATAACATATCCCACATTGATAACTTTACAGCACCGAATCGCTCCAGTTAGATTGAACTCCATTTCATTCTCTTGCGACAAGGACGACTTCTCATGAAAGACGCAACACTGGCGCTGCATCATGGCTTCCAGAATGACCCAACCACCAAAGCAGTCGCGGTACCGATTTATCAAACCGTCGCTTACGAATTCGATAACGCGCAACATGGCGCAGATCTGTTTAACCTGGCCGTGCCCGGCAACATCTACACCCGTATCATGAACCCAACCAACGATGTGCTGGAACAACGTCTGGCAGCCTTGGAAGGTGGGATCGCAGGCTTAGTGACATCGGCTGGCAGTGCAGCCATCAACTACGCACTGCAAACTCTGACTCGTGTTGGTGATAACATCGTATCGACACCACAGCTGTATGGCGGCACCTACACGCTGTTCGCGCACATGCTGCCAAGTTTTGGGGTTGAAGTGCGTTTTGCTCGTGATGATTCGCCAGAAGCAATTGCCGAGCTGATCGATGACAAGACGAAAGCGGTGTATTGCGAAAGTATCGGTAACCCGGCCGGTAACATTGTTGATCTGGAAGGGTTGGCTCGTGTTGCACACGCGCAAGGCGTACCGCTGGTGGTCGATAACACCGTTGCCTCTCCGGTGCTTTGTAAACCGATTCAGTTCGGTGCCGACATTGTCGTGCACTCCATCACCAAATATGTGGGTGGCCACGGTAACTCGCTGGGTGGCGTGATCGTCGATTCCGGTAAATTCCCTTGGGCTGAACATGCCGAACGTTTCCCACAATTCAGCCAGCCAGAAGCGGCTTACCATGGCGTCGTGTACAACGAAGCCTTCGGCCCGGCGGCTTTTATCGCGCGTGCGCGTACCGTGCCATTGCGCAACACTGGTTCCACATTGTCACCAATGAATGCCTTCCTGCTGCTGCAAGGGTTGGAAACACTGTCGCTGCGCATGGAACGTCACGTAGAAAATGCCCGTAAAGTAGCGGAATATCTGCAAAATCACGACAAAGTGGCGTGGGTGAGTTATGCCGGTTTACCGGATCATCCGCATCATGCACTGGCACAGAAATACATGAACGGCACCCCATCCGCCATCCTCTCTTTTGGTCTGAAAGAGGGTTACGAAGCCGGTGTGCGTTTCTACGATGCGCTGAAAATCTTCAAACGTCTGGTGAATATTGGTGATGCGAAATCACTAGCGTGTCACCCCGCTTCCACCACGCATCGTCAGATGACCGAGGAAGAACAAGCTAAAGCCGGTGTGAAACCAGAAATGATCCGTCTGTCGGTTGGTATTGAAGCAATTGAAGACATTCTGGACGATCTGAATCAGGCCTTGCAGGCGTAATTCCAGCCAAAAACAAAAAGCGCCGCAAGGCGCTTTTTTTATCCCGTATAATCCGTTACTGCGCAGTCAGCCCGATCTCATAACTCATGATCGTGGCCTGTTCCTGCTGCGCGGCATGTAACCAGGCTTGCACATCGGCGTCATGCAATACCGTTTGCATATACTCAGCCGCAAGACCTTGGCAGTCGACACCATAGGTATTAAAACGGAACACTACGGGCGCAAACATCGCATCAGCAATGGTGAACTCACCAAATAACCATGGGCCAGACTCACCATAACGCAGACGACATTCCGTCCAGATCGCCTGAATACGTTCGATATCGCGTGCTAATGCTTCATCGCCAACGATTTCACGACCGGTTGCGCGGCAATTCATCGGCATCTGACTACGCAGGCTCATAAAACCAGAGTGCATTTCGGCACTGATCGAGCGGGCAAACGCACGCGCCGCCGGATCGCGCGGCCATGCCTGTGGGTACTGTTCGGCCAGATATTCTGCAATCGCCAGTGAATCCCATATTGCCAGATCGCCATCCAGCAACACCGGCACTTTGGCGACCGGGGAAAAACGCATGACTTGCTGTTTAAAGTCTTCCGTTTGCAGTAAGACCTGAGTTTCTTCGAAGCTAACGCTTAATTTACGCAACAATAACCACGGTCGTAGCGACCAGGATGAATAATTTTTATTGCCAATAATCAGTTGAAACGCAGGCATACCGCCTCCTCAAGGTCACGCCGATGGGGATAACAACGCTTTATGTACCTTAAACACGATCTTACGCAGCTCACCCGGTTCAGTCAGGGTGCATAACGGGGTATGTAATTCACCCGGCGCAATCACCACAAAATCGCCTGGCTGCAAACCAATATAGCTGGTCGATGGCTCATCCATAAAATAAAGATCAGGATGCGGATTATCACTGCGATCCAACGTAATCGCATGTGGTCCACAACCAATCCACTCTTCGCCAGACAATAACAACTGAATGTCGAGGTAAGTATCATGGAACTCAGCGCGACGTTCGATGACCAGCTGTGAGGTATCCATCGATACGATCATAAACAGCGGGTCTTGCGGCAATTCTGCGGGTACAAATTGCGCTGGCACCGTCAGATCTGTTTTGCCTTTCGGTAGTGCCAAGACATCGGCATTCGTGGCCACAAAATCACGTAACACGGTCGCAATCAGCGGATGCAGCAGACAGTCATCCAATTGCTGTAAATTACCAATAAACATAATAAGCTCGTCCTCAAATTCCGGCACGATGTGGCCGAATGGTTAGCGGTTACTGTCACCAGCATAAATAACTGCCGAGAGGATCACAAACCGGATTCCCATTTCTGCGGCTAATTTGCTGAGAACCACCTGAATCAGGCAATTCTGGATTTGCTTGCTTGCCTAAGCGGGGAAAAATCCGAACAATACTACAAAGTGAGTTTTCTCGGCCTGTTATGACTAAACGCCTTACTATTCTTGATATCGCCAAACTGAGCGGCGTGGGTAAATCCACCGTGTCACGGGTGCTGAACCAAGACCCGAACGTCAATCCACAAACCCGCGATCGGGTGGAAGCTGTGATCCGGGAACATGGTTTCGAACCCAGCAAATCGGCTCGCGCCATGCGCACCAACAGTGCTCGCTTAGTCGGCATTATCGTGTCACGCCTCGACTCAGCCTCTGAAAATCGTGCCGTGCGAGGCATGCTCGAAATCCTCTATGCGCGTGGTTATGACGCCATGCTGATGGAAAGTGAATTCGACCCACAGAAAGTCGATGAGCATCTGGCGCTCTTAGCCCGCCGCGGTGTCGATGGTGTGATCTTATTTGCCTTCAGTGCATTGGATCTGGAACAACTGCGCCCATGGCAAAACAAGCTGGTTCTCATGGCGCGCGATTGGCCACAGATGGCTTCCGTTTGTTATGACGATCAAGGTGCGATCGGACGGATCTTGCAGCAGCTGTATGCCGATGGCAGTCGTCACATCGACTTTATCGGTGTTGACCCCAGCGATGCGACCACCGGTGCCTTACGTTTGCAAGCCTACCAGCAATTTTGCGCTCAGCAACAACTGCCTTGCCGTTACTTAACTGGCAGCTTAGATGTACAAAGTGGCTACGACCTGACCGCCAAACTGCTAACCCCTATCACTGATGCGGTAGTTTGTGCCACTGACACACTGGCGCTGGGTGCCGCGAAGTATCTGCAAGAACAGCAACGTCACGATGTGAAACTCACCGGGGTGGGAAATAATCCGCTGCTGCATTTTCTGTTTCCACAGGTGCAATCCATCGATCCGGGCTATAAACAAGCTGGTCGCCTCGCCGCTGAACAGCTCTTATTGCAGTTGGAACAAGACGCCGAACCTTGTGCGCAAATAGCCCCTTCGCATAGCTAAACAGCGTCAAACGACAGCAAAACTAAATATCCCCTCACGCCACAGATCTGGATCCAACGCTGGATCTGTGAACAATCACGCAAATTGGGAACGTTCCCTTTTGTGTTTTAATTAATCCTCTGCATACTTATTGGGAACGTTACCAACTATACTTAAGCCATCTTCCATCATGGAACGACGGTTTTGTTCACCAGGGGACACACATGAGCAAATCATTCTCTCAGGACGTTACTCGTCTGATCAGTCTGGTCGGCGGCAAAGACAATATTGCCACCGTCAGCCACTGCCTGACCCGGCTGCGTTTTGTGCTGAAAAACACCGCACAGGCCGATATCAAAGCCATAGAAACGATTCCATCCGTCAAAGGTTGTTTTACCAATGCAGGCCAATTTCAGGTAGTCATTGGTACCGAAGTGGATGAATTTTACAAACAACTCATCGCAGAAACCGGTGTCGATGGTGCCAGTAAAGAAGCAGCAAAAGTAGCAGCGCGCCAGAATATGAGTGTGCTGGAACGCTCAATTTCCCACTTAGCTGAAATCTTTGTGCCATTGCTGCCGGCCATTATTACCGGTGGTTTGATCTTAGGTTTCCGTAATGTCATTGGCGACATCAAGATGTTCGATGGCAAGAGCCTGACCGAGATCAGCCAGTTCTGGGCGATGGCGCACTCCTTCCTGTGGCTGATTGGTGAAGCCATTTTCCACTTCCTGCCTGTCGGTGTGTGCTGGGCGACCGTGCGCAAACTCGGTGGCAGTGAGATCTTAGGGATCGTGCTGGGTATTACGTTGGTCAGTCCACAATTGATGAACGCCTATCTGATCGGCCAGCAAGCACCGGAAGCATGGGACTTTGGTCTGTTCGCGATCCAGAAAGTTGGCTATCAGGCACAGGTGATTCCTGCGATCCTGGCTGGTGCGCTGCTGGCGTATATCGAAACCCGCCTGAAACAGATCGTACCGGCTTACCTCTATCTGGTGGTCGTACCGTTTGTTTCGTTACTGCTGGCCGTCATTTTGGCACACAGTCTGATTGGCCCATTCGGTCGCTGGATCGGTGATGGTGTGGCATTTGCGGCTAAATCCGTGATGACCGGTAGCTTCGCACCGATTGGCGCTTCGCTGTTTGGTTTCCTGTATGCACCATTGGTGATTACCGGCGTGCATCACACGACCAATGCGGTCGATCTGCAGTTAGTACAAAGCATGGGTGGCACCCCAATATGGCCACTGATCGCGTTGTCTAACATCGCTCAGGCTTCGGCAGTAATGGGTATCATCCTGATCAGCCGTAAAACAAACGAACGTGAAATTTCCGTTCCCGCCGCGATTTCGGCTTATCTCGGTGTCACTGAACCGGCGATGTATGGCATCAACCTGCGTTACAA
>ERZ724503.123-NODE-123-length-25411-cov-21.665207_pt1 | contig 25411 bp, 25 predicted proteins | sample MGYA00376036_ERZ724503 | MGnify/ENA primary metagenome ERZ724503 (study PRJEB28724, sample SAMN07190885) | wastewater metagenome | isolation source: influent of sewage treatment plant in Hong Hong | place: Hong Kong | collected 2016-03-17 ...
AAGCTGAAGTAAAAGCTGAATATGAAAAAAATATTCCTCTTTCAAGATTTGGAAACCCAAGTGAAATTGCTGATGCAGTAGCATTTTTATTAAGTGACCATGCTTCTTACATTACAGGTGAAATATTAAAAGTTAATGGTGGATTATACGTTTAATATAGTCTTAAAAAGTTTAAATATATAATTCAAAAGAGTTTTTAAAAACTTTTTTGTTATAATACAAAGATAATTTTATAAAAGGAAATAAATATGGCATTATTAGATGACGTAAAAGCAGTAGTTGTTGAGCAATTAGATTGTGATCCAGCAGAAGTAAAAGAAGATTCAAAATTCATTGAAGATTTAGGTGCAGATTCGTTAGATGTAGTTGAGTTAGTTATGGCTTTAGAAGAGAAATTTGATATCGAAATCCCTGATGAAGATGCTGAAAAAATCCTAACAGTTGCGGATGCTATAAATTACATTGAAAATAACGCGTAATTTAAACACTATTAAATAGAAGATTTATTCTTCTATTTATTTTATATTTAAACTATTGAGTTTTTTTGTAAAAATTGAATAATTCAAATAATTAACATGGAGCATATTTAAATGAGAAGAGTTGTTGTAACAGGTATAGGTACTATTAATTCTACAGGACATAACGTAAAGGATTCATTCGATGCAGTCGTAAATGGTGTTTGTGGTATTGATACTATAACACTATTTGATGCAAGTGATTTTTCAGTACAAATTGCTGGTGAGGTTAAGGACTTTAATCCTGAAACAGTAATGGATAAAAAAGAGGTAAAAAAGGCTGATAGGTTTATTCAACTAGGTATAAAAGCTGCACTTGAAGCAATGATTGATTCGGGTTACGTAACACAAGAGGATAAAAAAGTTGATGCTACTATTGCTAATAGATTTGGAATTATTTCGGGATCTGGAATAGGTGGTTTGTCAACTATTGAAAAGAACTCTATAGTTTGTGAAACTAAAGGCTCAAGAAAAATTTCACCATTTTTTATTCCTTCATCATTAGCAAATATGTTAAGTGGATTCATTTCTATTGAACATAATTTAAAAGGACCTAGCTTGTCTTGCGTAACTGCTTGTGCTGCTTCAACTCATGCAATTTGTGATGCAGCTAAAACAATTATGATTGGAGGAGCAGATAGAATTCTAGTAGTTGGTGCAGAATCAGCTGTTTGTCCTGCTGGAGTTGGTGGGTTTGCCGCAATGAAAGCTTTGGCCGTAAGAAATGATGAGCCAAAAAAAGCGTCTAGACCCTTTGATACAGATAGAAATGGTTTTGTTATGGGAGAAGGTGCTGGTGCTTTAGTTATTGAAGATTTAGAAACAGCACTTGAAAGAGGTGCTAAAATTTATGCCGAAATTATTGGATTTGGTGAATCAGGAGATGCAAATCATATCACTTCTCCTGTTATGGATGGTCCATTAAGAGCAATGCAAGCAGCACTTGATATGGCAAAAAGAATTACTGGTGAGTATCCAAAAATTGATTATATCAATGCACATGGAACATCAACTCCTGTTGGAGATAAAAACGAGACTGCCGCAATAAAAGCATTATTCAATGGAAAAGAAAACTGTCCTCTTGTTTCTTCTACAAAAGGGCAGATTGGTCATTGTTTAGGAGCAGCTGGAGCAATCGAGGCTATTTTTGCAATAAAAGCATTAAATGAAGGAATTGTTCCTCCAACTATTAATATTGAAAATCAAGACCCAGAATGTGATTTAGATTATGTTGCAAATATTGCAAGAAAAGCCGAATTAACGACTGTAATGAGTAATAATTTTGGTTTTGGTGGAACAAATGGTTCTGTTATTTTTAAGAAATACACAAAATAATTTAAAATAAACCTAACTTTAAAGGAGCTAATTAAAAATTAGCTCTTTTTTTTTTAAAGGGAAAAAATTGGCAACTTACTTAGAATTTGAAGATAAAATCAAAAAAATTGAAGAAGATATAATAATAGCTAAAACAAAAGCAGATGAACATGCTGTTGAAATTTTAGAAAAGAAATTAGAAAAAGAAGTTGAAAAAACTTTTAAAAATCTAAGTGATTATCAAAAACTTCAACTTGCACGCCATCCAGATAGACCTTATTCATTAGACTATATAAATGGTTTATTAACTAATGCTTATGAAATTCATGGAGATAGACACTACGTAGATGACCATGCCATTGTTTGTTATTTAGGATATATTGGTACGCAAAAAGTTTTAGTAATTGGAGAACAAAAAGGAAGAGGAACAAAAGATAAGCTTTACAGAAACTTTGGAATGCCAAGCCCAGAAGGATATAGAAAAGCTTTGAGAGCTGCTAAAATGGCGGATAAGTTCCAAATTCCTATTTTAATGCTAGTTGATACTCCAGGTGCATATCCAGGAATTGGGGCAGAAGAAAGAAATCAAAGTGAAGCAATAGCAAGAAATCTTTATGAATTTGCAGATTTAACAACTCCAACTGTCTCTGTTGTTATCGGGGAAGGTGGAAGCGGAGGAGCCTTAGCTATTTCCGTTGCAGATAAACTAGCTATGATGAGATATTCTGTATATGCCGTTATCTCTCCTGAGGGATGCAGTGCCATTTTGTGGAATGACTCAACAAAAGTTGAAACTGCTGCAAATGCATTAAAAATTACAGCCGAGAATTTAAAAGAATTGAACTTAATTGATGATGTTATAAATGAACCTTTAATCGGGGCACACAGACAAAAAGAATTAGCAATTTTAGCTCTAAAAGAGTATTTTTTAACTTCAGTTGATGAATTAAAAAAATTGACTCCTGAAAAAAGATTAGAAAAAAAATATAAGAAAATTATGAATCTTGGTTCTTTTTTAGAAAAATAAGTATATTTTAAACAAGAAGATGAAACTTCTTGTTATCTTACTAATTTACCTACAGGTTCTCCTCCTATTAAATGAAAATGCAAATGGTGTACTTCTTGTCCGCCATCTTCACCAATATTTGTAATCAATCTATAACCACTATCTTTAACATTTAATTTTGAAGCAACTTTATGAATAAATTCTGTCATACTAGCCATTATTTTGGGAGGTATAACATCAAATGAATCATAATGTTCTTTAGGGATAATTAAAACATGAATTTTTCTAGTTGGATTAATATCATTAAATGCTAAAAAATTTTCATCCTCTAAAATAGTTTGATTTGGTATCTCACCTTTTACAATCTTACAGAATATACACATTATTTTTCCTTGAAATTAAATAGTAAAATATTATAACCAAACTCTAATAAATCTTTAAGTATAATCCCAGAAATACTGATATAAATAATTTAAACCTGAAATAATTATTTACAAATTTAGGGAGAAAAAAGTGACACAGTGGATTGAAAAAATTACCAATGCAGAATCACTTGAAGAGTTAGAAAATCTTAGGATTGATACTTTAGGAAAAAAAGGTATCTTGACTTTAGAATTTGCTAAAATGAAAAGTGTTCCAAACGAAGAAAAAAAATCTTTTGCTGAAAATTTAAATAAAAATAAAACTTTAATAACAGAGGCGCTAGAGTCAAAAAAAGAGATTTTAGATAAAGAGGCTTTGAATAAAAAGCTGGAAAATGAAAAAATAGATGTAACTAGATTTAATAATGAACTTTCATCTGGAGCAACACATCCTGTCGTTGAAACTATGGATAGAATTATTAAGTATTTCCAGAACTTAAATTTTGCTGTTGAAGAAGGACCTCTTGTTGAAGATGATTTTCACAACTTTGAAGCACTAAACCTTCCTAAATATCATCCTGCACGAGATATGCAAGATACATTCTATAATAAAGACTATACTTTATTAAGAACTCACACTTCTCCTGTTCAAATAAGAACAATGATAAATCAAAAAACTCCAATTAGAATGATAGCACCAGGAACTGTATTTAGAAGAGACTTTGATATTACGCATACACCAATGTTTCATCAAATTGAGGCTTTAGTTGTTGATGAAGCTGATAAAGTTTCATTTGCAAATTTAAAACATATTTTAGTTGAATTCTTACAACACATGTTTGGAGATGTTGAAGTAAGATTTAGACCATCGTTTTTCCCATTCACTGAACCCTCAGCTGAAGTTGATATCTCTTGTGTATTTTGTAAAGGAAGTGGTTGTAGAGTATGCTCACAAACAGGATGGCTTGAAGTTTTAGGTTGTGGAGTTGTAGATGAAAATGTATTTAAAGCAGTTGGCTACAAAAACAAATCAGGATATGCTTTTGGATTAGGTGTTGAACGATTTGCAATGCTAATTCATAATATTGGAGATTTAAGATCACTATTTGAAAGTGATACAAGATTATTAGGACAGTTCAAATGATTATTACAAGAAGTTGGTTAGAAGAGTTTATTGATATTTCAAAAATATCAACAGATGAAATTTGTAAAACTCTAAATTCTATTGGTCTTGAAGTAGATAGTGTTGAAAAAATTTCTATTGTACCAAAAGTTTTACTTGGTAAAGTTTTGCAAAAAGAAAAACATCCTGATGCAGATAAATTAAATATTTGCCAAGTAGACTTAGGGGATAGGCAAGTACAAATTGTTTGTGGTGCAAAAAATGTTGATGAGGGTCAGTTTGTACCTGTTGCAACTGTAGGTTGCGATATGGGTAATAATTTTATAATCAAAGAAGCAAAACTTAGAGGCGTTGAGTCAAATGGAATGATTTGTTCTTCAACTGAACTTGGAATTGCTAAACTAAATGATGGAATATTAATTCTAGACAATTCCATTGGTGATTTAATTTTAGGAAAAGAATTAAGAGAATATAAAAAATTAAATGATGAAATTATTGAAGTTGAATTAACACCAAATAGAGGTGATTGTTTGAGTATAAACGGAATTGCTAGAGAATTAAGTGCTTATTATAATATCCCTATGATTGAATCTGAAAAACAAGTAGTTCACAATAATTTAGGGATAGGTCAAGTTTTAGAAATAGAGTGTGATAGTCATATTGACTCATCATTATCCTTCAAAGCTGTTGATTTCACAAATTTTAAATTAAGTATTTTACATAAATTGCGAACTGCTATTATCGGTAAATATCAAGAAAATAATGATGTAAAAAATGTTTTAAATTATGTTATTCATTCAACAGGTGTAATTTTAAATGCTTATTCAAAAGAAAAAACTATAAAAAATAATAATCTTGGAATTTTAAATATAAAAAAAGACAGCCAAGGGTTTGACATTGCTTGTGGAACAGAAGTATTAAGTAAAATATGTGTGGAACATAAAGAAATAGATACAAATGATACAAATTTTATAGTTGAGGCTTCTTATATTAATCCTGAATTATTATCAAAAAAAGTTTTTGATACAAAAGTAAAAACAGGTGATGTTTATTATAAAGCATCAAGAGGTAGTGAGCCAGACATTGATTATGGGATAGACTATTTTTGCAATTTTGTTTCTAAATTTGGAGCTACAATTTATAGAGGAACAGAAACATTTATTGAAGATAAAGAAAAATTAACTTTAGATGCAAGTGTTAAAAAAATAAATTCAATTATAGGTCAAGAAATTCCAAAAATTGAAATAGAAAGAATTTTGAGTTCATTAGGATTTGAAGTAAAAGATACTATAGATAATGTTTTAGTTGTAAAGGTACCTCATTATAGACATGATATAAAAAATATTGCTGATATTACAGAGGAGATTGTAAGGATTATTGGAATTGATAATATTATCGCAAAGCCTCTACAAATCGATGAAGTAAATAGAGTTAATAAAACATCAAATGACTTAATTAAAAAGAATAGATTAAGATTTAAAGCAATTGAAAATGGTTTTTATGAAACATTAACTTATGTTTTCTGTTCAAAAGAAAACTTAGAAAAATATGGTTTTAAAACAGTTAAAGATGAATTAGAATTAATAAATCCAATCGTTAAAGAATTGAATACATATAGAACAACTATGCTCTTAAATCTTGTCGAAGCTTGTGCAAATAACTTTAAAGTTGGTTCTCGTTCAACTGCATTTTTTGAGATTGGAACAATTTTTGATGAAAATAGAGAAGAAAGCAAAAAAATCTCATTTATTCAAACTGGTTCAGCTGAATTAGAAGATTTTTCAAATGCAGGAAAACCTAAAAATATTGACTTCTTCTCTTTTTCTAAAAAAATATTAAATACAATTGGAAAATTTGATTTAGAACCAATGAGCGAAATTTCAAACTCATTTGTTCACCCATATCAAAATGCAAATGTAATAATAGATGGAAAAATTGTTGGATTTATTTGTAAATTACACCCAAGTGTTTGTGCTGATTTTGATTTAAATGATACTTTTATTGCAGAAATTGATTTTGAAGCAATACAAAATGATATTGTAAAAACAACTTCATATTCAAAATTCCAATCATCAAAAAAAGATTTAACTATTATCACTCCAAAAACTTTAGAATATAAAGAAATCAAAAAAGTAATTAACTCTTTAAATGATACAAATATCAAACAATTTAATTTAATTGATATTTATAATGATGAAAAATTAGGTGAAAATGAGAGTTTAACAATCAGATTTGTTTTACAAAATGATGAAAAAACAATGGAAGAAGAAGATATTACAACAACTATGAACTCAATTTTAGATGCTCTAAATAAAGAGTTATCAATTGGTTTAAGACAATAATCAAAAGGAAAAAAGTGGAAAAATTTGCTATAAAAAAATTAACTAAAGCATTTGATATAGAAATAGACTCAATTGCAAGTGATAAATCAATATCTCATAGATGTGCTATGTTTTCACTTTTTTCAAATGAAACTTCTTATATAAAAAATTATCTAACAGCTGAAGATACATTAAATACTCTAAGTATCGTTGAACAGCTTGGTGCAAAAATCAGAAGAGATGGAAGTTATGTTGAAATCACTCCAACACAAACTTTAACTGAACCATCAGATGTTCTTGATTGTGGAAACTCTGGAACTGCAATGAGACTATTTTGTGGTTTATTAGCTAGCGTTGATGGAGCATTTACTTTAACAGGTGATAAATACCTAAGAAATAGACCAATGAAAAGAGTTGCTGATCCTTTAAGAAGTATTGGTGCAAACATAGATGGAAGAGAAGGAGGAAATAAAGCTCCTTTATTTATTAGAGGAGCAAAAGAACTTCAACCTTTTACTTATCACTCACCAGTTGATTCAGCACAAGTGAAATCTGCGATGATTTTAGCAGCTCTTAGAGCAAATGGAGTTTCTAAATATAAAGAAAATGAGCTTACACGCGATCATACAGAAAGAATGTTAAAAGGTATGGGAGCAACTTTAGAAAATGATAAAGATGGATTTATAAATATTCATCCATTAAAAGGTCATTTAAAGCCTTTAAATATTACTGTTCCTACAGACCCAAGTTCAGCATTTTTCTTTGCAGTTGCAGCTGCTATTACACCAAATTCAAGAGTTTTAATAAAAAATGTAACATTAAATCCAACAAGAATAGAAGCTTATGAAGTCTTAAAAAGAATGGGTGTAATTGTTAATTTCATTGAAAAAGAAGATATTTATGAACCAATTGGAGATATTGAAATTATAAACAATGAACTAAATGGAGTTGAAGTTAGTGAAAACATTTCTTGGTTAATCGACGAACTTCCCGCTTTATCAATTGCAATGAGCTTAGCAAAAGGAAAATCAAAAGTTTCAAATGCAAAAGAACTAAGAGTAAAAGAGAGTGATAGAATTTCAAGTGTTGTAAATAATCTAAAACTTTGCGGTGTTAAATATACTGAATTTGAAGATGGCTATGAAATAATTGGTGGAAAAATAGAAAAAGCAATAATAAATTCACATGGAGATCACCGAATTGCAATGAGTTTTGCAATTGCTGGATTAAACAGTGAAATGGATATTGAAGATACACAATGTATAGAGACTTCTTTTCCAAATTTCAAGGAAATATTAGACTCTTTATATAAATAAAGGTTAATAATGGAAATAAAATTAGCATCTAATTATGGATTTTGCTTTGGAGTTAAAAGAGCTATAAAAATAGCAGAAGATTATAAAAATTCTTCTACAATGGGTCCATTAATTCATAATCAAGATGAAATAAATAGATTAAAAAATGATTTTAATGTTGGACTATATAGTAATCTAAATGATGTAAAAGACAATGATACTGTTATTATCCGAACACATGGTATTCCAAAAAATGATTTAAAAAATCTAAAAGCACAAAATGCAAAAATAATAAATGCAACTTGTCCTTTTGTTACAACTCCACAACAAATAGTAAAAAAAATGTCTAAAGAGAATTATTCTATTTTGATATTTGGAGATGCTGACCATCCTGAAGTAAAAGGTGTTCAGTCATATGGAGAAGACCAAAATGATGTGCATATTATACTTGAACCATCAGATTTAGATGGTCTAGTTTTTAAAAATAGTAAAATAGCTACTGTTGCACAAACAACAAAAAAGAAAGAAAAATACCTAGAAATTGTAAATGCGTTAATTCTAAAAAATAAAGAAGTAAGAGTATTTAATACGATTTGTGATGCAACTTTTGAAAATCAAGACGCAGCAAGAGAACTTTCTAAAGAAGTTGATGTAATGATTGTTATTGGAGGAAAAAACTCATCAAATACAAAACAATTACACTCTATTTGTATTGAAAATTGTTCTGATTCTTATTTAATTGAAAATGAAACAGAATTAAATTATTTATGGTTTATAGATAAAAATTTATGTGGAATAACAGCGGGAGCTAGTACTCCTGATTGGATTATTCAACAAGTAGTAGATAAAATCAAATCATTTAACTAAGAGTTTTTAAGCCAATTTTTTGTATAATAGTCCCATTTAATAAAACTGGTAAATATGAAGGAATAAAATGGGTATCGAAGATATTGATTTAGGTGAAGACTTTGATTTTGAGCAAATGCTTAATGAGTCTTTTGAGAATGCAGAAAATAACTCTGTGGTTGATGGTGTAATTGTTGAAATCTCTAATGAAAGAGTTTTAGTTGATGTTGGTCAAAAAATCGAAGGTCAATTAAATGTTTCTGAAATTACAATTGGTGGTGAAATTAAATATAAAGTTGGTGACACAATTCCTGTAATGTTAATGGGAAATAGAGGTGAAAGACCAAGTATATCACACAAAAAAGTTTTACAAAAAGAAAAATTTGATACTTTTGTAAAAAATTATGGTGAAGACTTCGAAGATGTAACTATTGAAGGTAAAATCGTTTCTGTAAAACAAAGAGGTGGTTTTATAATTGAAGATGCTGAAGGTTGTGAGTATTTCATGCCAATGGCTCAATCTTACTTAAAAGCTATTGGAGCAGTTGGAAAAACTGTAAAGGCAAAAGTTATCAAAGTAAATAAAGCTCAGAATTCAATTATAGTTTCAAGAAAAAAATTGATTGAAGAATCAAAAGCTGTAAAAGACAATAAAGTTTCTGATATTTTAGAAAACAAAAATCCTGTAAATGGTATCATTAAAAAAATCACTTCTTATGGTATGTTTGTTGATTTAGGTGGAATTGATGGTTTAGTAAACTACAACGAGATTTCATATAAAGGTCCTGTAAACCCTGCTAATTACTACAATGAAGGGGATGAAGTTTCTGTTGTTGTATTGTCTTACGACAAAGCAAAACAACATTTATCATTGTCAATTAAAGCTGCACTATCAAATCCTTGGGAAGAAATCAAAGATGAATTAGAAGTTGGGGATACAATTACAGTAACTGTTTCAAATTTTGAATCTTATGGTGCATTTGTTGATTTGGGAAATGACATTGAAGGTTTATTACATATTTCAGAAATTTCATGGAATAAAAACCTTAAAAATCCTAAAGAACTTTTGACAATTGGTGAAGAAATCAATGTTGAAGTTATCGAGTTAAATATCGAACAAAAAAGATTGAGAGTTTCTTTAAAAAACCTACAAGAGAAACCTTTTACAAAATTCACGAATGAACATAAAATTGGAGATGTAATCAAAGGTAAAATTGCAACATTAACTGATTTTGGTGCTTTCGTAAGTATTGGAGATGTTGATGGCTTATTACATAATGAAGAAGCTTCTTGGGAACCAAATGCTAAATGTAAATCACTTTATAAAAAAGGTGACGAAGTTGAAGTTAGAATTATTAAAATAGATAAAGAAAAAGAAAATATTTCATTGTCAATTAAGGAAATTGCTGAATCTCCTGCTAAAAAATTCCAAGATACTTATAAAATAGGTGATATTGTAAAAGGAACTGTAAAAGATGCAAAAGATTTTGGTATTTTTATTAAATTAGAAAATAATTTGGATGGATTAATTAGAAATGAAGATTTTGGACCATTAAAAGCTGATGAAGTAAAAAATGGTGATGAAATTGAAGCAGTTGTTGTAAATATTGATACTAAAAAAAATAGAGTTAGATTATCAGTTAGAAGATTAGAACAACAACAAGAAAGAGAAGTTTTAAAATCTGTTAATGATGATTCATCTATGACTTTAGGTGATATATTAAAAGATCAAATAAGATAATTAGGGTTATTTAAATGAGTAAACATACAATTGTAGTTTGTGACCATATACATGATGCTGGTTTACAAATTCTTCAGAGTACGGAAGATGTAAACTATGTATATGCAGCAGATGTAAATAAAACAGAGCTATTAGATATTATAAAAGATGCACATGTTGCAATTACTAGATCATCAACTGATGTTGATGAAAAATTTTTAAATGCGGCTACTAATTTAAAAGCAATTATTAGAGCTGGTGTTGGTTATGATAATGTTGATATTGAAGGTTGTAGTAAAAGAGGAATAATCGCTATGAATGTTCCAACTGCAAACACAATAGCAGCAGTTGAATTAACAATGACTCACATGTTATCTTGTATGAGAAAATTTCCATATGCTCATAATCAATTAAAAATTGATAGAGTTTGGAAAAGAGAAGATTGGTATGGAAATGAGCTTTATGGTAAAAAACTAGGTGTTATTGGTTTTGGAAATATTGGTCATAGAGTTGCTCTTAGAGCAAAAGCATTTGAGATGGATGTTATTACTTATGACCCTTATATTCCAAGCACTAAAGCAACAGATTTAGGTATTAAATATACAACTAACTTTGATGATATTTTAGCTTGTGATATTATTACAATTCATACACCAAAAAATAAAGAAACTGTTAATATGATTGGTTTTGAAGAAATTGCAAAAATGAAAGATGGTGTAGTTTTAATTAACTGTGCAAGAGGTGGATTATATAATGAAGATGCATTATATGAAAACCTAAAATCAGGGAAAATTGCAATGGCTGGTATTGATGTATTTATCAAAGAACCTGCAACTAGTCATCCTTTATTAGATTTACCAAATGTAACTGTAACTGCTCACTTAGGAGCAAATACAAAAGAGTCTCAAAGAGAAATCTCAGTTCAAGCTGCAAATAATGCAATTGAATCAGCACGAGGAATCGCATATCCAAATGCTTTAAATTTACCAATTGATGAAAGTAAAATTCCTTCATTTGTAAAACCATATATTGAATTAACTCAAAAAATGGCATTTTTACTTGCTCAGTTAAGTAAAAGTGAAATTAGGTCAATTAATATTTCAGCAGAGGGTGAAGTTTCTGAGTATTTAGACTCATTACAAACATTTGCAACAGTTGGAGTTTTATCTGTATCTTCTGGTGATGAAGTAAACTATGTAAATGCTAACTTTATTGCAAAAGAAAAAGGTATTGAATTAACAACTTCTGGATTATCTAATCATAGTGGATATCAAAATAAAGTTTCTATTAAAATTACAACTCCAAGTGGTGTAAAAACTATCTCAGGAACTGTATTTAATGAAGATGTTCAAAGAATCGTTGAATTAAATGGTTTTTCATTAGATATTGAACCAAAAGGTAAAATGGTTGTTATGAGAAATAATGATGTTCCAGGTGTTATTGGTGAAGTTGGAAAAATTCTAGGTGATAATAAAATTAATATTGCTGACTTTAGACTTTCAAGAGGTAAAGATGGTGCATTGGCTGTTATTCTTATTGATGAAAAAGCAAGTTCAGATGTATTAAAAAAACTTGGAAATTTAGAAGCAGCAATTGCAGTTGCTTATGCAGAAATTTAAGGAGAAATTATGGCTATTGGAATGAGTGAATTAAAAAAGGGATTAAAAATCGAAGTAGATGGTGTTCCTTACAAAATTACTGAATATCAACATGTAAAACCTGGTAAAGGTGCAGCATTTGTTAGATGTAAAATTAAATCATTTTTAAATGGAAAAGTTATTGAAAAAACTTTCCATGCTGGTGATAAATGTGAAGTTCCAAACTTACAACAAAAACAAATGCAATTTTTATACGATGATGGTGAATTATTGCAATTTATGGATAATGCAACTTATGAGCAAGAGGGTTTAACTTATGATCAAGTAGGTGATGCATTTGACTGGATTATTGATGGTATGACTTGTGATATGATGTATTACAATGGAAAAGCTATTACTGTTGAGCCTCCAATGGTTGTAGAACTTAAAATTGTAGAAACTCCACCTAACTTTAAAGGTGATTCACAAGGTGGTAGAAAACCTGCTACTTTAGAATCAGGTGCTGTTGTACAAATTCCTTTCCATATTCTTGAAGGTGATATTATTAAATGTGACACAAGAACTGGTGAATATCTAGAAAAAGTAAAATAGTAGCTCTTGCTACTATTTTCTTTTTAAAAAGAGTATTTTTTCTTCTCCAATAAAATTTTCATGCATTATTTCAAAATCTATATCTACTTTATCTAAAGCATTTAATCCATCTCTTATCTTGGGATTCACTATTAAGATAAAAAAATCTATCCTCTCTTTTAACTTATTTAATAGATTATAAACGCCTTCTACCATAATAAATTTATAATCAAGTAATTTAAATAAATCATCAGAAATAATAACTTTTCTATTTGGAATTTTAAAAAGAGGTATATTATTGTCAAATGCTTTACTTTTGCTATATATCATAATATTTGGTGCATTTCCAGCAATATATCGTGCATCTAAGGTTGGTTTGTCAATTCGTACTGTATTTCCACCAATTACCAATAAATCAACTTTATCTCTTAAAGTATGCACATATGCTAATGCTCTATTTGTTGATATTTTTCCATCAATACTTCCATTTAATGTTTGAGCCATTTTAAAAAAGATACAACTCTTATTTTGCCATGAAACAAAAGGTAAAAGTAAATTTAAACCATCATTCTCCAATATACCAACCTTCACCTCAATATTTACATTTTCTAGTGTTTTTAGTCCACCTGCTGCATTTTTATTGGGATCGAGTACACTAATTATTACTCTTTTAGGTTTTAATTCTTTTAAAAGATTTGCACAAGATGGTGTTTTACCAATATGATTACACGGCTCAAGAGTAACGTAAATTTCGCAATCTTCAAAAAAACCATTATGGTTTTCCAATAAAAAATCATGTATATCATCAGCTTTATTTTTTGTCTTTAATACTGAATTTGGATAGACTTTGAGATATGCAGCTTTTAATGCATTCACTTCAGCATGAGGCGTTCCTGCTTCTTTATGTCCTTCTATTGATAAAAGTTTTTCATCTTTCACAACAACACAACCAACAGCAGGATTTGGATATGTTAGAAGTTGATATTTCCATGCCTCATCAATGGCTAATTTCATATAAAAATTGTCATCTATTTTCATTATTTTATTCGCTTTTTTCTTTAATTTTTGAAAAAGCAGTATATATTAAGTAGTTTTAATTAGTGTTAAAAGCAATAGAAAAACTCTATTGCTTTTTACCATTCAAAGTATGTTGCAGCTGCTAAAATATTGTCATAACTAATTTCTTCATCACCAAATTCTGTTTTAACGATTATTTTCTCATTATTTGCAAAAATTAGCTCACCCTTAAAAGTCTCCGTCGCAAAATTCTTAATTTTAATTTTTTCACCAATTGAACCAATAAAATGCTCTTTCTTTTTTAGTTTTCTTTCAATTCCTGGAGAACTTACTTCCAGTGTATATTCACCATTCATGGGTTCATCAACATCAAGTATTGGAGAAATCATCCTCGAAATTTCTGCACATTTATCCAAACTTATACCATTTGGAGTAGTTACCAAAACTCTAAAAATATTTCTATCATGTTCTTTTGTAGTTACAATATCATAAAGGTTTGCACCTAAACTTTCAACAGCTAATTTTATTGATTCTTCTAAACTCATTCTTCTTCACTCTTTGTTTTTCTAATTTGTGCAAATAATGCTTCTATATGTTTTGATTTTTCTAAAGATGTATCTGTTACAAATGTAAAATTAGGACATTTATACCAACCTGTACTAGCCAATATATGTGTTTTTAATCTTCCATTCGCTCTATTTAATAAAGAAATTATTTCTTTTAATTCATTTTTATCATAATCAGAACCATCAAAATACACAATTGCATCATATTTCCCATTTTTACAATTTACAGCTGTAATAGGTAAAGAATTGATTCTATTATCATCTAAATTTGATAATGCTTCAGGAATTAACTCCATCAATAAAGATTCGGTTCTTTGTAGATTAATACTCTTCATTTTTATTTATCTACTGAAACTTTCTCTTCAATCTGAATAAATGTTTCAATAAAATCTCCAACTTTAATATCATTGAATTTATCGAACATAATACCACACTCGTATCCATTAGCAACTTCTTTAGCATCATCTTTAAATCTTTTTAGCGATGAAATTTTACCTGTATATGTAACAACTCCATCTCTAATAATTCTTGCATGTCCACCACGAATTACTTTTCCATCTGTTACTAAACATCCTGCAACTGTTCCAACTTTTGGAACAACAAATGTATCTCTAACTTCAGCTTGTCCTGTATTCTCTTCTCTAATAACAGCACTCATCATTCCTGAAAGTGTATCTTTGATATCATCAATTAAATCATAAATAATTGAATATGTATTAATTGTAACTCCATCTGCTTTCGCTTTTGCTTTAACAGAACCTGTAGGTCTTACATTAAATCCTAAGATTATACACCCTTCTGATGCACCTGCAAGTACTAAATCAGACTCAGTAATTCCACCAACTGCTGCATGAATTACTTTTACTTTTACTTCTTCATTCGCTATTTTTTCTAATGAACCTTTAATAGCCTCAAGTGAACCACCAACATCAGTTTTAATAATAACTGGTAATTGTTTGATCTTACCTTCAGCGATTAATCCACTCATCTCTTCTAATGAAACTTTTGTAGATTTAGATAACTCTTTAGCACGTGCATGTTCAGCTCTTGTTGTCGCAATATCTCTTGCTTCTTTATCTGTATCCATAACAACCATAACAGAACCTGTTGTTGGAACATCATTTAATCCCAAAACTGTTCCCGTTTCAGAAAGTCCTAACTCTTTTACTGCTTTACCAGTATCATCAGTAATTGCTTTTACTCTACCAAAAGTAGTGTCACAAACAATATTATCACCAATTTTTAACGTACCATTTTGAACAATAATAGTCGCAACTGGCCCTCTTCCTTTTTCAAGAGAAGATTCCACAACAGTTGCTTTTGCTTTTGCTGTTGGATCTGCTTTAAGCTCTAACAACTCTGCTTGGATAAGGATATTTTCTAATAATTCCTCAATTCCTTCCCCTGTTCTAGCTGAAACACCAATAAATTCAATATCTCCACCCCAATCAACAGGTGTCATACCTTTTTCAGCCATCTGAGCTTTTACCATATCAATATTTGCTGTTTCTTTATCTATTTTATTCATTGCAACAATAATTGGACATCCACTCGCTTTTGCATGAGAAATAACTTCTTCTGTTTGAGGTTTAACCCCATCATCAGCAGCAACAACTATAATAACAATATCTGTAACAGCTGCACCCCTTGATCTCATAGCTGAGAAAGCGGCATGACCAGGAGTATCTACAAATGTAATTTTTTGGTCATTTTTAGTTACTGTGTAAGAAGAGATATGCTGAGTAATCCCTCCTGCTTCACCAGAAGCAACTTTTGAACTTCTAATTTTATCTAACAACGAAGTTTTACCATGATCGACATGCCCCATAATTGTAACAACAGGAGGTCTAGTAACCAAGTTTAAATCATCTGTTTCTTCATCAAGATATTCACCAACATAGTTAACATCTTCTAAAGCATCTCTAACAGTTACTTCAATCCCAAACTCTTCACCAAGAATTTCTAACTCATCTTGCTTTAAGAAGTCATTTTTTGTAACCATCATTCCTAAACTAAATAATACCGTGATAACTTCAGCTGGAGATTTTCCACAAGCTTCTGCAAATTCATAAACCCTGATATCTTCTGGAATTGTTACTTCTGTAATATCCACTAATTCTTGAGTTCTAGCTATTCTTTTTTTTCTTTTTCCTCTTTTTAATCCTTGAGGTGCATTTCCAAAAGCGGCTGGTCTTGAACTTCTTGATTGTTTTGCAGGATTTTGAGGTTTTGGTTCATCAAATATTTTATAACTATCTCCTAAATCCATATCAAGTAAAACTACTTCTTCACCTAATAATGAATCATCAGAACTTACAAAATCATCTGAATAAGCTCTATCTACATCTAATTTCTTACCATGGTCTTGAGCTTTTACTACTGATTTCTTTTTCTCTTTTTTTGCTCTTGCTTTTTTTGAATCCTCATAAGAGTTAGAATCAAATGAACTTCTTTCATCTTCCTCTCCACCTAAAATTTCACTTAAAGATTTCATTTGTTTTCTTGGTTGAGAATCTGATTCAAAAGAGTTAGAAACTTCTTCCTCTTCTCTTGGCTTGTTCTTTTTAACAATCACCAAACCTCTTCTTTTAGGAACAATTTTATTAGCATTATCAGGATTTAATTCAGGTTTATCAAATTCTTCTTGAGTTTTTGAAGGAACAGCTTTTGTAATTGGTTTTGAGATTACTACTTTTTTTAATTCAGGCTTTTTTGGAATTTCACTCTCTTTTTTCTCGTTAACTTCTAACTTTTCCTTATTCTCTTCAACAGTTGCTTTTTCTTCTATTTTAATCTCTTCTACTTTCTCAACTGCTTTTTCAAGAACTTTTTTAGGTTTAGAAGCTGTTTTATCAGCTATCTTTGAACTTTTACCAGTCATTATATAATTTGTAATCTCTTCTGCATCTTCAAATGATACTGCACTTTGCGGTGATTTTAATTCTATTCCTAAATCTTTTGCTTTAGCAATAACATCTTGGCTACTAGCCCCCGCTTCTTCTGCAATTTCATAAACTCTTACTTTATCTGACATCTGTTAGCATCTCCTTAAGTTGTGTGACATACTTATCTTTATTTTTACACTCTTTACAAAGTGACTTTTCGATTCTTTTATACTCTTTTGAATTCATATCTTCTAGCAAGTGACATTGACACTGCATACAAATATAAAAACTTCTACCAGAATTATTGTAAAACAACAACTCTTTTTCTTCACATTTCAGTCTTAATAACTCTTTTTGTTCAAATTTGCCTCGGCAAATGACACAAGTTCTTAAGGTCTTTTTTAAACTAGGCAAATATTATACCTAAAATATACTTAATATCAAAAATTATCAAATTTCTATTCTCACACCACTATTATCAAAATCAGCAGTAAATACTTTGAAATGAGGGAATCTCAACTTTAAAGCTTTTTCTAAATTTTTACTATCATCAGCATATGCCATAGAAAATAGTGTTGAACCAGAACCTGATAAAGTACTCATCAATGCACCTTCTTTTAAAGAAGTTTTTTGTACATCAAAAAGCTCAGGCATTTGTTTCATTCTATATTTTTGATGAACTTGATCATGCGAAGCATGTTTTAACATTTCCCAATCTTCAGCCATAAAAGCAGCTGTTAATAAAGATGAATGAGAAATATTAAATACTGTATCTTCCTTTGAATATTTAAAAGGTAAGGTTTTTCTTGAAAGTTGTGTAGAAATTGCTCTATTAGGTACAACAACAACAGCTTTTAAAGTTTTTGGTATTTCTCTTCTTATATATTTTACTTCATTTTCTTGAACACACGCAACATTAAAACCACCCATTACAGCAGGTGTGATATTATCAGGATGGTTTTCATAAGCTAATGCTAAATTCAATAGCTTGTCTTTTTCAAGTTTTATTCCCTCAATCGCATAAGCACTAGCAATTGCTGAAACAATAACAGCAGAAGAACTTCCCAAACCTCTTGATAATGGAATTTCATTTTGAAATTCAAATCTAAAATGTCTTTTTTTATATGATAAATTATGATAAAAATCATTAAATATTGATATAAACATATTATTATCTTTTAAAGCAGGATTATTAGCACCCTCACCTTTCAAAGACACACTATGAAATTTTGATGGTCGTATTATTACTTGATTTTTCATAGAGATTGCAAGTCCTAAGCAATCAAAACCTGGACCCAAATTTGCACTAGTAGCTGGAACGCTTACTTTCATCCATTTCCTTCTTAAACTTAAACAGCTGGTAAATTATATATTGGCAGTGTTTCTTCGTTAAAATTATATTTTTCTATACACATAGGTAATTTAAAGTCGCGGATTATACAATCTTTTTCTAAAAAATCTACTTTAATTATATTTTCATCTTTTATAAAATATTTTTTACCAAGTGCTTTAATTGGAGAATTTTCATTAAATTCAAACCCATCACTTGCTCTTAATTCTATATTTTTTGAAATACTTATTGTTTTTAAAAATATATATGCGACTTTAATAGCCATAAAAGAGCCAGGAGAATTTACATAAATAACTTTTTTAATATCAAAATCTTTTAAAAGTTTTTCAAAAAGAGTTGGTAATAAATCTGAAGTTTTACCATCAAGTTTATACTCTTTTACTAGTTTTTTATTTTCATAGATCCCTATTAATAAAGGATTAGAGATAGTAATTACTAAAACTTCAATCAAATCTATTAACTCTCAACTTTTGAATAAGCCATTTCAAATACTACAGCTTCACTACTTGCTTCTTCTAAATCTATTATTTCATAATTTGACTCATCTTCATAAAGTTTTTTTGTCAACAAATGATTTAAGTGATGACTTCCAGCAACTGCATCATACTCTCCAACTAAAGTATATTCCAAAAGTGCCATATCACCAATCGCATCTAAGATTTTATGTCTTACAAACTCATCATCAAATCTTAATCCTTCAGGATTTAAAACTTTAGTTTGGTCAAGCACAATAGCATTTTCCATACTTCCACCTTGAGCTAATCCTATACTTCTTAAATATTGAACTTCATGCAAAAATCCAAATGTTCTAGCTCTACTAATATTTTCTTTATATTCAGCAATAGAATAATCAAAATGAAAATTTTGTTTTCCAATAGCAGGATGGTCAAAGGTAATTTCAAAATCATAAACTATTCTATTTGATGGTTTTAATGTAACTCTTTTTCCTTCAGGGGTAGTAACTTCGACTTGCTTTTTAATTTTAATAGCTTTTTTTGATTTATCAAGTTCTTTAATCCCAGCTTCTTCGATCAACATACAATATCCAGAAGAGCTTCCATCAAGAACAGGAACCTCATCATTATCAATCACTATTCTCAAATTATCAATTCCATATGCATAAACAGCAGATAAAAGATGCTCTATAGTTGATATAACTACTCCATCTTTTCCAATAACTGTCGCCATTTTAGTATCTACGACATACTCTTTTTTCAATGGAATTGTAACTCCTGCATCAATCCTATAAAAAACAATTCCCATATCACTATCAAGTGGTTCAAGTCTCATTTTTACGGGAACTCCTTTATGAAGCCCTATTCCTACTATTTCTACACTTTTAGCTAATGTTCTTTGTTTCATTTACTACTTCCGTTCATTATTTTCATTGCATCATTTATTGTTTTTGTTAAATTCACTTTAATCCAGTCATGGTCTAACCACTCATTTGGATTTACTTCTATACCTTGAACTAACATTCCAAAATGTAAATGATCTCCAAAAACAGCACCTGTTGCTCCTGTATTTCCTATTTTATCACCAGTTTTTACATCATTTCCTACTTCTACATTTATACTACTCGTATGAGCATATAAACTACCAAGTCCTAGACCATGATCGATAATTACGGTATCTCCATAAATTCCTAAATAATCTTTATATATTACTTTCCCAGGATTTGTCACAATAATATCAGCTCTTTTTGTACTAGCCCAATCCATACCTAAGTGCCAAGCTTCATCAATTTTTTGTTCATTATAAAAATAATGTCTTCTTTCTCCATATTGTGCAAAAGTAGCTGCATTTGTCATTCTTACAAATGTTTTTACATCAAAAGGAATAATAGCACTATTTGCTAAGTTTTTTTGAGAAACTTCTCTAATCGTTTTAACATTTTTCTCTCTTAACTCTTTATTCGCTTTAACAAAAATTTCACTTATATCATTTGGAATTGTCATATCACTATTTTCCAAAACATGTTTACTAATACTATTTACGAACTCATCTGAGATTTTAATTTGGTCTATTTTCTCTTTAAAAGGTTTTATATAAAAAGGTACTTTTGTTACTGTTTTATTATTAGCTTTATCAACAGCAACTATATTTACTTTCTTAAACTCTTTTATATCAATAGGCCAAGTAATTATAGAGATATAATAGTTCTTTTTTTGAAAAGGAAACATTTCAAAAACTTCTTCATCATTAAATGAAATATAATAATCTTTTAAGTTTTCATCATTAATTTCAGCAATTATAATTCCACTTCCACCTTGTCTTAACAAATAAGAGTTAGAAACAACATTTGCAATAGGGCTTTTTTTATCTATTATAATTTTTGATTTGCTTATAGCTTCGTTACCTTTAAAAAAGTTCCATTTACTTGTATCAAAAGCTTGTACTTTTAAAGCAACTTCTTTAGGTTTATAAAGCTCATCAAAAACAGGAGGTATTACTTCTAATTCAATTGTTCCATTTTCGTTACGTAAAACTTTTGTTTCTAATTTAGTTTGTTTTTCTCCATCAACTAAACTTAATTCATATGATAATAATCCATAATCATCAAAAATAGCTATTTTTATTGGTTTTTGTAAATTCCAAAATATTTCATTTTCAACTTTTATTTTTGGTGCATTTCTCTCAAAAGTTGATGATAAAAACACAAAACCAATTATTGCAACAAATACAAATAAAACTATATAAATTGATAAACCTTTTATACTATTTTTACTATTTATAAACTTCAAGAATTTCCTTTAATACTATATCTTTTGCTTTTACTACATCTGTCATATCTAATGAACAACCAGCAGCATTAAAATGCCCACCACCACCAAAATGCCCAGCTATTACTGATACATCAATTTTACCTTTTGAACGAATAGATACCCTTGATACTCCATTTACAACTCGAACAAAAAAAGCAATTCTTACAACTGCTATACTCATAATCATATCAAGAGCATCTTCGCAATCTCTATTGTGAGCGCCTGTTTGTTTAAACCACTCTTCTTTTGCCAAAATAGAAGCTACTTCTCCCTCTTTGTAGAGTTCTAAACTATCTAAAACTTTTGGAATTATTCTATATTTTGCCAAAGAATCTCTTCTTAAAAGCTTATTTGCAATATCAGAGGGACTTGCTCCACACTCCACTAAGAAATTTATTTTTTCAAAAGTAACCTCATCACAACGACTCAATGAAAAAGCTAAAGTATCATCATAAATACCTACATACAAAGCTGTTGCTGAATTTTTTGTGATATATAAACCATTGTGTTTAAAAAATTCATAAACCAACTCAGCCGTAGAGCTTATCATTGGATCTACAATATTAACTGTTCCAAAACTGTTATTTGATTTATGATGGTCAAAATTTATAAGAGGAATTGAGGGGTCAAGCTCAAAACCCAACCTTTTATACGTTCCACAATCGACACTTATTGCTAAATCAAAAAAAGCAGGTAATTGGTCGCTTATTTTTTCAAACCGAGGAATAAAATCTAAATTCTGAGGTAAATCCGAACTAACATTAAAAACCTTATGTTTTATCTTATTTTCATGAAACAAATTTGATAAAGCCAACGCAGAACCAATAGAATCAGGATCAGGATTTATATGAGTAATAATCAAAATATATCTACTTTTTTCTATAAGCTCTAAAGCTTTTGTATATTCAGACATATCAACTTTATTACTAATTATAAAATCTTTTTTCATTCCTCTTACCTTTCCAAAATCTATGAAGTCCTAATCAAATTTCATAGAAAAATCAAGCCATGTTGCTTGATGAATAATACTTCCACTACTAATAGCATCAACACCTGTCATAGCATAATCTCTAATTGTTTTAAAATTTATATTTCCACTAGCTTCAAGTAAAATATGAGGATAATTTATATTTCTAAAAGCAACCACCTCTTTTATTTGTTCAGGATTCATATTATCACACATGATAATATCTCCACCTGCTGCCATTGCTTCTTGAACTTGTTCAAAAGTTTCACATTCTATTTCTATTTTTGTAACCCAAGATATTCTTTTTCTTGCTTTTTTTACAAACTCTTCAAGATTATCAATCGTTCTTAAGTGAGTATCTTTTAGCATCAAACAATCATCAAGCCCAAGTCTATGATTTATAGCTCCGCCAACTCTTGAAGCATACTTTTCAAAATCTCTAAGTTGTGGTCTTGTTTTTCTAGTATCAAGTAAAACTACACCCGTATCTTCAATCATTTTTGCATATTTATTTGCCATAGTTGCGATTCCCGATGCATGTTGAAGCATATTTAAAAAAGTTCGTTCGCTTGAAAGCAAAATAGAAGCTTTTCCCTCAAGTTCAGCGATTATATCTCCTGCTTTTATAACATCTCCATCATTTTTTAAGAATTTACAATCAAATTTTTCAGTTCTTGCTAATACTTTTGCATATTGAACTCCCGCTAAAATTCCATCTGATTTACAAATTGCACGTGCGGTAAATCTTCCTTTTGGAGCAACATCAAAAAATAAATCTCCTCTTCCATTATCTTCAATAATGGCGTTTTTTACAAACTTTTTAATATTTATCATATTTTAAACATCCTTTCTAATGCTACTTTAGCCCAAATTGCAGTATCTTCTGATACAAAAATCTCTGTTTCTTTTATTATTTTATCATCTTTTATAGATTTTAAAGTGTTATAAACATCTTGTAAAGTTGTTTCATTCATAGTTGGACACTCTGGTTTTGTTGAACTTAAAATATATGTATTTTTTGCTCTTAGTCTATTTACCATATTAAACTCTGTTCCAACTGCTATTTTTTGATTTTCATCTAAACCTTTTATGTAAGTAATTAATTGTGAAGTTGAACCTACAAAATCAGCAGCATCACAAACTTTAGGGTCACACTCAGGATGCACAGCAATCAAAATATCAGGATATTTGCTTCTATAAAATTCTATATCTTCTACAGAAAACTGTTGATGAACTGAGCAAAATCCATTGTAACAAATCACATCTGCTTCTTTCAAATCACTTCCATCACCAACAATTGCAGATTTTAGATTCAAAGATTTTGCAAAATTCTGTCCCAAACATCTATCTGGTACAAAAAATATCTTTTTCCCTGATTCTAAACCTTTTTCTATGATTTTATAAGCATTTGAAGAAGTACAAACCATCCCACCCATTTGCCCAACTTTTGCTTTTACAGCAGCACTTGAGTTTATATATGTAATAGGTAGAATATTTTCATTTGGAATTCCAGCTTCATTTAGTTTTTTCAAATTTTCTTCATAATATCCAACATCAATCATTCTAGCCATTGCACAACAAGCGATTTTTGGCATTAAAACTCTTTTTTGTGGACTCATAACTTTCACACTCTCACCCATAAAACCAACACCACAAAACACCACAAATTTAGAATCTGTTAGCATTACCTTTTTAGCAAGTTCGAGAGAATCTCCCGTAATATCAGCTAGCTCAAAAACTTCATCTCTTTGATAAAAGTGAGCAACAAGCGTCACATCTAACTCTTTTTTTAATTTTATTATCTCTTCTTTTAAATTCAAAACAAGCCTTCATATATTTAATTAAATGTGAATATAACAAAACTTTAGTTATAATCTCATTTAATCACACACATTAAACAAAGGCATTAGATGGATTTTTTCACAAATACAAACATTTTATTTTTCATAGCTGCATACTTAATAGGCTCAATTCCCTTTGGTTCAATTTTGGCAAAAACTTTTGCAGGAGTAGATATAACAACAGCAGGAAGTAAGTCAATCGGAGCTACAAATGTTTTAAGAGTAGTAAAAGAAACGAACCCAAAACTAGCAAAAAAACTAGGAATCGCAACTGTTTTATTGGATGCTTTAAAAGGAACTCTTGTTTTATTATTTGCAATGTATTATGGTGTTAGTGATTCTACTCTTTGGGGAATTGCAATTTTGGCCGTTTTAGGGCATTGTTACTCTATTTATTTAGGATTAGAAGGTGGAAAAGGAGTAGCAACTGGACTTGGTGTTTATTTAGTGCTTATCCCCATACCAACAATCATTGGTGCAATTGTTTGGATTGTTTGTGCAAAAGTTTTAAAAATCTCTTCATTATCGTCTCTTTTAGGACTTGTAGGTGTAATAATTAGTGCTACTTTTTTATATGATAATTTAGGTGAAAATGTAGGCTCAAATGTACCAATGTATATAATAGCTTTTATCATTATATATAAACACATTCCAAATATAATAAGAATCATCAAAGGCGAAGAGAAGAAAGTTATATGAAAATAGAAATATCAAATCTAACTTTCAAATGTATCATTGGAATTTTAGATTTTGAAAGAATCAAAAAACAAAAAGTTATCATAAATCTATCTTTTGAGTATCAGTTTTCAAAAGATAGTTTTATAAACTACGCAGAAGTTTCGGATTTAGTAGAAAAAACGATGAAAAAAGAGAAATTTTTACTTTTAGAAGATGCTATTTTACATCTTGAAAATCTACTAAATACTTCATATAATATAAACAATCTCAAAATCAAAATCTCAAAACCAAATATTTTAAAAAACTGTGTGGTTAGTTTAGAAAACTAGCCACTGGTTATATAGAAAAAATATTGACAAATAAATTTTATTTAATTATAATTCTCACGTAAAGCAAATAGAAGTCCTTGTTGGAGTGACTACCAACAATTTGGCATTATTAAAAAAGGTAAGGAGTGAAATCCTTGCCTTTTTTTTTGCGGTGGTAAATAATGAGGCTTTTGGGAATGCCGAAGAATGGATTTTTATTATGCTTTATAAAATGGTAGTATTACTTTTAATATTCTTGATATTCGCTATTAAGTTATATTAATAAAAGGGGGAATTAGTCACTCCCCTGTTACTACTTAGTAACAATACTTTTTAAAGTTTGAATTTTGTAAACAAAATAAG
>ERZ724503.133-NODE-133-length-25093-cov-5.192907_pt1 | contig 25093 bp, 23 predicted proteins | sample MGYA00376036_ERZ724503 | MGnify/ENA primary metagenome ERZ724503 (study PRJEB28724, sample SAMN07190885) | wastewater metagenome | isolation source: influent of sewage treatment plant in Hong Hong | place: Hong Kong | collected 2016-03-17 ...
TGATAATTCTCATCAACATCTATGAACTGGTATATCGCTAAGGTCTTTTCTTTATAACCTTTACTACTTAAGCTAAAGTAACTATTTATCTCAGCTATTGGTATTCTCAAATAACCATTCCCTTTTAGGGCTTGAAACAACAATCTTGTTAAAAAAGAGATTGTGCTATATAATTCCTTCTTGGATAATCCCTCTAAAGAATATTTATAAATAAACTTATCAACATCTATTAGTGTAAAACTTTCTAACACATCTTTTCTCCTTATGTTGAATTACTTTCAGTGGAATTATATAACTACTTTTCTTGCAAAGAACTTAAGCAGGGAGGTATAAGATATGTTATTATCACTTATTTGACCATGTTGTTGCTTCAAAATCGCTACAAGCCCGATGTAGTCGTGGCTAGAGCCTTGCACAACTTTTGCATTATTTAGAACATATGTACTACAATATAGTTCAAGTTAATTTACCATATAAGATACTTTAGACACAATTAACTATCTTAATTTATGTAATAGGATAAATTAGTTAAATAAGAGCCTACAAGGCACGAAAGGTATAGACCCTAGTCTTACTATTCCTTTATGGAAACTTTACCTTGTGTTGAGGCTGAGCTATGTCTATGAGCATTTATGTATTAGCATTAAACTAAAGTATTGGTATAGAGTTTTACTTAATAGAAAAGTTGTATAACACTTAAAGGGTATGTTATTACAAAAAGTGTTGAGATTAATATTAAAATGTTGCAAAAGTTGTGCAAGGCTCTAGCCACGATGTGGTAGTAGCTGTAGCGATTTTATATCAACAACATGGTCAAATAAGTGAGATAACTACTTCTATTTCCAACCTGCTGGAAATCTTTTAAAAGCATCTAGCAAAATACTTATACAATAAACTTATATAAAATCTTGTATCATACTACAATAAAATACACCACTATACTTACTAATATTATAGATTTATTCAGAAGTATATGTTTTAATATAAGCTAAGCATTGTTTAAGTAATATTTAGCTAAAATCTATATAGAAACTATTTTAAAGATATAAATAAAGTTAGTTGTAAATAAGTGTGTAGGAATGATTTTATATGCACACCCTAGTCTTACTATTCCTGAAAGGAGTTCGTGCCTTGTAGCTCAAATATGATAGCTTTATGAAGGTTTTTAAATAGTATGTAGATTAATAAATTAGAAAGGATTAAAAATGAAGAGAATAATAATTAAAATGCCCATACATAAACAACTTAAAACCAAAGGTAAAAATTAATGGAAAGTAAAGATATATTATATTCATCTGGAAATAATGATGAGTGTTATACTCCAGTGTATGCTGTTGAGCCTATTCTAAAATATATTCAGCGATATAAAGATTATGGTTGGGAATTTAATATGAGTAGAGAGTTCACTGTATGGTGTCCTTTTGACACAGCTGAGAGTGAATTTGTTAAATGTATATCTAAGATGTGGGGTATTAAAGTTATATATTCACACATCTTAGAAGGAAAGGACTTCTTTAATTATGAGCCAGAGCATTGGGATATAATAGTTTCAAATCCACCATTTACAAATAAGAGGAAGTATTTTGAAAGAGCATTAAGTTTCAATAAACCTTTTGCACTAATTATGACAAATACTTGGTTAAATGATTCTGCACCAAAGCAATTATTTAAAGATAGGGATTTGCAGTTGCTTATGTTTGATAAAAGAATGAAATTCACAGGTCCAGATGGTAGAGATAATAACAAGATAACATTTAGTAGTAGTTACTATTGTTGGAACTTTTTACCTAAACAGATTATTTGTGAAGAATTAAAGGAGAAATAGTTGGATATTATTGCATTATTAGAGAGTAAATTTGGTACAGGTTATTTTTATGAAATTATAGATATAAATGATATAAAGTCATTATCTACTATAAAAATAACTTGCAAAGAACATAATACAGAGGCAGTTGGGTTGTTTATAAATTTTATGCACCAGAATAATCCTTGCCCCTCTTGTAGAGAATTAATAGAAGGAGTTGTAGAGGGAATTGAGATGAAAACTAAAGTGAGTAGAAAGAAGTGGGAGTTGGTGGAATTGATTGAGGAGTTTGAGAGAATACATGGTGATAGGTTTTTATACCATGATTTACCTTACAGTTATGTAAATTCCAAGACTCCAGTGTGGATTAAATGTCGTAAACATAATCACTTTTTTCAACAATTACCAAGCAATCATAAAAATACCAAGGTTTGTTGCCCCAAATGTTTAGAAGAATTAGTAAATTCATAAAGAAATAATGTTTAAAATTTATAAGTAGTTTTGGTACTAATCAAGTAAAAGTGGTATAAAATGGTGAATACTACTACTTTTATAAGTTTATTTTAAGCATACTTAGAGTAAGAACCTATGCAAGTGCCTTTCTATGGGCATCTATTTTTTAGTGATATAAAAATGTGCCTATCATAACCTATTATACTTAGAAACAAGGATGAAAGGTTGATATGGGAGAGGTTGAAAATAAACTCTTACAGTTAACTTCATCGGGAAGTTCATCAAAGTCTGTTGCGGAGGTTGGTGTTGAATTACCTGCTGAAGTTAGTATAAGATTAGATGAGATAGAAGATTTAACAAATAGGTCTAGCAAGATTCTATCAAACTTAGATTACCAAATATTAGTCGCAATGACTGGAATCGTTGGTGAGGATAAAGTTGCTGAAGAGTTTGGTGTGACTAAGGGTTATATCAGAAAGTTGATGCGAAGTGCTGATGGTAGTGAGTTTTTGAAAGAACAAGCTAAGCAAAAGGCTGAGATGAGTTTAGCAATTTCAACGAATATGTTACACGAGGGATTGAACATCTGGCAGAATCATATTGGGGAATTGATGGCTAAGGGTCAGACTGAGATGGCTCTCTTTCATTTATTTGGGAAGAGTTCATTGTCTGATGTACAAGCTTCAATTCATAAACAGCAAAGTGCTACTCCCGAAGATAATGGTAACGGGCTTATGAACTTATTCGCTTCTATTACAGTTAATGGGGGTGGCAAGTGAGTGAAGCTAAACAGTTAATAACCTCTAAAGATATTTTAGAATTTAGAAAGTATCAAGGCACAATATCTCCAATAGCAGTAGCTGAGATGTTGGGGCAACCTCTTCATAAAATTCAAGCAGATATAGCTAAATACTTTGAAAAACCTCTTATAGATACTTGGCACGAAGCTACTTGGTTGATGTCAAGAAGGTTAGGTAAATCATATCTAGGTATTAAAATAGCTACAACATTAATGCTTACTCCTTATAGTAAGGTTGCATTAATAGCACACTCAACAAGTTTATCTGAGGTTTGGTTTAAAGAAATATTAAATGACTTAATGTCAATCCCTGAAATAAGAGATAAAGTAACTTGGGAAAAGAAAAATGGTATCATAGAGATAAAAGAGCTTAATACCTTGTTTATTTGCTGTTCATATCTTAATGCTGACACAAAATTAATTGGAAAGAGCTTCAACTTTATTTTGAAAGACGAATTCTTTCTGGTGGACAAAATATATCAGGAAGAAATATATAATTTAGTTACACCAACTACAGCTAACTTTGGTTCTAATGAAGGAATTAAATATGCAAAGCAAGTTATCTTAAGTACTCCTAGGGGTACTATAACTGGCTCACACTCAGGTAGAACATACCTAAAAGGTTTAAATAAGGAAAAAGGATTTATCTCATTTAAGCACGATATTTATGAGTCTCCATTCTTAACAGAGGGGGAGATAGAGTTAATAAAGCAAACTACCCCTGAGTCAGTCTGGCTACAGGAATTTTGTTGTTGCTTTACCCGTCAGGAGGCATCAGTAGCTAGAGAGTTTGATAAAAATAAACACGTAATACATATATCTGATAAAATGATACGAGATATGATACACTACTGTGACATTATTGTAGCCTTGGATACGGGGGTACGTGATGGAAACGCATTTTCTGTGGTACTTTATAATAATAAAACTGAGACATATTACGCTGTAGCTGAACACTATAAGCAAGGTGAAATTGTATACGATTTTATAAAAAATGCAAAAGATACTGCTACAGCTTTTTGTAAGAAATTTGAAGTACCTTTTAATAGGGTTTATTTCTTCATAGACCCTTCGTCAAGTGAGGCAAAATTACAGGCAAATAAGTTATTTGACCTTACTATGCACAATGCAAAAAATAATAGAGATGCAGGAATAGATTATCTAAATCAAATATTACAAGGTAATGGTGAAGCTAAAATACCTAAACTATTCATATCAGATAAGTGTGAAGTTCATATATCTCAACTAGAATATGCTGAGTTTAAAGCTGTGTCTGGTGTTATGTCAAACCAATTTGCGAAAGACCCAATACGAGATTCTCACTATGATGTATTACAAACATTAATCTATGCAACATTTACCCATTATAAAACCTCGCACAGTTCTTTCATAATATCTTAAAACAAATCCCAGTATAAGGATTGCAAGAATAGCCCAAGCGGAAAACCTAAAAGGTGGTTTCAAGATTTCTTGTCCTTATACTAAAACAAAAACCAACACAAAGGAGAGACTATGAAGTTTGATAAAATAAACTTTGTTTTAAATGTATTATCTTCTGAAGTAGTCTTAAAAGGCAAACAAAACCTAATAAAACTCTTCATAGTAGATAGTATAGCAGATACGCAAATATCTGAAGTAGAGTATAAGCTACAAATCAATGACGGAAGAAATGCTGCAACAATCATTCAAGACTGGGCTACATTAGAGCAGTTCGGAGATTTTTTCACGGATACCTACATCCCAACTTTCACAAACAAATCTACCATAGAATTATTAGTAAGAATCACTGACACGGATGGGAACATCTATGCTATGTCACACAACTTACAAGGAGTTATATGATGGGCTTGTTTGGATTCACTAAGACAAAATCACAACCAATTAAACAAAGAGAAAAGACTGTTATAACTGCTTCGGAAGCTACTGCCTATCAAAATGGTGGGAATCTTCCAACAGATAATAGAAACTTTCAAGCCTACATTAATGCAAGTTCAAGATTAGACACTTTAATACGAACTTCAGCATTAGTTGCTTCAAGTGCTAGATTTCAATATGGGAAAGTTGATACTAAAGGGAATTTTAAAATAGTTACATTTAAACAATCTGATGGGTTATATATGAATGATTATCAAACAGAGAGTGATTTCATATTTGAGCTATTTGGTACCTTAATGACTTATGATAAAGTATTATTGATTCCAGAACAAAGCAAATATCCATTCAGAAAAGGTATGATAGATTGGTCTATTGTTCCTGATGACCAGTTCTCTGCTAACTTAGGAACAAATCAATCCATAGAAACATTCACACATAGAAGTTCAACGGGGATTGAAACAACTTACAATTATTCAGAAGTAATCTATATAACAAGAAATCTTACAGCAAACAACCTAATATATGCTATACCAAAGATTAAAGCATTGATGAAAACTATTGAAAATATTCTTGGTATTCACAACTTTATGGGGGAGTATATTGCAAGTGGAGGTAAGAGTTCAATTATAGCTTCTAGCGACAGTTTACTTAGTGAGGAACAAGGTAGAGCTGTTAAGAAGTCACTACAAGATTTCTTAGGTTCAAATGCACCAAAAGCATTACTAATCAACTCAGAAAAGTTTACACTAGATAAAGTATCAGACAGCCTCACAACAGCAGGTGTATTAGATATTATAACAAAACTTTCTGACGAGATTAGTAAATCATTCAATATGCCAAGTTATTTGCTTGGAGAATATTCAAGCTCAACGCAAGGTACAACTATGCAAATGGCGAATCGAACTTGGTTTCAAATTCAGCTAAGACCTTTATTCACAACTTTATCAAGTGCTTTTACCAGATATTATAGAGACTTTGGTGGTGTGAAAAATGTAAGTGTTAGATTTGATTTTAGTGAGATTGACCTGCTAGAGGATAGTGATACAGATAAATTGAAAATTGCTAATGATTCACTTAAATCAGGAATTAGAAGCTTAAATGAGGCAAGAGTTTATTGTGGATTACCTCCATTAGAAACTGAGTCTGCTGATTTACACATATCACCTGCTTTCTTGACTGGGCAATCACCTGTTTCTTTTGAAAACTTTGAAGCAGATATTGCAAGAAACTTAGCTTCAAGTAATGCTAATACTTCTACTGGGACTGGGACAACACCTAGCGATGGTATTCCAAACGGAGAAGGTGGTGCATTAAATGAGCCAAACAATTCAGGGAGAGCTTAATATGAGAGGTGTTGAGATAATATGAAACAACAATTAAATTTTAAAACATATAGTGGATTTGAGACAAAAGCTCTTGAAACCACTGAAACAACAAAAGAAGGCGAAGGTGTAATTTACATAGAAGGTTATGCTTCTAAATCCTATGATATGGGGAAGCCAGTCATTGACTATGATGAAGAATTTGTTGATATAAAAGGCTTTGACCTTTCAACTTGTACTTCATTACTTTTTAACCACGATGGCGAAGAGATTAAGATAGGAAAATGTAGATTAGAGCATAGAGCAGATGGTGCTTATTTGTATGGTGAAGTTCACGAAAAGTTAAATGATAAGGTTTACTACGCAGTTAAACATGGAATCATGACAGACTTTTCTATTGGATTCTCTGCAACAAACTATGAATATAAAACTATTGAGGGAAGAGACATATTAACTTTCACAGAAGGTTTTGTGTGGGAAACTTCTATATGCAATATTCGAGGTGCAAATCCAAAATCTAAGATAGAAACTACTAAAAAACTTAGACAAGATAAGAAGATGTTAGAACTTGCAAAATGGCTAGGCGATGCTCCTAGTGAAGTTCAACTTGATGCCTATACAGAAGTTAAATCAGTTATCCAAGATGGAAAATGTGTAGGTTTTAGCTGTGATATTGAGCAATTAAAGAAAGCTAATCCAACGCAAGACTGCTCTTGTATAACTAAAGAAGGGAATAAATTGAAAGATATAAAAGAAGTAATGAAGGGCTTGACTTTTGAAAGTACAGAAGCTGAGGGATACAATCAATTAAGAAAGCTAAGATTTTATATGGAAATCTTAGAAGAAACTCTTAGTGATAATTTTTATGAAGTTATTTGGTACGAAGGTATGTCAGGAGAAGAAGCTAAAGCTAATATGTTAGGAGCTTTATCTGCATTTACAGACAAGCTTGAAGAGTTTACTCTATTAGATAAACCTGTTGAGCCTACAAATGTGGAAAAAAATAAAGGGGAAGAAGTGACAATAACAAAATCAGTAGAGACAACTGAGTCAGTAGAAACTGCACCAGTAACTGAAGAAGTAATTTTAGAGGGAGAAGAACAAGCAAGTAATCCTGAGCAGGTAGAAGATAAAGCTCCTGAACAGATTTCAACTGAAACTGAAGAGGAAACTACACAAGCAGATGTTGCAGTAGAGCCTACTGAAGTTGTAGAGGAGGTTAATGCTGAAGCTTCGAGTAAATTAAATGTTGAGTATTTGGCTTCAGTTAATTTAGAAGAACTTTCAGATGATGAAGTTGAGGAACTTTATAATGAAGCATCTTATCTAATTGATGATTTGATGAAAGATGATAAAGTTAGATTATTGGCGTCAGCTAGTGATATTTTAGAAAAGATTGATGCTTTAATAGAGGCATCAGCTAACTAATCAAGTGCTGTTGGAAGAGCTAAATGTTCTTCCCTTTTAAAATTATATAAAATAAACTAATCGGGAGATTTAAGAATGAAAAAAGAAAATAGATTTAAGGCAAAGTTAGCCGAAGTTGCTACTGAGGCAAAAGAAATGAATGTGGCTAAAATGCCTGACAATGTTGCACCAAAAAAGGAAAATAAAGAAATGACTAACGTATTACCAAAAACAAAAGAGGTTGCTGAAGTATTAGATATGATGTATATCTTAAAATCAGCTAAACAATCATTAGGGCAAGATTTAACTCAAAAAGAGTTAGCAATGTTTGCAGATGAGTTACATACAAAAGCTGGTACAACTGTTTCTGATGTTTCTGCTGTGATTCCTTCAGGATTCTCAGGAAGATTTATCCAAGATATGTATGCTATGACTGGTTTAGAAGGTATCATCGGTATGGAGTCTATTAATAGCTTTGGAATGACTGATACAATCGGTTCATTCGGGATGGAAGCATTTGTAGTTTCTGAATATGGAACTCCAGCAGACACTAATGATTCTCAAATTGATTTTGAGTACAGAGGTGGAAAATTAATGGCATTAACTAAAATCTCATATGAGGCTTTAGCAGATGCAACTATTGATATGTTAGCTAATAAAAGATTAGGATTACAAAGAGCAATGGCAGTAGCTGTTGAAAAAGCAATCTTAAATGGACAATCTGGAGATAATGGAATTACTGGTGCTGATGCTAGAACATTATTTAGAGGATTAAGAAAATATGGTTTAGCAAAACAAACTGTGGACTTTGGTGGAGTTGCTTTAACAGAAGCTACATTCAAATCTAAAATCTTAGAAATGCAAGAAGCTGGAGATTTATATACATCTTGGGAAGAAATTGCTGCAGGTAATGTTTTAATTCTTGTGCCAAATTCAGTTTATAATAAAGTATTAGAGTTTGATACATTCGTTGATGCTTCTAAAGCAGGTGTAGCTTCTACATTAGTTTCTGGAAGAAAAATTTCAACTGTATTTGGTATTCCAATTACTTCAAATAGATTCTTCCCAGCAGCTGTTGATGCAACTGGTGTGGTATCTGCAACTGGTGCAAATAACACATTCCAATCAATCCTTATGTTTAACACTTCAACTGTTAAATTATACTCTGTTGCAGGAAGTGCTTTATTAGAGTCTGAGAGAAAAATCACTGACCAATCTTACACTTTAACTGCTTCAAACAGATTAGGATTTGGTTCAATCTTTGACCAAAAATCAACTGCACCAACAACTATTGATGCAACTAAAAACAACATTGTAGCTGGTATTAATATCAAGTTATAATTTGGGAGGGTTCGCCCTCTCATTTTGTTTAATTAAACTATAAAGGAAATTAATGAAAGTAACTTATAAAGGTGAAGGTGGGTTTAGTTCAAACAGAATCTCATTCAATCCAGATATAAAAGAATATGAAGTAGCTAATGAATTTGGTGAATATTTAGTAAAAACTTTCCCAAGCCTATTTGATGGAATTATTGCAAAAGTTGTTAAAGAAGTTGAAGAGAAACCAAAGGCAGAAGTAGCTCCTAAAAAGGCTAAATAATGGCTTCATTTACAGAGTTTAAACTAGCTCTTGGAATCAAAGGCTCAGACAGAGATACTGAGTATGCTTCAATACTAAAAGGTCTTATCAAAGAGTTATACACAACTTATGGTATAGCTATTACAAAAGATGTTGAAACTGCTTCTGAAACTATAAATTCAACTTATGGTACAAAGATACAACTCGCTTATAAAAATATAGTTAGTTTGACTATTTCAGGGTATGTTGAAGGTGTAGATTACACTTTAGATAAAGTTTCAGGTGAATTAGTTATCTTATCAACTGGCTCAATGTTAGAAAGCACAAACTATAATGTAAGTTATAGCTACTATGTTTTTATAAACGAGTCTAATGAGATAATTTATCAAATATATCCTGATACAACTTACACAACATATAATATTGAAATTAGACCAAGCACACTTATGAAGATAGAGTATAATGGGAATGTTTTAATAGAAGGTATTGATTACTATTACTACAACAATACTTTTGAGCCTACCTTAACAATTACTAATACAAGAATCCCATTCAAACTATATTTACAAGTAGGATATGAAAATATTCCTATGGATTTGAAACAGTGTTTTTATGAATTAGCTGGAATAAGATTTGACCTAAGAGATAATAAAACATACCTTAGAGAAAAATCAACAGACAATGCACAAGGTATTTCAACAACATATCGAATGGACTCTTTACCAAAACATATTAAAAGTGTTTTAGATGAATACACAGGTAGAAGATTTATTATATGATAAGTAAAGATGTTAACTCATTTAGTATTAGGATTAAGAAAAGATTAAAGGTTATGTCTGAGGAAGCTTTTAAATTAAGAGTTGAGAATTTAAGTGAAAGTATGAATAATGTTATGAGTATGTCTAAAAATGCTGTGGTAGCTTATTTAAAAGGTGAGGCTGGAGTGCTCGTAGAGAGGAAAGCCTTTGCAAAGATTCCAGAGGTAAGAAATGGAAATCTTATTATAAAGATTGCTCAAGGTAAACTAGACTCTAAGCCTAAGTATAGACAGATAGGCTCAGTCCTTGTTGCAACATTTAAGGGTTGGTATGCTTTAGATAATAATGGCTCTGGCTCTCATACAGTTACTACTTCAGATGGTAGAAATGCTCCTTATGCTTCATACTTAAATTATAGCAAAAGATTCCCTTCATATAATGGCTTCTTTGACTTAGCTAAAGATGTTTATAGACAATCTCTTATAGATAAATTTGAAGATAGCTATAATCATTCTTTTGAAAAAAAATACAGATACTAAAGGGAAACAATGGCAAGTTTAAACACAAAATTACCAATCAATGAACTTAAAGCAATACTAGAAGCAATGAACTTCTTTGCTAAAGTCTCAGTTGGTAAGGTTGAGGATTTAGTAACAGAAACTACATTACCAAGCATTTATATAACATTAGACTCAGATATAAATGAAAATAATGGTCAAATGAGGACTGATGGAGGTGAATATAATAGGATTCTTATTGTAACACTTAGCATTCATTTAGACCAAACTTCTGAGGATGATTTATATTATTTAGATGTTAGGGATATGGTAGAGTCTGCAATCTTGAAGGATAGTTTGCTTTGGCAATCAGTCATTGATAGAGATGTAGTAGGTAGTAGGTGGGATAAAGGTCAAAACTTACCGAGGAAACAAGGTGAGATGGCTTTAAGATTATTTACTAGAGGTTGTGTTGTATAACACATTATATAAATTTTTAAAAGGAAAATAAATGGCAGTTTTAAATAGTGGAACTATTATAGCAGTTGCAGAAGAAACAGTGTTAGGTGCTGGAAAAGCTACAGCTTGGGTTGATGGTGATGTAATTTCTTGTCAAGATGATTCTGGATTAACTCCTGCAATCGAATCTTTAGAGAGAACAAACTTCAATGGAAGCTTTATTAAATGTCCAGCAGTAGCAGGGCAAGAAACTACAAGTGGTTCTATTAATATGGAATTAACTTTAGATGCAACTGATAAATTAGGTGGACATTTAATATTCAAATCAGGTTTAGGTGTTTATGTAGCAGATGCTGCTGATATATCTGTTGCTAACAAAATTAGTGAAGAGGCTGACCCAATAGCTAATCCAACAGGTTCTGGATTATATAGATTATCAAGACCAACTGAGGCTAGAACAACTTTAGCTATTAGGGAGTTTATTGGTGGAACTCAATCAGTTATTGATTCAAAAGGTTGTGTAGTAGATTCAATTAGCTTTGACTTCTCAGCAGGACAATTAGTAAAAGCTTCAACAAGTTTATCAGGAATTGCCTTCACAAACTTAGAGGGAATTACTCCATTAAATTCTTTAGGTTGTGTTTCTGCTCAAGCATTTGTAACTAAATCTGCTAAATTCATTGTTGATGGTGTTGCATTATCTGCATCAGGTGTTACATTAGAGATTTCAAATGAAGTTTCTGACCGAACTTTTATCAATAGCTCAGGAATCGGGGACAAGGTAATTGTTGGAAAAGGTGTTACTTTAAATTATACATTAGATTTTGTGAACACAAATGAACTTACAAAAATGAAAAACAATAGTAAAGCTGAAATATTTATTGAGTTAATAAATTCAGCAGGGGACAAAGTTTCTATATATCTTCCAGTAGTATCATATAGTTCAGTTGAACTTGGTAATGATGGTGGAGTTAAAACTTTAGCAATTACTTCAATGGCATACAACGATGCAGAAGATAATTGTTTATATATAGCAACAACAAAAGCTCCTTAATAAGAGTTTTATAGAGGGACTTTGGGGATAATCTCCTCAGAGTTTACTTTTAGTTTAGTCTTTTAGAAAAATTAAATTAAGTGTAAGGTAAAAGGTGAGCATTTAGATAGGCTCGGATAATTAAAAATTAAAGGGAAAATTATGGCAAGAGAATTTGTTACAGTATCATTAGAAGAAAGAAGTTATGTTCCAAACGATTGGAAAGATGAAAAAGGTAAGCCAGAAGCTAAGGCATTAACATTTAAGTTTAAACCTTTATCAAAAAGGCAATTAGCTCAGTATTCAGATAATAGTTCAAGATTAAATATTGGCTCAAATACAATCTCATTAGGGAATGCTTCAAACGCTATTGACTTATTTAAAGTAGCAATCACTGGTTGGGATAACTTCATTGTTGATGGTAAAGCAAAACCTTTCAAAAAAGAAGGGAATGGATTACTTGATGAAGAAGTTATAGAAGTACTTCCATTAGATATTATTGAAGAAGTTGCTAACCACATTTTAAAAGTAAGTAAGTTTCCAGAAGAAGAAAAGGGAAAGTAGAAGAGGCTCTCAGTATATATTTTGATGATAGCTTTAGAGAGTTTAAATGTCAAGATTGTACTGATACATTAAAAATGTCAAGGTCTTGTGGTTTAGAAGCCTATAAAGGAATTAAGTTAAATACTCCAATCAGAATTAATTTTGGTAAGAAAGTTATCACAGAGTGCCCTAATAGTTATGCTAAATGGGAGTATGTTGGAGATGCTATGGAAGCTTGGCAATATTACAAAGATGGATATTTGCCTGAGGTCTATGATAAAGCAACAGAAAAGCCTTTGTCAATATTAGACCAGAGTGAGTTTTTTACAGTTGCACATTCTTTAGTAGAAAGTGTTAAAAATAAAGCTGAAGCACAAATGATGCAGAAAGCACAAAATAAAGGGAAGAAATAAAAATGGCAAGAGAATTTAAAAAAATAGTTAGAGAAGAATTAAGTTATGTACCTGAAATGTTCATTGGAGAAAAGAAACCATTAACATTTAAAATGAGAACATTAAGCCAAAAAGAATTAGCAAAGTTTGCTGATGCAGGAACTAGATTAAATGTTAATTCAGGAATGTTGATTTTAGGTACAACAGAGATTGAGTATGAAATAGCTAGGCTATGTATTACAGGCTGGGATAACTTTGTTGTAGAAGGTGACACAATAGCTTTCAAAAGAGATGGTGCTGGGAAACTAGATGAGAGAATTATTGAAGATATTGATGGATTCTTTGACATATTAGTTGAAGTAGGAAAGTATATTTCAGTTGTTTCTAAATATCCTGAGATGGCTATTAAATAGAGAGTTAGGTTAGGTCTTGTGCCTAACCTTTTGTTCGTATGTTTGAGTTGTATTAAGATTAGAATTATGGTTGATAATTTTAATAGAGTTCAAATATAGAAAATAGTAATAGCTTATAAAAAGGAAATTTAATGGCAAACACAAATGAATTAGACCAAATAGACTTAAACCTTACTCTAAGAACAGATAGGGCTCAAGAGACTGCTCAGTTGGTATTAAATAACCTTATTCAAATTGAAAACAAGTTAATAGCAATAGGAAGAAAACCTTTTACATTAGGTGGGGGATTAGATAAGGTTGGCAAGGATATTGCAAATGTACAAGATTTAATAAATAAATTTAATAAAGAAGTGGGTAAGCAAGAAGTTTCTTGGAGTACTATTGTTAAATTTATTAATGAAAATCAAAAAGCAATTATTGCTGTGGAGAGACAAGTTGAGAGTCTAAATAAAACTATCAAATCAGGCTTAAAAGAGCAAGAGACTTTACAAAATAATATTAATAAATCAAAAGAGTTTAATAATTCATTAGCATACAAAGAGCAAATGATTCAACAAAAGATTGCTCAGAATAAGGCTAAAATAGCCTTAGATGAACAAATTGCTCTAGCTAAAAGACAAGTATATGAACAAGCTTCTGATAAATCTTATTCTACTAAATTAGGACAAGCTCAACTAAAAACTAAAGAAATAATGGCTGAACTTAATGTACTTAAACAAGTAGCCCAAACAGAAGAAGTTATTACAAGAACTAGAAAAGTCCAAACTGAACTTGCAGGTAGAGCTACTATTGAAAGAAAAGCTCGATTAGCTGACCAACAAGCAGATGAACAGTATAACAGTGTTATGACAATGCACTCTGCAAAAAGAGCCTTAGGATATACTGCATTGTTTGCTGGTATAGGTGCTGTTACTGGGGCATTAGGGGCAATGGCTTCAAATGTGATGGAAGCAGATTTACAAATGAGAACATTAGGTGCAGTTCTTAAGTTAAATATTACACAAGCTAGAGAGTTGTCTGAATCTGTAAGGGATTTAGGTGGGACTTATGGGGGAAGCCTTAAAGAGATTGAAGGTGTAGCTTTAGCATTAGCTAGGGCAGGTATTGCTACAAAAGATATGATTCCAGCAACTGAGATTGTTCTTAGAATGGCGAGACTTACTGGAGATACATTTGAGCAATCTGCTAGTGCAATCATATCTTTTCAGCAAGTATTTGGCAACACTACTTCAATGGAAGCCTTAGGTAATAAATTAGCCTATATTGCAAATATGTCTAGGTTAAGTACTCAAGATATTGGAACATTCTCCAACTATGCTCTTGCTGCGGCTAAATCGGTAGGATTAACTGAAGATGCTGTTGGGGCTTTAGCTACTGCCTTCTCTGTAGCTGGGAGTAATGCAAGTACGATAGGTACACAAATTCGTACTATCACGGCAATATTCTCTGAAAATTCAAAAGATATTGTAGGTTTCTTTAATGGAATTGGGGTTTCTCAAGAAGGAATGAGGGATAAACTTCAACAAGGTGGAAAAGTTTCAAATCAGGCTATGAGAGATTTTATTGAAGTTTTAGGTAATGTTGATAATATGACATTTAATAAGCTAACTGGAAGTATGGATAAGCTAACAGTTAACTCTTTAAACTTAATGAGAAATAATAAAGAAAATGTTACTAGATTTATGAATGAATTGGAGGCTGGAGCTGAGGGACAATTAAAAGTTGTTGATACTATTTTAGAAGCACATAGAGTTACTATGGAAAAATGGTGGAATAAGTTTTTAAATTTCTCACAAGAACAAGTTACAAATTTAGAGGAGTTATTATCTAGTACTAACTTACAAGATAAAATAGATGCTTTACAAAATGCTTTATCTAAAGGTGTAAAGATACCCTTTGCTATGGATGTAGGTCTTGAGGGGGAATCTAAAAAGTCTAAAGAGGCTATTGCTAAAAAACTAGCAGAATTAAAAGCAATACAAAGTATTCAAAAAGATAACATTAAACTTGCTGAATTAAATGCTAAAATAGAGAAATCTACTGGCGAAGAATATTTAAAATTATCAGAAGAGAAAAAAGCATTAATTATAAAAATAGCAGAAGAAAGAGACTCGTTAGAAACTAAAACAGTAGGAAAGACTAAAGAACAAATTGCATTAGAGATTAAGAATAGAGAAACTATACTAGCAGGGTATAAAAAAGATATTATAGGGCTTGATACAAAAACTGCTAAATATATAGCATTAACAGCACAAATAAGAGAACAAGAAGACGAGTTAAAGAAACTAAATAAAACATCTAGTAATGCTACTGTAGCTCAAGTTGCTGGAACAAGTTTAGCAGAAATTGCAAAAGATATTCAAGATAAAGTATCTACTGGAGATACTAATGTATTAATTGAGATTAATGCTTTAACACAAGCTCGTTCAAAAGCTATTGAAGATTTAAACAAACAAATGGAAGCGTATTATGCTTTTGAGTTTAAAAATAATAAAGAAGTAGCTGACCATATTAGAGAGGTAGCTGGTGGAGATGCTAATCAGGTAGCATCAAAAGAGGGACTTTTAAAACTTCAAGCCGAAGCTATTGAGAAAATGGAATATAGTAATGTACTCACAGCAGCCCTAGAAGATAAAACTGCAAATGTAGATGAGGAAACTAGAAAATATGTTAATGGGTTGATAACTGCTAACTCTACTTTTGTTAATGCTTATAATAAACTAGCTGAATTGTTAGGATTACAGAAAGTAGCATTTAGGACTGCTGAGGAAGCTCAACAAGATGCTACTGATGCTTCTCTAAAAAGATTAGAGGTTGAGAATAAAATAAAGACTGCTCAGGATGTTAAAAAAATATATGAATCTGGTGGTTCTGATTTAGTTGTTCAAAAGAAGAAATTAGATAATTTAAGAGAAGAAATAAAAATTGCTGATGATATAGATAAGAGTGAAAAGGGTAGAAGAGAAAGAGCACAGAAATTAGCTGAAGCTGAAGCAGATTATGCAAAAGCAGTAAATACTGAAAAAAGTAAAGGTGCATCTGCTGATGATAAAGCCTCAAAAGAACTTTATAGAAGGCTTGAAGCAGAAAAAGCAATAGCATCTTTAAACTTAGAGATTTCACAATACCAAGAAGGAAGCTATGGCACAGCTCTTGGTCAAGCACAAGTGGCTAAATTAGAGCTAGACTTTGCTAATAAGAATCTTGAGACAGCTATTCAAGCAAAAGCTGAGGCAACAGAAATTGCTAAACTTAAAAGGGACATTAGCAAAGCTGAGCTAGAATCACTTAAAGCAAATGATGCAGCTAATAAACAAGCACTTGAGCAAAAGCAATCGTGGGAAGATATTGGCTTAGCTTGGAAACAGTTTCTTGACCAAGATACTAGCCCACTCAATGAAGCATTAATATCTGCTCAAAATAATGCAAGAAAAATTCAAGAGCAAATTGATGCAGGGGGCTTGAACTCTATTGATTTAGAGAAAAAGAAACAAGAGTTAGCACAAGCTCAATTAGATATTAAGAAAGCACAACTTGCAATAGAGATTGAAAGTATTGAGTTAAAAGCTAATAAAGAGTTGAGAGCATTAGAGGCTCAATCAGCAGTTTTAGAAAGAATGAGCATTATTAGAGACTCAATGGCTTCTACTGAAAATGCTTCTATAAATAATGCTTTAAAGTTTGCTGATACATTAAGTTCAACTGCCAATAGGGAAATAACTTTACAGCAAGATAGAATAAAGTTAAAAGAGCAGTATGATAAAGATGTTTTAGACACAAGTAAAAATCAGGATGAAGTTAATAAGAAATATCTTCACGAGGATAAACTTCTAAAAGAGAAAGCAAAGACTTCTGAGATAGCTGGGTATGGGCAGATTGCAGGAGCTATGAGTGCAATGTTCAAGCAAGGTTCTAAAGAAGCAGAAGCCTTCCAAAGAATCCAAGCAGGACTTGCTATGGTTAATGCGGTTAACGCAGTATTAATGGCAGGGGCTACTATGCCAACACCTGCTAACTTTGCCTCAATGGCTTCTATGGCAGGACTTGTTACAACAGTTTTAGCAAATGCTGGGATAGCCTTTGGTGGGATTGGTGGTACAAAAACTACTACAACAAAAGATGCTTTTTCTGCACAAGTTGCTAATGAAGGTAAAGGCTCAGTTTTAGGGGACACAGAAAAACAATCAGAATCAATAACAAGAGCATTAGATACACTTAAAGATTATGCTAAGCCTGAGTATCAAACTTTACTAAGTATGAATAAGTATCTTGCTAATATTTCTAATAGTATTGGTGGAGTAACTTCTTTACTGATTCAAAGTGGTGGGTTTGCTTTTGGTGAAGGTGCTGTATCAAGTGATTCTGGTTGGAAGAATAAAGTAGGTGGAGGCACAACAAGTGCAGTTGGTCTTGGAATAAATGCTGCTATGGGTGCTGCTGCTTCTACTTCTGCAATGGGCTCAGTATATGCTGTGGCAGAACTATTTGGGACAGGTGCAGTTTCTTCATTAGTTGGGGGAATTAATGCAGGAGTATCAGCAGGACTAAGCACAGCAACTATGGGAGCTTTAGCAGGTACTGGTATTGGACTTGCTACAATGTTAGCTGATAAGTTTCTTTTAAATGGGACTATATCAAAAGGTATAAACTCTATTGTTGGGGGTATTTTTGGTAAAACTTCTGTATCTCAAGAACTAACAGACTCTGGTATATACTTTGCAGATGAACTACTAAAAAATGCAATAGAAGAATTTAATGGTAGTGCATATCAAACTATTACAACTACAACTACTAAGAAATCTTGGTTTAGTAAATCGACTAAAAAATCTGTTAAAAGCTACTTTGAAGATTTAGATACAGAAACTGAAAGACAATTTAGCTTAGTATTAAGTAACATTTATAATGTAGTTTTAGCAAGTGGTGATGCTTTAGATGCGACTGCTTCAACTTTACAAAACCAGTTAAATAACTTTGTTGTAAGTATTGGAAAGGTTTCATTAAAAGATAAAACTGGTGATGAAATCCAAACAGAACTTACTTCAATATTTGGTAAAATATCTGATGATTTAGTTAAGGCAACATTCCCACTATTGACCCCTTTCCAAAAAGTTGGTGAGGGCATGTTTGAAACCCTAACAAGAGTTTCAGCTGGAATGGAGGAAGCTGAGTATTATATAGGTAGATTAGGAAAATCATTCCAAGACCTTAGCTACACAGACATTATCAATAAACAAGGTGATGTTGGTTTTGAAGCTTTACTTCAAAGTATTATCAAAACCGATGAAGCAGTTTATGGCTTAGATAACAACTTAGTTAATATCATAGAAAACTTAGATTCAACTGCTGAAGAATTATATGGAGTTTATACTGCCTTAGATGGATTGAGAAATGTACTAAAATTCTTAAAACTAAATACCGATGCAGTTTCTTATGCTTCAATTAGAGGTGCAGGAAGTGCAGAAGCTCTTGCTCAAGGTATGCAAGATTATATTGATGGATTCTTAACAGAGGCTCAGCAGTTAGCTTTAAGCACAAACCAACTTCAACTAGAGTTTAATAAATTAAATATTGCAATGCCTACTAATAAGGAAGCATTTACAAAACTTATTGAGAGTCTTGACTTATCTAGTGAGGCAGGACAAGAGTTATATGGTAGATTAATAATTCTTAGTCAAGGTTTTGCTGAAGTTGCTGATGGTGTAGCTGAGAGTATTAAATCTTTACAGGATGAGCTATCAAGCTCTATGCAAACTGGATTTGATGATTTTGTTGCTGGGGTTGATGCTCTATTTGCAACACTACAAAGTAACATAGAAAAAACACAAAGTTTAATCACAAAACTTACAGATAAAAATGAAAATGATAGTCTTACAACAAGCTTGATTAAATATAACCAAGCATTTGCTGATTACCAAAACACAGGAAGTCAAGAAAGCTTAGACGCATTATTAAAATATAGTGAACAAGCTTCAAACTTAGGTGGAAATACTCCTCTAATTGTAGATGAGCTAAAGAATGTGTTAGGGAGATTAACTGAGCAAGAAAAAGTTGTTAGGGTTAATATTGTTGATGGATTAGGTACACTACTTGGGCTTAACCAAGAGCAAGTATCACAGTTAAAAACTGTTGCAAGTGATGGAAAGATTACTAATGACGAACTAAATTCTATAACTGGTTTAACACAAGGTCAAAAAGAGGGTATAGTAGAGTTTGCTAATAATAGTAATTATATATCTACTGAAGGGACTTTATCTGATTTAGTTACCTATTCTAAGTTACAGTTAGATGCTTATAGACAAGGTTTAGCTGAGGAAACAGTTGGATTATCTAAACAGACCCTTACTTACGGGGATTATGTAGGAAAACAAGAGCAAATAGATATTGCAAAGACTTTGGGTGTAAGTTATGAAACAGCTAAACCTTTAGTAGAGCAAATACAAGCACTAAGTGTAAGTAAAAATGTACAAGCTGATGTAAATTCTTTGTTAGGATACACAGGTACTAGCTATAATACTACACTAGCTAACCAACTAAGTCAATTAAGTCCTTACTTAAGCAGTTCTGTATCAGATGCTGTATCTAATACTAAAAATACAGCAAATGCTAACCTAGCAGCTCAACAAGAAGCGGAAAGACTAGCAAAAGAAAAACAAGCATTATATGAAAAAAATAGAGCAGAGTTTATGGCTAATTACAATAATATAGTAGCCTCTTATGATAAAGAGAAAAACGAAAGTAAAACTGCTTGGGATGCTGTATATTGGCATATAAATAAAAATTATAGAAGTGGTCTTGCTCCTGATACTCCAGCTAGTGAGACTCCAGCAACACATAGTAGTATTGACCTTAATGGAAGCTATTATAGAAGTAGATATGATACATATAAACAGCAACATATGGAAGCATATATTGCCTACAAAAACCTAGAGGCATATAATACTGAGAAAGCCCTTAAAGGTTATTCTTCTGGAGGATACACAGGTGATGGTGGAAAGTATGAACCTGCAGGAATAGTACATAGAGGGGAATATGTTGTAAACTCTGAAACAACCCGCGACCTTGGTTTAAATAATAACTCTGGTGGAGTTTTCACAGAGATTGTAGCTGAGCTTAAGCAAATCAAAAAAGAGAATAATGATATGAAATTATTAATGGTTAAATTAACTGCTGATAACTCAAAAATGCTAACAATAGATAGAGCTACCTATGCTAGTAAATAGGTGAGGTAGCTCTCACTTTAAATTAAAGGAGAAATTATGTCAAAACCAGCAATAGCAATAGAATATCTTGGTGCAATAATAGCAGAGCCTAGAAAGCAATATACCTCAGCAAGTGTTATAACCAAATACCCAACAGCAACTGTTATGAAAATGAAAACAGAAGGAATCAAAGTAACAGTTAATGGTTCGGATATGTTTCCTGTATCTTACGATGATGAATCTTATATAACTACTGGGCGAACATTTATGTTTAGTGATGCTTGTACAATAGCTATAGGTAGATATGTAGCAATAACTTAAAAGGAAATATATGCAATATATAAAACAAGAACTTACAGAATTTACCTCTACAAACCTAACTGATAGTTATCCTGATTGGAGTCCTACCACAACCTATATAGTTGAACCTGATAATGCTTTAACAAGTGCTTCTATTGCAAGATATGGCTCATACTATTATAGGAGTGTTACTTCGGCTAATCTAAAGTTTAACCCAAATACTTATGAGAATATTAAATGGGTAAAACACGCAGTATCTAATAAATATGCAATGTTAGATATGAGTTCAAATTCTAAATCAATAGTTGTTGGTGGGGATTTAACAGTTACTTTTCTACAAAATCAATCAAGTGTTTTAGGGATAGGTAACTATGAGGCAGATTATATAACAATAGATATTTTAGCACCTGATGGAACTACTATATTGTGGACTCATAATACTCCTTCAAATATTAATGCAAATGTTTATGATTATTATGATTATATATACGAACCCTATAATCTTGACCAAGACTTTACAACTAAAGTAAATCTACCAATCCAAGGTAGATATGTTAGGCTAACCTTTCACAAATTGCTACTTACAAATAGGTCGGCTTGTGGTTATTTAATAGTAGGAAACCCTGTAAGTATGGGGATGAGTTTGATGCAACCCAAATTTGGATATAACTCGCTAACAACAAAAGATATATCTACATTTGGAAATCTTGACATAAAGAAATCATTTGTTCAGGATGTAGTAGATTTTGAAACAGTTATTACTTCAACATATTTACCAAGAATGAGAAGAGAATTAAAGAAGATATATGATGAAATAGTTTTATTTATCATAGATGAACGGGATGTTTCAGAATATGAAAACTTAATGACTCTTGGGGTGATTCAAGATGCAAGTGTAGTTTTAGAGAATAATGTTGAGAGTGTTATATCATTTAGTGTGGTAGAGGCTCTTTAGAATTTTAATGTTAAAGGGGGGATAAATGGAAAAGTTGGTGGAAAAGAGATGTTACTGTTGTGGAAATACTAAACCTATAAGAGAGTTTAATAAAAATAAAAGCAAACAGAGTGGACATTGTGACGAATGTAAGGAGTGTAAGAAGTTATTAGACCTAACTTATAGAAGGTCTGAAGTTGGCTTAATTACTAGTATTTATAGTACCCAAAAACACATATCCAAAAAAAGAGGGCATACGCCACCTACTTACTCGAAAACCCAACTTACCACTTTTATGTATATTCATAATTATAAAGAGCTTTATACTGCTTGGGAAGAGTCTGGATATATACACAACTTAGTACCTTCTATTGATAGAATAAATAGAAAATTAGGTTATAGCTTGGATAATATTCAGTTAGTAACTTGGGAGTTTAATAATCAAAAAGGTAGAGAAGAGAATAGGGAAACTTATTCTAAAAGAGTTCAACAATATTCAAAGAAGGGTGAGTTGCTAAGCACATTTCCCTCAATAGTAGAGGCTAGTAGGGCTACAGGTTTAAGTAGCGACACAATAAGTGATATTGCAAGGGGATTTAGGAAGAATTTTACTAGCCCTTTTGTTTGGAAATTCATAGATGAAAAAGATTTAGGAGAAATAAATGCCAATAAATAATATAACACAGACAATTAGTATTTTACCCCCCGCGGGCAGAAGAGGAGTTGATGTACAAACTCAGTTTGTAATCAAGCAGGAGGATTTTCAAGACCATTTACAAGGTACAACTGTAACTGAACTTAATACATTAAAAGACCAATTTAATTCAAGAATTAGTGAAATAAATTCAACAGCAACAACAATGAATGGATACGCAAATACAGCTTCAACAAGTGCTACAACAGCAACTACTAAAGCAGGTGAGGCTTCAACAAGTGCCTCAGACGCATTATCTTATAAGAACCAAGCAGAAACTTTTAAAAATAATGCTTCAACAAGTGCTACAAAAGCTAGTCAGTGGGCAGATAATAACTATAATGTAGAAGTTGAGACTGGTAAATATAGTGCAAAGCATTGGTCAATAGTTGCACAAAATGCTACAGCTAATAAAGTTGATAAAGTTACAAGTACAGACAATGCTGTGGTTAGATTTAATGGGACTACTGGAGAAGTGCAGAATAGTGCAATCACAATAGATGATGTTGGAAACATTGGAACTGGTACACAAACATTTAATGGATTTGGTGGGAGCGGATTTAAGAATTATATTATAAATGGTAACTTTGATATTTGGCAGAGAGGTATAAGTCAGACAACAGGTGGATATGGTAGTGCTGATAGATGGTATTTTGGGTGGACTAGTGGCGCATTAAGTGTTATTAAAGGACAAGATGTCAGCCCAGCTCCATATAGCCAATTTGGGAATTATGCTTTACTTGGTGGAACAAGCCTAGTACATGGGTATTCTATACATAAAATAGAATCTGTAAGAACTTGCTCAGGAAAGACTGTTACATTAAGTTACTGTTATACATCAGTAAGTGGTACTAATACATTTTTATCTACTTGTTACTTAAGACAAGATTTTGGAATTGGTGGTAGTTCTAATGTTGATATTGCTGCAGTAGTTGATACAAAAACTTCTATTGGAACAAATCAATACAGAAGGGTTCTTACATTTAATATTCCTAGCATAGCAGGCAAAACAATAGGTACTAATGATAATTTATCAGTAGTAAATGGGTATTCTGGGACTTTTCAACAAGCTGTATGGGGGTTTCAACTAGAAGAAGGTTCAGTTGCTACTCCATTCGAAAATAGACCTATCGGATTAGAGTTGAGCTTATGCCAGAGGTATTATGAAACTACACTTAATCACGTTGCACCAATCAAAACTACCGCGTATACAGCAGTAGACGGTATACTTACTGGGAATACTTATTTATTTAAAGTTGAGAAAAGAGTAATCCCTACAACAACTGTATATGACTTAGCAAAAGTAGCTGGTAATGCACACTTTCAAGCGGTAAGTTCAAGTGGTAATGGTGTTAATTTATCAGCTTCTATTTATGCTTTATCATCTAAAGGCTTTTCCGTTGGTAGACCATCATCTGCTGGAGATGTGGGAAATATTATATTCTATTATACTGCTTCAGCAGAACTATAAGGAGAAATTATGTATAAATTAATAGGAATAAATTCAGTTAAAAGATTAGCAGATGGAGCTTGTATTCCGTTTGCTGATGGAAATATAGATTATGAAGAGTATAAGTTATGGTTAGAAAAAGGTAATACTCCTGAACCTGAGTTTACAGAAGAAGAGTTAAGAACTAAATTTGAAAATGAGTTTAGACAAAATAGAGATAGTTTACTTTCAACAGTTGTTGACCACTATCAAAAACCATTAGTTTGGGAAAGTTTAACTACTGAACAACAAGATAAAGTTAGGGCATATAGGCAATCTTTATTAGACTCTACAACTAATTGGATATTACCTGAGGAATTAGTGCTATGATTGAGTGCGTTTTATTAAACAGACTTAGAGGCACTGGAGTGTTAAAACACTTCGGTACACTAAGAGTAGACGAAATGAAAATATGGAAGCTAACAATACCTAAAATAAAGTTTGAAATTAAGCTAGTATGGAATCATGTATATGGACTGTACTCAGCATTGGTGTTTGGACTACTAGCAATGAACGTATGGGCAGGATTAGCTGTATTAGTTGCTTATTTTATAGGTGAGGCTAAAGGTTGGGGTGAATGGGTTGGAAGTTTAACAAAACATAAACCTTGGGATGAAGCTATGTTAGAATTTAATTATGCAGATACTGAAGGGAAAACCTTCCCATTTATTCACCAAATATCAAACTTTATAATTCCTGAAAAGATTGAAGGCACATTTGAACAAAGAGCTAGACAATATAAACATTATGCAATCTTAGCCTTAGCTTTAAGGGGATTCTATTGGTGGTCTTTTGTGTACTTCACTCTTGCAATATTTCAAGTCATACAGTACCAAGAAGCTTTAATCATAAGCATTTTATTAGGAGTTGCTTTCCCAATAGCCTGTGAAATAGGTAAAAGGATAAGTTTTACAAAAACATATAATTTAATGTTTATTAAGTTAAACTTTAAACAAGGGTGGGAGAATCAGGAAATAGTTTATGGCTTGTTTCAGGGAATAGCTCTTTGGTACACAATAATATTTTTAACCTAAAAAGGAATTTAGTAAGATGACTGATAATGAGTTGATAGAAAAAGTAATTAGGCACGAAATTGAGTTTAAATCTCTAAAACAATATCTGTTTGCAACACGTGATCGTATG
>ERZ724503.146-NODE-146-length-24271-cov-7.592460_pt1 | contig 24271 bp, 26 predicted proteins | sample MGYA00376036_ERZ724503 | MGnify/ENA primary metagenome ERZ724503 (study PRJEB28724, sample SAMN07190885) | wastewater metagenome | isolation source: influent of sewage treatment plant in Hong Hong | place: Hong Kong | collected 2016-03-17 ...
GGTCACGGGCCTCCACCAGCGCGACCTTGCGGCCGCGATTCACGAGCTTGGCCGCTAGAAACGGTCCGGCCTGCCCCGCACCAACCACGATAGTGTCGAAGTTCATCATGACTTGACCAACGCCACGGCGTTCATGCAATAGCGCAGGCCGCTGGGCTCGGGCCCATCGGGGAAAACATGGCCCAGGTGCGCGTCGCACACATTGCAGGTGGTCTCGATGCGCGTCATCCCATGGCTCGAATCGTAGTGGTGCGCGATCAGCCCAGGCGCCAGCGCCTGCCTGAAGCTGGGCCAACCACTCTTGCTTCGGAACTTGCTCGAAGCGTCGAACAGTTCGGTACCGCAGCACACGCATCCGTAAACACCGGGTTCGAACAAGGCACACATGTCCGAGCTGTGCGCAGGTTCGGTTCCCCTCTGTCGCGTGACACGGTACTGCTCTGGCGTCAGGCGCTGGCGCCATTGCGCGTCGTCGAGCTCGAGTCGCCGTGGCGGAGGTGGATTATTGCCTTTCGCGTGCTCGATGACGTCTCGCCAGGTGATGGTTCCTGCATCTGGCGTGGGCAAAGGCGGCGCCGACTCGGCGCGTTTGAGCTCGGCAATGAGTTTTTCGACGTCGATGCGGAAGTAGTTGTAAACCACCGCGCCACTGGGATCGACAAGGATGAACCAGGGCGTGCCGCCGTTACGGTAGCGCTGCATCAGCACAGAACTGGCGCCCACGCGACCGGCGCCGGCGTCGTGGCCGAACGGTATCGGCAGTGCGTATTTGCGTTGGTTCGCTGCCACCCTATCTACGGTGTTGGATTCGAAGTCCTCGAAAACCGTCTGCACCGCCGCGAAGCTGACGAAGGGCGAACCGCGAAAAGCCTCGACCATACGGACCAGCGACGGAAAGCCGGTCAGGTGGCAGCCTGGGCAGGCGTCTTGGAAGCAGAAGATCAGCTTGAATTTCCCGCGCATCTTGTCTAGGCCATAGTCGGCCAGGGGCTGGCCGGCTGCGTCGATCCATTGCGTCACGCCCAGTTCGGGCGGGGGTTCTCCCGTGATGCCAGCTTGTACGCTGTCGTTTTGCATGGTTGTTCCTTCGGGTGGAGTTGAGTAGTTGCGCCCGGCTATCCGCCGTTCAGGTGCCGCAGAAAGTTCGGTAGTTTTCCGTCAGCTCTGCCGGCGCGGGCTCGGCTAACGAGATGTCTGCTGGATGCTCGTCGAAAGGGTGTTCCAGCACCCGCAGCAGGCGCTCGAAAGGTGCCAAGTTATCGCGCTCCACGGCCGCCGCTAGCGCTGCTTCGACGTGATGGTTACGCGGGATGTAGATCGGATTGGCGCTCCGCAGGGCCGCCGCCAGTTCGACCTGGCTCGTGCCGACCGCCTGGGTGCGCTCGCGCCAGCGCTTCAGCCAAAGTTCCAGCGCAGCGCCCGTGCCTCCGAACAGCGCGCGAAGCGGCGTGTCGTTGCCTTGGGCCGCGTCGGCCAGGCGGGCAAACGCGAGCGTGAAATCGATGCGGTACTGGCTCATCAGCTTCAGGTAGTCGTCGGCCAGCGCGCGGTCGTCCCCGCTGCTGCCGTCCAAGCCCAGCTTGAGCCGCAGGACGGACGTCCAATGAAAGTCGAAGCGTTCGGCAAATGCCTCGACAGCCGCGCCGGCGCGTTGGGCCGCAGACTCGGCATCGGCGTCGATCAGGGGCAGCAAAGCGTCGGCCAAGCGTGCCAAGTTCCACTGCGCAATCGCCGGCTGATTGCCATAGGCATAGCGGCCTGAGGTGTCGATTGAGCTGAATACGGCATTGGGGTCGAAGTGCTCCATGAAAGCGCAAGGGCCGTAGTCGATCGTTTCGCCGGAGATCGTCATGTTGTCGGTGTTCATGACGCCGTGGATAAAGCCCACGCCCATCCAGCGGGCGACCAACGAAGCCTGGCGCTCGACCACCGCCTGCAGCAGACCCAGGTAGGGGGCGGGGGTGCCGGCCAGTGCTACATCGTGACGCGTGATGGCGTAGTCGGCCAGCCGGCGCAGCAGGACCTCGTCGCCTCTGGCGGCGATGTACTCGAAGGTGCCTACACGCAAGTGGCTGGCTGCCACGCGCGTCAGGATGGCGCCAGGCAAGATCTGCGCGCGCTGTACGGTCGCGCCGGTGGCTACCGCGGCCAACGCGCGCGTGGTGGGGATGCCTAGGGCATGCATGGCCTCGCCCATCAGGTACTCCCGCAGCACGGGTCCAAGTGCGGCCCTGCCGTCACCACGACGCGAGAACGGGGTTCGGCCCGATCCCTTCAGGGCGATGTCACGGCGCCGGCCGTGGCGGTCGACGAGTTCGCCCAGCAGCAGGGCGCGGCCATCGCCGAGTTGCGGCGAGAAGCCGCCGAACTGGTGCCCGGCATAAGCCTGCGCCAATGGCTGCGCCAGAGCCGGCACGGCATTACCGGCGAGCATAGCGAGGCCGGCGGCCGAGGACATTTCGTCGGCGTCCAGACCGAGCTCTTCAGCCAGGTTGCGGTTCAGCCGCAGCAGCCGAGGCGCGGGCGAGCCGGCTGGGCTCGACCTCGCATACATGCCCTCGAGATCACGCGCGTAGCTGTTGTCGAACGGCATGTACAGCGCTGCTCGGGACGCCGGGTCGGCGGGCGGATCGTGCGGGGCGGTCACGTTGGCTTGCATTTCATGCTCCAGGTTCTGGGGGTATTCGGCAGGCGGCGTCACATGGCCTGAGGCAGTTCGTCGGCGCCGCCGAAGGTCCCCAACAGGTGCTCGGTATCGAGGCGGAAGTCGCTGTGAATGACCTCCCCCAGCGGATCGATGACGATGAACCACGGTGTGCCGCGCGTCTCGAAATCCGCCATCAGGCTCGGATAGCGGTCCACGGCCGGGTCATGCCCGAATGGGATTGACAACCCGTAGCGCTGCTGCGTCTCGCGCAAACGATCGAATGTGTTTATCTCGGCAGACTCGAACACGGTTTGCACGGCTGCGAAGCCGAAGCCCTGCCCGGACAGCGCTTCAACCAGCGCTTTTAGAGTCGGAAATCCGTGGCTATGACAACCCGGGCACCCGTGCTGGAAGCAAAAAATAACCTTGAACTCGTCTCCGAGATCGGCCAGCTCGAGCGGCCAGCTCGGGTTCCCGTGCGCATCGATCCACTGCGGAACTCGCAACTGCGGGGCATTCACAGGGTCTTGGTCGTTCGTCATGAAATCTTTGTGTGAGAGTACTGTCCGGGACCGCGCACTGGCTGACCAGGGGCAGCCCTCAAGCGCATGTAGCCACCCGCCTGGGGAGCTTCCACTGCGGGCGTGGAAAGTGGCAGGTGTAACCATTCGGACGACGTTGCAGATAGTCCTGGTGCTCCGGCTCGGCCTGCCAGAAGGGGCCGGCGGGTTTGACTTCGGTGACCACCTTGCCCGGCCACAGGCCCGAGGCGTCGACGTCGGCAATCGTTTCCAGCGCGATCTGCCGCTGCTCTGGCGTAGTGAAGTAGATGCCGGAACGGTAAGACCACCCGCTTTCGTTGCCCGGCGGGCTGGGCGTGCTGGGATCGTGAATCTGGAAGAAAAATTCCAGCACCTCGCGATAACTGATGAACGCCGGATCGAATACCACTTCGAGCGCCTCGGCATGCGTGCCGTGATTGCGGTAAGTGGCATTGGCAACGTCGCCGCCGTTGTAGCCGACGCGTGTACTCGCGACACCAGGAATCTTGCGTACCAACTCCTGCATGCCCCAGAAGCAACCTCCGGCGAGGATGGCGGTTTCTTTCAAACCCATGTTGCGACTCCTTGTAGTCCGGACCATGCAGTCAAGTTCGCAAGCCGAACTGCGCTTGATCGAATCCGTGCCGCTGCGAGCGACGCGATGGCGTTACCCACAGGAGGCATCCTTTCATTCTTCCTCATGTTGAGCCGAAGGCAAGCGCTACAAGACGCCGGTGCGTCTTGTTAAGTACGCCGTGCGTCCGATTCGGAGTAACGGGTTCGACCATGCAGGGGTGCTCCAGAGGTCAGGACGATGGGTGCTAAAAGTCGGACCATCGGCAGAGCCAGCACCCCTACAGTTTGGTGGTTGTCGAATTCCAATGCGGATGGACCCATAGACAAACGACTAGGCAGGCGTTTTACTGGCTCCTGAAATTGTTGGAGCTAGGCCAGCGGTGCAGCAATACTTTCCGTGGGGCCGCACTGGGCGCGAATCCAGCACGCCCGGCAAGGGGCGGGCTCCCAAATGGCACAACAGACCAAATGGCAGTGCACTTTTGAGCAAAGAACGTTAGCCTTGGCCTTAAACGACAAACAGGAGCCCTCGATATGGTTACACGCGGATTTAGCGGGCGACGGCCCACGGCTGATATTGCCAACCGATTGCCGCCGGGCCAGTTCAAGACCGACGACTTTCCGGTGCTCTCGAAAGGACCGGTGCCGCGCATCGACTTAGCTGCTTGGCGGTTTACTCTGAGCGACGGCCCGCGGCCATTGAAAAGTTGGAGCTGGAACGAGTTCCTGGCGCTGCCACGCTCCGTCTGGGAGGGTGACATCCACTGTGTGACGACTTGGTCGAAGTTCGACACGCGCTGGGAAGGTGTGACCATCGACGCTCTGCTCGCCGACGCCGGCATTGCGGCCCCGACGCCCTGGCTGCTAGCGCTATCGCTAGACGACTACGATACCAACGTGCCAGTTGCCGATTTGCTAGGCGGTCGCGCCATGGTTGCGACGCACTTCGACGGTCGGCCGTTGGCGCCTGAACACGGCGGCCCGGCACGTTTATTGGTGCCACACCTGTACTTCTGGAAAAGCGCGAAGTGGATTAAGGGGCTCAAGTTCACCGCGCGCGATGAGGCTGGATTCTGGGAGCTGCGCGGATATCACATTTACGGCGATCCTTGGCGGCAGCAACGCTATTCGGACGATTCTTGATGACGTCCAGCGAGCAACAAGGTCCGTGGCGCAACGCGAAGATCGAGCGCATCTCGCAGCTCACGCCACGCATCAAGAGCTTCTTTCTCGATGTGTCGGAACTGGCATCGCGCCGTGCGGGACAACATATCAGTGTGCGGCTGACCGCGCCCGATGGTTATGTCGCACAACGCAGCTATTCCATTGCATCGGCGCCTCGCGCCGATACCGTCGAAATCATCATCGAGAAGCTCGAAGATGGTGAGGTGTCGCCTTTTTTCCATGACATCGCGGAGGTGGGCGAAAGTATCGAGGTGCGTGGGCCGCTCGGTGGGCATTTCGTCTGGGGACCCGCCGATGGCGGGCCGCTGTTGTTGATTGCGGGCGGTTCGGGAATCGCGCCGTTGATGGCGATGGTGCGCGCGTGGGCCGCGGACCCCACAGAGGAAGTTGCGCCGAAGGCCACTATGGCTGAACCGCGGCCGGTGCCTATGCCCGTGCTGTTGGTCTGCTCCGCACGCACCCCAGCCGATCTTCCTTTCCATGCCGAGTTGCTTGAACTCGAAGCAGCACGGCCCGACTTCACTTTCATCGCAGTGACCACGCGCGAGCCACCACCGCGGCATTCCGACCTGGGGCGCCGGCTTGATGCCGCGGCAATTGCAAACGTGCTTGCCCGCTGGGACCACACGCCTCGTCATGTTTACGTATGCGGCGCCAATCGGTTCGTCGAAGCTGTTGCTAATGGACTTGTCGATGCCGGGATAACCGCAGCCCACATAAAAACTGAGAGGTACGGCGGCGCATAAACTTCGGGCCTTTCACGGCGGCGCGCCATGCTGTCCTGCGTCTGGATTTGATTGGCATTGGTAGAGGCGAGCGCATCCGCTGTGAACGTGGAGCTCGTCAAGTCGGTGAGTGCCGCTCGACCTTTGCTCGCAGCTCCCCGTACTCTTGCGCGCGCCGTTCTGCCTGGGGTGGGTGTCTCTCCGTGCGCGGATCCGTAGTGCGCTGCTTACTTCTCCCGACCGTCTCGCATCCCAGCAGCCCGATTGAACACAAGCTTTCCATCGTGTGACGCTTTTGCATCCACCACGAAGTACCCGTGCCGCTCGAACTGAAACCCCACACCGCCAACCTGCGCTACAGACAATGACGGTTCTGCGAAGGCCGAGCATGTCACGAGGCTCGCCTTATTCAGCTCATCCAGCAACTCCCCGCTGCCCGGTTGCTCCGTGGTAAACAGCCGTTCATACAAGCGCACCTCGACCGGTACCGCATCGGCTACGGCGACCCAGGTAATGTTGCCCTTCACCTTTACCGCATCCGCGCCTGGCGTGCCGCTCTTTGTATCGGGCATCAGCGTGGCCTGCACTTCGACCAGCTTGCCGTCAGCGTCACGCGTGGCGCCCGTGCACACGATGGTGTGACCGTATTTCAGGCGCACCTTGTTGCCGGGGAACAGTCGGAAGAAACCCTTTGGCTGCACATCTTCGTAGTCGGTGCGTTCGATCCACACCTCGCGGCCGATCTTGAAGCGGCGCATGCCGCCTTCGGGGTCGCGCGGGTTTACGGGGGCGGTGCAGTCGTCCAGTGAGGCGTCGCTGCCCATCAGCTCGGCCCAGTTGGTGATGACGAGCTTGACCGGGTCGAGCACGGCCATCGCGCGCGGGGCGATGGGGTCGAGCGTGTCGCGGAGGGTCGCTTCGAGGCTCGCGTAGTCGATCCAGCCGCCGGACTTCGTCACGCCGCTGCGTTCGCAGAAGAGCCTGAGCGCTTCGGGCGTGTAGCCGCGCCGGCGGAGGCCTGCGAGGGTTGGCATCCGTGGGTCGTCCCAGCCATCGACGTGCCCGTCTTCGACCAGCTGGCGCAGCTTGCGCTTGCTGGTGACCATGTGCGTCACATTGAGCCGCGCGAATTCATACTGGCGCGGATGCGGGCTGGCGATCAACCCGCCTTCTGCCAAACGGTAAAGCAACCAGTCGTAGAACGGTCTCTGGTCTTCGAACTCCAATGTGGCGATCGAATGGGTGATCTGCTCCAACGCATCCTCAATCGGATGTGCAAAGGTGTACATCGGATAGATGCACCATTTGTCGCCTGTGTTGTGGTGCGTCGCCCGACGGATGCGGTAGAGCGCAGGGTCGCGCAGGTTGATATTGGGATTGGCCATGTCAATCTTCGCGCGAAGGATGGCGGCACCGTCTACGAGCTCGCCGTCTCGCATCTGGCGGAAGCGCGCCAGGTTCTCGTCGGGGCTGCGGGTACGGAACGGGCTGTCAGTTCCGGGTGTGTTGAAGTCCCCGCGCGCGGCGCGCATTTGCTCGGGCGTCTGCTCGTCCACGTAGGCGAGCCCGGCGATGATCAGGTACTCGGCCGCGCGGTACATGAAGTCAAAGTAGTCGCTGGCGAAGTATTCGTGCGGCTGCAGGGTGCCGGGAGCCACGGGGCTGTCAGCCAGGCAGGTTTCGTAGCCCAGCCACTTCACCGCGTCGCGGATGCTATCGACGTATTCCTGCTCTTCTTTCTCCGGGTTGGTGTCATCGAAGCGCAGGTGACACACGCCACAGTATTTCTTGGCGAGCTCGAAGTTAAGCCAGATGCTCTTGGCATGCCCGATGTGCAGGTAGCCGTTGGGTTCAGGCGGGAATCGAGTGCGGACCTTGGCCGGGTCTAGCATGCCTTGCGCATGGTGTTGCGCGTCGCCGGGGCTGCCTCCCCATTTGCGCGCTGCATAGACGCCTAGTTCAAGGTCGTTTTCGATGACGTTGCGCAGAAAATTGCTTGGTTCGGTGGGATCTTTGTCAACGGAAGAAGTCATCCGTTCATTCTAGAAGTAACGACCAGGATGTGCGGCTCGGTCGACCTTTGCTGCGCAGTCTTGGCGCCAAACTTCCATGCCAAATGTGCAGACAAGCTTTCAATGTACGCATGTCGAAATTTCAGGGAAGGCGAAGCGCACAGTGTCATATTTGGCTGGGGCAATCAAGTGCTTCATCGAGTCTGTAGTACACGCTGGCGTGTGAATAGATTTCGTGTTCGAATCTTGGAGTCGTAGCAACCTCGATTGCTGTCTTGCATGCGTATCAACTTCAGTGAAACATGACTAGCCTTAAAGTTGAATTTCCCGGGAGCCTCGGCCATTTGCTGGCTGCACGGCTTGATAAACCAAACACTTTGCCAAGAGCGTGGGCTGTCTTCGCACACTGTTTCACGTGCTCCAAAGACTCGAAAGCGGCCTCCTACATTTCGCGTGCGTTGGTCGAGGCCGGGTTCGGCGTGCTTCGCTTCGATTTCACAGGGTTGGGTGGCAGCGGCGGTGACTTCGCGAACACCCATTTCAGTTCAAACGTCGGCGATCTAGTCGCGGCGGCCGACTGGCTGCGAAGTGAGCATGGATCGCCAGCGCTCCTCATCGGGCATTCGCTCGGTGGCGCAGCCGTTCTGGCCGCTGCACACCGCATTGCCGATGCGTGTGCTGTGGTGACGCTCGGCGCGCCCTTCGAACCGGCACACGTTACGCGCCATTTTGGGGAGGGGCTGGCTCTCATCGAGTCCAACGGAGAGGCCCGTGTAACGCTTTCGGGTCGGGAGTTCACGTTGCGGCGGGAATTTCTAGACGACGTAGCCTCCCAGCCTCAGGCCGAGCGAATCCATGCGTTGCATCGGCCTTTGCTTGTGTTGCACGCGCCCGGCGATACGATTGTTGGAGTAGACAACGCACGCCGAATCTTCGAACAGGCACTGCACCCCAAATCCTTCGTATCGCTCGACGATGCCGACCATCTGCTCAACAGTCACAGCGATGCCACGTACGCCGCAGGGCTCATCGCTGCCTGGGCTAAGCGGTATTTGCCTGCTCCCGCCCCTTCAAGCGAGGTGGCGTCGACACCCGGAGCGGAGTCTCTGCCGGTGGGCGTTGTGCGAGTCAGCGACCGTTCGGGCAACTTTGCCGTCAACGTTGAGGCAGGGCGCCACACGCTGGTGAGTGACGAACCGGTGGGGGTGGGCGGTGACGACCTCGGCTTGGGACCATATGACCTTCTGCTCGGTGCGCTTGGAGCTTGCACGGCGATGACGTTGCGCCTTTACGCCCGCCACAAGAAATGGCCCCTCGAGGACGTCCGCGTCACTTTGACTCACGCCAAGATCCACGCTGCAGACTGTGCTGAATGTGAGACCAAGGAAGGCAAGATTGACCGAATCCAGCGGACGGTCGAACTCGCGGGGCCACTCGATGCGCCGCAACGGGCACGTTTGCTGGAGATCGCCGACAAATGCCCCGTGCACCGCACGCTCAAATCCGAGGTGGAGATCAAGACGCTCCTTTCCTAGGGGCCAGGTTGCCTGCCGTGGCCAAACCTGGGGCAGCGATGTGAAGTATTTTCGACAGCACGGGATTGCCTGCGCCGAATGTGAAGCTTCTGGTCGTGAAGGAAACTGAGCTCACGCAAAAAAGTACCTACGAGAAGGCTAACGACTCGCTCTCACCGCACCCGTCTTGTGGTGGGGGCCTCTTGAAGGCGGACCCCCGCCCGAGACCGTTACACCGTAGCGAGTGGTAGCCGCAGCCTCGTCCGGACTGGGGGCATGCAAGGTTTGTATGAATTCAAGGATGCATTTGGCTGGCGTGAGCAACCATTGTTGCCTCAACAACGAACAGAAAGGAAACCATTGTGTCCACTCAACAGATGCTGTCCCAAATCACTCGTGACCAGGGGTTTATAGCGGCGCTCGATCAAAGCGGTGGCTCCACGCCCGGAGCGCTGCGCCAATACGGGATACCGGACGGTGCCTACTCGAGAGATTCGGAGATGCTGCAGCTGATGCATCAGTTTCGCGTTCGCATCATGACGTCGCCAACGTTCACCAGTGCTAGGATCATCGGCGCTATCTTGTTCGAAGCCACTATGGACGGCCTGGTGCAGGGAAAGTCCGTGCCCGAGTTCCTTTGGAAAGACCGCGGTATCGTGCCGTTCTTGAAAGTGGACAAGGGGCTTGAAGCGGTGAGCAGCGGCGTGCGCCTGATGAAGCCGAACCCGGGACTCGAGCCGCTGCTGGAGCGGGCCAGGAGCATGGGCATCTTCGGAACGAAGATGCGGTCGGTCATCGATGCCAATGTCGCCGCAGGTATCTCGGAGGTAGTGCGCCAGCAGTTCGACGTAGGCGCGCAGATTACTGCCGCGGGGATGATGCCTATTCTGGAGCCTGAAGTGTCGATCGGCATCCCCGACAAGGCTAGCGCGGAGATGACGCTGCGCGACGAGATCAGGGCGCGGCTCGATACATTGCCTGCCGAGTCTCAGATCATGATCAAGTTGACGATTCCGGATGTTCCTGACTTCTATCGCAGCCTGATCGAGCATCCACGCGTGGCGCGTGTGGTCGCGCTTTCCGGCGGCTACTCCAGGGTGCAGGCATGCCAGAAGCTTGCGGCGAATCCCGGACTAATTGCCAGCTTCTCCCGCGCATTGATCGATGACCTCAGATTTGCATCGAGTGACGAACAGTTCAATCGCGATCTGGAGAGCGCCATCAAAGAGATCTATGCTGCTTCCATCTAAGGCAACATTGATCAAGTCCCCCTCTTGCACGCCGCCTGCATTGATTCCAGCATGAAGCAACAGACCCTCGCCATGGCCGCCGCGCACATCGCGCAGTACGAGCGGTACCGCAAGACGATCTGGCGCAAAGCCATCTTGGCGGCGATGGAGCAGATTGTTCCGTGGTCGCAGTTGTGCAGCGTTATCGAGCCGTACGTCCCGAAGTACGGCAAGGGCCGCCCGCCGGTCGGTCTGCAGCGCATGTCGCGCATGTACTTCGTGCTGCACTGGTTCAAACTGGTCTACGTGTCGTGTGAGGATGCCCCTCAAGCGTCTGCAATCCAGAGTCGCCATCGTGCGGAAGACATAGACAGGAGGTTCTCATGGTCGCGATAGACATACAAAAAATCAGCAAGTGGTATGGCAGTTTTCAAGTACTGAAAAACTGCAGTACCAAAGTCGACAAGGGAGAAGTGGTCGTGGTGTGCGGTCCATCAGGCTCTGGCAAGTCCACGTTGATTAAGACGGTCAACGCACTGGAGCCATTCCAATCTGGAACCATCACCGTAGAGGGTGTTTCGGTGGGTGAAGCATCCACCAATTTGTCCATGCTGCGGGCTCGCATTGGCATGGTTTTTCAGAGTTTCGAGCTGTTTCCCCACCTCTCAATCGAGAAAAATCTAGCGCTGGCGCAAATGATCGTGCTTAAGCGCTCCGAAGACGATGCCATGGCGCGGGGACTGAAGCTTTTGGACAGAGTTGGTATGTTGGCTCACAAAGCCAAGTTTCCAGGGCAACTGTCCGGAGGGCAGCAGCAGCGGGTGGCCATTGCAAGAGCGTTGTGCATGGATCCGATTGCCATGCTATTCGATGAACCCACTTCGGCGCTCGACCCAGAAATGATCAACGACGTATTGGACGTGATGGTGGAGCTGGCCCAAGAAGGCATGACGATGATGGTTGTGTCCCATGAGATGGGTTTTGCCAAGAAGGTCGCGAACCGTGTCGTATTCATGGATCAGGGCGAAATCGTGGAAGATGCCTCAAAAGACGAGTTCTTTGGAAGCCCACGTTCTGACAGGGCTCAGCAGTTTCTGTCCAAGATCCTTACTCACTGATTGGACAAGTCTCGGCAGTGTGTCCTCTGCGCGAATGACTCGGCACGGCAATCGTGGAAGTCACTGATTTGAGGCAGACCGCCATCGACAGCTTGAGTTGCAGGTTAGCCGGCGGGATCGATGTCACTGCCATGGACCGTCAGTTCAAGGAGGATCTCGCTCCAGACTCTTCAATAAGGGTACGCCACCCGCTTTTCCATCCATCTTTGAATCTGCTCAAAACTCAGACTGAGCACCCAGTAGATGGCCGCCGCCGCCAGGTACAGCGGAAAAGGTTGGAAAGTGGTGGAGATGAGCTCCTTGGTTGCCAGCATCAATTCGGTCACTGCTATTACCGACACCAGAGATGTGTCCTTGATGAGGCTGATCAGGCTATTGGACAGGCTCGGTACCGCGGCCCTCAGCGCCTGTGGCCCCACGACGTAGCGCAGCGTCTGATCGCGGGTCAGGCCAAGGCTGGTGCCTGCTTGCAAGCCGGCCAGGATGCCACTCCACTCGGTAGTGGTGAACTCCGGCTTCACACCGAGCTTGGCAGCAATAGCCCGGCCAATCTCGACATCGAAGCCCGTCAGATTGCCCTTGTCGTCCTTGAAGTTGAACGGTGGGTAGCTGCGGGCGCTGCAGGGGTGTATCTTGCGTTGCGAGACTCCGCGTGGTGCAAGTACTCGGCCGATAGTTTCGGCAGCTTCACGATTGCGCGGCGTCAAGGGCTGCTCCATATTTGTCTTCTTGAGTCACTGAAATCCCCCCATTTGCAGAGGGATTCTTCAATGCTGCGAAGCGCTAGCTGGAGTCGTAAGGGGCGAAAGTGCGCATGCCTGTGCAAGGCGTAGCTTCATTATTTCATCTCCGCTGGAGCGATTCCTTCGACGATCAGTCCGCGGTAAACGGCACCGGCGAATCGATGCCGAGCCGCTTCTTGATAAGCTGGACTGTGATACCACGCGCGGGCTTTCTCCATGTCCGCGAACTCCAGGATTACCACTCCCTCCGCTGGCGCGCCTTCCAAGACCTCCAGAGCGCCGTATGCCGCAAGAAAGCTGGGAGAGTGGCCCTTGAAGCTTGCGCCGACCGCCGACTTGTAGAGCCCCATCTCCACTTCGTCGTGCATGCTTTCTTTGATGAAAATCACGTAAGCCTTCGGTGGACGAATTACGTTGCTTGTATTGCTCATCTGAATCCCTCCAGTACGTATTTCCCGCGAGTTGTGCCGGTCTCCACGAGCTTGTGCACGCGCTTAAGATTGGCCGCCTTGAGAGGCGCGAACCGCTCGGTCATTTTGGTGCGAAGTACGCCCTCGTCCACAAGTCGTGAAACTTCGTTGAGGAGCGTGTGCTGCCGATCAATGTCCGGGCAGGCTACGAGCAACGTTTCGAACACATCTGCTCCCAAAAGTTGAAGTGCTAATTGATATGCGTCGTGGACCACTGTGATCGGGCGTAGGGCAGGGCGCTACGTCCTGAGTCCAGCTAAACTGCCGTCGCATCGTCGCGACGGACCGCTGAGGGCTCTATTCCATAGGTCCTTCGAAATGCCTTTGTAAAACTGCTCCGGCTGGCATATCCAGCATTGCGAGCGACTAGCTCGATGGCGAGGCCGCTGCCTTTCAGTTGGAACATCGCTTGCCGCAGTCGGAGCTCCCGAAGTACCTGCATCGGAGCCTTTCCGATAGCCTCAGTAAATCGAGCGGCGAAAGCAGAACGACTGAGGCAGGCCGTGTGGGCGAGGCTTTGCAGTGAATGATCATCGGCAGGACGCATGGCCATCTCGGCAAAAGCCTTTGCGACCAGAGGATCGTTGAGCACCGAGAAGCGCTCCACCCAGGCGTTCATGGAGACGAGCGACCTCCGTAAAAGCAACACGATGACTTGTTTTAGCAAAGCTGCACTCATGGCACCGCTGCCAACTTCCTGTGCGACGAGCTCGCTGATTGCTGTCTGGAGTTTCGTGTCGACGTGATCGTCGACGTCGAACTGTTCGAAGATGGGTTCCGTCAAGCCTGCAAAGAGGTCGGCGCAGGCGCCGTAGGTAGCGTAAAAGTAACCGCACACCAGTATTAGGGAAGGATCTCCATCTCCTGCGGAGAATCTGCGTATGGTGCTCGAGGAGGTCATCTGAGGCTGCTTCTTGACGGAGCGCAGAGCTGTGAAGCCCATGCTGCCTTCGACCTCAATTCGAAACGGTGAATTGGGCGGCACAATAATCAACGTGTGGGGCATCAGCGGTATTGGGTCGCGATTGCCAAACACGGCTCGACCAGTACCAACGACGTTGTAATGGATTCCAGGCGCGTTCATACCGCCCAGATCCAGGCTGTACCCCATGCTCACCACGCATTCCGTGAGGGCAACGAAACTGACATCGAGAGTACCAAGCAAACCCTCGAGATCCCCTGGCGATATTCGTAGTAGCGGTAGTTCGTTCAAGCTGCTGCCTCCACGTGAATTTAAGTCGAAGCGGCGCCTCGAGATCCCCATGGTACGCAAACGCCAGCGCTCCCGCGACCGACTGTTCCGCACCCACTAGCCTGGCTTAGATGGTCAGCTCCCTTTAGGCTTCCTGGATTCTTTTGCCGGACGTTGGAGCACATCGGTCTGTTGACCCCTGAGAGCAGCCAAGAAACAATGGGGCAGACACAGTGCGACTGCACTGTTTGATCCGCGTCCACAAAACAATCTGGCTCATCGCGCAGGCCCCATCGCATCAACCAACGCGAGTGGCGGTATGAACGATGGAACTGTTAAGACCTTTAGCCGAAAGCGCGCGTTAATGTGGAGTTGTACGGGCAGTTTACGCCTATCCTTAGATGAGCAATGACGGTGCCCGGTCCTTCAGGGAGGGGCACCTCTGATGACAAGGAACTATTCGCTGAACGTGGCGTGTCTTGTCCTTTAATTAAGCATAGGAGATCTTCATGAAGTTTGAAAAGACTCAAGCAGCACTTGACCGGCTGACCCCGGAGCAACGCCGGGTCACCCAGAAGTCGGGCACTGAAAGGCCCTTCACGGGAGAGTACAACGACAACAAAGAACCTGGCATCTATGTCGACGTGGTGTCGGGAGAGCCGCTGTTCGCTTCGGCGGACAAGTTCGATTCGGGTACTGGCTGGCCAAGCTTCACCAAGCCGATTGTTTCGGAGAACGTTAACGAATTGCGCGACACCGAGCATGGCATGGTACGCACCGAGGTTCGTTCGACGCATGGCGACAGCCACCTGGGCCACGTGTTCCCGGACGGCCCCTCTGACCGAGGCGGCCTGCGCTATTGCATTAACTCTGCGTCCTTGCGTTTCATCCATCGCGAAGAGATGGCCGCCGAGGGGTATGGCGCATATCTCGACCAAGTGGAGGGCGTGTGATGAATCACGAAAAAGCTGTTCTGGCCGGCGGGTGCTTCTGGGGAATGCAGGATCTCATCCGCAAGCAGCCCGGCATCATCTCGACTCGTGTGGGGTACACCGGCGGCGATGTTCCGAACGCCACCTACCGCAACCACGGGACGCATGCCGAGGGCATCGAGGTCATCTTCGACCCTGAGCTGACTAGCTACCGGAACATTCTGGAATTCTTCTTTCAGATCCACGACCCTACGACGAAGAACCGTCAGGGCAATGACCGTGGGCTCTCCTACCGGTCTGCCATTTACTACGTGGGGGTGGAGCAGAAACACGTCGCCGAGGAGACCATCGCCGATGTGAATGCGTCCGGGCTTTGGAATGGCCCAGTGGTCACCGAGGTGGAGCCCGCCGGAGACTTCTGGGAGGCTGAGCCAGAGCACCAGGACTATCTGCAGAAACTCCCTAATGGGTATACCTGTCACTTCCCGCGTGCCGACTGGATCCTTCCGAAGCGCAAAAACGCTGACGAAAAGTAGCCCGCAGACGGGACTCCATCGGAATTGGCTTCAATGCCGCCGCCGCTGCGCCGGCCGATGACGCTGTTTCGTCAGCAGGATGCGACAAGGCCCGTCAGAATTTCAACCATCAAAAGGATCCTCATGTCCGGTAACAGCTTCACCTCCCGCTCCATCACTCGAGAGGCGGCCGCCCGCCTCATCGCCGACACCGTCGCCGCCGCAGAGCGCATCGGATTCGAACCGGTCGTTGCGATTGTCGATGTGGCTGGCAACCTGAAGGCGTTTGAACGCAGCGATCGCAGTTCCTATCTTGCCGTCAACATTGCCATTGACAAGGCCTACACCGCAGCATCCTTCGGCCTGTCGACAGCCCAGTGGGTCGACCTTTTGGAAGATCGCGGCGCTTCGAACTTACGGCATGTTCCGCGCGTCATGGCCGCCGCTGGCGGGTTTCCTCTCATGGAGGACGGGGCGATTATTGGCGGGATCGGCATTTCCGGGGGAAGCTGGGCGCAGGACCAGGAAGCTGGCGAAGAAGCCCTTCGCAATTTTTCCAAGTGACGTCGACACAATTCAGAAGGAAGCACGCATGAAAGCCATTGGATACAAGACCCCATCGCCCATCTCGGCCGCGGATTCCTTCGTCGACATCGAGTTGCCCAAGCCAGAGCCAAAGGGCCGCGACATCCTCGTCGAAGTAAAGGCCATTTCGGTTAATCCGGTCGACTACAAGGTCCGTGGCAGCACGCCTCCGGCCGATGGCACTGAATGGAAAGTGCTCGGCTGGGACGTTGCGGGAATCGTCGCGGCGGTCGGCCCCGATGTAGCAGGTTTCAAGGTGGGAGAAGAGGTCTGGTATGCAGGCTCCATCACTCGGTCGGGAGCAAACGCCGAGTTCCATCTCGTCGACGAGCGTATCGTCGGAAAAAAGCCTTCAAAGATCGGCTGGGCCGACGCCGCGGCGCTCCCGCTGACATCGTTGACCGCATGGGAGGCCTTCTTTGTCCGCCTGGATGTGAAGAAGCCAGTTCCCGGCGCCGCTGCCGCCATCCTGATCATCGGCGGTGCTGGCGGTGTGGGATCAATCGCCGTTCAGATCGCACGTCAGTTCACCAGCCTCACCGTTATTGCGACGGCTTCGCGTCCTGAGACAAGGGATTTCGTCGCATCGCTTGGTGCACACCATGTAGTCGATCACTCGAAGCCGATTGCTGGCCAGGTCGCGGCATTGGGCATTGGCGCCCCCGCCTTTGTATTCTCCACGACGCAAACCGCCAAGCATATCGACGACATCGCAGAATTGATCGCACCGCAGGGGCGTCTTTGCCTGATCGACGACCCGTCTGGTTTCGACATCATGAAGTTCAAGCGCAAGGCGGTATCGATCCATCATGAACTCATGTTTACGCGGTCCATCTTCCAGACTCCGGATATGGACGAACAGGGGCGAATCCTCAATGAGATGTCTAGCGCGGTCGATGACGGAAAGATCCGCTCAACTGCCATGCAGAACCTCGGTTCAATCAACGCCCAAAATCTCAAGAAGGCGCATGCGCAACTCGAAAGTGGAACAACCATTGGTAAGGTCGTGCTTGAAGGCTTTGCTTGATTCAAAAGATGGCTGGTCATATTCGAGGCTGCTGAGCGGTTACACCGGTCATTTCCCCCGTGCAGGCCGGGTGCTTCCGAAGCGCCATACGGTTGGCGATGCGCACCCCGCAGCCGTGACTGCAGCGGAATAGGCTTGACGGCCGTTGCCGTTGCGACAGGCCGATTGGCAGTTCGCGTGACTGCGTGGTCCAGCGAAGCAGTCACCATATCCAGCCTTAATGAGGCGGTTTTTTTCCAGTTCCGCCGTCGAAGCCTCAAAGATAAAAACTATGCCAGACCTCTCATCCTTTCCGATCACGAGGCGCTGGCCAGCAGCTCATCCGGATTGGCTACAACTTTACTCATCACCTACGCCCAATGGTGTCAAAGTTTCGATCATGCTGGAGGAAATTGGCTTGGTGTACGAGCCCCACTTGGTTGACATCTCAAAGAACGAGTCGAAGGACCCGGCGTACGTATCATTGAACCCGAACGGTCGCATACCGGCGATCATCGATCCGGCGGGCCCTGACGGCAAACCTATCGCCGTATGGGAATCCGGCGCGATTCTTCTCTACTTGGCCGACAAGACGGGCCAGCTCGTCCCGAGTGCACCCGCCAAACGTTACGAAACTCTGAGCTGGGTGTTCTTCCAGATGTCGGCCGTCGGGCCGATTTTCGGTCAACTTGGTTTCTTCGTGCGGCTTGGCGGCAAGGATTCTGAAGACCAGCGGCCTCGAAAGCGCTTTACCGAAGAATCTAAGCGCCTTTTGGGAGTCTTGGACCGACAGCTGGAAGGTCGCGACTGGATCGTTGACGAATATTCGATTGCGGACATTGCTACGCTCGGGTGGGTAAACGCGCTGGTTGAATCGTATGATGCTGGCGAGATACTGGGACTCAGCAATTATTCAAACATCCAAGCATGGCTCGGACGCGGGCTGGCTCGACCAGCAGTACAGCGTGGCCTGCGCACCCCTGTGAGGCTTGCATGAGCGTCATCGCCGCCTACTACTACAACGCAGGCAAGCGAATCCGGGAAATTGCGCTCGACGAGCGCTTCGAACAGGATGAGGCGCGCTCGGGCTTCTGCTGGATTGCGCTTCGCGAGCCCAGTGCCGACGAGCTTCACACGCTCCAGGCGGCGTATCACCTCCATCCGTTGGCAGTCGATAACGCGATGCACCCGCTTTGCCCGCCAAAGCTAGAGGTCTACAACGATGAGCTTTACATCGTCGCTCAGACCGCAGAGCTGGTCGGCGACAAGATTAGCTATGGCAAGACGGCGATCTTCACCGGCCACAACCACCTCATCACGGCACGGCACGGCAACGGTGGAGCGCTAGGCAACCTTCGGGAGCAACTTGAGGCTTCGCCGACACTCCTGGGAAAGGGGGTCGATTACGTGCTGCACGCGATCTTGCACCGTATCGTGGACCAGTATTTGCCCATCTTCGAAATGATTGAGGATGATGTTCTGGCAATGGAGAAGCGATCGATAGATGACTTTCTTGGGCGAGATGAAGTCGCCCGGATATTCAGCCTGAGAGGCGAACTTACGCGCTTCCAACGCACGCTTGGCGCTATGGCCGAACTGGTCAGAAAGCTTGTTCGTGGACATTTTCCGTGCATAAGCCCTGAAGTAAGACCGTACTTCGACGATGTCGCCGATCACGTAATTCGCGTCCAGTCCATGGTCGACGGCCTCCTTCAGGTACTGCGCACAGTGTTTGAATTCAGTAGCTTGCTGGAGGCGCAACGGACGGGTGTGATTACGCGCAAATTTACTTCTTGGGCTGCAATACTGGCAGTCCCGACGGCGATCGCTGGAATTTACGGCATGAACTTCAAGAGCATGCCGGGACTGAATACGGCCTATGGATACCTCGTCGTGCTCGGGCTGATGGCGTCAGTCTGCCTTCTCCTGTTCTTGCGCTTCAAGAAGGCCAAGTGGCTATGAATAGTGCGCTTCTCTTTCATGCCGAAGTGAAGGCGGCGATCTCCAAGACTTTCATAGAGCCACGAAGCGTAGGTGCCGCGCTGAAGATGTTCTCGCCGTCGAAAGCCGACACTGCGGCCACCCTGAGCGGAAGCGGTGTAACGGCATTCGTCGTCACGGGAATAAAGGACACCGTGCTCCAAAACGCTGTCGAGAAGGCTCAAAGCTTGGCTATACGGCGTAACGGCGAAACCGAGCTTGTTGGAAGCGCGATTCATTACCTTGATGCTGAGGTCGCGGACCTAGTTGAAGCGCGATTCATTCGGTTCATTCCTGACGGCCAATTGGGCAAGCTCGCGTCAGAAATTGCGCTTGTGCGTGGGAGGTGAATGTGGAAAAGCTCGCTTTTGGAGGTGGATGCCATTGGTGCACAGAAGGGGTATTCCAAGCGTTGCGTGGTGTCGAGAAGGTCGACCAAGGATTTGTGCAATCGGACGCGCCAGCAGATACCTGGGCAGAAGCAGTGATTGTCACATTCGATCCCTCGGTGATTAAGTTGGTAACCCTCTCCGAAGTGCATCTCAGAACTCATTCTGCTACGAGGTTCCGCTCGCCTCGTAGCAAGTACCGCAGTGCAATTTACATCTTTGAAGATTGTCAACGGCACGAGGCCGAGCTGGCAATCGCAGGCTTCACCGATGAGTCTGGCAATCCTGCGCATACCGTCATTCTTCCGTTTAGAAGTTTTAAGGCATCGGATGAGCGTTACCAGAACTATTACCGATCCAATCCAAGCAGGCCTTTCTGCCGCCGATTCATTGATCCTAAGTTGGATCTAATTCGGCGGCATTTCTCGGAAGTCGCACTTCCAGAAGCACACACCTAGCGTGAAGACTCGTCTCTGAGGCGGTCTGCGCTTTCGTCAGATCGCCTTCGGGACGCGAGACGCGTCCAGCTGCGTGAGAAGGCGAACTACCTTTTCGAGAGTTCCGGAACGAGCTCGTCGCGGTGAATCATCCTACGCCAGGTGAAAAAGGATCTGCAACGGAGGCCAGACCGCACACCTTGGCGCACCGTTCGCCAGACTGCAGAGCATGCGCGTCAAGCCAACGACATGGCGCGAAAGGCCCGGGACTCGGCAGACGCAGGCGGGCGGGCCATGCGCGAAGCGGTCACCACCATGACCCAGATCGACGCGCAGGCCAAGAAAATCAAGGAGATCACCAGCGTGATCGACAGCATCGCTTTCAAGACCAACATCCTGGCACTCAACGCTGCAGTGGAAGCTGCTCGCGCGGGTGAACAAGGTCGTGGTTTCGCGGTGGTGGCAATGGAGGTGCGCAGCTTGGCAGAAAGTAGTCGCTCCGCGGCCAGGGAGATCGGTGAGTTGATTGCCACTACAGTGACACAGGTGGATGCCGGCTCCAAGACCGTCAAGGCGGCTGGCGAAACCATGGGGCTCATCGTAGATTCGATTCGCACCGTGGGTGACACGGTAGACGCGATTGCGCGGGCGTCCAACGAGCAAGCCGCAGGCATCGAGCAGGTCAATGTGGCCATGGCCGACATGGATCGCAACACGCAGCAGAACGCGGCGATGGTAGAGCAAGCCAGCGCGGCAGCCACCTCTCTGCAGTCCCAAGCTCAGAAGCTGGTGCAAAGCATCGGCAGCCTGCGAACGGTCTGAGACTTGGCGCGCCCACACCTTGCTCGCATTTCGCATTGAGATCTTGGAGCTGATATCTGCTGTGCATTGGCGCTGATGAAGAGTTGGGCGTCGAGTGCGATCAGGAAGAATGAAGGCTCTCTCATTGCGTATTGGTGAAGGGTTGACAGGTGGATGGGCCATGCCGGTGGTGGATGACCGACCCGCCGTGCTCGAGGTTTGCTCCCGTAAAATCTACTTATGCAATTGGTTAAACAGGAGCTGCTCGCGGCGCTCGCGAAGACGCTTGAATCCTTCTCGCCTGGCGCTGGCTCCAAAGCCGCGTTCGAGTCCCCCAAGGTGGCGGCGCACGGCGATTTCGCCAGCACGGCGGCCATGCAACTCGCGAAGCCGCTCGGTCGAAAGCCGCGCGAGCTTGCCGAAGAACTAAGTGCCGCGCTGCTTGCCACTTCCTCATTCAGCCAGTGGGTGCAGGCGGTTGAGATCGCCGGCCCGGGCTTCCTGAATGTCCGCTTGAAGACGGTCGCCAAGCAGCAGGTTGTACGCGAAGTGCTCGATGCAGGTGAGGCATACGGTCGGCAGCCATCCACCGGCGAAAAGGTGCTGGTCGAGTTCGTCTCGGCCAACCCGACGGGCCCGCTGCACGTGGGCCACGGCCGTCAGGCGGCGCTGGGTGATGCCATTTGCAATCTGCGCGCCTCGCAGGGCGATGCGGTGTACCGCGAGTTCTATTACAACGACGCCGGCGTGCAGATCCAAACGCTCGCCACCAGCGTGCAGATGCGCGCCAAGGGCCTGAAGCCGGGCGATGCCGACTGGCCAAGCGGCGAAAAGGCTGCGGCTTACAACGGTGACTACATCGCCGACATCGCCGAGGACTTCAAGGCGAAGAAGACTGTTAAGTCGGACGACCGCGCGTTCACCGCGAGCGGCGATGTCGACGACGTTGACTCGATCCGTGAATTCGCTGTGGCCTACCTGCGGCGGGAGCAAGACCTCGATCTGCGGGCGTTCGGTGTGCGCTTCGACAACTACTACCTTGAGTCCAGCCTTTACTCAAGCGGACGCGTCGAATCGACAGTGGTCAAGCTGGTGGCCGCCGGCATGACGTACGAGCAGGACGGCGCTCTGTGGCTCCGGTCGAGCGACTACGGCGACGACAAGGACCGCGTCATGAAGAAGGGCGACGGCACGTACACCTACTTCGTGCCCGACGTGGCGTATCACATCGCCAAGTGGGAGCGGGGCTTTCACACGGTCGTCAACATCCAGGGTACCGACCACCACGGCACCATCGCACGAGTGCGCGCCGGCCTGCAGGGCGTGGACGAGAGTATTCCCGCAGATTTCCCCGACTATGTGCTGCACACGATGGTGCGCGTCATGAAGAGTGGTGAAGAGGTCAAGATAAGCAAGCGCGCCGGCAGCTACGTCACGCTGCGCGACCTGATTGAATGGACCAGTACCGACGCGGTCCGCTTCTTTCTGCTGAGCCGCAAGCCCGACACCGAATACACGTTCGACGTCGACCTCGCTGTGACGAAGAACAACGACAACCCGGTGTATTACGTGCAGTACGCGCATGCGCGTATCTGCTCGGTTCTTGCGAGCTGGGGAGGCGACGTGGCGTCCTTGCATGACGTTGAACTGACGGCACTCGAAAGCCCGGCCGCGCAGGCACTCATGCTGCTGCTCGCCAAATATCCGGACATGCTGAACGCGGCGGCAAAGGATTTCGCGCCGCACGACGTCACGTTCTACCTGCGCGAGCTGGCCGCTAGCTACCACAGCTACTACGACGCCGAGCGAATTCTGGTCGACGACGAGGGTGTCAAGAAAGCACGTTTGGCACTCGTAGCCGCAACCGCTCGAGTGCTGCACAATGGCCTCGCGATTCTTGGCGTCAGTGCGCCGAGCAAGATGTGAGCGCTACCAAATGGCGTACGCAGCGGTCAGCGGCCCGAGAGACGCCGGGCACGTTCACGTTGCCTCACCCCATCTCCTTTCATGATGCCAAGCACCTGTGCCTTCACGAAATCACCGCTCTCGGTGACGGCCACCGCATTGGTCTTTAGGCACGCCACCGACGGTTGTTTCGAACTTTGCAACGCGGTGCGCGCTACAAGGTGCGCGACCTGGGCTATCGGGCACTCGCTTTGTCTGAGAAGAGCTACCTGGTCCTCGTGACTGAGCCAGTTGCAAGGCGAGCCGCTCAATACTTTTGAGAAGCTGCGCACCTGTGTTCGGCTTCGGAATCAGTTCGGATACGCCGATGGTCGGTGCATTTTTTCTCAAATCGTCTGAGATGAACCCTGTCGTGATGACAACTGGTTTGCCAGGATGCAGGCGCAGCAACTCTTTGGCAAGGCTTAGTCCATCCAACTCGGGCATGGCGTAATCAAGGACGGCGAGGTCGTAACCGATTGCCCCAGAGCAAACGTCATCAAGGGCCTTTTTGGGATGCAAATAGTGATGAGCGGGAAAACCCGCCTTCTTGAGCATGCGTCCCACCATCGATCCGATCAGCTCATCATCATCCACGTGAAGGACGGTTGTTTGTCGTTTCAAACGCGTTAGGACTCCGTCGTCAAACTTTTCCTCCACAACAACGTCTGCCTCAGCAACGTCGCAGCTCTGCGATTCAGCAGGCCGAAGAATGACACTGAATGAAGAGCCCTCTCCCAACTTACTTGTGACGCGAATCGCTGCTTGATGATCGCGCAGGATTCCGTGCACGACTGACATGCCAAGCCCAGTGCCTTCTCCCACAGGCTTCGTCGTGAAAAAGGGCTCGAAAAGACGTGTCAGTGTGATGCTGTCCATGACCTGCCCCCAATCTCCGTACCAATCAAAATTCCAGAAGTCCGAGGTTTGCAAGGCTAACTGATCCCTGCGTTGGTCGAGCTCTGTTGCATTGAATCGCCGGTTAACCGGCGATTCAATGCGGCGAAGGTTGCGGGCGGTATACGTCCGCAACTACTGTGGGGTCTGATCTCGTTGTAGTCGGTTCTCCATGTGGCGATGATCTGGCGGGCCTGCTCCAGGGATTCAAACCAGTTCTCGTCGAGGCATTCATCTCGGAACGTGCCGTTGAAGCTCTCGATGTAGGCATTTTGAGTCGGACTACCGGGCTCGATCAGGATGTGTTTGATGCCGTGTTTTTGTGCCCACGTCATGAAGGCCCGACAAGTGAACTCCGGTCCGTTGTCGGTTCTGACCGCCCTGGGGTAGCCCCGAAACGTAGCGGCCCGGTCTAGTAGCCGCGTGACGTAGGCACCGCCAATGCCAAAGTCTGCAGTGATGTCTACGCATTCGTGGCTGAAGTCATCGGCCACTGTGAAGCATTTGATGCGTCGGGATACAGCGCCCGGCCTAGCGATCGCATCACTGACGAAGTCCATACTCCAAGTTTGGTTGAGCGCCATGGCGGCTACCAGTGGCACACGCACGCCAATGCGCTTGGCCTTCTTGCGTTTCCTGATGGACAGGCCCTCAGCGGTATAGATGCGGTACACCCGCTTGTGGTTGATGCCCGGGTACTGGGGCCGCAGGACGTCGTGAATCATGCGGTAGCCCCAGCGCCTGCGGGTGTGCGCGGTCTGGACGATCTGATCACGCAGCTCCAAGTTGAGCGCACTGGTCTGGCCCACATGTCGGTAACTGTCTCGGCTTA
>ERZ724503.147-NODE-147-length-24214-cov-14.022145_pt1 | contig 24214 bp, 24 predicted proteins | sample MGYA00376036_ERZ724503 | MGnify/ENA primary metagenome ERZ724503 (study PRJEB28724, sample SAMN07190885) | wastewater metagenome | isolation source: influent of sewage treatment plant in Hong Hong | place: Hong Kong | collected 2016-03-17 ...
ATGGGAATCCCCCTCCTGTGACGCGAAGCGCTAAGGTGGGGGAGGATGTCAACATGGTGCTCAACCGGCGTCTGAGCCGCCATCCGGCCCACTGCGTCTATGCGGATCAGCAGGCGGCGGCGGAGGCGGTGGTGGACAAGCTGGTGGCCATGGGGCACAGGGAGATCGCCTTCATCGCAGGCTCTGCGGATTCCCCCACCGGCGCCGAGCGCCTGGCCGGCTACCGGCAGGCGCTGATCCGGCACGGCATCCCGGTGCAGGAGACCTTGATCGCCCCCGGCAAATGGACCCCCGCCTGTGGCGCGGCCGCCGTCTCGACCTTGCTGGCGCGAGGCGCTCGCTTCAGCGCCCTGGTGGCCAGCAACGATGACATGGCGATCGGGGCCATCAAACGGCTGCACGAAGCCGGTGTGATGGTGCCTGACGAGGTCTCGGTGGTGGGGTTTGACGACATCCCCCTGGCCCCTTACGTCATTCCCGCGCTGTCGAGCGTCAAGATGCCGGTGAACGGGATGATCCAGGAGACCATCAACCGCCTGACCACCATGGTGGAGGAGGGGAGCCGGGACGCACTGCCCGCCTTCAGCGGCACCCTGATCCGCCGCGACTCCCTCAGGCGTCTGACGGGCTGAGCCATGATGGCGGTGGGCAGGCCGGGCGGGATCCGTTAGCATAGGCCCCCCGGCGCCAGGCGCCGCGTGTCGTATCAACAGATGAGAGTTCAGATGGATGACCTGTTAGCCCCCGTTCGCCAGTTCCTGCATTGCGAGACCCCGGATGAGTGGGTGGAAATGGCGCGGGATCCCGCCCAGTTGCCGACCCTGCTTATCGATCACGCCAACTGCGAGAACAAGGCGGCACTCACCGCCCACAGCCTGGTGCGCCGCTACTGCCTGCCCAAGGAGAAGCGTCACCTGCTGCCCAAGCTGACCTTCTACCGGGAGCTCGATGCCTTGCCGGAGAAGGCGGAGATCCTCGGCAAGCGCACCATGGGCGAATCAGACAGGAGCGTGTTTGCCGAGCTGGAGCGCAATCCCCTGCTGTTCCCCATGGTGCGCCTCATCCAGGAGGAGTTGCACCACTTCGAGCAGGTGCTGGAGATCATGGCCGCACGGGGCATCCCCTATGGTCCCGTCACCGCCTCCCGCTATGCCCGCAGCCTGCTGACCCATGTGCGCACCTACGAGCCGGCCGCCGTGGTGGACAAGATGATCATCGGTGCCTATATCGAAGCGCGATCCTGCGAGCGTTTTGCCAGGTTGGCCCCTCATCTGGACGAGGAGCTGGGCCGCTTCTATGTCTCCCTGCTGCGCTCGGAGGCGCGTCACTATCAGGACTACCTGGCCCTGGCACAGACGTTCGCAGACGAAGACATCAGCGAGCGAGTGGCCTTCTTCGGTCGCCTGGAGGCCGAGCTCATCTGTTCGCCGGATCCGCAATTCCGGTTCCATAGCGGACTGCCTGTCAGATCTGACAGTTGTTGAGGTGACGGGGGCTGCCTACCATTCCCCTGTTCCTACTACGAGCGACGCAATCACTTTTTGAGCGCAATCCCCCGGCGACTGATGAGACATCAGGCCGGGTTTTTTTATGTCTGGCGCAAGGGGAAACGCGCCGCGGGATCAGCGGCGGTATTCGTTGTTGTAGTTCTGAATGAGGCGGCGGGTGACATCGTGCTGGGGGTCGGCGAAGACCCGCAAGGTCTTGCCGTGCTCCACCACACGGCCTTCGTGCATCACCAGCACCTCGTCGCTGATGTGGCTGACGATCCCCAGATCGTTGGCCACCAGCACATAGCTCAGCCCCATGGTCTCCTGCATCTCCAGCAGCAGGTTGATGATCTGGGAGCGTACCGAAATATCCAGGGTCGAGAGCGCCTCGTCCGCCACCACTATCTTGGGATTGAGGATGAGCGCCCGTGCCAGCCCCACCCGCTGCTGCTGGCCGGCGGAGAGCATCTGGGGATAGAAGAGGGCGTGGTCGGGCAGCATGCCCACCATGCGCAGGGTCTGGATCACCTTCTCCCGGCGCTCCTCCTCGCTCAGGGCTGTGTTGAGGCGAAGGGGGGTCTCCAGGATCTGGCCGACCCGGATTTTCCGGTTAAGGGAGGTGTTGGGGTCCTGGAAGATCATCCGCAGCAGCTTGCAGCGGGTCTGGTAATCGCCGTGGACCATGGGTTGCCCCTCGATGGCGATCTCCCCGCCACTCGGTTCAATCATGCCCGCCAGAATGCGGGCCAGGGTGCTCTTGCCCGAGCCCGCCTCCCCGACGATGGCCAGGGTCTGGCCCACCTCGAGATCGAACGAGAGGGGCTTTATCGCCTCCACCGCGCGGCGCCTGAACAGGCCGGTGCGGTTCTGGTAGGTCTTGCACAGGCCCCTGACCTGCAGCAGGGAAGGTTCGGTCACGACGTGGTCTCCTTGGGTGCGCTCGCCGGATAGAGGGGCTGACGGGGCGGGCAGGTGCCCCGGATCAGGGTCTGGTGCCGGTTCATTTCTTCGGTTCTTCCATGTTGAGCGGGAAGTGGCAACTGAACTGATGCCCCTTGACCTTGCTCATCAGCGGTGTCTGCACGCACTGCTTCTGGGCGTAGGGGCAGCGTGGGCCGAGGCGGCAGCCGATGGGCAGATGCTGCAGCGGCGGTATCACCCCAGGCAGGGTCTCGAGCCGGGACTTGTGGCGCACCAGCTTGTCAAAGTCCGGGATGGACTTGAGCAGGGCATCCGTATAGGGGTGGTGAGGGGATTCCAGGATCTGGTCCCGGGTCCCCACTTCCACCATCTGGCCGCAATACATGATGTTGAGGGTGTCGGTCAGGTTCGCGATGGCGGCGATGTCGTTGCTGATGATGAGGATGGTGGTATTGCCCAGCTTGTTCATCTTGTCCAGCAACCGCAGGATCTGGGAGTGGGTGGTGGACTCCATGGCGCTGGTGGGCTCGTCCGCCACCAGCAGGCGCGGCTGGTTGGCGATGGCCATGGCGATCATCACCTTCTGGCACATGCCGTCTGACAGCTCGTGGGGATAGGCCCGCATGACCTTGCGGTGATCCTTGACCCCGACCCGGTGCAGCAGGGCGATGGCCCGCTTCTTGCGCCACTGGAAGCGCTGCCAGAACTTGCCGGTGAAGGCACTGGTGGGGATGGCCTCTTCGAGCTGGGTGCCTATCTCCTCCGAGGGGTCGAGGCAGCTGATGGGATCCTGGAAGATCATCGCTATCTCCCGCCCCATGATGCGGCGCCGTTCCTTGGGCGCCATGGTCAGCAGGTCCATGTCGTTGAAGCGCATCCGGTCGGCGCGCACCGTCCAGTTGTCCTTCTGGATGCCAACGATCACCTTGGCCACCAGGCTCTTGCCCGAGCCGGATTCCCCCACCAGCCCGCGGATCTCCCCCTCGTTCAGGGTCAGGCTGACTCTGTCCACCGCCTTGACCTTGCCCTGGGGGGTGTCGATTTCGATGGTGAGGTTGCGTATATCGAGCAGGGGCATCAGCAATGTCTCCCGTTCAGGGCGCAGCCGGGTCGCTCAGGGCGTCCGGGGGCGGGGATAGATAACAAGGCTGGCAACATCAGTCGTTCCCCTCTTTGAGTGCTTCGCGAATGCCTTCGCCCACCAGGTTGGTCACCAGCACGCTGAACAGGATGGCCATCCCGGGCAGGGTCACCGTCCAGGGGGCCAGATAGATAAGATCGCTCGAATCGGCCAGCATGGCACCCCACTCCGGCTGGGGAGACTGGGCCCCGAGACCGAGGAAGCCTACCGCAGAGATGTCCAGGATGGCGGCGGAGAGGGTGCGGGTGGTCTGGGTCACCAGGGTCTCGACGATGTTCGGCAAGATGGCCAGACGCATGATCCGCTGGGGCGGAGAGCCGTCGAGGCGGCTTGCGATGATGTACTCCTTCTGCATCTCGGCGTGGACCGCGTTGTAGGTCGCCCGGATGAAAGGCGGTATCAACGCGAGTGTGATGGCGATCAGGGTGTTGAACAGACCCGGCCCCAGGATGGCCACGACGATGATGGCCAGCAGCAGGGACGGGATGGAGAGCAGGGTATCGAGCAGGTGATGGAGCACGCTCGACTTCACCCCTTTGCTCATGCCGCCGAGGATGCCGATGGCCGAGCCGATGACCAGCGCGATGAGCACCACCAGCAGGGCGTTGCCGAAGGTGAGCCTGGCCCCGGCCACCAGACGGGAGAGGATGTCGCGCCCCAGATCGTCGGTCCCCAGGAAGTAATCGATGTTGCCGCTGTTGGCCCAGGAGGGGGCGAGCAGCAGGTGGTTGCTGTGCTGATCGTCGATGCCGTAGGGGATCACCAGGGGGCCGATGAGGGTCACCAGCAGCAGCAGCCCGAAGCACCAGAGCCCCGCCATGGCCAGCGGGTTGCGTCGGTAAGAGGCCCAGGTCTGCTCCAGGGGGGAGAGGATCTTGAGCTCCGGATAGATGTTCGATTTATCGTGCATGATGCAGGCTCCCGTGCTGGTCGCAAGGGAATGGGCACGCCTGTGCGCCGGTGGCCCATGGGCCGCCGTGGCTCATCCACAGACCGCAATCAATCTTGTCTTGCATAGAGTTCTTTACGCCGTGCCGGATACATGATGGTGGTCAGCAGATCGGTGCTGACGCTGATGAAGATGACGAAGCTCGCCACCACCAGGAAGGCGCCGCGGATGGCGGCATAGTCCTGCAGCGCGATACTGCTCACCAGCCAGCGGCCGATGCCGGGCCAGTCGAACACCACCTCGGTGATCATGGCGGAGGTGAGCACACTGCCAAGTTGCAGCCCCAGCAGCGGCAACACCGGGGGCAGGGCGTTCTTGAGCCCGTGACGCCAGACGATCTGGCGGCGGGAAAGTCCGCGGCTGGCGGCAGCCTTGATGTAGTTCTGTTTCATCACGTCGATGAGGGAGCTGCGCACGTGGCGGATCACCTCGGTGGTGGGCACCACGGCCAGCACCAGGGAAGGCAGTACCAGATGGCGCAGGGCATCGTGCAGGGCCGCCTCCCGCCAGGGCTCCTGGCTCATCAACACATCGACGATGGCGATCCCGGTGATGGAGGGCACGTCGTAGAGCAGGCTGATCTGGCCGGAGGAGGGGAGCCAGCCAAGATCCAGGGAGAAGAACATCACCATCAGCAGCCCCAGCCAGAAGACCGGGATGGCATAGCCGACGAGGCCGGCGGCCATGATGGAGAGGTCCGGGCTGCGCCCCTGATAGAGGGCCGCGAGGGTGCCCAGAGGGATGCCCACCAGCAGCGAGATGGCGAAGGCGGCGAGGCAGAGGGTCAGGGTCGCCGGGAAGTAGTGACGGATCTCGTCGAGGACCGGTTGGCCGGAGACGCTGGAGAGCCCGAAATCCCCGGCGGCGATGCGCTGGAGGAAGTCAGGATAGCCGTGCCAGAAATCCAGCACCTGGGTGATGAGGCGAAACTCCAGGAGGTAGGCCCCCAGAGTCAGCACCAGGAGGGTGATCACCAGCAGGGTGATGCGGCGCAGGATATAGAAAAACATGCTTATGCCTCCTGGGGACGGTGCGCCGATGGCCCGACGATGGAGTGGTTATCTGTCATGGTCACTCCCGATGGGCCTGGTTGAAGGTGGTGCCACCAAAGGGTATCAGGGTCAGCCCCTGAATGTCGCTGCGACTCACCTGGGTTCTCAGGGCATGGGCCAGGGGAATGAGCGGCAACTGCTCGTTGAGCAGGGACTGGGCATAGTAATAGTTGCGCAGGCGGAAGGCGAGCTGCGGGGTGGTCACCGCATCGTCCAGCAGTTGATCGAAGGCGGGGCTGCACCAGCGGCTGTAGTTGTTGCCCCGCTCGACGGCGGCGCAGCTCAGCAACTGGCGGAAGAAGTTGTCCGGATCCGCGTTGTCGGCGATCCAGCCCGAGAGCAGGCTGTCATATTGTCCATGGGCGAGCCGGGTCTCGATGACCGGCCAGGCCTGCTGCACTATCTTGAGGCTCACCCCTATCTTGGCGAAATCGCTGCGCATCAGTTGCGCCGTCTTGAGGCCGTCCGGGTTGTAGGGACGGGCGCCGGGTTGCACCAGCACCTGCATCTCGAAGCCGTTGGGGTAGCCCGCGTCCTTGAGCAACTGGCGAGCGAGCTTGAGATCCGGCTTGCGCTGGGGCAGGGAGGGGTTGTAACCCCAGGAGAGGGGCGGCAGCAGGCTGGCAGCGCTCTGGCCGGTCTCGAAATAGACCGCCTGCAGCAGATTCTGCACATTGATGGCGCTGGCGAGGGCCTGGCGCACCTGCACCTTGTTGAACGGGGCCTTGCGGGTATTGAGGGCGAGGAAGGCGACGTTCATCCCCGACTGCACCGACAGATCCAGGTGGGAGTCTTTGTCGATCACCGACAGCTGGCTGGCAGAGGGAGTGCTCATCACGTCGCACTCGCCGGTCAGCAGCTTGGCAAGGCGCTTGGAGGATTTGGGCGTGATGTCGTAGATGAGCTGCTCCATTCTGGCCTCGCCGCCCCAGTAGCCGGGGTGACGCAGGTAGCGCACGAACTCGTTGTGGCGATACTCCTTGAAGCTGAAGGGGCCGGTGCCGATGGGGCGGCTGTCCAGCAGCGCCGGGGTGCCGGCCTTTAGCATCTGCTCCCCGTACTCGGCGGAGAGCACGATGGCGTAGTCGCTGGCCAGGGTGGCGAGGAAGGAGGCATCGGGGCGGTTCAGCTCGAACACCACCTCATAGGGCCCCTTCTTGTAGACCCGCTTGATGAGGTTGCCGAGCCCCAGGCTGTAAAAATAGGGGTACTCGCCGCCGGAGACGGCGTGGAAGGGGTGGTGTTCGTCCAGCAGACGCTGCCAGGTGAACAGGACGTCGTCGGCATTGAAGTGACGGGTCGGGCTGAACCAGGGGGTACGGTGGAAGGTCACTCCCTTGCGCAGGGTTAGGGTATAGGAGAGGCCGTCCTCGCTGCTTTGCCAGCGGGTGGCGAGCCCCCCTTCGATGCCGAGGGTGTTGGCATTGACCTCGAGCAGGCGATCGTAGATGGGACGGGCACTGGCATCCAGGGTCGCATCCGAATTGGCAAGCTGCGGGTTGAAGGTTCGGGGTGCCCCTTCGGCACAATAGATGAGCCCGGTTTTGGAGGCTTCATCGCGTTTCTGACAGCCGCTGACCAGAACCAGGAGACCAAGCAGCAGGGGGGTGAGCATTCTCATGTTGGAACCATGTTTTCAGACAAAGTTGCCCGCCAGGGGGCGGGCGCGTTGCGGGGGGCGACAGGGCAGGCGCTCCCGTCGGGGGTGACGTGCGCCGCGTTATCCGCGCGCACAGACCCGGTGCCAGGCATCAGCCCGCCTCCTGGTTGCCACTGTTGTCATCCCCGTCCAGCAATTGATATTTGCGCAGCATCCCCCGGAACTGGTGATAGCTCAGGACCAGCAACTGGGCTGCTTTGCGCTGATTATACTGGGATTGCTGCATCGCTTGCTTGAGTAAATTAATCTCGTACTCCGCCACCGCCCCTTTGAGATCCAGCGGCAGGGTCGGGGTCGGGGCCGTCTCTGCCGAGGTCGGCGCGTCGGAGGAAGGGGCGGCGTCACCTCGGGCACGGGGGCGCCAGGGGGAGTCAAAGGGATTGAGCACCAGATCCGCCAGCGGCAACTGGGGGTTGCCCTGGCGATAGAGACTGCGCTCCACCACGTTCTTGAGCTCCCGCACGTTGCCCGGCCAGGGGTAATCTTGCAGCAGCTGGGTCGCCTTGCGCGAGAAGCCGGCAAAGAGCGGATACCCCAGCTCCCGGGTCATGCCGTGGGCGAAGTGCTCCGCCAGCATTAGGATGTCCTCGCGCCGCTCCCGCAGGGGGGGCAGGGTGATGACGTCGAAGGCGAGCCGGTCCAGCAGGTCGTGACGAAACCGTCCTTTCTCTGCCAGTGCAGGCAGATCCTCGTTGGTGGCGCACACCAGCCGTACATCCACCTTGAGGGGCTTGGCACCGCCCACCCGCTCGAACTCCCCGTACTCGATGACCCGCAGCAGTTTTTCCTGCACCCGGGCGCTGGTGGTGGCTAGCTCGTCGAGGAACAGGGTGCCGCCGTCGGCCCGCTCGAAGCGCCCCTGATGACGCTTGGCGGCGCCAGTGAAAGAGCCCGCCTCGTGGCCGAACAGTTCGGTTTCCAGCAGGCTCTCGCTCAAGGTGGCGCAGTTGATGGTGACAAAGCTTTGATCCCAGCGATCCGAGAGATAATGTAGGCGGTGGGCGATGAGCTCCTTGCCGGTCCCCCGCTCGCCGATGATCAGCACGGGCTTGCGCAGCGGCGCGAGGCGCGATGCCTGCTCGATGATTTCTAGAAATGCGTTGGATTCACCCAACAGACTTTCCGTGGCCGTGGTCATCCCTGCCCCTGTGAGTTGAAAAATCTGGTTAATCTTACCAAAAGTTGGTTATTTTAATCATCACTTGTTTCCCCGGGACTTGAACTGCATTCTGAGTGCCCATATAAATCAACAAGTTAAATGTTGTTCCAGATTGGCACACAAGTTGCCATTGTCAATGGAGACACAACCCGATGCCTATCACAGGAGTACAATCATGAGCATTTTTTCTCGCCTGGCCGACATCATCAATTCCAATCTGACGGCCCTGCTCGACAAGGCGGAAGATCCCCAGAAGATGGTGCGTCTGATCATCCAGGAAATGGAAGATGAACTGGTGAAGGAGCGCTCCAATCTGGCCCGCTTCCTCGCGAATCAAAAAGAGATCGGCCGTCAGGTGAGCCGCCATCAGGAGCGGGTCGCCGAGTGGCAGGGCAAGGCCGAGCTGGCCCTGACCAAGGGGCGCGAAGATCTGGCTCGTGCCGCCCTCATCGAGAAGAGCAAGCAGGCGGAGCTTGCCGACGCCCTATCTCGTGAACAGCAGGCGGTGGACAGCGGCATCGAGAAGCTGGGGGAGGAGATCCGCCAGCTGGAAGCCAAGCTGGAAGACGCCCGTGCCCGCCAGAAGGCGATGGCCATTCGCAGCGAAGCCGCCAGCAGCCGCCTCAACGTGCAAAGCCAGGTGGCCCGTGGCGACAGTCAGGCCGTGGTGAGCAAGTTCGAGCGCATGGAGCGCCGCATCGACGAGATGGAAGCCCGCGCCGATCTGGGGCTGTCCGACAAGGCGCTCGCCCAGCAGTTTGCCGAGCTGGAAGCGGACGACCAGATCAGCCGCGAGCTGGAAGCCATGCGCCAGAAGCTGGGCCAGCACAATCCGGCACCGAAACAGGGAGAGTAACAGATGGAAGATCTGCTGGGTGTATTGATGGTTCCCATGGTGGTCTTCATGGTGGTGGTGGCCCCCATCTGGCTGGTGCTGCACTACCGCGCCAAGGGACGCATTGGCGCCGGCCTTGCCGATGGTGAGCGTGAACAGCTGCAGGGCTTGCTGGTGCGTGCCGAGAAGATGCAGGAACGGGTCGGCGCCCTGGAGTCGATTCTGGATGCCGAGGTTCCTGGTTGGAGAAACAAGGTATGACGGTTTTCAATGAGAGATGTCATGACTGTGGCAAAAAGCCGGAGCGGGCCGGAACCGTATTGGCGTCGATTCTGGATGCGGAAGTCCCCGGTTGGAGGCACAAGGTATGAACACTGTCAGTCGTGAAGGGCGCAACCTGTACCGGAATCCCCAGCGGGGCAAGATTGCCGGGGTCTGTGCCGGTCTGGCAGAGTACTTCGGGGTGGAGACCTGGATCGTGCGGCTGCTGGCCATCAGTGGTCTCATCTTCGCCGGTTTCATCACCTTCACCGCCTATATTGCCGCCTGGTTCTTGCTCGACAAGAAGCCGGTCACCCTCTACTCCCAGGAAGATGCCGAGTTCGCAGAGGTGCGGATGAAGGCGCGCAGCTGGCAGGCAGGCGTCACACCTCATCAGGCCCTTGCCCGCATCGGCCAGGAGCTGGATGCACTGGAGCCCAGGGTGCAGCGCATCGAGAAGCTGGTGACCTCCAAGGAGTTCACCCTGCAACGGGAGTTCAGCAAGCTCTAATCGTGCCGGGCCGCGAGGATACTGCCTCGCGGCCGTCTCTCTGATGTGATCACAAGGAGAAGAAGACCCGCCTTGATACGCAACAAACTTGAACACTCCTGGTCTGTGCTCCAGCACAAGGCCGCTGACGCGGTGAACCGGGCCCGGGATCGCCACATCCGGCTGGCGGTCACCGGCCTCTCTCGCAGTGGCAAGACAGCGTTTATCACGGCGCTGGTCAATCAACTGGAGCACGCGGCCATCGACGGTCGTCTGCCACTCTGGGACGCCCAGCGCCAGGGACGCATCCTCGGTGCTCGCCGGGTGCCCCAGCAAAACGCCCACATTCCCACCTTTCCCTATGAACGGGGCCTCGATGCCCTGTTTGGCGATCCGCCCGCCTGGCCCGCGCCGACCCGGGGGGTGGCCGAGGTACGCCTCGAGATCCGTTATCGCACCCGCCATCCGCTGCGTCGGCACCTGGGGGAGATCTCCACCCTCTATGTGGATCTGGTGGATTATCCCGGGGAGTGGCTGCTGGATTTGCCGCTGCTGGATCTGAACTACGAGCAGTGGAGCGAGCAGGTGCGGGAGCAACTGTGCCGCCCCGAGCTGCAAGCCCTGGCGGCAGGCTGGTTGACGCCGCTCTGGCAGGCAGATCAAGCCTTCGAGGAGCGGGCCGCCAGCGAACTGGCCGCCCGCTACACCGATTATCTGCACGCCTGCAAGCAGGATCTCGGGCTTCACCTCATCCAGCCCGGGCGTTTCGTGTTGCCCGGCGAGTATGCCGGTGCGCCGCTGTTGCAATTCGTGCCCTGGGTATGGGAGATGCCCACACACTCCCCCGAAGACGGCACTCTCTACGCCACCTTCAAGCAGCGCTTCGAGCAGTACAAGCAGCATCTGGTACAGGGCTTCTATGAGCAGCACTTTGCAGGCTTTGATCGCCAGATCGTGCTGGTGGACTGCCTGGCGCCCCTCAATGCCGGTGCCGCGAGCTTTGGTGACATGCAGCAGGCCATCGCCCGCATCATGGAAAGCTTCGCCTACGGCAAGAGCAACTGGTGGCGCCGTCTGTTCGCCCCGCGCATCGACAAGCTGCTGTTTGTGGCGAGCAAGGCCGATCACGTCACGCCGGAGCAGCACGGGCCTCTGGTGTCGCTCCTGCAGCATCTGGTGAGCCGTGGCCGGGGTCAGGCCCGCTTCGAGGGGATAGAGACCGAATGCCTGGCGCTGGCCGCCATCAAGGCCACCGAGGTGGGCAAGGGGGTGGCAGACGGACGGGAATTTCCCGCCATTCGTGGCACTACCCTCTCGGGCGAGCCCTTGCTGCTCTTCCCGGGGGAGGTGCCTGCCCAGATCCCGCCTGCGCAGTGGTGGAAAACTCAAGGGTTTGATTTTCAGGCCTTTCGCCCGCTGCCCATGAGCGCTCATCAGGCGCTCCCCCATATCCGGCTCGATGCGGCGCTGGAATTCCTGCTCGGGGATCACCTCGAATAACGGGTGGGTGGCCCGCTGTGCTCGAGGGGCGCCCACAGGAGAGAATGCGATGAACGATCAGACAAGATGGCGCACCGATGACGCCGCTCCTCTGCAAGGCAAGGTGACGCTGGAGCCCGCGCCTTCGATGGCAAGCGAAGCGAAGCCACCCGCCCCGGCCCGGCGGTTGGAAGAGGAGAGCTTCGAGCCTCTGGACGCGCTGGACGAGCTCACCGAGGTGGAACCCGCGCTTCACGTCAGGCCTCGGCGCCGTCATCGTCTGCTGGCCTGGGGGCTGGGCGGGGTGGGGCTGCTGTCGCTTGGCCAGTTTGGCGCTTTTCTGGTGGATCAGTTTGCCGCCTCCCCCTTCTGGGGCGGCGCCTGGCTGCTCGCCTCTGGCCTGGTGGCGGTGGGCACCGCCGCGGTGGCGGGGCGCGAATGGCTGCGGCTGCGCACCTTGAAGCGGCGCCAGGATGTGCGCTCAAGAGCCGAGGATCTGCTGGCCCATCAGGGGGGCGGTCAGGGGCAGGCCTTCTGCGAGGCCCTCGCCGAGAAGAGCGGTGACAAGGGGCGGGAAGGGTATCGCACCTGGTTATCCCAGCTTGACGAGAGCCACAGCGATCGGGAAGTGCTGACCCTCTACAGCCAGCTGGTGCTCACCGAGCGGGACAAGTTGGCCCAGGCCCGCGTCGCGAAATGGTCGGGGGAGGCCGCCGTGCTGGTGGCCCTGAGTCCGCTCGCCACCGTCGACATGATGCTGATGCTCTGGCGCAACCTGCGGATGATCGAGGACATCGCCGATGTCTATGCCATCGAGCTCGGCTACTGGAGCCGCATCCGCCTCATTCGTCAGGTGTTTCGCAACATGCTCTATGCGGGGGCCACCGAGCTGGTGACCGAGGTAGGGATGGATCTGCTGGGCGCCGAGCTGACCGCCAAGCTCTCCGCCCGCGCCGCCCAAGGGGTCGGGGCCGGGTTGCTCACCGCGCGCCTCGGGATGCGTACCATGGAAGCCTGTCGTCCGCTCCCCTGGTGTGCCGACGAGAAGCCGAAAGTGGGCGAGCTGCGCAAGCGGCTGATCGGCCAGTTGGCGGGTTATCTCAACAAGTCGTGAGGTGGCTGGCACCCGACATGGATGTCACAAATTATTTACAATTGTCAAAAGCAGCCGACCCCGGGGTCGGCTGCTTTTTTGAAGGGCAAACCGTTACAGTGATCCCATGACTCAACGGCCAGTGACCGCCCGGATGGCGGCTGGCACCCGAAGGATGGGAGCATTCATGGCAAGTCTCTACACGGCCCGCCAACCGGATGGGCAGGGCCGGATCCACTACACGGACGAGGAGCACGGCACTTGGCGGATCCTGATTGCACGCCAGCTTGCGGCGCTCGATGGCAAGGCCTGCGACGAATACCAGGCCGGGTTGGCACGCCTCGACCTGCCTCTGGACCGCATCCCCCAGCTGGGCGAGATCAACGCCGCCCTGATGCCCGCCACCGGCTGGTCGGTGGCAGCGGTGCCAGCCCTCATCTCCTTTGATCACTTCTTCGCGCTGCTCGCTGATCGCCGTTTTCCCGTCGCCACCTTCATTCGCCGCCGGGACGAGCTCGACTACCTGCAAGAGCCCGACATCTTCCACGAGATCTTCGGCCACTGCGCCATGCTGACCAACCCGGCCTTTGCCCACTTCACCCACCTGTATGGTCGGCTCGGACTCCATGCGAGCAAGGAGGAGCGGGTCTATCTGGCGCGGCTCTACTGGTTCACGGTGGAGTTCGGTCTCCTGCAGGGGGAGGAGGGGCTGCGCATCTACGGCGGCGGCATTCTCTCCTCCATCGGCGAGACCGCTTATGCCCTCTCGGGCAAGCCCGAGCTGCAACCCTTCGATCTGCTGGAGATCCTGCGTACCCCCTATCGCATCGACATCATGCAGCCGACCTATTTCGTGCTGCCTCGTCTCGATACCCTCTATGGTCTGGAGGGGCAGGGGATCATGGCGGCCGTGGCCGAGGCCCGTCGTCTTGGCCTGCGTCCACCCCGCTTTGCCCCCGTTGCCGGCAAGCAGGCGAGCTGACCCGTATTCATTCCCACGATGTTTCATGAAAGGAGTCCCGAATGACTGAACTGGCGAGTCAACGATGCGAGGCGTGCCGCGCCGATGCCCCCAGGGTGAGCGATCAGGAGCTGGGGGAGCTGATGCACCTTATCCCCGACTGGCAGCCCCTGGTGGTCAACGGCGAGCTGCAACTGCGTCGTGAATTTGTGTTTCGCAACTTCAAGGAGGGGCTGGCGTTCACCAACCGCCTCGGAGAACTGGCGGAGGCGGAGTTCCATCATCCGGCGATCTTGCTTGAATGGGGCAAGGTGACCGTGAGCTGGTGGACCCACAAGATAGGCGGCTTGCATCGCAACGATTTCATCATGGCAGCCCGCACCGACGGTCTGATGAAGTAACCGCCGTCTGGCGCCAACGTAGACAGGGCCTGCCCGGTGAAAGCGGGGCAGGCCCGCATTTTTATGGGGGAGCGCTCGCACTGGCGGGATCGAGTCTGTATTATCCCGTTATTCAGAATGTTAGCTAGGAAGTGTGTGCCGAATGCGTCTTGAAGTCAGCTGTGAAGACCGTCTGGGCCTGACCCGGGAATTGCTCGACCGACTGGTGGAGCACAACATCGATCTGCGCGGCATCGAAATCGATACCTCAGGCATCATCTATCTCAATTTTCCCGAGCTGGAGTTCCGTGACTTTCAGCATCTGATGCCGGAAATTCGCCGCATTCCCGGCGTCTATGACGTCAAGACCATCCCCTACATGCCCTCCGAGCGGGAGCACCACGAGATAGAGGCCCTGCTCAAGGCGCTGCCGGACCTGGTCTTCTCCCTCGACAGCAAGGGGCGGGTGACCCAGGCCAACCAGGCCGCCCTCACCACCCTGGCGTTGCCACCGGACGAGGTGCGCGGCGTGGCGATCGCCTCCCTGGTCAAGGGCTTCTCGTTTGGCCGCTGGCTGGAGTCGGGGGAGATCAAGCCCCAGACCTGCAAGCTCAGCCTCGGCGGCGAGGAGTACCTCGGCGATCTGATGCCGCTGTTTGTGGCCGAGGAGAAGGGCAGGCAGGCTCTGGCCGGCGCCGTGGTGGTGCTCAAGTCCGCCCGCCGGGTCGGCATGCACTTCAGCGCCCTGCACGCGGTGGAAGTGGGGGGCTTTGAACACCTGCAGGCCGAGAGCCAGAAGATGAAGGAGGTGCTGGCCCAGGCGGCGAAGCTCGCGATGCAGGATGCGCCGCTGCTCATCGTCGGCGAGACCGGCACCGGCAAGGAGCTGCTGGCCCGCGCCTGCCACGGCGCCAGCCTGCGCTCCAGCCACCCCTTCATGGCCCTGAACTGCGCCGCCATGCCGGACAACGTGGCCGAGAGCGAGCTGTTTGGCTACGCCCCCGGCGCCTTTGGCAACAACACCGAGGGCAAGCGCGGGGTGCTGGAGCTGGCGAGCGGCGGCACCCTGATGCTGGACGAGATCGGCGACATGTCCCCTCATCTGCAGACCAAGTTCCTGCGGGTACTGCAGGACGGGGTCTTTCGCCGGGTCGGTGACGAGCAGGAGGTGAGGGTCAACGTGCGCTTCATCTGCACCACCCAGAAGCAGTTGCTGGATCTGGTGCACGAGGGCAAGTTCCGGGAAGACCTCTACTACCGCCTCAACGTGCTCAGCCTGGCGCTGCCGCCGCTGCGCGAGCGCAAGGCGGACATCATGGCACTGGCCCAGCAGTTCGTCGCCCGCTTCGCCAGCGAGTTGCAACGTCCCAAGCCGCGCTTTACCCGCAACATGGCCGAGTACCTCACCGCCTACCGCTGGCCGGGCAACGTGCGCCAGCTGCGCAACTGCCTCTACCGGGCCATGACCCTGCTGGAAGGGGACGAGCTCGGCCCCGAGCACGTGGATCTGCCGGTGGCGGCCGATGCCATGCCCCTCATCGACGAGTGGTTCGAAGGGGGGCTCGACGAGGCGGTGAAGCGCTTCGAGAGCCGCCTGCTGGAGCGCCTCTATCCGGCCTTCCCCTCCACCCGCCAGCTGGCCAAGCGGCTCGGCGTCTCCCATACCGCCATCGCCAACAAGCTGCGCGAGTACGGGATTGGCAAGAAGTAGCGGCTGAGCTGCCCGTGGCGTGCGCTGACGCGCACCCCGGGCGGCACTGCGACACCCCGTGACGCACCCTGCGTGCGGGCGGATGGGGCAACCCCCTCGGGCTGATAAGCTCGGTACGACTCCCTTCAGGCAATCCCTTCATGGGCGTCGGCCCACCCCATTGTCGACGTAAACATAAGTGCGGACATCATGCAGTTGTTGTCTTTCATCCGGATTTTTGTGTGGCTGTTGCCACTGGGCTGCACGCTGGTGCTGGCCAATGCGGCCGTGGCGGCGACCTCGGCCGAGCTTCGCAGCGAGCTGGTGCGCCAGACCGTGCTCGACATCCTCAGCTACACCCGCTGGCCCAAGGAGCCTGCAAAGCTTCGGCTCTGCATTGCGGCGCCGACGGAATATGCCGGCGCCCTCTTTGCCATCGAGCGGCAGGCCAACGGGCGCCCGGTGGACGTGCATCGCTACGGGCTCGACGACGAGGCACTGATCCAGCGCTGCGATGTGATCTATCTGGGGGTGCTGGCCCCGGAGCGGCGTCTCCCCCTGTTCGAGCGACTGCAGGGGCACGCCATCCTCAGCATCAGCGAACAGAGCAGGGAGTGCATCGCCGACGCTGTCTTCTGCCTTCAGCCGGACACGGATCGGGTCCGCTTTCGGGTCAACCTGGATGCGCTCGCCCGCAGCGGCGTGCGGGTGCACCCGGCCGTGCTGAAGCTCGCCAAGGCTGACGAGGGCGCACGATGACGACTGCACCCGCAAGCCCCAGGCTCACCCTGCGACAGAGCCTGGGCCGCACCCACATGATGATCTCCCTGACCGCCGTCTGCATGGCGGGCCTGTTCCTGACCATCACGGCGCTGCTGGCGCTGCGCCTCTATGCGGATCACAACCTCGAGCTGGTGGCCCGCGCCATCAGCTACACCTCAGAGGCCGCCGTGGTGTTCGATGACGAGGAGGCGGCGAAAGATGCCCTGGAGACCATCACCTCCCGGGAGGATATCGCGAGCGCCAGCATAGTGCTGCCCGATGGCCAGGTGCTGGCAAGCTGGCGCCGTGCCATCACCACCCCCTGGACTACCCTGGAGCAGCACCTGGCCCGCCTGATCCTGCCGGGGCCGGTGGAAGTGGCCATGGTGCGGGAGAGCCGGGAGATAGCCCGGGTGCACCTGGTGGGGCACGGACAATATCTGCTGCACTTCCTGCTGCAGACCCTGCTGGCGACCCTGGTGTGCCTGTTGCTCAGCATCCTCGGGGCTCTCCACGTGGCGCGCCGCATGCAGCGCTCCATCACGGCGCCCCTCAAGGCCCTGGCCGAGGTCGCCTACAGTGTCAGTCGCCAGCGCGCCCTCAAGCAGCGGGTGCCGGCGGCCAACATCGCCGAGCTGCACGCGCTCGGGGAGGACTTCAACACCCTGCTCGACGAGCTGGAGGCCTGGCAGGCCCACCAGAAGCGGGAAAATGCCAGCCTGCTGCACCGGGCCACCCACGACGCCCTCACCGGCCTGCCCAACCGGGCTCTGTTCGAGGCGCGGCTGGGGCAGGCCATCCAGGGGGATCAGGAGCGCTTCGCCCTGCTCTACCTCGACTGTGATCGCTTCAAGCAGATCAACGACACCCTGGGCCACGGGGTAGGCGACGAGGTGTTGATCGCTCTGGCGCGGCGGGTGCAGCACCAGCTCAGACCGCTGGATCTGGTGTGCCGCCTCGGGGGCGACGAGTTTGTCATCCTGCTCGCCCCGATCCGGGACGAGCACGAGGTGCACGAGGTGATGACGCGGATCCAGCAGGGGATGAGCACCCCTGTGGTATTGAGCGACGGCCACCACCTCGGGGTGGGCATCAGCATCGGCGCCGCCCTCTACCCCGAGCAGGGGGAGACGGCGGAGGCCCTGTTGCAGTTCGCCGACGACGCCATGTATCAAGCCAAACGACAACGTAAGGAGGAAGAAGCACACAGGAGAACCACGTGAAGTTGAACCGGACATAGTGAAAGGACCATAACAATGATCATTTTGAAGGCGCTAAAAATCGGGCTTGTTGCGCTGCTGCTGGGAGTGCTGGCCGGGTGTCAGAGTGCGCCCCAGGGGCTCACGGCGGAGCAGATCGCCACCCTCAGGGAGCAGGGATTTCAGCTGACCGATGAGGGCTGGACCCTGGATATCTCCAACAAGGTGCTGTTTGCCAACAATGTCGGGGCCCTCACTCCCCAGACCCGCCTGGTGGTGGAGCGTCTTGGCAAGACCCTCATCGGCGTCGGTCTGAACCGGGCCAGGGTGGACGGCCACACCGACTCCAACGGGGAGGCGAGCTACAACGAGCAGCTCTCGCTCAAACGGGCCCGCTCCGTGGCCGATGTCCTGATGTCGGTGGGCATGCCACCTGCGTACCTGGACATCCGCGGCCGGGGTGAAGCGGCGCCCATCGCCGACAACGGCACCGCCGCCGGACGAGCGGAGAATCGCCGGGTCGCCATCGTCATCGACAACGGCTGAGCCATTTTGTCCCTGCGTCGGCATGACGAGGCTGTCTCTGATGTCCGACTGCGTGTGTGATACCACTCTCCTGCCGGGGAGTGGCTCTCTTCCTCCTCCAGCATTGTCCTTCCCTTTCTTCTATTCATCCCGCTGTTTCCGCACCCGCTTCGACGGCGTTGAACCTCCTCCGCTCCTGAGAATCCTGGCTGAGCACCCAGGTCCAGAACTTGATCCAGCACAAGGGTGGCTTTGTTGATATTGGTTATCATTTGCATTATTTGCAGATGGTAGCCACAGTGATGACCCCCCTGTTTACCCCGACCATGACGGGTCTTGCGACCCCGGATCCCCTCGCATTCGCCTTCACCGCCAAGACCTCAGCCCACGCCAGCCGCGGCGGTGCCGGGCCCCTGATGCTCGACGAGGCGGGCTGGCAGGCTTGGTGGCAGCAACCGAGCCAGGCCGAGGCGCGGGCGCTCTACATCCACGTCCCGTTTGCCGCAAGCGCTGCAGCTTCTGCAACTTCTTCGAAAATGGCGCCAATCCGGCGCGCATGAGCCGCTATATGGCGGCCCTCTGCGAGCAGCTGACCAGGGCGGCCAAGACCCCCTTGGTGCAGAGCCAGTCCTTCTCCGCCGTCTATGTGGGCGGGGGCACGCCCACCGACATGGCGGCGGGCGATCTGGCTCTGCTGGCCAATGCCATTGGTCGCTTCCCCCTGACTTCGGATGTGGAGCTGACCCTGGAGGGGCGCCTCAACGGTTTCGATGACGCCAAGTGGGAGACCGCGCTGGCGGGGGGCTTCAACCGCTTCTCGTTCGGGGTGCAGAGCTTTGATACTCGCGTGCGCCAGCAGGCGGCCCGCTTCGACGACAGGGAGACCCTGTTGGCCCGGCTAGGGGCGTTGACCCGCCACGACGAGGCCGTCATCGCGGCGGATCTCATCTTCGGTCTGCCCGGCCAGGACGACTTCGTGTGGCGCCAGGACGTTGCGGACGTGATGGCGAGCGGCGTGCACGGGGTGGATCTCTACCAGCTCATCGCCATGGCGGGCACCAACCTGGCCCGCGCCGGGGAGAAGGGGACATTGGGCTGGGCCGCCGATGGCCCGCAGCGGGCTGCCATGTATGCCCAGGGCGCCCAAACGCTGGAGGCGGGAGGCTGGCAGCGCCTCTCCTGCAGCCACTGGCGGCGCACCCCCGCCGAGCGCAGCCGTTACAACCAGATGGCGAAGTGCGGCGCCGAGATCCTTCCCTTCGGGGCGGGGGCGGGGGGCAACATTCACGGCCACGGCCTGATGCAGGGGCGGGATCTGGCCGCCTGGCACGAGGCGCTGGCCGAAGGGCGACGCCCCCCAGGCATGGTGATGGGGCAGACCCCCGATGTGCGCATCGACGGTCTGCTGCGGGGAGGCCTGGACGCGGGCTGGCTGGATCTGACGTGCCTGCCTGCGCCGCTGCGGGCCCATTTGCTGCCGCTGTTCGAGCGCTGGCAGGCGCACGGACTGGCCGAGCTCGGTCAGGAGCGCCTTGAGCTCACCCTGGCGGGACGCTTCTGGAACGTCAATCTGCAGGCCGGGCTGTTTGAATACGTGCAACGCAACCCGCTGGCGGGGGAGCAGGGGGGCGCCGGGTCATCCGGCAACCGGGCGGCGGTACACCCCACCTTGGTGTAGAGGGTGGGAGAGGGAGGTGAAGTGCAGTGCAGCGGGGGCGCCATGAGTGCCCCCGCTGGGTTAGGGGTTGTGCACCTCTTCCACGCGCACCCGCAGCTGGCCCTCGGCCAGGGTGGTGACCAGGGGCTGGCCGACGTTCACCTGAGCGGCGCGGCTGATCACCTCGCCGGTCGGGGTGCGTACGATGGCGTAGCCGCGTCCCAGGGTGGCCAGCGGGCTGACCCCGTCGAGGCGTGCGCTCAGCATGGCGAGGCGGTGTCCGGCCACATCCTGGCGCCGGGCAATCAGGGCATGGAGCCGCTCCTCCGCGAGCTGGTGGCGGCGCTTGCCGGCGGCCAGCAGCTTCTCGGGGCTTTTGGCCTGCAGGCGCAGCTCAAGATTGGCCAGGCGTCGCTCCCCCTGATGCAGGCGGCTTGCCAGCAGTTGCTGCAGGCGGGCGGACAGCTCGTCGAGGCGCTGGGACTGCTGCTCCAGCCGGCGCTTGGGATCCTGGTGGTCGAGCCGCTTTTGCAGCAGGGCGAAGCCGTGGCGGGCGGCGGTCTGGTGGCGGTTCATGGCCTGGGTGAGCCGCTGGCGCAGGTGCACGAGGCGCTGGGCGCGGGCACTCCTGTCCGGCGCCACCAGCTCGGCGGCGGCGGAGGGGGTGGGGGCGCGCAAGTCAGCGGCAAAGTCGCTGATGGTGACGTCAACCTCGTGACCCACGGCGCTCACCACGGGGATGGCGGAGCCGTGGATGGCACGGGCCACCGCCTCCTCGTTGAAGCACCAGAGATCCTCCAGTGACCCGCCGCCGCGCCCGACGATGAGCACATCCACCTCGGCGCGCCGGTTGGCAAGCATGATCGCCGAGACGATCTGGGCGGTGGCGGCGCTGCCCTGCACCAGGGTCGGGTAGATGAAGACGGGCAAGTCCGGGGCGCGGCGGCGCAAGACGGTCAGCATGTCGTGCAGGGCGGCGCCGGTGGCCGAGGTGACCAGACCCACGGCGCGGGGCTCGCGGGGCAGGGGGCGCTTGGCCCCCTCGTCGAACAGCCCCTCGGCCCCGAGGCGGCGCTTGAGCTCCTCGAAGCGCAGGGCCAGCATGCCGTCCCCGGCGGGTTGCATCGACTCGATGATGAGCTGATAGTCGCCCCGGGGCTCATAGAGGGAGACCCGGGCCTGCACCAGCACCTGCATGCCGTCCTGGGGGCGGAACGGCACCCGGCGGTTGTTGCCCTTGAACATGGCGCAGCGCACCTGGGCCGACATGTCCTTCAAGGAGAAGTACCAGTGGCCCGAGCTTGGCATCGCGAGATTGGAGAGCTCCCCGGTCAGCCACACCAGCCCCAGATCCTGCTCCAGGATCATGCGCACGGCGCTGTTGAGGCGGGTGACGGTAAAGATCTGCTGCTTGTTCTGGCTGGATTGGTTGAGCTGATTCAAGGCTGGCCCTGCTGTGGTGTCCGCCGGGGCGGGAGAAACGATGGGGGCCATCTTACCCCAGTTGTGCCCATCTGCCGAGCCATGGGGCCCGACAGATGAGGCTTTGCCCTACTCCTGCGCCCTGGCCGGCTTGGCGTGGCTGGTCACCAGCCAGACCGCGAGGCAGACCACGGCGCCGCCGAGCACGAAGCCGCCGGTGAGGGTTTCGCCAAGCACCAGATAGCCCCAGAGGATGCCGAACGGCGGGATGAGGAAGGTGACCGTGAGGGAGCGCAGGGGCCCGATGTCGGCGATCAGCCTGAAATAGAGCAGATAGGCGAAGGCGGTGCAGAGGAGCCCGACCGCCAGCACGCTGGCCCAGACCCCAGGCTGGGCCCAGTCGACGGCGGGCCCGCTCGTCAGACTGTAGCCGAAGAAGGGGAGCAGGAAGAGGACGGCCCCGATCTGGCTGCCGAAGGCCACCAGCTTCGCGTCCAGTCCGCCCCGCTCGGTGATCCAGCGCCTCGTCAGGAAGCCAGCGCAGCCGTAGCAGGCGGTGGCGATGAGGCAGGCCAGCACCCCGATGGCGAGCTGACCGCTCAGGTCGACCTCCCCCGTGGTGGTGATGAGCCCGATGCCCACCAGCCCCAGCATGACCCCGGCCCACTTGCGCAAGGTCAGCTCCTCGTGAAAGAAGGAGAAGCCAATGAGGGCCCCCATCAGCGGCGTGGTGGCGTTGAGGATGGCCGAGTAGCCGGCGGGCAGCCAGAGGGCCGCCACGGCGTACATCAGGAAGGGCACGCCGGAGTTGATGATGCCGAGCACCATGATGGCTTTCAGCTTGCCGTGAAACTGCATGGGGGTGCGCAGCAGCAGGAGCATGGCGGCGAGCCCGACGAGGGCGAAGAAGACCCGCAGGAAGGTGGTGTTGATGGAGCCGAACGCCGGCGCCGCGATGCGCATGAACAGGAAGCTGGCGCCCCAGATGGCGGCCAGCGCCAGCAGCCTCCCATAATCCGATGGTCTCATCGTCTCTCCTTGAATGAGCCGCCCGGTGCCCGGGATGGCAAGGGCGGCCCTGCATCATGGCGGCAAGAGCCCCCAATGGCAACGGCGCCGTGCAGAGCGCTGATCCTACCCCCCGATACGGCCGTCACGGGGAGCGCCTCTCTATCCTGGGAAGTTCGACCCCATGCCCAGAAATGAAAGCGCTATCAATCACATACAGCTTATTTCCTGGTCTATGGCGGTCACATTTCGCACCTTATGGCCACGAATCGACCACGGCGACTTCTAGACTGGTCGGGCTCATCTGAAGGCGGGACGTCGCGGATGGGGGAATGCCGGGGCACACCGGCATCACACACAACACAATGAAAAACAAAGGACTATCAATGGCTAGATGGATACTCGTGGCCGGAATGTTGGGGACCATGATCACGCCGCCCGGGATGGCGGCGGAGTGGTTCTTCCGGGGCACCGCAAATGGATGGGCGGCGACCGCCATGGCGTCGACCGACGGCGTCAATTTTGAAACCTGCCAGCGCTTCGTGAGCGGCGACGCCAGTGGCGGGCCGCGCTTCAAGATAGACAGGTACGGCAACTGGCAGCAGAGCTACCCGGCGGCCGACTACGGGGTCAATGCCAACACGGCGTACCAGATCCGCATCAACGCCACGACCCAGGCGGTGAGCACGACGGCGGTCGCCAGTTGCGAGGCCTCGGGGTTTGCAAGCACTCTGCCGCAGCTCAATGTGCGCGGCACCTTCAACGGCTGGGCCAGCCTCCCCATGACCCTGATAGGGGATCACCTGTGGCAGGCCGAGGCCTACATGGATGGCAAGGCGAGCCAGCGCCTGAAGTTTGATCAGGCCGGCGACTGGGCCATCAACTTCGGGGACAGCAACGGCGACGGCGACATCTTCTGGAACGGCACCGGCACGGTGCGCATCCAGGTCAATGACCAGACCCTGGCCTACAGCATCGTGCCGCTTGGGGATGACAACCAGCCGCCGCTTGCGGTCATCACCCCGGGGGGCACGGTGAACGTGGCCCAGGGTGCGGCGCTCACCCTGAGCGGCAGTGACTCCACGGATCCCGACGGTCAGATAGCGAGCTATCTGTGGAGCAGCGGCGAGACCACGGAGAGCATGGTCGTCAACACGGCACAGACGGGCACCTTCACCTATGGCCTCACGGTCACCGACGATCAGGGGGCCAAGGGCAGCAGCAGCGTGAGCGTGGTGGTGGCCGCCGGACAGAGCGGCGACAGCTGGTACTTCCGCGGTACCCCCAATAACTGGGGTCTCACCCCCCATGACAACCGAGGATGGCACCACCTTCTGCACCGAGCAGGCGTTTGGCAGCAGCAACCCCCGCTTCAAGATTGACCACAAGGGGGACTGGACCGAGGCCTATCCTGCCCAGGATTACCTGGTCAGCGCCAACACCCGCTATCGCATCTGCTTTGACAGCCAGCGCAAGGTCGTTGAACTCGAGACCCTGGCGGGGGCAGATGTGCAGGCCCCCACGGTGACCGCTACCCCGGCGCCGGGGAGTTATGTGGACAGCCAGTCCATCACCCTGGGAGTGAGCGACGATCAGGACGCCGCCCCCGCCGTGCATTTCACCACGGACGGCAGCCAGCCCACCACGGCGTCGGCCTGTTATGCAGGCCAGCCCCTGGTGGCGAACGACAAGGGGAGCGGCACGGACCTGGTGATCCGCACCCTCGCGGTGGACGAGAGCGGCAACCAGCGGGAGCAGCGCTTCGAGTACCGTATCGGCGAGCAGGGGGTGGCGAGCGGCGATTTTCGCGCCGAGAGCATCTACTTCCTGCTGACGGCCCGCTTCTATGACGGCGATGCCGGCAACAACTACCATAACCGGGATCGCTACAAGGCGGGGGATCCCCAGTGGCGTGGCGACTTCAAGGGTTTGATCGCCAAGCTCGACTACATCAAGGATCTCGGCTTCACCGCCATCTGGGTGACGCCGCCGGTGGAGAACCGCTCCGGCCTCGACTACCACGGCTACCATCTTAAATGCGAAAGGGGACTCCCTCCGACGTAGGTGGGAGGGGAATTTC
>ERZ724503.161-NODE-161-length-23785-cov-4.949684_pt1 | contig 23785 bp, 36 predicted proteins | sample MGYA00376036_ERZ724503 | MGnify/ENA primary metagenome ERZ724503 (study PRJEB28724, sample SAMN07190885) | wastewater metagenome | isolation source: influent of sewage treatment plant in Hong Hong | place: Hong Kong | collected 2016-03-17 ...
TTGGTATAGAGAGTTTGAGAAGAAAAATAAGAAAGGAAATTTTAAATGAATATGAATCAGACAACATTAAAGAGAAAATTAATTAGCAGTCCTACAAAAATCACATACAAGAAAATAAGCTTAGATAGGTTAGTATATCTAACAAAGAATATAGATTTAGATATTACTGAGGATTGCGAGGGTATAGAAATAACAGAAATACCTATGTGGCTGTTGGATATTGTAGATTTGTTTTTAGAAGCTAGAATAAATCAAATAAAATCTACAAAACGAGTAAACTTCTTATTAGATGAATTGGAGGAATCACTTTGAATATAACAAATACTGCGTTAAAATTATACTTAACAGATTCTCTGCCAATAGAGCTAATTAAATATTTCACCAAAGACTATGCCCAGATAATCTTAAAAGTGGAATCTTTTAAGCGAAAAAATAATTGTACACCTTCAATAGATTTCCTCTTACAATATAGCTCGAAAATGGGGCAGGATAAAGAACAATCAGATAGGATTGAGGATATTTTATATGTTGTTAGTAAAATAAATAGTGTTGAGATGTCCGTTGAGGAAGTTGGTCAGTTGTTCTTGGAAGAGTATAAGTCAGATAGAATACGGGATTTGATTAAGAGGTCTAGTACTGCGATTGTGGATGAAAACATAGGTTTGGTTGAAAAGCTTTCTAAAGAAATTTCTCAAGTATCTAGCTTAAATTTAAGCAATAAAAATTATTTGGAAAATGATATTAAAAAAGACTTTAACCTAATCTCTAAAAAGTTAGAGTATGTTCCTACTGGAATGTTTAGTGATATGAATTATAACTTTAGTAAATTACCAGTAGGCTCATTAATTACCGTTTTAGGAAAATCTGGAACTGGGAAGAGTACCCTCTTACTTGAAGCAATGTTGAAGAACTATTTATCAGGTAGAAATGTAGTAAACTTTAATTATGAACTACAAAGGGGAGTTTTATATTCAAGACTTACTGCGGCTCTTACTGGAGTAACAATGGAAGAGATTACAACTCATACATTCTTAACACAAGAAGCTTCTGATTTAGTGTTTTTAAGTAGTTTTGTATTCACTTATGAAATTACTTTAGAACAAGCTAATAAAGAATTAGTTAAACATAAAGATAGAGATTCTTTTGAAGAGTTTATTAAAAGTAAATATGAAGTTAGAAAGAATAAGATGAAAATAGTTGCAGCAGAAGATGCCTCAGCATTACAACTAGCAAAGACTAAAAATATGAAATTAGATGAACTGCCTAATGATGTAGAGCTATTTCAACTCTTAGAAGAATATGGTGAGGATATGGATGATGTTTATGTGGACTTAATTTCTGAAATAAGCTTTGTAGATAATTATTTAGGTAGAGAATTATGTTTAACTAATTTTGCTAAACAAATCAAAGCAGTTGCTATGAAACACAGCTTTAATGTATATTTAGCAAGTCAAGTAGAGAATACAAAGACTTTTGAGGGTAATTGTACACCAAAATATTCTAGGGCAATTTACGGGACATCAGATGTAGTTCTTACTTTACTTTCAACAAGTGAATTAAATAAAGAGAATATGGTTGCGTTATTAGCAGCTAAGAATAGGCATAATAGACACGACTCTGCATTAATCTTAAATAAGAAGTTTGAGTGTATGCAGTTTGTAAATACTTATCAAGAAGTTTCTGTTTATGAAGTTGAAGATGAGTTTAATAAAGAGAATAGGAAAAAGGAAATAAAATGACAATAATCTTAATAGGATATTCTGCCACTGGTAAAGATAAGATACAATCTATATTAACAAAGATGTTCAATTATAAACCAATAGTTAGTCATACCACAAGACCGAAGAGAATTGGAGAAGTAAATCACAAGCATTATCATTTTATAACTGAGCAGAAATTTAATGATATAATGTTTTTAGAGACAAGAGCATATAGCACTATTTTTGAAGGCAAAAGACAGGTCTGGTGGTATGGAACTTCCCTAAAAGAGCTTGACAAAAAGGGTGACAAAGTTTGCATCAAGGATTTAGAAGGTGCTATTAAGCTAAAAGAACACATCAAAGACTCCATCATAGTTTATGTTGAAGTGCCTGAGCAAATAAGAAAGCAAAGAGCTATTGAACGGGGCTCTTTCTGTGAGCTAGAGTGGGAGCGTAGATGTTTACAAGATGCTAAAGATTTTGATGAAAAGTTAATAAATAAACATTGTGAATATTTTATTTATAATTATAAGGATGAAGAGTTTTTGCTTCAACAAATAAAAGACTTAGATTCTTTTATAAAATTTCAAAAGGAAAATAAATGAAAACTAAAAAAGAAAAATTATACCAAGGTACTATACCAATATCTTATTGTAACTATCATCAACATTATAGTTTAGATAGTTATGATTCTAGGTCTAATCCTTCACCTTATAAAAACTTTATATTTAAAGATACATTTAAGTTTGAAGGATTTTCAAGGGGAAGAAGCTCAGCAACAGCAGACTTCACAAATGAGGATAACAGCTTAGCATCGTCAATGTTCCTATCAAATGTTTCTGATGTTATCTTATTAGGTGGTTGTGATTTACTAAACCTTTCTGGCTACTTTACTGTATGTAAGAAAGGGGCAAACTACGGCTTAAAATATTTAGGTGAGACTTTGCCAGAGGATTCTGGTTTAGAATTTGTTGAGAATCATATAGAATATATTAGTAATTTGGTTGAAGGAGAACCTAAATGAGTAAATATGAAATATACAGATTAGATGATAATTATTATTTCCCCTCAAATGATATAATATTTAACCCTTATGGTGTTTGGATTAATGATAATTTAAACCCTCACGAGATGGATGAAGATAATACACGATTCATACCTTACACAAATATCAGGCAGATAATAGAAAATAAAGTAGAAGGAAAACTAGATGAAAATTAAAACAAAATTCCAACCTAAATTGATAGAAGATTTAGGTTGGAAGAAAGTTAGGGACTCCAGCAAGCAGAAACATAGAATAGGAGTATATGAGTGTCAATATTGTAATACTGAATTTGAAGCTAATATGTATAGTGTGTTATCTGGAAGTACTAAAAGTTGTGGTTGTCAAAGAGGGAAAGGACAACTTAAGCATGGATTAGAGGCTAATAGATTTTATAATACTTGGTATTCAATGAAACAGAGATGCACTTCTATAATTAGTAAGGCTTATAAACATTATGGTGGTAGAGGAATCACGGTTTGTGATGAATGGTTAGATGTTAGGAATTTTGTAGCTTGGGCTGAATCTACCCATCCTAATATTAGTGGAGTAAGTTTGGATAGAATAGATAACAATAAAGGATATACTCCTGAAAATTGTAGGTGGGTAGATAATACAATCCAAAATACAAATAAACGTATTAATATACGAAATACTTCAGGCGTAGTTGGAGTAAGTCAACGCAGGGGGGAAGGTAATTGGTCAGCCTCATTAGGTATACATGGTACAAAAGTTTATATAGGCACATTTAAAACAAAAGAAGAAGCAACCTATGCAAGGGATAATTATATAATTGAGAATAAGCTCCCACATAAGTTAAGTGCCGAGTATAAGAAGGATATAAATGAATAATAAGAGTAAATTCCTGCCCGAACACTTAAACAAAAATCTTATAGCAAGAAATAATGTACCATATAGTTCTCAGCTTCAACTTTGTGAACTATATGATAAGCTTGAAGCATTACTTCTTTCAAGCAAAGATGAGTTACTAACTAGAGCTGATTATGACGTAATATCTGAGCAAGTAACTGAATTAGAGTTTGAGCTTCAGAGGTTGTGGAACTTCCCACAGGATAAAGAGTTTCATAAATATTGGTTGAGTGTTGGTCATTGTAGCTGCCCCCCACTGGATAATTTAGAGAGGTTAGGGTATGGAAGAATCATCAACTTAAATTGCCCAATCCATGGACATCACAGTTAGATTTAACTAAAGACTTTTCCCAGAAAATGTGATACTTTTTCTGGGAATTTAATTAAAATATAAAACAAGGAAATTAAAATGAAAATAATGATAGATGATACTTATGGGATTTGCTCTGACGAAAATAATTATATATTATTTGAGCTAAAAATAAAAGGGGAAAAGTCAAAGAATGTTGGTGAGGTTGTTGAATCAAATGTTGGTTACTATGGGACACTACAACAAGCCTTAAAAGGATATGCTAGAGTAAGCACTAGACAGCCTAATCAAGAGGGTTATAAAGAGCTATTACAAAAGCTTGACAATATAGAACAAGCAATATTGAAGGTTAAGATTCCTTCTAAATAAACCTACACAAATTAATACATTAGCTTTAATAAAACTTTAAGCTAATGTATATTATACTTTCAATACAAAACAAATCAAAACAAGGAAATTAAAATGGAATTTAAAATATTTGCAGATAAAGTAAATGCAAAGTTTGAGGAATTATCTAAACAGGAATTTTTATACAAGGTAAATGTACCAAGTGATGATGTATGGAATATCTACATCAATTCATATTCTGGAGTTGAGGCTCAAATATTTAGAGAAAGACCAAAGCACGATTGTAATACTTGTAAAAACTTCATTAAGAGATTAGGTAATGTTGTTGCAATAACTGAACAAGGTCTTGACTCAATTTGGAATGTGGCTGGCTTAGAAGGACAGTACAAAGATGTTGCTGAGAAATTACATTCAAAAGTAATTCAATCAGATATTTCAGGAGTGTTTTATACAACAGAATCTTTAGTAGGTAAAGAGTATAATATTGAGGCTAATGTTGCAGGGGATATTAAATGGGAACATTTTTATGCTAATATATCAAGTAAATATGTAAAACAAGATATGGCAACTGTTGCAAGTGAATTAGATGCAACAGTGTCTGTATTTAAAAGAGCTTTAGAAGAAATATCATTATCAACTTTAGATACAGCTATAGACTTATGTTCTACAATATATAAAGGTGAGGAATTTTTATCAACTCTTGTTAAATTTAAAGAAGCAAAAAGTGCATATAATGAGTTAGACTTAGCATCTAAAAAGTTATTCATTTGGAAAGAGTTTAAAAATTATCCAGCCAGAATTAGAAATACAGCTATTGGTTCTCTTCTAGTAGATATTGATAAAGGAGTTGATTTAGAAAGTGCTGTAAAAAGTTATGAGGTAAAAGTTGCACCCCAGAATTATAAAAGGACAACAGCAGTAATCACACCAAATATGATTAAAGATGCTATGAAAACAATTACAGATTTAGGTATTGAGGAATCTTTACATAGAAGATTTGCAGTAATTGAGGATGTGTCTATTAATGATGTATTATATGCTGATAGAAGTAGTAAACCTAAGATGAAAAATGCACCTTCTATTGAAGATATTTTAATGACAAGTGTTGAGACTAAGATTGATACAACAAAAGCTAGTGATATATCTATTGAAGATTTTATATCTTCAATCTTACCAAAAGCAGATAAGATTGAGATTTGCCCAGAGAATACTCACATAAATAATATGTGTTCAATCATAGCACCAGTCAATGCAGATGCACCTAATATATTAAAATGGGATAATAACTTTTCTTGGGCTTATAAGGGTGGATTTACAGATGCAATTAAAGAAAATGTAAAGAGTGCTGGTGGTGTTGTTGAGGGGGACTTAAGATTTAGTATCCAGTGGAACGATGGAGTTGTAAATGAGAATGATTTAGATGCACATTGTATCTCACCAGTTTCCCATATATACTATGGTAGTAAGTCAGGAAGATGTTCTGGGAATTTAGATGTAGATATTATAAACCCAAATAGACAAGTTGCAGTAGAGAACATTATATACCCAAGTAAGGAGAATATGCCAAAAGGTTCATATCAATTTAAAGTGGTAAACTATTCAGATAGAGGGGGAAGTGATTTTAAAGCTCAAATTGAAATTGAAGGTACTATTTATAATTATGAAGTAAAAGGTAGAATCAATAAAGACTATAATATTGCAACAGTAATTTATACTAGAAATACTTTTGAGATTAAACATCATATTCCTTGCTCGGAATCTAAAAGAGTAATTGATGGGATTTCTACAAAAGAGTTTAATACAGTTTCTTCTATTATGCTTTCTCCAAACTACTGGGGAGAAAATAAAGTAGGAAATAAACATTATATGTTCCTTGTTGAAGGTTGTAAAAATGAAGATACAATTAGAGGATTATACAATGAATTTTTATCAGAAGATTTAATGAAACATAGAAAAGTATTTGACACATTAGGAAGCAAACTATTGTGCCAAAGTGTTGAAACTCAGTTATCAGGATTTGGATTTAGCTCAACTTTAAGAAATGAGCTTTTAACAAAAGTTGTAAGTGGAAATATAACAAAACTTTACAACATTAAATTCTAAGGAGAATATTATGAATTTATTTAAAGAAGCATTAGTACAAAAATTAAGATTTAAAACAATTAGAGGAAACATTTCAACAGAGGAGTTATGGGACATTCCTTTAACTTCTAAAAATGGTTTTAGTTTAAATGATATTGCAAAAGATATTTATTTAGAATTAAAGCAAGAAGTTGAAATAGACTTTGTTGGAGGAACTACCTCAGAAAATAGTGAAGGGAATCTTAAACTAGAAATCCTTAAAGAAATTATTAAAGATAAGAAAGAAGCTATTGAAAGAAAAGAGCAAGAGGCTTCATCTAAAACACATAATCAATTTATTGATGCTCTTATTGCCGAAAAAAAGAATGAGAGTTTAAAATCAATGTCTATTGAAGAGCTTATAGCTTTAAGAAAATAAACCCACACAAACTCACATAGATAATCTACTAAAAACATTTTATCTATGTGAAATAATACAAAACTTAAATAAAATAATTAACAAGGAAATTAAAATGAAAACAATAAATTTATATGGGAGAGGGGATATAAAACAAGTATCCTTCACAAGAGAACTACAGGTAGATTTTGAAAAAGTTTATGGCGTACCCTTAGTAGAAAGGATTAATACCCTAGCAGATACACGTAGTTTTGATACTACTATAGAATATTTAAAGTATGAGCGTGATATTTTGCATCCAGAGCATTATAGAAAACTGAAGAATAATCCAGATAGGTATCCTAGAAGATGAAATACTACAAAACTTAAATAAACACTTAACAAGAAAATACTACAAAAATGGTAATACCCAAGAACTAATATAAAATCTTACTGAAAATTACTAACTCTTAACCTTAACTTAAAGGTATTCGCAATATGCTTAACCTAGAATGTTACTTAAATAGTTTCAGTTAGATTTTATATTAGTTGTGGTAAGATTTTAACATAAATTAAATGAAGGGGAAATAATGAAAACAACTTACACAGAGGATTTAATCCAAGATATAAAATCAAAAGTTATTGAGGGAAATTTAATAGGCTTGGATTATAATTTTTATGAAGCAATTACTATAAATCCATTATTAGATGAATTGTTGCAACAGCATAGAGGTTACTTAAAACAAATAGAGGCACTAAACGCTAATATTGAATATTGGAAAGATATTGCTAAAGAAAATACTAATAAACATTCTGGCAAGTATAAGTTTAATGTTGGTTTGTATATACCTTATGATATAGGTAGAGATTATGAGCACTATGATAATATACAAATAATTTGGGCAGATAGTGTAGAAGAGGCTGAGCAGAAGTATAACCTTATAAATAAATGCTCATACTATTATGGTAAAGTTTTAGGTAGATTAAATTAAATGAAGGAAAATAAGATGGTAGAAAGAGTAGATAAGATAACACTAAGTTTTCAACAAAGTGTTCCTGATATAAAAATGTCAGTAGATTATGAAGGTACATTAAATTTAACATTTGAGGTTAATAAATATATCCTAAAAGATTTGTGTAAAGCTATTTATAGTGTTATGAATACGGAAGATTGGCTGGATACTTTAGATAATGACCAAATGGAAGAAGTTATTCTTAGGGCTAGAGGTGGTATTATATGTTAAAATTAAGTAAAGGAAAGTAAATGAAAATATTTAATATTAAGGCTTTAGAATCAGGTATAGCAACAGTTTTAGTGTTGCATACACACATTGGTACACTTTCTGATTTAGCTAAGCACAATTACAAAAGCAAATTAGCTGAGGCAGGGCTTGAAACTAATCAAGTAGCTTATTTAAGCTTATTTGACTCTAAGCCTAGTAAAGTGGGCGTGGTGGAATTACGGGGTAAGGTGCAGGAACTTGAAGAGATACTGAAAGTGAGTAATATTAATCTTATTATTGATTGTACCTCGTATCGAGATGATAAAGGCAAGTATTCTAGCGGGTTGATTTTTAGCAAGATTTTTGGTAAGGACACTTCGCTGTGGTCGGAAAGGGGTGTGTTTGAGCATAAGAATGGGGCTGGAAAGTTTAAGTGGTTGTGTGGTTTCAGGAGTGAAGCAGTAGGGCGTGAGGCTGGGTGTAAAGGGATTATTGATAGTGAGTTTGTTGTACAAAGATTAGAAGATATTGAAATCAGAGAAGTCACAACACTTGAAGGTTTAAAAGACTTAAACAATTTCCTTAAAGATACCTCAGAAGTGTTATTTGATATTGAAACTAATTCCTTAAGGTATGACTCAAAAGATAGTAAGATTTTATGCTTACAATTTGGTAAGAGGTCTGAGCCTTATATTAGTTATGTAGTTTGGTATGAAAAGACTGGTGTAGCAGTAACTGAGGAATACAAAAAATATGTTAGGCAACTTGTTGAGAAGATTGCTTATAGTAAAGACTTAGTAGCACATAATGGTGCGAGTTTTGATATATGCTGGATTAGTTACTTATTTAATTTAGACCCTATGAAAATTAAGATTACGGATACATTAGTGTTAACATATATTGCTAGAAATAGTACGAGAAAGCAACCTATGGATTTGAAAACTTTGGTATTTCCTGTAATGTCTGATTATGACATTGAACTAGATACATTTAAAAATGAATATTGTGCTGAACATAAAATAAAGAAAGAGGAATTTACTTATGATTATATCCCTAAAGATATTCTATTAAAATACTCTGCTTGGGATATAACAGCATTAGCTTATTTATTACCTCAATTAGAGGATGAATGTAAGAATCATATTGGTGGTAATTTATATGATAAGGTTTGGTTAAATTTTTATAAAGAATATTGTAGTGTCCTTGCAAAAATGAGTATTAATGGTGTACCTTTTGATTTAAAAAAGGCTAAAGAGTGGAAACTAAAGAAAGAAGCTGAGTTATTAGAATTAACAGAAAAGTTATATACAGACCCTAAGATTATAGAAACAGAAGCTAGGCTTAATGAAGCTAACTTTAAAAAAGCTCTTGTTGCATACCAGAAAAAAGTTGATGAGGCAGAAGCTAAAGGTAAGACTTTTTCTGGGAAAAAGCCTAATTTATCTGATGGTAAGTATGGCTCTTATAGTTTTGATATTAAATTTAATCCAGCAAGTGCAGAGCACAAAAGAACACTCTTTTTCTCAGTTTTAGGTTTAAAATCTACTAAAGAAACAACAACAGGTGCTGTTTCTGTTGATTCAGAAACAGCTTTAAAATTATTTAAAGAGAATCCTGATATAGAAGTTTTAGGTTTATTTGATGGAATTGCTAAATATCAAAAAGAAATTACATCATTTTATGAACCTTATATAGAATTAGCTGAGAACTCAAAAGATGGTAGGGTAAGAGGTAGTTATAGAATTAATGGAACATTATCTGGTAGGTTATCACAGACAAGTCCAAACCTTTTACAGATTCCTAGCAAGAGTGATTTTAAATATTTAATTAGCACAAGTGAGGATAGCGATTACTATATTATAGGCTCAGATGTTACAAACCTTGAGGGTAATATTGCTACAATGTTATCAGGAGATAAAGCACTTTATGAGATTAAAGACTATGCTAATGGAGATGCTCATAGTTATTTAGGAATTTCACTAAGAAACAAGGGTATTAAAAAGTTTATGGAGTGTAAGGAAGATTATTTAGATAATAAAAATGCTGAGCATATAAAGCTATTTAAAGAAAAATATCCTAAGCTAAGGCATATTGCAAAAACAGCTAACTTTAGTTGTATCTTTGGTATAGGAGGTGGGGGTTTAGCCTCAGATTTAGGAATAGCCTATGAAGATGGTGTACAAATTGTAGATGGATTTTGGAATACACACTCTGGTTTAAAAGATTACTTTGATGGAAAAGCAAACTTTGCTATTGAAAATGGTTATGTTTTTGTAGAGGATTTAGGTTTATGTTTATTAACACCTGATGCAGATGCGGATGATAAAGGTGTAGCAGGGGCTTCAGCTAGAACTTCTAATAACTTTTGTATTCAATCTTATAGCTTCATAACACATAAAGCAAATATATGGTTAAATAAAAAGTTTGCTGAAGAGGGGTTAAGAGCAAAGGTTATATGCGAAATCCATGATGCGTGTTACTGCGAAGCCCATAAAGACGACCTAGCTAGGGCTTGTGTATTAACTGAGATGGCTATGTGTATGCCATTTAAAGAAAACCAGCCCTACTTATTAGAATCCCCATCTGAGATTTCTAGAAATATGAAAGGGGGTTTTGAGGTAAGAGGTAATAGTGTAGAAGAGAAAATGCAAAAAGTTGAGGATTGGCTTAAGGAAAATTAATTAGTTTAATCTTTCCTTAAGTTAAATTTAGGTAATATAAAAGAAAGATTAAAAAAGGGGGATTAATGAAAGAAGAATTAGAAAAGGATATGACACCTAGGTTAATAGGGGAAACTTATTTAAGGAAGCCTACAGAGACAAGCCGACAAAGGTGTAAATACGGGGTATATAGGTGTCAGTATTGCGGTCAAGAATTTGAGTGTGCTACCCATAGTATTAAATCAGGCAATACTAGAAGTTGTGGCTGCCTAATCAAGAAACATACTGGAAGACAGACTGGAAGCCATAATTTATATTATCATAGATTTTATGCTACTTGGAGTAAAATGCTACATAGATGTAATAATCCTAAAAATAAAAAGTATATGGATTATGGAGGCAGAGGAATTAATGTTTGTGAAGAATGGCTAGATATTAAAATATTCATTGAGTGGGCTGAAGCAACACACCCTAACACGGAAGGGTTGAGTTTAGATAGAATAGATAATGATAAAGGGTACAGTCCTGAAAATTGTAGATGGGCTGATAAGACTATCCAAGCTATTAATAGGAGAATTATGAAGAGTAATACTTCTGGGTATGTGGGGGTAACCTCTAATGGGGCAAACTGGACGGCTAGAATTACGGTTAATAATAAAAGAGTTTGTCTAGGAACATTTTTCACAAAAAAAGAAGCAGCACAAGCCCGTGATACTTATATAATTGAGAATAAGCTCCCGAATAAGCTTTCAACAGAGTATTGATGAAAAAGCCAAACAAGTTCACAACCCAAACCAACAAATTATCAATAACCCTGCACGAGTATTCCCTAATAAAAAAATATATAGGGACTCACGCAGGAATTGTCCAAGCCTATGAAACCTTAATCACCAACAAAACAAACCTTCATAGGCAGTTAGTATCAGAAAATTTACAAAATATATATTTAAAGGAGACACTATTGTCAAACATTTTCAATAGGATTCAAGCACCGTTTAAGGATGTAGATTTAAAGGATTTACACATCACAAACTCAAATGATAACTTGAAAAAGGGTAAAGAGGTAATAAAACATATAGATAACCTAATAGGGAAAGGTTATATAATTAATGCCTATTCTGAGGTTGGAGAGCAATCTGCAATGTTTGCTACATATTTAACAGAGCTGTTGATAAAGAAACATAAAGGTAAGACTATTACAGGACTTACAATCAACTCTAAGTCAGTAGATTTTAATGATACCAATGCAATAAATGATTTCTTATCTGCTGACTTTTTAACTATATTTAACATTCAGTCAGTATATGTAACAGACTTTAGGCAGAACTTCTTGGATAATTTATTTACACAAGCTAAGTTGGATAGAAAGCCTATAATATTATCTTCAAAGACTGAGATGAAAAGTAAGGAATATAAAGTTATAAATATTAAACTAACTGAGAAATATTTGAACGAGATGCAGTTGATTGAGATGTTATCTGATAAAATCCCTGAAATAAACTAAAAACAAAACCACTTAATAAAACTTTAAGTAATGCTTTGTTATAATTTCATTACTCTAAAATAAAACCTAACTCTCGTAATCTTTTTTAGAGAGTTTAAACTAAGATTGTAATTGTTAATAAAACAGCAATTACAATCTTCTTACAATACACATAAAACCTACACATTTCACCAAATAAACACTAAAATATACACAATATCTGCGTAACCTTATACTTACATAATAACTACAATACCTACAAATAAATGTAAATAAACACTCTTAATAAAACTTTAAGCAAACTAATCATACAATACACTGTTAAATAAGTAAACAAGAAAGGAATTAAAATGTACATTTGTATAGGAACACATAGAATAAATGTTGACCAAATAAAAGCCTATGGAGTAGGTAAAGATGGAGATTGTCTGCATATAAAATTTACGGATGTGTCTAGTTTTACCTTCTGGGAGAAAGACTATGATTTAGACATATTAATCTTAGAACTTGACAGAGTTTGTAATCCAAAAGTTTTGAAAGGTAAATTAGATGAATAAATCATTAAACCAAGCAAGAGCTATATCATTCCTCACATTACTTTCTTTGGATAAGATTCCGTTGAAAGACCTTAGAAGGATTTCACCTGACTGGGTTTTATGGCTACAAGATTATTACAAAGGTAAAGATAAGGTTAAGTTGGAAAACATTCCATTCTATATTAAGCTGAAACAGTTTGAAACAATTTTTAAAAAGATTCTTGTGAAAGATGACTTGCCAAACTTTTCAATGCACTTAGTTTCAATGGATGAACTTGATGAGATAAGTGCTGAGAATGATTTTTTATATATTCCAGCAGATGTTAATGAGTTGTATTTATACAGTACATCATTACGAACACATAAGCATAGCTATTTGCCACAATCTATCTTAAGGAAGCTCAAACTATTACCTAGAGGTTTGATTGTCATATTAGCCAAGTATGATAGCTCTATGAGGGTTTTAACTTACTTGATTAGTAGTGAGTGGGCTGAAGGAAATTTTGAGCAAGATTTTAGTACAAGAGAGATTGCTGTAAACAAGTTTTGCAGGGATAGTGACTTAGAAAAGATGCAGGTGTTTAGGTGCAAAGCTGGGCAGAAAGTTGATAAAGGATTTGTGTTGGGTTTAGAGGAGAGTGTGTTAGATATGAGGTGGGTTAGATGAGAAAAGGTAAGTATATACAAAATCTCACATCTGCACTAACATCCACAGGCTTAGGCTTATTTCTAGTTATAGGATTGACTGGGTGTGATTCTTCAAATAAATGTAAAAATACATCAGCACAAAATCCAAAGAATAAAGAGGAGTGTAAAAATCAATCATCAGGAGGCACTATATTTCCTGTGTTTAATAGTGGGTACTTTGGCTCAAGTAGCACCTCAAATTATAATGAAAGTCACGGAGGATAAAATGAAAACTTATTATGTATATTTCCACTATTATTGGAACTTATGTTGGTATGAATTTACTGACATAAGAAAAGCATTAAGATTTATTGAAGAGAAAAGTAAGGATACAGATATTATTAACTCATTAATATTGTTTACAGAAAAAGGTAGTGGTATTGTTTATGAGTTTAAGCAAGGGAAGAGGGTTAGATGAGGAATAAATACGTAGTATGTAGATATGGCTATTTTTCCTATTATGATGAGTTTGATAATATTAAAGATGCACTTAAATTTATTAGAAACAATTTAATATGGCATGAGAGAATAAAGCTGAGTAGGTTAGGTAGAGTTTATCTTTGGAGAGAAGGAGAAAGGGTTAGGGATGAAATGTTTAACACTAATTGAGTTTAAAAAGATGGGTGGACTTTGGCAGAGTGAATATGTAATAGAGATGGAGAAATATTTAGGTCTTAACTTAACCTCAATGGATAGATACATGGATAAGTCTGAGGGTAGTAGATTAAATTACATTAATTATTTAGAACGAGAAGTTCATAACAAAAAGAGAAAGATTAAATATGAAATATAAAATAGAATCTTGCACAGCACAAGCTTATTGTTTAGATTGGAAAGTTTATTATAAACGGGGCTTCTTTTCCCCTTGGGTTCAGTTTGGAAAGAATGCTGGTTATCTAAAACTTGATGAGTGCATTGCTGAGATTGGGAAACATAAGACAGCAATGTTAGAGTTAGATAAATTGAATGATAAAAATTTAAAGAATAAAGAATTAAAGGAGAATTTGTGAAGGAAAGTAAAGAGAGTATAGCTTTAGTAGATGTGTCTATTATAATGCACACCCTAAGGCAGGGTAAGGTGCAAATAAACTATTTAGAGGGGTTATTAAATAGTTTAAGGTCAGTTAAAACTCAACTAGGAGTAAGTAGAGTAGTTTGTGTGTTAGATGCAGGTGCTAGTTCTTATAGGAAATCATTATTTCCTGAGTATAAAGAACATAGAGAAGAATTAAGGAAGAAATATACTGAGGAAGAAAAGGCTAGGTTAGCTGAGATGAGAAGTTGGTATTCTAATCTACATTTATTTGATAATGCTTTTTGCTCAGTGTCTACTAAGAATGTTGAAGCAGATGATTTATTAAGCTTATATTATTATGATTTAAAAGCGTTAGGATATGATGTTACTGTGTGTTCTAAAGATAAGGATTTAATAACAGCAGTACCATTAAAAGATTTGTATGATATTGGAACACAAAAAGGTTATTCCTTAGAAGATAAAGCATATGGGCTAAGTCCTAATAAATATCTTATGCTTCAAACATTGCAGGGAGACCGACAGGACAATGTCACACAGTATTGCACAAAAAGTGCTTCCTTAATTCTTACAAAAAACTTTAAAACATTTAATGATATGATAAAGTTTGAGGGAGATGTGAGTTCCTTAGAGGGAGTAACACCCCACAATAAAAGATTTGTGGTTTCTGCGTTTGAGACTTTAAAACAAGAAGGTATAATTAATAAGTTAAAATTAAATTATGAGTTAGTTAAAATATTCAAAGATAAGAAGCTATTAACAGAACCTCAATTAGAAGAGTATGAGAGAGGTTTACAAAAGATTTTAGGTTGGAAACCTTCACAAGAGGTTTCAGATGAGGTTGAATTGTTTTTATGGGAGAAACAATCTGGGCATTTAATAAATGAGCTTGAGTGGGGAGTTTAATATGGGAGAATTAATAGAAAAAGATATGATGCCTAAATTAATAGGGGAGACTTATCTGAGAAAAGCTACTGAGAAAAGTTCACAGAGGTATAGATACGGGGTATATGAGTGTCCTTATTGTGGGAAAGAATTTGAAGCAGGTGCACAGAGTGTAAGGATTGGGACTACTAAAAGCTGTGGGTGTAGACCTCCCCGCCTGACCCATGGACTAGGTAGACATAAATTTTATGGCACTTGGCATCAAATGATGTCTAGATGTAATAATCCAAAACATAAAAATTATAAAGATTATGGTGGGCGGGGTATTACAGTCTGTGAGGAATGGCTTGAGCTTAAATCATTTTTAGATTGGTGTGATTTAACTTATATTGAGGATATGACTTTAGATAGGATTGATAATGATAAAGGATATAGTCCTGAAAATTGCAGGTGGGCTGATGCTTCTACTCAAGCCATTAATCGGAGAATACAGAAAAATAATAAGTCTGGGTATAGAGGTGTTAGCTGGTGTAAGGTTAGAGGTATGTGGACAATACGAATTAAACTTAAAACAAAATATGAGTGTCTTGGACATTTTGAGGATTTAATGGAAGCAGTTATTTTCAGAGACAATTACATAATTGAGAATAAACTCCCACATAAACTTAGTACTGAGTATAGAAAGGAAACAAATGAGTAAGTACAATACACTCTGCATCGCAGATATTCACTTAAAAGATTTTAGTTTCAGAAATCAACACCTAGACCTATTTGAGTATAACGCGTCATTAGAAATGTTTAAAAAGGTTTATAATATAATCGAGGAATATAATATTGAAAATCTTTATATACTAGGAGATTTGTTAGAAGAAGTAGGTAAAGCCCAATCATTAGATTTAATGCACAGATTCTTTACAGGACTTCCTAAAGGGTTAAATATAAAGCTTATTAATGGGAATCACGAAGTAATAGAAGGTAAAGCAAAGAAGCAATATTATTTTAACACTATTAAGCAGAAAATGTTAGATAATTATGGGGTTGAGGTTTTAGAATATAGTGAGATTGGAAATACTCTATTTTGTGGGCACGGAAGTATTTCTAAGCTAGAAACTTTGACAAAAAATTATGATATTGTATATTCTCACTTTAGAAGCAATATGATGCCTATAGCTGTGGATGAAATTAATGTGGAGATGTTGGAACATAAAAGTAAATTAACTGTAGTAGGCGATATACACTGGAAGAGTTTAAGTGGGAATATTGTGTATTGTGGAAACCCAACAGATACATCATTTGGTTCTTCAAACGAACTTCCAGACCACCAACCTAGTGTGTTACTTCTAAATGAAAACACACTTGAACATAAATGGGAAAATACATTAACAACATCTTATAGAAAATATAAGAGGGTATATCCTTCAGTAAAAGCTTTCTTACAAGATGTTGAAACATTAGAGCAAGACGCAGTAGCTAACAATAACTTTTACAAGATTGTGGTACAAGATAAAAAAAGTAATTTGAAACAACTTATAATAAATAATTACAAGCACTTTGCTATATTTGAGTTAAATCATATAGACCTAATGTTTGATAAACAGAACAAGAAGATTGATAGACAAATTATTGATAATCTATCAGCAAAAAATGTTAGTAATAATTTACTAGATTTTATAATTAAGAATTGTGATAGGGTCGATTTGATAGAGAATACAAAACAAATATACTTCACATACAACGTTGGAAGTGCAAAGGAAGCAAATGATTAAAATAAAGAACATTGAGATAGATTCATTTAAGCTCTTAAAAAATACAGAGCTAAATCTTGAGGGAAAATCTGGCATAGTATCCCTGCAAGGTATTAATTTAGACAACCCAAACTTCTCTGGAAATAGCGTTGGGAAAAGCACCCTTGTAAATGTAATTTTACAAGGACTATTTATGAAGAACATACAAGGGGATTCAATAGAAAGGTTGTGTAACGCATACACTAAAGAGAAACCATCCATGACAATTACTCTTGAAAAAGAGGATGTAGAATATACTATTGTGAATAATTATAAAGATGGAATTTGCAAGGTTTATAAAGAAGGAGTGTTGTTAGATTTTGTGAGAAAGAAAGATATTAAAGATGAGATAGAGGAAATATTAGGTATTTCTTATTTCATCTTTTCACAACTTATTTATATAAGTCCAAATAATCCATCTTTATTTTCAAGTGTAAGCAATGATGCTCAGAATAAGTTCATTCAATCACTTTTAAATATAGAGTTTATTCAGGATATAAACAAGAAATCCTCAGCAGATTTAAAAACATATAGAGGTGAAGTTACTCTTAAAATAAAAGAGTTAAATTTATTACAACAGCAAGTTGAGAGTTTGACTAAACAGATAAACCTTGTTCCAGTTTTCGAAGATATAGATTATTCAGAAGAGATTAATACAATGTCTGCGAATGTATCTCGGCAAGAAGATTACCAAATACTCGTAAGAAAGAATTACGATAAAGCTAAGAAAGAATTAGAAGCAGAGAATAAGCGAGAGATTGAAATTAAATCTGAGATAAAACATTTAGAGATTAGTTTAAGCAAAGAATTAGAATTGATTGCTAAAGGAGATTGCCCTACTTGTGGTCAATCTACAACTAAATTGTCAGCTAAAACTGACAAAAGTTTATTAAAAAACTTAAAGGAGAATCACACAGAAACCTTTGAGAAAGTATTAGCAAAGAAAGCTGAGTTAAAATCTATTGAAGATGAATTAGCAGATGTTTCTAGCAAAATAACTATTGCAAGAAATACTTTAAATGGGTTGAAGCATAAGAAAGAAGAGCAAGTTAAGGCTGAGAAACATATCTCACTAAAAACTTCATTGGAAGAGCAAAGAACCGAAGCTATAACAAATTTGATTGAGGCTCAGAGTAATTTAAGTCAGCTAGAAGATAAGGTTTATATTTTAGAACTGATTACACAATCAACTTCAAGCAAGGGATTCATAAAGGAACGTATAAGTTTATTTTTACAATTATTTAATCAAGAGTTACAAGACTTAGGTAAAGATTTATTAGGCTCAAACTATTTGATTGAGATTAGTAAGAATAAGGCACTAGGATATGAACTAACAATCTTTGATGGAGATATTACATTAAACTATAATAGCCTAAGCTCTGGATACAAAAGTAGGTGTGATATTATTATAGCTCTTGCACTAAATAGTGCTATAAAACTTTTAACAGGGATTGATATAAATGTTTTATTCTTAGATGAAATTCTATCAGCAGTGGATGCAGTGGGTATTGATTCTATTAGTAAACTCTTAAATAAAGTTAAGCATAGATTCCCTGATAAGATAATCTTTGTGGTATCGCATAATCAAATATTGAAGGAAGTTTCAGATACACTAACCATAACAAGGCAGAATGACTGCTCAAAACTAAAATGGGAAACTGAATAAGTTTCCCTCCTACACTTAAAAACAATCACAACAAAATAAATCAATTAAGCTATATGAAAGGAATCTTCTTGTAAGATTCCTATTGAAATAATATTAGAAAGGAATTAAAATGAACAAACTATCCATAAGATTCACATTAGATAAACTAATGATAAGAGAGTCAGAAGAGTTTCACACCAAAGTTTATGAAAGTACTGAGCAACTACTTTCTATGTTAAGAGTTGAAGAGTTAAGTTATGAAACACTTGGCTTAATAATTATGTTGGAGAAAGTTAATGGAAATAAGTAAAGAGTTATTGAGTGAGGTTTTATTTGGGGGCAGAGTACAAATAACAGGTTTTGGTATTAATGGAGCTAAGTTAGATTATTCTCTTTATTGTAGTATAAACGAGAAAGATGGAACTGAGTTTAACAAAGATATACCAGATAATTATTATGTAAAAAAAAGTAATATTTATGAGTATATTAATATTTATGAATTAGCACATAAATGTAAAGAGTGGGCATTTAACAAAGGATACTCTATCTCAATTCACCAAAGTGAAATTAGTGGATATATAGCAGAGATACACTGTGGTTGGAGTGTTATTGATTTTCATAATAAGTTTGAGCCAGAAGCCATAATAAAAGCCTGTGAGTATATTCTAAGGGAAATCAATGAAAAACAATTACAACATTAAATACTTCTACATTCTTGACTTCTACCAGTTCACGGAATCCCTAGCAAGATTTCCTGAAGAAGAAGTTAGGCTGAAAGTTCTAACAGAGTATTTAACACAAGCTATGCAACATTCTCAGCTAAAGTATCTTATCTCAATTTACTTGAACCAACTTCTTTATGGGGAAACTTTTAAAGGGGGATTTCTTCAAGCTAATTTTGAGAATAGTACACAACATAAACTCAATTTAGTTCAGTTACAATATTCAGCACAAAAAGCTAACACATCAACTGAGCTAATGACTGAGGTATTATTGTTTGTTTCAAGCTGTGAGAATAAAGATGTTGAACAATTCTTGATAAAGTTTTATAAGAGAATCAATATCACATACTTAAACAGAGATACTTTGATTCAACTTTATAATAAGTTTGGTATGCAAAAACTCGTACCAAAGCCTAAGCTAACTGATTTTGCTAGTGATGTTGTAAAGGTAGTTGAGAAAAGAATCAGGAAGCCTAAATATCCTGTTGTAATATTTGAGGAAGAGGAATGTAACTTAATTTATTTTCATAAGCTTGATGGGGAAGTTATAACAAACTTTGAGAATAAGAGCTTTGTTGAAAACTTATTCAAGAAATATGCTAGGATTTCTATTATAGGAAACTTTAGCAATAATACTTGGACTTGTTACATTGCAACAACTAAAAAGAAGGTTGTTGAAAAGTTTATTCACAAAGATAAATTTACACTACAAAATAGTTTGAGATACTTACTGGGCGATTTTGGGCGAATCAATAACTCTTTAAGTGCTTTCAAAGATTTTAAGAATAGTTTTGAAGTAAAGAAAGGCTTAGGCTCAATCTACTTTGATGAGGAGATGTTTATTGAAGAGTTGTTGAAAAGACCTAAAGGCTTTGCTTTCTTCAGGAATGAAATATTAGATTTATCCGACTTAACTATTTCAAGATATATTGCACAAGGTTTTAATTATGTTGAAGGTAAAGTTATGCTTCAGAATATATTAAGCAAGAATGTAATAGAATTTGAGCTGGAAAAGTTTGATGGTGAAGATGTTAAAGTTGGTGCTCAGGTTTTTGTTGTAAAAGTTGGGCAATATGAATATGTTAAAATTAAAGGAGATTAATGAAATACTTAAATAAAGAAGAACACAGTTTTAAGGTTGGGGATATAGCCTCGGCAGATTCTGATTATCAAGTGAGCATACCTAGTGCATTTTATATGACCTTATCTGAGTTAGAATATGAGGATGTAGAGGATTTAGATGAGGAATTAGCTAAAGTATGGGAACAATACTTTAAAGATGATAGGGAACTGAATACCTTTCTAGCAACAAATGAGATTTATGTAATAACCAAAAATATTAAGATTACTTATGAATATTAAAACTAAAATTAAAGAGGGAAAATGTTAAAAGATACAATAGAAAAATTTAAAGAGAAGCACTCAGGCTTTAACTTTGAGGAATTTATACAGAGTTATTTAGAAGGTGAGTCTAGGTCGGAGCTTTGTAGTAGATATAATGTTTCAGAGATGCCTTTGCGCGGGTTCTTAGCGAGGCTTGGTTTGGAGTTTCCTAAGAGTAGGAGATATAGTAGCTGGGAACAATTTAAATATAGATTAGGACTTGAGAGCAATATTAATGAGGTGAAACTTGTTAAAGAGCTTGAGCAAGATACTAAGATTCTTGCTGAGGATAATAGAAAATTAAGAAAGGCGTTAGTTTTAGCGAGAGATTCAAACAACGCTTTGAGGAGAGAAGTGCGAGTTGAAGTAAGGCAGGAGGATTTATTAGATAATATTCTTTCTAAATTTGAACAACAATTATCTAATATTGAAAAGGTTATTGTTCCGCTTCTACCTTGTAATACAATTTCTGCGGAACTTCCAAAAGAGGGGCTTATGTTGGTACTCGGAGACGCCCATTGGGGTAGTAATGAGACAAAAGAGGAGTGTGGTAGTAATTATAATTTTGATGTTGCAGAGAGAAGGTTAAATTATATGGTTGAGAAAACTTTAACAAACCCCTTACAAAGTCAAGATTTAAAGGTAGTTGAACTTTTAGATATTACTAAGGGCCTACTCCATCAAAGTGAGTACTTATCAGAAGGTGGTATTACAGGAGCTATGTTAAAGATAGTTGAGGTGTATAGTGAAGTTTATACCAAGCTATCAAGTAAGTATAATAATGTTGAAGTAATAGTTACAAACTCAAACCATGATAGAACAACACAGTGGGTTTCGTCACATCTAAAATGGGATAATTTTGGAATTATGTTATATAAAATGATTGAGATGTTATTGAAAGCTAAATGTATAAATAATGTCACTTTTAAATACACTATGAAGGAACACCATTTAATAAACCTTAACACAGCAGATATATTTATAACCCACGCAGATGCAATAAGAAGTTATAAAGCACACTCCCAAGCCGAGAGAGCTAAAGTTCAGGCTATATGTTTAGGTATGTTTAATAAACACTATAAGCACATGATTTGTGGACACCAACACCAAAGTATAGCTGCCTCAAATGAGTATGGAGGTTATAATATTGTAAATGGTACTTTAGTAGGAAATTCCACCTATGGGGTAAGTAATGGATTTGCTTCACTACAACCTGTACAAACTATATTATTTATTGATAATAGAGGGGATATTGAACAATTATCATTTATAAATTTATCCCATATACAATAATCTAACAAAATGATTCTAGGCAAACACAACGCCTAGAATCTACACCCACATCTTAAAACAAATCCCACAATCAAAACCTCATAATTAAAGAAATCTCTCAATTAATAAAACTTTAAGCAAAATCCATATACAATACATTGTTAAACAACTTTAGAAAAGGAATTAAAATGAATAAACAGAATAAGTTAGAATTTATAAACTCAATACCTATGAAATTAGCATTCACAGAGCATAGAGGTTGTGAAGTAGATTGGTTTTTATACTCATATGATAGGTATAAAGATTATCAGTCAAAGTTTGGAAACCCTAAATACATTAAAATAAAATATAATGAAACTCAAAGAGAGACTATCTATATTTTATATGATGAAGATGAAAAGAGTAATATAATAAGATATGAATTTTATGGGAGAGGTACAGTAAGTTGTAATTCTTTAAATATTAAAAATGAATTATTATGTTTAAATGGACAATTAAAGGACTCATTAGATAAATTAACTTACACAGAAAGTAGCGAGGATGAGTTGATAGATTTTATGTATAGGATAGCCAACAACTATTATATTAATGATATTAAGCCTCTGGAAGACAAGAGAAAGATAGAGGAAGAGGCTATGGAGACTAGCAGTAGCTTTGCTCAAAACTATTTTAAGTTGGATAGGGAATTAAAATGAGCCAAGAAGTAATATACACAGACAATATCTTTGAAGGACTTCACATCTGGAATAAAGTGCAAGAACTTAATGCAGAGCAAACCTTAGTAGAAAGTGAAGGGAACTTTTATATCAAAAATAAGTATGAGATAATTTCAAAAGAAAGATATGATGAAATTATGTCAGGACGAAGAAAAGAAAAGAAGGAGCTGTTAAGTAAATACTTGAAATCTAATTATATTAATGTAGCTTTGGCTAAAGAATTGCTTGAAGAGATTGGCAAAGAAGATGTGGAATGAATCATAAACAACAAGCAAAAGAGTTTGCAGAATTATATACAATGCAGTGCTTTAATATATCTCTGAGGCTTACTGAGATATATTCACTGCCATATAAAGAGGCTTGTAGTATAGTCTTTAAATGTATGGCAAATATGGGAATTGAAATAACTTGGAGTAAAGTTGAAGCTGAATATTTGAAAGGATTGATGAAGTGAAAAACCAACTAACCAGAGAGTTCCAACTAACTCTCAAACAACATATAAATGAACACATACCAATCAAAGTTATATTTGGAGAATTAAAATCAGACCTTGTTGTAATAAAAGGTGCAGATATTGGGTTAAATTCTTTTGGGCAGACTGAGCTAGGTTTTGATTTAGCAATATATGAGGCTGAAGGTAAGGCTACACTTTTAAATGTGAATAGTATAGAGATTTTTATTGCAGAGTATAAAATAACTTATAACACACAATGGATAAAATATAGCCTTGAATATTGGTCTTTTGTAGAAAGATATGAGTTAAATATACCTATTGCAGAGTGTGAATTAATAAAATTAGGAGAAGAAGCAAATGGAAAGTAATATAACATTTTACACAACAAAAGAGGTTGATGTAGCTGAGTGGATAGAAGCATCAGCAGGAATTTATGGAGAAGAATTTAGAGAGAAAACTATTAGATATTTATCTAGCTTTGATATGCTAGATAGGAATTTTGACTTTGTATTTATATGTGATAATTTTGGTGAGGTTGTAGGCAGATGTATTGTATCACCTCATAGAGAGGCTA